>JAABUQ010009946.1_pt1 | contig 12651 bp, 10 predicted proteins | sample 5560001 | NCBI WGS metagenome assembly JAABUQ01 (sample SAMN10711888, study PRJNA513371) | rock metagenome | isolation source: Antarctica rocks | place: Antarctica: Victoria Land, Finger Mt nord | collected 2015-12-18 | reverse complement strand
GTCGCGATGACCTCATGCTTACTCTCTTGCCTCACCGCCATGTCCTCCCCCTTTCAATAGAAAGACAGATTCAGTTATGAGGCAACGACTATCCCTTCAAACAGATTATTTGTGAGGCAATGCGGGGTGCGGCGGTACCTTCGGTAGCCGTGCTACACTTAGGGGACAGAACAGAGGGGATGGCATGGACCGAGACCGCACGCTACCGATGGTTGGACAACGAGGGACGGCGTACCGCCCCGGCGCGCGCTCGGAGCACCCATGGGGCGGCCCGCTCGTCGATTCCTACGGCCGGCGTATCCGCAACCTGCGCGTGTCGGTCACCGACCGCTGCAACTTCCGCTGCGTCTACTGTATGCCGGCCGAGGGCCTGAACTGGCTGCCTAGGGGCGACATCCTCAGTTACGAGGAGATTGAGCGCCTCGTGCGCGTGATGTTGCGCATGGGCGTCGAGGAGATCCGGCTGACCGGCGGCGAGCCCTTGGTGCGCAAGGACCTGCCCGCGCTGATCCGCCGCCTGGCCCCGCTGGAGGGGCTGAAGAGCCTGAGCCTGACCACCAACGGCTACCTGCTAAAGGAGCAGGCGCGCGGGCTGGCCGAGGCCGGCTTGCGCCGTGTCAACGTGTCGCTCGACTCGCTCGACCACGAGAAGTTCTACACCCTCACGCGGCGCGACTCTCTGCCCAAGGTGCTGGAGGGTCTGGCTGAGATCGAGAAGCACCCCCAGGTCTCGCCGATCAAGATCAACGCCGTGGCCATCCGCGGCTTCAGCGAGCCCGAGGTGCTGGAGTTCGCGCGGCTGGCGCGGCGCAAACCCTACGAGGTGCGCTGGATCGAGTACATGCCGCTCGACGCCGACCAGAGTTGGACCAGGGACGACGTGTTAACCGGCGCGGAAATCAAAAGGATCATCGAGCAGGAGTTCCCGCTCGCGCCGGTGGCCGGCCTCGACCCCTCGTCGACCTCACGCGTCTACCGTTTCGCCGACGGCGCGCCGGGCACGGTCGGCTTCATCAACCCGGTCAGCGAGCCCTTTTGCGCGCAGTGCGACCGCATCCGCCTCACCGCCGAGGGCGCCTTCCGCACCTGCCTCTTCTCCACCGAGGAGACCGATTTGCGCGCGCCCCTGCGCGCCGGCGCCTCGGACGACGAGCTAGAGCAAATTATACGGGCCGCGACCTGGCAAAAAGAGCTCAAGCACTACATCGGCGACACGCGCTTCCGCCACGCCAACAAGTCGATGTCCATGATAGGAGGATGAATTCTTACGTCCGCACTGTCCTAGGCTTCAGCCGCAACGGCAAGATCATCTTGAGCTATACCTTCGCCAAGGGGCTGACGCTGGCCATCCAGGCGCTGGTGTACAACCTGTTCCTGCTCAGCCTGCACTTCAACTCCACGCTAATCGGCGTGCTCGACGCGATGCCGGCCGTGACCGTGTTGCTGGTGAGCGTCCCGCTGGGCGTGTTGGCCGACCGCGTGGGGCGCCGGCGCCTGCTGTTGCTCTGCGCCTTTATTAACCCGTTCACCCTGCTGGGGCTGGCCCTATTCGCGACCCCCGGCTGGCAAATTTTCTTCGGGCTGGCCAACGGCGCGGTCTCGTCGTTGTACTGGATCGCCTATCCGGCCATCATCGTAGAGAGCAGCAGCGAGGAGGATCGGCAGTATCTGTTCTCGGTCAACTCGCTACTACTGATCGGCGTGGGCTCGCTCGGCTACCTGCTCGGCGGCGGCGTGACGGCGCTGGCGGCAGGGGTATTGCGCCAGGGTCCGGACACCACGGAGCCGCTGCGCTGGGCCATGATCAGCGTCTTCGTGATCGGCTTCCTCGGCGCCATCCCGCTGCTGTGGCTGCGCGAGGCGCCGCGCGAGCCGGGGCGGATGCGCGCCGCGCGCGCCTACGACATAGGGCTGTTCGCGCGCCTGCTGGGGCCGGACTTGCTGCTGGCCTTCGGCGCGGGCTCGGTGCTCTCGTTCAACCAACTCTACTTCGCCACGGGCTTCAAGGTCTCGGCGGGTCTGCTCGGCGTGCTGCTCGCCGTCGCGGGTCTGGTCGGCGCCTTTGGGTCGTTGGTCTCACCGGCGTTGGTCGGCCGGCTGGGCTCGGCGCGCGCCGCGGTCCTGTTGCAAGGCGCCTCGGTACCGCTCATCGCCGTGTTGGCAGTGGTCCCGGCGCTCGGCGCGGCCCTGGCCGTCTACACACTATGGAGCCTGATACGCTCGGCCATCGACCCCACGTACACGGGATTCGCCATGTCGCGGGTATCCGAGGGACAGCGATCGACGTTGAGCGGCCTGTACTCGGTCACATGGGCGGTCGGCTTCTCGTCCGGCCCGATTATGACCGGCTGGCTGCGCGGGGTCACGCACGGCTTCACGGTCCCGTTCCTGGTCGCGGCGGGTTGCTACGCCATGGCCACGCTGGCCCTCTACACCTTCTTCGTGCGCGGGCGGCGCGACGAGTCTCCCGCGACGGGCGTGCCTGGGACGGCCGTGGCGCGTTAGGCGGACGCTCACCAAGTCATTGGGTTGGTGGCCGACGTGCTCGGGGTAGTAGGATTACGGCGCGCCGGACGCCTCGCGCTGCTTTTCTTCCTCGGCCAGCCGTTCGGTCACGAATTCTCGCAGCAATACCTGATACTCCTTGTGTTGCTTCCGGGCCACCGCTTTGACGCGCTCTAGCGTGCCCATATCAATAGGAATAGTTACCCGCAGCGATTCTGACCTTGGTGGGGGCAACTCATGCGACCGCGGAGGTTCAGCTTGATCCCAGAGCGCATCGCTCAACTTATGTGTCGCCCAAAACGAGTGCTCCTCGTCCTCATCAGCGAATAAAGGTATATCATCGATGCGGTAAATAGTCGTCAGTGTTTGATCATCATGTGTATCTATCATATCCCTATTTCCCTCGCCGCATGTAACGTCGTTTCTCCTGTGCATCCACATCTCTCGCCGTAATAACGCGTACTAACTCTTCACGATGCGTAAAGACGACGAATAGCACGCGCCCGTCAAGGGTCGCGCCCAAAAGTCCGCGCCGCTGTTCAGTCACACCTTGGTACACCGGGGCTGGAATGCGCCGTGGGTCGAGCAACGCATCCTCCGCCTCCTCGGCGTCGATGCCATGCTGCGCGATGTGGTCGAGGTTAGCCTCATCCCAATCGAACATTGGCCCTCCGAGGCGCAATGCTCCTTCTAACTCAAGTATAGTACGATACGATGCCTATAGGATGGCTTGGCGCACCTCGTCGTCGCGACATAACGAGGGGGCGGTCGTGGCGGTATATGCCGTCACGACCGCCCCCGAATCGATGTCCCTGACCCCCGATCTCTAGTAGTTCCGGTACCAGTTCTCGTCGATGGTCGCGTCCTGGAAGCCGGGGTTCTCGCGCGCGGTCCAGGGCTTGGCGTAGCTCTGCGCGATCTCGATCAGGCCGCGCAGGTTGTCCACGCCCTCGGTGGCGAGGAAGCGGCGGCGCTCCTCGGGCGCGAGCCGCACCGCTTTCTTCCAGATGGCGCGGCCGCCTAGGAAGCCGGAGGCGCCGTTGTGGCAGGCGAACTGCACCTGCGTGCGGAAGATATCGATGTCCACGCCGGCGCTGAGTACGACCCAAGGGACCTGGCAGGCCGCGTCCAACTGCTTGCAGTAGGCGGTGATCTTGGTCTCGTCCTGCTCGTACTTAGAATCGACGGGGAATTCGGCCTTGTAGACGTCGACGCCGAGCCCGCTGAGCATGCGCGCGGTCTCGATCACGAGTTCGGGCTTCTCGGCGGCGTACTCGGGCGAGTCCACCTTCATGCCGCCGACGGGATAGGCGACGCACTCCAGGATAAAGGGGATATCGTGCGTCTGGCACTCCTCGCCGACGCGCGCGATGAGGTCGCGCTGATAGGTCGTGCCCTCGCCGCGGTCGGGGCGGAAGTAGGCCAGCAGCTTGACACCCGAGGCGCCCATGCGCTTGATCTTATCGACGCCCCAGCCCTCCAGGATCTTGGCGCGGCGGTCGTCGCCCACCTGCTCGTAGTCGCTGTCCTCGAGCGACACGAGCAGGCCGCAGTTGCCGCGCAACGCGCCGCTGGCGATGGATTGGGCGGCGCCGTACTCGGGGTCGATCAGCATCGCGCTGGCCAGGGGGCTGAGGGCGCGGCAGATGTCCGTCTTGACGTCGGTCATCTCCGCCGCGCTCACGCTCTTAGGATCGTCGGGGTTGAGCATCTTGCGCATGGAGCCGCGCTGGTCCTCGGCGGCCATCGTGAAGATGCCGCCCTCGTTGGCGATCTCGCGCAGGCCGCGTAGCTTTCCCGCCGTGAGTGTGTGTGCCACTGTTCCCTCCTCTTTTCTCAGGCTCTCTAACGCTTTAGGGGCGGGCTAGGTCGTCATCCTTGCCACGATGCATGGACCGTGCCTCCCTCTGCACCTGTCTCCGCTTCTGTTATTGTACGCGACGCCACGGACCCGGAGGAGTTTTACGGACAGGAGTTTAACCCGAAAGAGGTAGTGTACTATCCCCCGGACAGGTGATGTCCCCGCGCCGAGATAGGGACGACTATGTAAGCGAGACGGCGAGAGCCGCGGAAACGAATGGTAGGTCATGGCGATGGGAGGACGTGGCCATGATGATCGGGAACAGAATAGTACTCGCCCCGGCAAGCACGTTCGGGCGAACGGGCGCCGCACGCCGGCGCGCCTATGCCGGCCTGGTGGCGACAACAGTTGTCGCCGACTTGGTCGCGATGGTCCTCGCCGTGGCGCTGACCCTGGCGTTCCACCCCCTGGCCGACCTCGACGCCCTCCTAGCGCTCAGCGTCCTGTGCGGTGCGGTCTGGGTGGCGCTCGGGATACGCTCGGGCCTGTACCGGCAGGTAGTCGTCCGCGTCTCCCTGCTCGACATACCGGTGGTGGTCTCGACCATGCTGCAAGGGAGCGCCCTGGTGCTTATCCTGCTGGGGCTTCTCGGCGCGAACGCCGCGCGGCTCGCCCTGCTCGGCACGCTCGTGCCCGTGAGTATCCTCTGCCGTATCGCCACCCGCTCGACCGCGCAAACGGCGGTGCGCCGCCTCGGGTCGCGAGCGCAGTCGCGCATGCTGATCGTAGGCGCCGGGGCTATCGCGCAGCGTCTCGCCGCGACGCTCATTAAATATCGGGACCTCGGCATCAACGTCGTCGGCTTCGTGGACGATCATGAATACGAGGGGGGCGTCCGCCACGTACTCGCCCTCCCCCTCCTGCGGGGGGCGGACCTGGAGCGTGCGATCGAGCAGTACAACGTCGACCACGTTGTCTTCGCCTTCTCACGCCTGCCGGACAGCGAGCGCATCCAGTTGTTGCGCGTGTGCCAGAGCCAACCGCAGTTGCAGGTCAGTTTGGTCCCGCGCCTGTTCGAGGTGACGCCGGCCAACACACGCCTGTTCGACGTGCGCGGCATTCCTCTCGTGCAGTTTGAGACGAGCGGCCTGCTGCTCGGCCTGGCCGCCAAACGCATCGTAGACATCGTCGCGGCCGGCTTCGGGCTGCTCGTCGCGCTCCCGGTCGTCGCACTGGCGGCGCTGGCGATCCGCCTCGAGGGGCGCGGGCCGATCCTGTTCCGGCAGTCGCGGGTCGGCGCCGGCGGGGAGCCATTCACGATGTACAAGCTGCGCTCGATGCGCGCCCCGCGCGACGGAGAGGACCGAGCGTCGGCCACCCGCCATACGCGCGTTGGCGGCCTCCTGCGCAAGCTGGGCATCGACGAACTCCCGCAACTCTGGAACGTCCTGCGAGGCGACATGAGCCTCATTGGCCCGCGCCCTGAGCAGGAGGGCTACGTGGAGTTGTTCACCCGGAAGATCCCCCGCTACGCGGAGCGCCATCGCGTGCGTGGCGGCATCACCGGACTCTCGCAGGTGAGCCGCCTGCGCGGCGACACGTCCATCGTCGAGCGCACGCGGCTCGACAACTTTTACATCGACAACTGGAGCCTGTGGCTCGACGTGAAGATACTCCTGGCTACCTTCACGGCGCTAATCCCGGCCAGTCAGGGCATCGGCGGCGAGGCCATGTTCCTCGACGTCATCGCCGATGTCTCTCGAGAGTGCGAGCGGGAGGGTCCGGGCATCGCGGCGGACGCGGAGGGACGTGGAGCGTCCGATCCGTTGCCGTCCCCATCGCCGCCCGCCGCGTTGTCGCGGGACGTTGCATGAATCGCGCGAAAGGAGAACGCTGTGGCTGATCATGGGCCCGTGGCCAGGTTAGGCGTGGGCTCCGGGGGCGGGTTCCCCGGCGGGTGGTCCGGGAGGTGGCCCACCGTTTCGGTCGTCATCCCGGTTCTTAACGAGGAGCGCTACATCGAGGCGTGCGTGCGCACCCTCCTGGCGCAGGACTATCCGCGCGAGCTCATCGAGGTGATCGTGGTGGATGGACCGTCGACCGACCGCACGCGCGAGATAGTGCGGGCGCTGGCTCGCGAAGATGGGCGTGTCCGCCTGCTGTTGTCGGCCCTGACCTGCATCCCCCGCTCCATGAACATCGGGCTGGCCGCGGCGTCGGGGGAGGTTGTCGTCCGCGTCGACGGCCATAGCGCCGTCGGCCCCGCGCATGTGCGCCGCCTCGTCGCGTATCTCTCCCGTTCCGGGGCCGACCATGTCGGCGGTGTAATGCGCGCCACGGGCCGGACCTACGTCGCGCGGGCTATCGCGCTGGCGACGTCGAGTCCGTTCGGCGTCGGGACGGCGCGCTTCCGCTATACCACGAGGGAACAGGATATCGACACGGTCCCCTTCGGGGCGTACCGTCGGGAGGCGCTGCGGCGCCTCGGCGGCTTCGACGAGCGCTTCCCTATCGGCGAGGATCCCGAGCTCGACTACCGCATCGTGCTCACCGGAGGGCGGGTTTGTGTGACGCCGACGGTCGAAACGGAATACTACTGCCGGGACTCCCTACCGCGCCTGGCGAGACAGTACGTCCGCTACGGGAGGGCCAAGGCGAGGATCTTGCACAAGCACGGCGCGCTGCCGTCGCCGCGCGCGCTCGCGCCGGCCCTCGTCGTGCTCCTCATTATGTTCTTCGCCGCCGCCACGCCGTTCTCGTCCCGCGCGCGCAAGGCGCTCGCCGGCGTGCTGGCCGTTTACGGGTTGGGCCTCCTCGGCGCGAGCGCGTTAACGGCCCGGCGGCGTGGGCCGCGCTACGCGCCGCTCCTCCCAGTCGCCTTCGCGACCCTGCATCTGAGCCACGGGGTCGGCTTCCTGTCGGCCCTGCCGGTCTTCCTGACGCCGCGGCCGGCCGAGCGCCTGCACGGCTCGCTCGGCCCCGTCCATGAGGACTCCACTGGGGTCGCCGGCGCGCCGGGCGTGCTGCCGGAACGCGAGCTGGAGGTGGCCTCGTGACCCGCCGTCCCGCGGGGCCGGCGCTCGCTCGGCCCCGCGATCCCCGGCGCATCGCTTACGTCGTTTCGCGCTTCCCCAAACTCTCCGAAACGTTCATTCTGCGCGAGATGGACGCGCTGGAAGAGTTGGGCTGGCGTATCGACGTGTACCCATTCATCCACCACGCCGAGGCGGTACACCACCCCGAGGTAGCGCGCTGGCTGCGTCGCCTGGACCCGCGAGACACCCCCGGCGCGATCGCGCGGGCCAATCTGGCGTGGCTGCGCGAGAACCCTCCGGCGCTGCTCGCCCTCTATGGCCTCGCCGCGCGCGAACTGTGGCGCAGCCCTGGCGAACTCGCCCGTGGCTTCATCGCCATCGCGCGCGCGGCGTTGTGGGCGCGCCGCGCGCGGGCGGAGGGTGTCGCGCATGTGCATGCGCACTTCGCCCTCCACCCAGCCGTAGCAGCCCTGGCGGTGGCCCGCCTTGCCGGCGTCACGTTCAGCTTCACGGGCCACGCGCACGACATCTATCGCACCCGGCCCATGCTCGGCGAGAAAGTGCGGCGGGCGGCTTTCGCGGTCGTTATCTCGCGCCTGCTGCGCGATCGCTACATCGCCCCCCTCGTGGCGCCCGCCGACCTGGCGCGCGTCCACGTCGTACGCTGCGGCGTCGACACCGCGGCGTACGGGCAGCGCGACGACTGTGAGGCGTCCATCGCGGACGGGGAAGGTGGGGAAGGTGACGAGCGTGCGCGCCTGTATCCCCAGCAACCGGCAACCAGCGGCCAGCGACCGTCCCTCAAGGTAGTATCGGTGGCGCGGCTGGTCCCATTCAAAGGGCTGACGTACCTCGTCGAGGCCTGCCGGTTGCTCGTGGCCCGGGGCTACGACCCGCGCTGCGAGATCATCGGCGACGGCGAGTTGCGCGCCGGGCTGGAGCGGCAAATCGCCGCCGCGGGCTTGGCCGGACGCGTCGTGCTCCGCGGGGCGCGCACGCAGGACGAGGTGCGAGAGGCCCTGGACGAGGCGTCACTTTTCGTGCTCCCAAGCATCGACGCCGGCCACGGCGACATGGAGGGCGTGCCGGTGAGCCTCATGGAGGCGATGGCCACGGGCGTCCCGGTCGTGGCGACGCGGGCCGGCGCCGTCCCCGAGTTGGTGGAGGACCAAGTGACCGGGCTCTTGGTAGACCCGGGTGACGCGGTCGCGCTGGCGACCGCTGTCGCTCGGCTGGCGGACGACGCCGCGCTGGCCGGGCGACTGGGCGCCGCTGGGCGCGCGCGCGTGCGCCTCGACTTTGATCTGTGGCGAAATGTACGCCTGCTCCACGAGCTTTTGTGGGCGGCAACCGGCGCCGCCTCCGTGGCCGTGCCGGGTGCGGAGATGGACGTAGCGTGAGCTCACCCCGGTAGGGGCACTGGGAGGGCCGGGGCTCCAAGTCACGCTGTTTCCAGCCGTAAGTGGGACGTTCGGGCTATGGCGGCCGGGACAGTGGTCGCCGACACTGGGGCGACGAATAGAGAAGGATAGAGGATACACGCACCATGAGCTGGCCCTACGTGTTGTACGTCATGAAGCGGCGCTGGTGGCTGGCGCTAGCGACCGTGACCCTCGCCGTCGCGGGCTCCCTGGTCTATACCCACGTCGAGCGGCGCCTGTACCAGGCCTCGGCGACGACGTTCGCCTACCCCATCGCCCAGAACGCGAACGACGCCTCGAATTCGGTCGGGCTGCTCACCTACGGTAACATGGCTGAGACCTTCGCCTCGCTTGCCGAAAGCCGCTACTACCTCACGCAGGCCGGCGCCACCCTCGGCCTCTCGACGCGGGACCTGGCCCTATATAGCGTCAAGGCGGCGACGCTGCCGCAGACCACGGTGTTGCAAGTCTCGGTGATCGGGCCGGACCCGCGGACCGTCGCGCGACTGGCCGACCGGCTGACGCTTCAGGTCGGGATCGGGACGGAGCAGTATTTCCGTGTCTTTGGCCTGCAGGCGCTCGATCATGCGACAGCGCCCCTTAGCCCAGTGCAGCCGAAACCCCTGCAGCAGGCTCTCTACGCTCTCGTGGCCGGCCTGCTCGCCGGCTTCGCCGTAGCCGCTGTGTCGCTGCGTGTGCAGCCGGCCGCGGACGGCGTCGCCGTTCCCGTCCCTGCCGTCCCGGCCGCGGCGGAGGAGACGGCCGCCCCCGCCCCCGCCCCCGCCCCCGCGCCCACCGCCCCCGCGGTCCCGGAGCCCGGGCCGCCCGGGCCGCCCGGGCCGCCCGGGCCGCCCGGGCCGCCCGGGCCGCCCGTGCCGCCCGTGCCGCCCGTGCCGGCGCCGCCGCGCCAGAAGGTCCCGCGCAACCTCCGGCGGTTGAGTGAGTTGCTCTCCGTCGAGGACGAGGCGCCGGAACCCGCGCGCGCGCGCGGAAACGGGCAGTAGGACGCCAGGGCGTGTCAATGGCTCTCTCCGCTGGCCGCATCGCGCCGAGCTGTGCGACAATCGGTCGCGACCTACGGGTTCTTGCCGAACGCCACCCACGCCTCGCCGCGGCCTGGCTCGCCGGCGCGCTGGCCCTGGGCGCCTTCGGCGGCGCGCCCGCGGCCGGGACGCTCCTGCTCATCGTCGCGTCCGTCCTGGTTGGCCCTATGCTGTGGCGTCGCCGCCGGGCGATCAACCGGCGGCTACCCATGGCCGGCGGCCTGCTGCTGCTCTTCGTCAGCTACACGCGCCTCTCCGATGTGGGCATCGCCCAGCACGGCCTGCCGTCGCTCACGCAGCCGCTGGTCCTAACCCTGGCCGCGGCGACCCTGGTGCGCCGCACGCGCGAGGGCGGTTCCTGGGGGCTGCACGCTCACCGCGCGCTCTGGGCGGCGCTGGGCCTCTACGCCGCGGTCCTTTGGGCCTCAGCAGTCTGGGCTCCGAACCCCGCGTCCAGTGTCTTCGCCGCGACCGAGTTGGTGAAAAACCTGCTCATCATCTATGTCATCGTCGAAACGTTCGACACGCCGAGCCGGCTACGGCTCGCCGTCTGGACGGTTATCCTGGCCGGCGCCCTCCTCGCGGGGTTCAGCGTATTGCAGGCGACGACGCACACCTACGGGAACACCTACGGCGGCCTGGCCCTGGCGCCCGTGCGCGAGATCACCATCGGCAGCAACAGCGAGCGCAGCGCCGGCCCGATCGGCGACCCCAATTTCTACGGCCTGATCCTCGTGGCCCTTGTCCCTCTGGCCCTCGTCCGCGCCCGCGACGAGCGCGGCCCTTTTCTGCGGGCCGTCGCCGTGGCGTCGGCGCTCTTGCTCACCGCCGGGCTGGTGCTGACCTACTCGCGTGGGGACGCCGTCGTCCTCGCCGTCGTCGCCGTACTCTACGTGCCGTTGGCGCGCGTGCGCCGGCCCTACGTCATCGCGGCCCTCGTGGTGCTGGCGCCGCTTGCGTCGCTGGCCCCGCAGTCGTTCTGGGATCGCGTCGGCTCCCTGGGCAGCGCCGCTCCAACATCGGCGCAGGCCGACGCCGCGCTGCAGGACCGCGCGGGGTCCCTCCAGGTGGCGGTGGCCATGTTCGACGACCACCCGCTGACGGGGGTGGGGGCCGAAAACTTCGGAGACACGTATTTCCCCTATGCCCTGCGCCTGAACGTGCCTAACGCCGCGGCGCGCGCGCATGACCTCTACCTGCAGATCGCGTCGGAAACGGGCCTCCCCGGACTCATCACGTTCGGGGGGGCAATGTTCCTCGCCCTGCGAGCGTCGTGGCGCCGGCGCGTCGCCGCGGCCAGAGCCGGCGACCGTGTCATGGACGGGCTGGCCACCTCGTGCCTGCTCGCCCTGGCCTCCTACCTCATCGGGGGCATCTTCCTGCCCTCGGCCTACCCGCGCTACCTGTGGCTCCTGGTTGGCCTGGGCATGGCGGCGGCGCTCGCGCGACGCTCGGCGTTCGGGCGGCAGCCTGTCCACACTGTCCACCCCAAAACGGAGCCAGGAGCGCCTACGTGAGCCTGGGCAAGGGGTTGCTGCGTGGAAGCGCGCTCTCTTATGGGTCGTTCATTCTCAGCAAGGCGCTCCTATACGTGAGCACGCTGGTGCTGGCGCGCCTGCTCGTCCCGCGCGACTTCGGCCTCGTCGGCTATGCCCTGCTTTCGATCAGCCTGCTCGACGTGATGAAAGACCTGGGCGTAACGGCGGCTCTCATCTACCGCCAGGATATGGGCGACGAGGAGGCTGATGTCGCCTTCACGCTCAACGTCGTGAGCGGACTCGCTTTCTGCGCCCTGTGCTGGGCGCTCGGCCCGCTCGCGGCGGCCTTCTTCCACGACCCGCGCGTCACGGACCTCACGCGTGTGCTCGGCCTGAGCTTCGTGCTCTACGGCCTCGGCGGCGTGCATAGCGCCCTCCTCCAGAAACACCTGCGCTTCGGGCGCGGCTTCCTGCCCGACCTGGCGCAGGGCGCGGTCAAGGGCGTCGTGTCGGTCTGGCTCGCCGTGCATGGGCTCGGCTATTGGAGCCTCGTCTGGGGGCACCTGGCCGGCGCGGCCGCGACGACGGCGGCGAACTGGTTGCTGCTTCCCTGGCGCCCGCGCCCGCGGCTGCGTCGGGATGCCACACGGCGCCTGCTCGGCTACGGGCTGCAGACTACGTTGGTGAACCTGCTCGGCGTGGCCATCTACAACGGCGACTACCTGATCGTCGGCCGTGTCCTCGGAAGCGAGCAACTCGGACTCTACACCCTCGCTTACAGCATCCCGCAGATGCTCACGCTCAGCCTGTCTATTGCCCTCTCGCGCGTGCTCTTCCCGGCCTATGCCGCGATCCAGGGCGACCGCGCGGGGCTGCGGCAAGGCTATCTGACGGTGCTGCGCTACAGCACGCTCGTCCTGGTTCCCCTGGGCCTGGGTCTTTGCGTGGCGGCCCCAGCCTTTGTACATGCGCTCTACCGCCCTGCTTGGTGGGACGCTGTCCCCGCGCTGCAGGCCCTCGCCCTGTACGCGACGGTCTACGCGATAGGGTGGAACGCGGGTGACATCTACAAGGCGACCGGCCGGCCTGACCTTCAGTGGAAGCTCGCCGTCGCGCACCTGGCGGTGCTCTTGCCCGCGCTACTCGCGGGCGCCCTGCTGGGCGGCTTTGTCGGCGTCGCGCTCGCACAACTCGCCGTGGCCATCCCTTACAGCTTGGTTCGCTTCTGGCTGACCGCCCGCGTCCTCGGTCTTGAGCCGGCGACTATCGTCGGGGCGCTGCGGGTCGCGTGCGCGGCTGGACTCGCCCTGCTCGCCGCCTGCGCCCTCGTCACGCTCGTCGCGGGGGATCGCGCGACGCCCCTCGCCA
>JAABUQ010009945.1_pt1 | contig 12651 bp, 12 predicted proteins | sample 5560001 | NCBI WGS metagenome assembly JAABUQ01 (sample SAMN10711888, study PRJNA513371) | rock metagenome | isolation source: Antarctica rocks | place: Antarctica: Victoria Land, Finger Mt nord | collected 2015-12-18 | reverse complement strand
ACGCCCGCGCCGCCGGGGTCGCGGCGGGCCTAAGCCTGCAGATGCCCTACGCGCCGACGGCGGACGCGGTCGTCGCCGCGGTGCGGGAGGACCGCCTCGCCCACGAGCGCCTCGACGCGATCGTGCGCGCCCTGCTCACCTTTATCTTCCGGGCGGACGCGGCGCGGCGGCCGGACACCGCGGTCGATCTCGACGCCCACCACCGCCTGGCACGGCGCGCCGCGGGCGAAAGCATCGTCCTGCTCAAGAACGAGGGCGGCCTGCTTCCGCTGGAGGGCGACGCGCGCGCGGATGTCGCCCTGATCGGCGCCTTCGCCCGGGAGCCGCGCTACCAGGGCGCCGGCAGTTCGCAAGTCGTGCCCGCGCGGCCGGTGGAGACCTTGCACGACGAACTGGCCGCCCTGATCGGCTCGACCGGCCGGATGACCTACGCGGCGGGCTATGGCGCGGACGGCGCGACCAATGCGACGCTGCTCGACGAGGCGCGGGCGGCGGCGCGGCGCGCGCGGACGGCCGTGGTGGTGGTCGGGCTGCCGGGGTCCTACGAGGAGGAGGGGGCCGACCGGACACGCCTCGACCTGCCGCCGGGGCACAACGCGCTGGTCGAGGCGGTGCTGGAGGCGCAACCCCGCACCGTGGTGGTCCTGGTCAACGGGAGCGCGGTGGCGCTGCCGTGGGTCAGGCACGTCCCCGCCCTCGTCGAGGGGTGGCTCGGCGGGCAGGCGGGGGGCGGGGCGATGGCCGATGTCTTGCTCGGGCGGGTCAACCCCTCCGGCAAGCTGGCGGAGACCTTCCCCGTCCGTCTGGAGGAGACGCCCGCCTACCTGAGCTTCCCCGACGATGGGACCGGCCGCGTCCCCTTCACCGAGGGTCTCTTTATAGGCTACCGCTGGTACGACGCCCGCCGGATCGACCCCCTCTTCCCCTTCGGCCATGGCCTCTCGTACACGGAGTTCGCGTACGGCGACCTGACGGTGGAGCAGCCGGAGGCGGCGGGGCGGGCTGGCGTGGAACGTACGGTCGCGGTGTCGCTCACGGTGCGGAACACGGGGACGCGCGCCGGGCGTGAGGTCGTGCAGCTCTACGTGCGCGAGCGGGAGCCGCGGCTGCAACGACCCGACAAGGAACTCAGGGCCTTCGCCAAGGTCACCCTGGAGCCGGGAGCGGAGACCGGGGTTCATTTCCAATTGGGCGCGCGCGACTTCGCCATCTACGACCCACAGGCCGGCGTGTGGGTAACCACGAGCGCGGTCTTCGACCTTCTCGCCGGCGCGTCCTCGCGCGACATCCGCGCGCGGGCGAGCGTAACACTGGCCGGAGCCCCCGCCCGCCCGGCGCCGCTGGGACGGTTGAGCCCGCTGCGCGATTGGCTGGCCCATCCAGCCACCCGCGACCGCCTGCGGCCGGTCATCGGCGCCTTGCAGCGACAGTTCTTCGGCGCCGAGGCCGAACCGCCGGCCGAGGGGGCCGGGAGCGGCGCCGTAACCAACCCCTTTGTGGCGGACATGCCCATCGCCAAGCTGGTCATGTTTGGCGCGTTGAGCGAGCAAGACCTGGCCCAATTGATCGCGGCGGCGCGCCGGGCGGACGATCAAGGGCGCGTCGATGGCGATGGTGGCGCGAACAGGGCGAGCGGGACGACGTCGCCCATGGCGTGGTAGCCCCGGTTGTTGGGGCGCCCGAGCAACTCTCATGGCGCTCTCATAGATACGCCGTAGACTGTAGGGTGTCGCGGGGCGGTAGGCGCTCACGGACGTTGGATCGACAGCGGCCGCGATCTTCACCGGCTTCCTGGTCTACGACTTCAACCGCGTGACCAACACGGCCGTAGCCTCGACGGGCGACGCGATCATGATGGCGGTAGCCATCTACCTGGACATCTACAACCTGTTCCTGAACCTGCTGACCATCCTGCAGGTGTTCGGCGGCAACAACCGCGAGTGATGCTCAGTGCTTCGTGGTCAGGTAGAGGGCCAATCCGATGAGCGTGATACCGACGGCGAGATAGAGCAAGTCCAACGCGCTGGTGAAGTGTACGGCGAACGTGTATTGCAGGAACTCGACGATGAGCACGAGCAGCACGACCTTGGCGAGGCGATCCTTGAGGTCGTCGACGCTGCGGATGAGCAGCAAACGCGGCGCGATTTCGTCGCGCTCGGCCGCGTCGATCTTGCCGATGAAGAGCTCGTAGAGTCCTAGCGCCACGATGATCAGGATCGCGGCGAGCAGATAGTCGTCCAGAGCCCTGATGATGGCGGAGAGCAGCGCCGCCCGCGCCTGGGAGTGGGTCGTGGACACGTCGGCGTAGGACCCGAGGTGCGTGACCAAATAGACCACGTCTACCGTGCCGAGGTAGAACGCGGCGACGGCCATCACGACGCTGGCGACGACCGGAACGACCACGACCAGTCGACTGAACCACAGCGCGCGTTCGAATAGGCGTTCCAGGAGCGCTACCCTACCCTTTCCACGTTAGGTGGTGTCGAATGGCCACCGACGGATCCCAAGCGGACCCCCGGTAGAAACGTACCAGGTCGCGCCCTTTCGTGGCGGCCGATCGCGCTCTTACGCAAGGGTGCGATAGTGTAGGGAAAAATTCGTTGGTGGCCCCGCGCTTGCTATCATCTTCTCGGTAGCCTTCGGGCGCCGGCAGCCATAGGAGGCAACAGGGTGAGCGTGACAGAGACCACGACGGGGGCGCAAGCACGGGGGCAAGCCTCTGGCGACGGGCTGGGCCGCGCGGGTGACGCGGAGCCGCGCGGCCCGCGCGGCCGGCGGGTACATCCGCTCGACGCGCTGCTGCTGGCGGCCCCGCTGGCCCTGGTCGCGGACCTGTCGCACTGGGGTCCCGTGGCGCTCTTTTTCCTGAGCGGCCTCGCCATCGTGCCGCTGGCCCGCTACATCGGGCTAGGCACCGAGGAGTTGGCCGGCCGGCTGGGCTCGGCGGTGGGCGGCCTGCTCAACGCCACGTTCGGGAACGCCACCGAACTGATCATCGCGGTGATCGCGCTGCAGGCCGGCCTCTACGAGGTCGTCAAGGCCTCGCTGATCGGCTCGGTTTTGGGCAACCTGCTGGCCGTGCTCGGCATGGCCTTCCTGTTCGGCGGCTGGCGCCGCGAGCGCCAAAGATTCGACCGCACCGCGGCCAGCGCCGGCACCGCGCAACTCACCGTGGCCTCCGGCGCCCTGCTTGTCCCCGCCCTCCTAGCGGCGACGACACGGGTGACGCCGGTCACCGTACACGGGCTCAGCGTGGCCGTGGCGCTCGTGCTGCTCCTGGCCTACGGGGCGGGGCTGCTCTTCTCGCTGCGCACGCACGCGCACCTCTACACAGAGGAGCAGGAAGAGGTTATGCACGGCGCGCCGCGCTGGAGCGCGCGCCGTGCCGTCGTCGTGCTGCTGCTGGCCACGGTCGGCGTAGCAATCCTCTCGGAGTTCCTGGTCAAGGGCGTCGAGGGGCTGACCGAAGGGCTACATTGGTCGCCTGTGTTCGTCGGCGTGATCCTGGTGGCCATCCTGGGCAACGCGGCCGAGCACGCCAGCGCCGTCACCGTGGCCATGCGCGATCAAATGGACCTCGCGCTCTCCATCGCGCTCGGCAGCGCGGCGCAGATCGCTCTGTTCGTGGCGCCCGTGCTGGTCTTGCTGGGTATCGTATTGGGCCGCCCCATGGACCTGCTCTTCGACCCCTTCGAGGTCGCGGCGGTGGTCGGCGCCGTCGCGCTGGTCAACCTCACGATCAACGACGGCGAGAGCACCTGGTTGGAGGGCGCGCAACTCCTCGCGGCCTACGCCGTGCTGGCGGCCGCCTTCTTCGTGCATCCATGAGCAATAGGGGTAGTATGGCGCGGACGACGCGGACCACGGGCGTGCCCCCGGGCCAGGACAACTGCTAAAGGAGGGCGCATGGGCGGAGCGGCCGGGCCGGATGTCCCGACGCTGATCGGGCTGATCGTCGCGGTGGCCGTCGTGGCGGTGGCGGTGCGCTTCGTACGCATCCCCTATACGGTCGCCCTCGTGCTGACCGGGCTGGCCCTGGCCGTGGCGCCGGGCACGCCGCACGTCGCGCTGACCCCGGCTATCGTGCTCACCGTCTTCCTGCCGGTGCTGCTCTTCCACGCCTCCTACAACCTCGACATAGCCGACCTGCGCGCCAACCTCGTGCCCGTCGCGCTCCTAGCCGTGCCGGGCGTGATCGGCACGGCGGTCCTGGTGGGCGCCGCGCTGCACTTTCTAGCCGGCCTCTCCTGGATCAACGCGCTGCTCTTCGGGGCCATCGTGTCCGCCACCGACCCCGTGGCCGTGCTGGCCATCTTCGGCGAGGCCGGCGCGCCGCGCCGCCTCGCCACCATCGTCAACGGCGAAAGCCTCTTCAACGACGGGACCGCCCTCGTGCTCTTCGCCACGCTCGCCGGCATCGGCCCTGACGGCGCGTTCCACGCGGGCGAGACCGTCGAGCGCTTCGTGATCGAGGTCGCGGGCTCGCTGGCCCTGGGCGCGGCCGTGGCCGTGCTCGGCGGTATGGTGCTCCAGCGCATCGACGACGCGTTGCTGGAAACGACTATCACGCTGATCATGGCCTACGGCGGGTTCCTGTTGGCCACCCGGCTGGGCGTATCCGGTCCCCTGGAAACGGTCACGGCCGGCCTCGTGCTGGGCGCGCGCGGGCGACGGGTCATGTCGCCCACGACGCGACTGCAGGCGCAGGCCACCTGGCAGTTCCTCGATTTCCTGGCCAACTCGCTGCTCTTCCTGCTCGTCGGGCTGGGCCTGCGCACGGTAGGGACGGCGGCGGCGGGACAGTTCGACTTCAGCGCGGTGCTGTGGCCGCTCGTCGTCGCCATCGTAGCCACGGTGGCGGCGCGCGTGGCCGTGGTCTGGATCGTGGCCCAGCTGTTGCGGCACATCGACCGGGCGCTGCCGCGGGGCTGGCGCACCGTGCTGACCTGGGCCGGGCTGCGCGGAGCCGTGTCGCTGGCGGCGGGGCTCAGCATCCCCGCCAGTATCCCCGATCGCGAGCTACTGCTGGGGCTCACCTTCGGCGTCGTGCTCTTCACGCTGTTGGCCCAGGGTCTGACCATCCGCACGGTCATGGAGCGCCTGGGCCTGCTCGCCACGGAAACGTCGCGTCACGACTACGAGATGTCCACCGGCGAGTTGCAGGCGACGGAGGCGGCCCTGCGCGAGTTGGCGGCGCTGCGCCGGGCCGACCTGGTGGACCAGGACATCGCGGCGCGGCTGGAAGGGGAGTACGCGGGGCGACGCCGCGAGCTACGCGAGCGCTTGGCCACGCTATCCCAGGGGACGGCGCCGGAGCGTGAGCAGGAGGTGGCGGCGATGCGCCGCCTGCTGCAGGTGGAGCGCGACGCCGTACGCCAGGCCCATGCGCGCGGCGTGCTCTCATACGCGACGGAACGCGAGCTCGTCGACAAAATCGAGCGCGACATGGCCAAGCTAGAGCCGGCGCTCGTCGAGGACGAGTAGCCTCATATTCCACCTCGTCAAGATGGTCGGACACCCGTCGATGGTCGGCTTCGTCAGTTGCCCCGCGCGATCCCGTCGTGGCGCGTGGTCTGGCGAGGCGATCGGTGGAGGCATGGCGCCTCCCCTAGCGCTCGCGTACCGTCGAGAATGTGTGACAATTAGATGTGCGTCGCCGCGTGGGCGCATCGGTCATCACACCTTCTGGGTGGGAACGGCCAGGATTGCTAACAGGTGACAGACCACCGGGGCCGTGACCGCCGCCCGTCGCCGTGGTCCCCCACCCGGACTGCATGGACCGGGATGGGGCCACGGCGGGCGAGAGCGCACGCGTGCCGACGCTGGGCGGCGCCGCTGACGCGCGTGTCCCGCTGGCACGGGTCAGACCGCGACCGCGACGGGAACGCCGAGGGCGCGGCCGGCCTCGCGGGCGGACTGCAACGCGCCGGCGTGCATCTGGGCGGCGAGACCGGTGAAGGCGTCCAGCGCGGGGTTGACCCCGACGAGCGTGAACTCGCGCTCGACGACGGTGAGGTCGGCCCCCCAAACCTCGGCGAGGATACGTTTGAGGTAGAGGGTGGAGTGGTCCCATCCTGCACGCGGCGTGCCCGGACCGTAGGCGCCGCCCCGGACGGTGGCCAGCACGACCGGTTTCCCGGCGAGCAGGGGTGGCCCGCCCGCCGCGGCCCGCGGGTCGGTGATGATCAGGTCGATCCAGGTCTTGATGTGCTGGGAGACACCGAAGTTGTACAGCGGTACCGCCAGCAGGAGCGCGTCGGCGGCGAGCAGTTCGTCGACGAGCGTCGCGGCCAGCTGTACTGCCGCTTGTTGCTCGGGTGTACGCGCCTCCGGCGGCGTGAACGAGGCGGCCACCGCGAGGCCCCAGGCGTCGGCGGGCAGCACATCGACGCCGATGTGGCGCCGCTCGACCGTGTCGCCGGGGTGAGCCGTGAGCCATTCTTGCTCGACGATGTCCGCGATCTCACGGCTGGCCGACCCGTCGACGCGGATGCTGGCGTCGAGGCGAAACAGGGTCATGGTGTGTACTCCTTCACGATATGGCGTGGCAGGACGTTGTCTGTCCTGTGACTGAACACTCAAAATTTGAATGTTCAATATGTATATACTAACAGGAGAAATGGCGTAGCGCAAGGGGGAGTGAGAGAGCGTATGACGGAGCCGCGCTGGTTACGGCCGGACGAGCAGGTGGAGTGGATGTCATTTGTACTCGCGATGCGGTTGCTCTGGGGCCAGCTCGAGCGCGATCTCCAGCGCGACGCCCATCTCCCGATCACGTACTACGAGATCCTGAGCACGCTCTCCGAGGTACAGGGGCACGCGCTCGCGCTGTCCCAACTCGCCACGCTCCTCCAGGTGTCGCCGAGCCGGCTCTCGCACGCCCTGGCGCGCCTGGAAGAGACCGGGTGGATTCGGCGCGAGATGTGCGCGGGCGACGACCGCCGCAAATGGAAGGCGGTGCTGACGGACGAGGGGATGGCGGCGCTGCGCGCCGCCGCGCCGGTCCATGTCGAGAGCGTGCGGACGCATGTGCTCGACCCGTTGACGCCGGCGCAGGTCGCGCAGCTGGGCGCGATCAGCCGCGCGCTGCTCGCGCACCTGGCGCCGGGCCTCGATGTCGCGCAGGCGATGGCACGGAGCAAAGAGGAGGGTCAGGTCGACGCGGACAGTCTGGACAGCCTGCGCCACGGCGCGCGCTAGGCGCCTCCGCGACGTTCGGGCGCCGGAGGCCTGTCATGGTCCCCCTGTATCGATCAAACAGCGACGCTTATTCCAGGCCTTGTAGGATGATGGCGCCGCCTGTGCGGGGACACCGGCACGGATCGTGTGGAACGGGACAGGCACGGATGGGCATAGATATTGCTCGATTATAGCGTCAGGAGGAACAAACCATGAACATTTTGCAGAACATCCTCGGTGGGGGCCAGCAGCAGCAGGACTACCAGGGCTTCGTGAATCGTTACCAGCAGGGGCAGCCCTGGGAGGGTTACACCGACCAGGAGGTCATGAATCGCTACCAACAGGTCGCGCCGAACCTCTCGCCCCAGCAGTACCAGCAAGCGGCCCAGCAGTCCTTCGAGCGCATGACGCCGGAGCAACGTATGCAGTTCGGCCAATACATGCAACAGCAGGCGCAGCAGCAAGGCTTCCAGGCCCCGTTCCCGGACGCCAACCGGGACGGTATCGACGACCGCTATCAGGACCCTAACTACCTGGCGCAGACGATGGGGCGCATGCAACAGCAGCAACCGGATATGCTCCACCAGATCCTGAGCCCCGGTGGCGCGCTGGGCAACCCGCTGGCCAAGGCCGCGCTAGCCGGCGTCGCGGCCCTGGCGGCCAAGCAGTTCCTCAGCCGCTGACAATCGAGTCGAGAGTCGAGAGTCGTCAGAGGGTATCTACTGAGAGCGCCGGCTGGCAGCCGGCGCTCTCAGTAGATACGACGGAGAGTGGCGCATATCGACTCCCGACTCCCGACTCCCGACTCCCGACTCCCGACTTCAGAGCTTGGCGCTCGCGTCATAGAGCGCGCCCATGGTGTTGAGCACCGACGCGATGTAGGCGCTGTCGTCGTTGTTGTCGGTCGGCGGCGCCCACACGGGGATAGCCTGCGGCACGGTCGCGGCGCCGTTGTGGGCGTACGAGCGCAGCAGGCGGTAGCAATCATCGATACCCTGCTGCCACGAGGAATATAGGCGGTAGCCATTGAGCTGAGGTTGACCGGCGAGCGGGCGTATATTGCCTATGGAGAGGGTCTGTCGGGCCATGCCTTGCGTCCCGAAGACGCTCTCGTGGTGGAACATGGCCATCACGACCGCGGGATCGACGCCGAGCACGCGGCCGGAGTCCCAAATGTATTCCGCGGCGTCTTTATGATCGGCATAGGCCGCGTCGAGGACGGGCGAACCCGCCGCCTGCAGCGCGGAGTGGATGGCCGCGACAGAAACGCTGGGCACATGCATGATGGCGCCCTCGGGGTTGGCGGCCATGGCGCCCCTGTGTGCGTCGCCGAACGCGCCGACCGGCGGCAACACGACACCCGTCGCGCGTGGGGCGGTCGGCCGCTGCTCCAGCTTCCGCAAGACCACGGCGGCGCCGGTCGTCGTCACCACTGCAGCTCGCCGCGCCACACCGCCGGCCGTGGGATGTACACTCCCACTCCCACTGGCGCCCGGCGCGGACGGGGACGCCGGCGACAGGGGCGCCGGCGCGACGGCCGGCGCGGAGAGAGCAGGGCGCACGGGTTGCGGCTCGAGCGGCGTCGACACGATGGTGTGCTGTAAGACGGCGCCCGCCACGACGAGTCCGAGCACGAGGGCGCGGCGGATGGGGAACGCCACACGCTCGAGCGGCGCGTGGCGGGCGACGGGGGGGGTATAACGGCGGGCATATCCTTGGTCGATACGGGCGACGGCCATGTTGCGCTCCTCCACGGCACTACAGATGGTTGCATAAAAGATAATAGAACATGCGTTCTATCTCTGTCAACCCTTTGCGCGTATCGGGGTGTACTTTATCCACAATGGCCGGGAGTCGGTTACTATAGTGACGAGTGACGAGTGATGAGTAGCCTCACCCTGCACTAGCTGGATGTGATAGCCTGCGAGGTACCGAACCCGAGGGCTAGCGGCTAACCGCTAATCGCTAAAAGCTATCAGCCCGAAACGAAAGGATCGACCCATATGAGTAGCGAGACACGGGCGCCCGACCGCAACCTGGCGCTGGAGTTGATGCGCGTGACCGAGGCCGGCGCCCTCGCCGCCTCCCGCGCGGCGGGCAAAGGCGACGCCGACCTGGCCGACCGTATGGCGGTCGACGCGGTGCGCGCCACCCTCTCCTCGCTCCCCGTCGACGGCGTGGTCGTCGTCGGTGAGGACGACCGGCGGGGCAAGGAACGACTCTACCTCGGGGAACGCCTCGGGGCCGCCGACGAGCCGCGCATGGACGTGGCCGTCGACCCGATCGATGGCAGCGGCCTTGTCGCGGCCGGGGCCCCTGGCGCCATCTGCGCGGTGGCGCTGGCGCCGCGCACCACCCTCTTCCGCACGCATGTGCCCTACATGGAGCGCATCGTCGTCGGCGCCGCCGCGGCCGGAGCGGTCGACATCACGGCGCCCGTCCCTGAGAACCTGCGCGCCGTGGCCGCGCGGTTAAGCCGCCCGGTCGGGGAGGTCACCGTGGCCATGCTGGATCGGCCGCGCCATGAAGAGTTGGTGGCGCAGGTGCGCGCGGCGGGGGCGCAGGTCAAATTGATCCCCGACGGCGACCTCGCCGCGGCGGTGCTCGTGGCGCTGGCCGAGGAGAACGGTGTCGACGTGCTGCTCGGCATCGGGGGCGCGCCCGAGGCGGCCCTGACCGCCTGCGCCGTGCTCTGCCTGGGGGGGGACATGCAGGCCCGCCTGTGGTGCGCCGACGACGAGCAGAGCGCCCAGGCCGCGCGCGAAGGTCTCGACACCGCACGCATCTTCACGGCGGCCGACCTGTGTCGCGGCGGCGACCAGGTTTACATGGCCATGACCGGCATCACCGACGGCGAGTTGCTGCGCGGCGTGCGTAACCGCCCGCCCTACGCCGTCACCCAGTCGCTGGTGATGCGCTCCTACACCGGCACGGCGCGCCGCGTCGAGTCCACGCATGACCTCCGGCGCATCGCCGGGGTCGTCGCCGCCGCGTTCGGTGAGGAATAGGTGTCAGGTGTGAGGCGTGAAACGCGCACGGATGCGCTACGACCACCTGGTGGGGACGATGGGCGTCCCCGTGACCGAGGCTCTTGCCGTGCGAGACGGCTTGGCCGAGATCACGGATGGCTACAGCGTCACGGCGACGGCAGCGCGGCACCTCGGGGAGATCGGCCTGGATATAGGGGTCGTGACATTCGTCGAGGTGGGCGATCGCTCAGACGCGAGAACGGTAGCCCTGTGTTTCTTCGCATGCTATGGCCATTAGGGCCTGGAAAAGGGCCGGGTTAGGGACAGCTTTCAGCGGCGCCGAGGCCTACGCGGATTGCACACCAGTGCGGAAGACCGCGATCCCCGATGCGGTCCGCGTCACGAGATGGACATCACGCCATGGCAAGACCTTCTTACGCTCGTGCAAGCCATCGGCGTCAACCAAGAAGGCGCCAAAGTGGCTTGGGATACCGCTCCGAAAGCGCGCAACCGTCGCGGGGAGTTGATAGCTTGCGACAGTATTGTCGATGGTGTCTACCAGTGACGTCTTGCTAGCCAACACTGACGGGATGCGGATACGCTCGTTAGTCGTGAGCGTGAGGGAATATTTGAGACGCGGGCGACGCCGACTGAGCACATAGGGGATCACGAGAAACCAGCAGAACAAGACCATGATAATAAGCGCCACGGGATGTGGCGGCCTGGGGGCGTCAGATGTGAGTGAGGACACATCATCCCAGCCCACGGACTCTTGGCGTCTGAGAGTCCGGATGGTGAGACCGCCCGCATGGATTGTTGCCTCCAAAGCGCACAACTGGACGAAGCCGCAGTGGCGCGCCAGTTCCTCGATCATGTGGATGTAGATCCAGCGCAAGGTAGCCGTCGGTCCCGCGCGCCGCGATACGTCGTCGAGGTCATAGCGCGCCACGGCACGGGCGCACCCCGCCGCTTCCGCGCGATAGGCGGCCACGAGCGCGTCCACGGTCTCGCCCGGCTCGATCCGCCACGTCGAGAGCGGGTCGAGCTCCTCCTCGGGCGGCGCCTCCTGTCCATCCATCACCACGCGGAACCACCACCCCTCCACGTCCATGCAATGCTTGACGACGCCGAGCAGCGTGGTCGCGGACGGCACCAGGCGACGGGTCGCCTGCTCCGTGTCTAGGCCGTCGAGCTTGCGGAGTAGCGCGGCGCGCTGGCTATCGAGGGACCCTTGGAGTATCGCGCGCTCGGGGGCATGGCGTGGGGAACGTGCGGATGTATCATTATCATTATCCATAGCATTCTCCTTTCACTAGAGTGAGCGCTTTGCGCCCGGGGATCGCGACCCCTGCCTTAAAGGGACACTGGGGCCATTGCCATATGACGCGGCGCTCTTAGGCTTGACAACCTGACTGCGCCAACCAGGCTATGCGCGTTTGGCGGGGATAGGTAGCGGAACGAACGTAGTAGCACATACCACCGCGGGGCGCTATGTTCAATCCTCATAGCTCTACCTCCCACTTATGGCCAGGGTACGACAGGGCGAGGGCCGTGCGCAGCCAGTGACGACTATCGCCATCGAGGCGCGGCGCGACCCGCGTGAAGTCGGCCTCGTCCTTGGGCCGTGGATCCGTCGCCTTGTAGAGCAACTGGATCTCGGGCGCCAGATAGGGGATGCCCGCGTCTGTCCGGCGCCCGATGGCCCCCAGCGCGCGGCGGACGCGGGCGTCGCGACGGAAGATCCAGTCGTCGCCGTCGCTCTCCCCGATCATGAGTTGCACCGCCCAGGGCGCGCCGCCGCGCGGGCGACACCAGACGTCGTGGATGGCCGGGTCGAGGACCTCGTCGAGCCGCCACTCCGTGAACGGCCACCGGGCGGGGCGGGGCGACGGGAGCGCGCCCTGCACGTCCCACCCCTGGAGCGCGGCGCGGATGCTGCCCTGGTCGCGCCGGAGGATCTGCACATCGATATCGTCGTGGGCGCGCGTCTGGTCACCGAGGAAGAGATCGAGCGCCCAGCCGCCGGCGATCCACCACGGGACGTCCCGCGGCGTGAACAGGGCGGCAATCTCGTGTGGGCGCAGCGGCTGCCAGCGACCCAACGACAACGGATCACGACTCACGACTCTGGCTTGAGGTTCTCCGCCACGCTGTTTGGCACGATCATGATGCCGGCATCGCCCATGCGCAGGACCTGCTCGGCGGGGATGCGCGGCTCGTTGTGGCGGATGCGGTCCCACAGCGGCGCCGCGAGGATGTAGACCGTGACGACGTGGGCCGTGTCGTCGAGCTCCATCTCATCGATCAGGCCCAGCAACGTCCCGCCCTCGGTGACGACCTTGGCCTTGCCCTTGGCCCCGCTGTACGACGGCGCGCCGACGAGGCTCTCGAAGCGGTCCTCGGTATTGATGACATCGGGACTCGGCACAGTCACCGCGTCGGCGCCGACCGCCGTCACGTTCTGGCGCGTCACCGCGTCGGGCTTGCCGAACGTCCCCTTCTT
>JAABUQ010009944.1_pt1 | contig 12651 bp, 9 predicted proteins | sample 5560001 | NCBI WGS metagenome assembly JAABUQ01 (sample SAMN10711888, study PRJNA513371) | rock metagenome | isolation source: Antarctica rocks | place: Antarctica: Victoria Land, Finger Mt nord | collected 2015-12-18 | reverse complement strand
CCGGCCGTGCGACCATCGGCGGCCGTCAGGTCTTTCTGTTCTCGCAAGACTTCACGGTGCTCGGCGGTTCCCTCGGCGAAGTTTTCGCCGAAAAGATTTGTAAGGTGATGGACCTCGCCGTCACTACGGGTTCACCGCTGATCGGGATCAACGACTCCGGCGGCGCGCGCATTCAAGAGGGCGTCGTCAGCTTGGGCGGTTACGCTGAGATTTTCTGGCGCAACGTGCAAGCGAGCGGCGTCGTGCCGCAGCTTTCACTGATCGCAGGACCCTGTGCGGGCGGGGCCGTCTATTCGCCGGCGATCACCGATTTCACGATCATGGTCGAGCGCATCTCGCAGATGTTCATCACGGGACCGGAAATCATCAAGACGGTCACCGGCGAAGACGTCACGTTCGAAGAGTTGGGCGGCGCCTACACGCACGCGACCAAGAGCGGCGTCACGGACTTAATTGCGGCGGACGAGGATGAAATGGTGGAACAGGCGCAGCGTCTGCTCTCCTTCATTCCGCAGAACAACCTGGACGATGCGCCGCGGTACGCCGTCCAGGACGATCCTGAGCGGCTCTGTCCCGAACTTGACGACCTCATCCCCGACGCACCCAACAAACCCTACGATATTAAGGCAGCGATCGTGCCCGTCGTCGACGACGGCGACTTCTTCGAGTTGGGCGAACTGCACGCCGCCAACATCGTGATCGGCTTTGGCCGCATCGCCGGCGGCACGATCGGAATCGTCGCCAACCAACCGAAGGTGATGGCCGGCGTGCTCGATATTGCATCGTCGATCAAGGCGGCGCGGTTCGTGCGTTTTTGCGATGCGTTCAACATTCCGCTTTTGACATTCGTCGACGTGCCCGGCTTTCTGCCCGGCACGTCTCAAGAGTACGGCGGTATCATCAAGCACGGCGCGAAGCTGCTCTACGCCTTCGCCGAAGCGACCGTGCCCAAGATCACAGTCATCACGCGCAAAGCCTACGGCGGCGCATACGACGTTATGGCGAGCAAACACATCCGCGCCGACTACAACGTCGCCTGGCCGACAGCCGAAATCGCCGTGATGGGCGCGGCCGGCGCGGTCAAAACGATCTTCCGCCGCGAGATCGCCGACGCCGCCGATCCCGCGGCGCGCGAACTAGAACTCATCGCCGACTATGAGCAGCGCTTCGCCAACCCGTTCATCGCCGCGAGCCGCGGCTACGTCGACGACGTGATCGAAGCCACCCGGACCCGCCGCGCCGTATCGCGCGCACTACGCATGCTCGCCGACAAACGCGTCGAGCGCCCGAAGCGCAAGCACGGGAATATCCCGCTGTAGTGCCTACGTTAAAAGGATCGGACTAGGCTTAGCGTTACTTATCACCGCAGGTTGCGCCCATGTAGATGCAAGGCGTGAGCCGGTAAAGCTGTCAGAGTGTTCGATTGCATCCAAATCATCGAGAAGCGGAACTATCGTCACATACACGTTTCGCTTGACGAATTCGACGAATCACACAATAACGGCGACCCGCATAGGCTTTCCCGCATGGAGGGACGCCGCTATTCCAATTCCAGAGGATCGCACTGGTATAGTTTATGACGACGAACGGCGCTTGGTGCCATCCTCATCGCACTTCGTTCGCCTGCGCACCAGCGTTATTCCGGGTCCACGCCGGCTGTTTCCGCCAACGCCAATTTCATGCAAAACCGTCGCGGTGCTCTATGAGAACGGGACAACATGGGCAGCGCGAAAAGGCTTCGCGCTCCCCGTGACCCACCAACATACGCCCTTATAAGCTCGGGATTCCCGGTCCAAGTTCCAGCGCCACGACGCTATTCCCGGCGGCGAGGTTGGGGAAATGTGCGCTTCGAACGACGTGGGAATGACCCTGCGCCGTTTGCGTTCAGCCGTATCGCTCTGTGCTCTGGCGAGCCTACTTTCACCCAGTGTAGGTTTTGCGCAAGCGGCCGCGTCCTATACCGTCGATCTGCACGTCGATGCGTCACGTGCCGTACAAGGGCTCCTCCGGGTGCACGAAACGATGAGGGTCCCCACGGGCCCGCTGACCCTTGTTTATCCGAAATGGATTCCGGGCGAGTTTGCCCCCAACGGTCCGATTCCGAACGTCACCGATCTTGCCGTCAACGCGAGCGGAAAGGCGCTGCGCTGGCAGCGCGATCCGGTCGATTTGTATGCGTTCCACGTCGACGTGCCGCCCAGTGCCGGGCCGCTCGACGTTGACTTCACGTTTCTGGGAGGTCCCGCGCCGGGGTTCGATACGGCGCGACTGGCGACGCCGAACATGCTGTCGCTCGAATGGAACAAAGTAACGCTGACGCCGTTTTCGCAGAGCAGCCGTAACGTCACGATCGTACCGTCCATTCACTTGCCGTCGCGGGAATGGAAGTTCGCGACGGCACTCGAGACGGCGTCGCAACGCGGCGCCGACGTGACCTTCAAACCTATCACGCTCAATGCCCTGGTCGATTCCCCGCTCGACGCCGGCACGAACGCCCGAATGTTTCCGATGGGAACGTGGGACGGCGTTCCGCTCACTCTGGCCGCCTTCGCGGACACGCCGGAAGAACTGGCTACCGACGATAAGACGGTCGCGAAATTTCGCAACCTCGTCGCACAGATGCACGCGCTCTACCGCAATCGGCACTTTGAGTACTACACGTTTTTGTTGACGTTGACCGATCAGATGCCGGGCGAGGGACTCGAGCATCATCAATCCAGCGACAACGGGTCGAGCGGCGACATGCTGACCGATCCGGCCGCCCTCACGGCCAACGCCGATCTCCTCGCGCACGAGTTCAATCACTCATGGGACGGCAAATATCGGCGCGCCGCCGACAACGCGACGCCGAATTTTCAAGTCCCGGAGATCGACGATCTCCTGTGGGTGTACGAAGGCATGACGCAGTTCTACGGCGAGCTGCAGGCCGAACGTGCCGGCTTGCGCACCGAGCAGCAATGGCTCGACGGGCTCGCCTCGACGTATGCGTATCTCGACCACGAGCCGGGGCGCACCAAAGACCCGCTGATCGACACGGCGGTCGCGTCGTCGATCCGGCGCGGTATCCGTCCCTGGTCGGCGGAGCGCCGCAGCCAAGATTATTACACCGAAGGTGAGATGACGTGGCTGGACGCCGACGTGCTGATCCGCAACCTTTCACATGGAACGCATTCGCTCGATGTCGTGGCACGCGCGTTCTTTGGTGCGGCTCACGATACGGGGCCGATAACCGTCCCCTATACGCGCGACGACATCATTGCGGCGCTGAACGCCGTGCAGCCCTACGATTGGAAGCGCTTCCTCGACGAGCGCGTCTACACGCTTGCACCGCATCCGCCCAATCCATTCGCGCATGCGGGATATCGATTGGTCTACCGCGCGACGCCGTCGGCCTACGCACGTCTGATCGCCGAGCGCCGGAAGTCGCTCGACATGTGGTATTCGCTCGGCATCAACGCCGCCAAAGACGGCACGATCGTTGACGTCTCGACCGATTCGCCAGCCGGGCGCGCCGGCATCGGGCCGGGCATGAAGATCGCGGCGGTCGATGACCGGGAACTGACCGGCCAGGACCAGATCGACGCGGCCCTGCGGACGGCGGAGAACGGCACGCCGGTGCGGCTCTTGCTGATGGGTGGCGGCATCTACCGAACCGTTGCGCTCGACTACCGCGGCGGCCCGCGCTATCCGCAGTTGGAACGCATTGCCGGAACACAAGACGTGCTTGGCGCGATCGCCAAGCCGCTGCCTGCGCCATGAACGCCTTGCTCGAAGGAAAGACTGCGCTCGTGACCGGGGTCGCGAACCGCTGGAGCATTGCCACCGGAATCGCGCACGAACTGCATCGTCACGGAGCGCAGATCGTGCTGACCTATCAGGGCGAGCGCGTGCAAGCGGAAGTCGAGAAACTTGCGCGTGAACTCGGCGGCCGCGCGTACCCGTGCGACGTCGCCTCCGATGAGTCGCTGGCGGCGCTAGCGGCGTCGGTGCAGGCGGATTGCGGACGGCTCGACGTGCTCGTGCACTCGATCGCTTTCGTCAATAAGGAAGACCTCGCCGGGAAGGTCTATACGACGACGCGCGGGGGCTTCGCCGTCGCGGCCGACATTTCGGCCTATTCGCTGATCGCTTTGACCAACGCGCTCATCGACGTGCTGGCCGACGGCGCAAGCATCATGGCGCTGACATATTTTGGCTCAACGGCGATCGTGCCCAACTACAACGTCGCGGGCATCGTCAAAGCTGCGCTCGAGTCGATCGTCCGTTACCTCGCATATGATTTGGGTGAGCGAGGAATTCGCGTCAACGCGATCTCGGCGGGCCCGATCAGCACGGCGAGTTCACGCCAGGTCAAAGATTTCCGCAAGATGCTCGACAAGGTAGCGGCCGCCGCGCCGCTACGCCGCAACGTCACCCAAGAAGACGTCGGCCGCACGGCCGTCTATCTCGCCTCGTCCCTGTCGGCGGCGGTCACCGCCGACGTGCACTACGTCGATGCGGGCTACCATGCGATGGGAATGTACCCCGAACCCGCCGCCGCGACGTGACGGTTCCCTCCAACATCGACGCGCACTCGAGCCGCGGAGCGCTTCCAGCCGATGCCGACGAGATCGCCGCCATCGTCGCAGTTCTTGAAGCCAACGTGCTTTCTACGACGCAGCCACCGCAACGCGAGAGCTCACGATGGCGTGATGCGGGCCGCCGATACACGGCGTACGATGATACCGCGAGTCGCCGTCGCATGCACATGCCGTGAAAAAGCTGCTCGTCGCCAATCGCGGTGAAATTGCGTTGCGCGTCATGCGAACGGCGCGCGAAATGGGCCTTTCGACCGTGGCCGTGTATTCCGAAGCCGACCGCGACGCGCTACACGTGCGTTACGCCGATGAAGCGTTTTTGCTTGGTCCGGCAGCAGCAGCGCAAAGTTATCTCGCGATCGAGAAGCTGCTGGACGTGGCTGCCCGCTCACAGGCTGATGCGGTCCATCCCGGATACGGCTTTCTCGCCGAGAACGCCGGCTTCGCGCGCGCCGTCATCGGCGCCGGACTGCTATGGGTGGGACCCCATCCCAACGCGATCGATGCGATGGGCGACAAAGTGCGCGCGCGCCAAGCGATGGTCGCGGCCGGAGTGCCCGTCGTGCCGGGAGCGACGGAAGCGCTGCGAGACCTCGCCCATGCCCTGCGCGCAGCCGACGAATACGGGCTGCCGCTGGCGCTCAAAGCATCGGGTGGGGGTGGCGGCAAGGGGCTCAAAGTCGCCCGCACGCGCGACGAGATCGAGTCGGCTTTCACGACGGCCGTGCGCGAGGCCGAAGCATACTTCAAGAATCCGGCCGTTTACGTCGAGCGCTATCTCGACAACCCCAAGCACGTCGAGTTGCAGATTCTCGCCGACAAACACGGCCACGTCGTCCACGTCGGCGAACGCGACTGTTCCTTGCAGCGTCGCCACCAAAAGCTGTACGAAGAGACGCCGGCGCTCGTTTCGCAATCGGTCATCGAGCGGCTGCGCGAGGCGGGCCTGCGGGCCGCCAAAGCGATCGGCTACGACAGCGTCGGGACGATCGAGACGCTCGTGTCGGGCGACCAGTTTTACTTCCTCGAAATGAACACGCGCATCCAAGTCGAGCATACGATCAGCGAGATGACCAGCGGCCTCGATCTCGTGCGCGAACAGTTGCGCGTCGCAGCCGGCGAACCGCTCGGCTACGAGCAACGCGACATCGCCTTCCGAGGGCACGCGATCGAAGTACGCGTCAACGCCGAGGACCCGGCGCAGAACTTTCGGCCGGCGCCCGGCACGATCGTCACCTATCGCGAACCGGCCGGCCTCGGGGTACGGGTCGACGCGGCGGCGGCCGCCGGAACGACCATCGCGCCCGACTACGATTCGCTCATTGCGAAGTTGATCGTGTGGGCGCCGACGCGCGAACAGGCGCGCGCGCGACTTCGCCGCGCGATCGACGACTATACGATCGCCGGCGTTCCGACGACGCTTGAGTTTCTGCGCGCGCTGAGCGATGCGCCGCCCGTCGCCGACGGGACCTACGGCACCGCCACACTTGAAGCGTTCGGCCGAACCTGGCAAGCATCGCAGGCATTGCAGCCTCAGGTGAATGACGGTGGCGGTTCGAGCGTCGCACCGTCAGACGTCGTACGAGTCGAGGTCAACGGGAAACTGTTCGCCGTCCGTCTTATCGATCGGCCGCAGCCGGCCGTCGCCGAAAGGATGTCGTCGGCACCGGGCGTTGCGCCGCGTCCTTCAGGCAAGCGTAGCGGCAACGGACCCGCAAGCAGCGGGAACGACATTCTCTCGCCCATGCACGGCGTCGTCGTCGAGTTTTCGGTGGCGGCCGGCGACGCCGTACGCGAACATCAAGTGGTCGCGATCGTCGAGGCCATGAAGATGATGAACGAGATTCGCGCGCACCGCGCGGGTACGATCGTCGCGCTACACGCGACGGTCGGCGAAACCGTCGAAGCGAACGCTTCGCTCGTTACGCTGCGTTGAGCGCGAGCTCGAGCCGGACGTTCGTGCCGCTGCGTGTGTTCTCGATTGAAACCCGATCGACGAGCGCCCGCATGATTCCAAGTCCTCGGCCGCGTTCGGGATCGCCGTCCAAACGCCAGCGACCCCCGTCACTCACTTCGACGACGAGCGAGCGGTCGTAGACGTACGCGTGCAGCCGCACCATCCCGTCGCGGCCGCGATACGCGTGCTCGATGGCGTTGCCCGCCGCTTCGCCCGCTGCGAGCAAAACATCGTCAACCCGTTCCGCTCCGATGTGCAATCCTTCGAGAAAGGTACGCAGCGTCTGCCGCAATTGCGGTGAGCTTTCGGGAGCAGCAGGGAAGGCGACGTCAATTTCACCGAAGCGAGGCATCGTGCTGATGTACGCCCATACGAGGTTGCGGCGTAAGGCCCTTTCCAGGTACCGGCGAGGCGCCGAGGCAAAGTCGTCCTGCAATGGCAAGCGATGGACGCCGGCGCCCGCAGCCGCGCAGCGAAAACGGAAGCGGCATTCCGCTGCAACCCTGCTACGACGCAGCCGATGTGCAGGTTGCTGCAGGGACAGTGCAGGCAGATGAACCCGGTGCGTTTCCGTTTACGCGAGGCACGCGCGCCGACGGTTACCGCGGGCGCCTGTGGACGATGCGCCAGTATGCGGGGTTTGCAACGGCCGCTGAGTCCAATGCCCGCTACCGCTATCTGCTGGCACGCGGAACAACCGGCCTTTCGGTCGCGTTCGACCTTCCGACGCAGCTCGGCTACGATTCCGACGCGCTTCAGGCGCGCGGCGAAGTCGGTAAGGTAGGCGTCGCCATCGATCACGTCCGCGACATGGAAACGCTTTTCGACGGAATCCCGCTCGATCGCGTGACCGTCTCCATGACGATCAACGCGCCGGCGTCCATTCTCCTCGCGCTGCTGCTCGCCGTCGCACGACGCCGCGGCATCCCATTCGATGCGCTCGGCGGCACGATCCAAAACGACGTGCTCAAAGAGTACGTGGCGCGCGGAACGTACATCTTTCCACCAGGCCCCTCGATGCGGCTGGTCACCGACGTCATGGCGTACTGCGCGGTCGAGGTACCGCAGTGGAACACGATTTCGATTTCGGGTTACCACATTCGTGAAGCGGGCTCGACGGCCGTCGAAGAGATCGCGTTCACGCTTTCCAATGCCAAAGCGTATCTCCGTGCTGCGTGTGCGGCCGGACTCGACATCGATGAGATCGCGCCGCGCGTCTCCTTCTTCTGGAACGCCCATAACGATCTATTCGAAGAGATTGCAAAGTTCCGCGCCGCGCGCGCACTGTGGGCTTCGATCGTCCGCGACGAATTCGGCTCCCATGACCCGCGCTCGCAAATGCTGCGTTTTCATACGCAGACCGGCGGTTCGACGCTGACCGCTCAAGAACCCGACAACAACGTCGTTCGCGTCACCTTACAGGCGCTGGCCGCGGTGCTCGGCGGAACCCAATCGCTGCACACCAACGGTAAGGATGAGGCGCTCGCATTGCCGACGGCGCATGCCGCACGGTTGGCGCTGCGCACGCAGCAGATCATCGCGTACGAAAGCGGCGTGGCCGACGTCGTCGACCCTTTGGGTGGCTGCTACTACGTTGAATCGCTGACCGCGACGCTTGCGGAGCGCGCGCGCGCGCTGATTCGCGAGGTCGACGATTTGGGCGGCAGCATCGCGGCGATCGAGAGCGGCTGGATGCAAGGGCGCGTCGCCGATTCGGCCTATCACGCGCAGCAGGCAATCGAACGCGGTGAGACGGTCGTCGTCGGTGTCAACGCATTCGCGGAAACCGAAGCGGACGCCGCCCCGATCGAGTTGCAGCGCATCGATCCCGCGCTGGAGCGCGCTCAAGTGGACCGACTCGAACGCTATCGGGCGGAGCGGGATCCGTCGCTCGTGGCGGCGCGGCTGGCAGAAATTCGCCGTGCCGCGGAAGGCAGCGCGAATCTCATGCCGTGCTTCGTCGAAGCGGTCGACGCCGGCGCAACGCTCGGCGAAATCTGCGACGTGCTGCGGGCAGTTTTCGGACGGCACGCAGCTTTTGAGGTCGTTGCATGAAGGCCCAGAACTGGACCATCGACCATGTTGCGATCGTCGTCGCCGACCTCGAAGCGACGGTCGAGCTGTACACCGGGACCTTAGGCATGCCGCTGCTCTATCGCGAAACGATCGCCGATCAAGGCGTTGAGGCTGTCGGCATCGCGACGGGCGACTCCGTTATCGAGCTACTGCGTCCCCTCGACGGCGACTCGGCCATCACGCGCTTCCGCGGTGATGCACTCACGAAACTGCATCACATCGCCTACCGCGTGACGAATATTGAAGTGGAACTTGCGCGCATGCAGGCAGCCGGTATTCGCCTGATCGACGCTGTACCGCGGCGCGGCGCCCACGGCAACGTGGTCGCGTTCCTCCATCCCAAGAGTACGGGCGGCGTGCTGACCGAACTGTGCGAGCGCCGCGCCTTTCCTTCGCCGTAACCGCGCAGCGTTACGCCGCGCCGAATCACGCCGTTGACGGCAACGGCCTCAACGTCACGTAGGCGACGGTCGTAGCCGAACGTCGATCTGGGTTTCGAAGGTGCGGTCCCACGGGAGCGTGATCGTCAATCCGCCGTCGCCGTACTGCGGATAAATATCATGCAGCAACGCGACGGCGTAGCGCCAGAGTGCTGCGCGGTCGTCGTCGCTCGTTTGACTCGCGATTTCCGGCAGGAGCAAGGTCGTATCGCTGCCGCGCGTGCGCAAAGCAGCGTTCAGTTGCGGTCGTACGAACTGGTGGAAGGCGTAGTCGTCGATGTAGCGATCAAGCATGAACTGCGCGTGCACGCGAGGATCATAACGTCCCGCGCGGCGCCCGGCGCCCGCAGCGATCGCTTCCGGAAGCGCCGTTCCGACAGTATTCGCGTCGGTGTTCCACGATGCGAAGGCGTCGATCTTAGCGGCGATACCGCGGGCCATGAGCGCTTGCGTCAGTTCCTGTTGCGCCGGTCCGGCGTCGCCTTGCAGAAACGACAGGTCGGCGACGGCGACGCTGCGGCCCTGCGCAACATCGTCCGCCAGCCGCGCTTCGAAGGCACGCTCGTCATCATCGGTCGTGCCGGGGACGCGGACGTACAGCTGAATGTCTGCGCTTTCCGCGACGCGTTGCGCACCGCAGGCGTCGATGATCCGAGCGATCGTCGTCTGGATCGGCACGTATTCCAAACGGTCGATCATCGCGCCGCCGTCCGGGCGCGAATACGTGACCGCAACGGTCGGCGTCCACGCGACGTTGCGCGCGAAGACACGCGCGAGCATCACCATGCCCAGCTCATCGGCGCCCGGCTCGATCGATGCGCGCGAGCCGAGGCCGAAGGCTTGCACCGTCGCCTTGAGCGCCGCCACGTCCGTGAGGTGTAATCCGACCGGCCCCGCATCGTCTTGACCCAAGACGATGCGATCGTAGCCGCCGGCCGCCGCCGTCTGTAGTGCCCATTCGTCGACGGCGAGGTCACGCGCACGCGTCGCAAGATACACGTCGAGGGCCGGTCCGATGTCGCTACGCAGGCGCGCCGCGCGGGCGCGATCGCTCGCGGTACGCGGCGGATCGGGCAGGTTGGCGTACGCTTGTATTTCGTCGACCGTCTGACCCGTCGCGTAATAGGTGCTCGCAAGCCCCAGCGGCGGAACACCGGTCGGGGCGAGACGCATGATCGTTCCGAAGACGCCGACGAACGGGGTCGTCCGTTCTTCTCGCAGGCGCGCAAGGGCGCGCAGACGCACGTAGGCATCCGCGGCCGTGGCACCGGGAACGCGGGCGGCGACGAGGCCGCCGTAGGCGAGCATGTCGCTCGACGCGACGATGGCACTTGCGTCGGCGGTCTGATTCGAGCCAAGCCAGCCGAGAATCGCTTGGCCGTCGCCCGGACGCAGGTAGTTTCCCAGCATCTCCCGCGGCGGTGTAAGGACGGGCTGCCCGGCTATTGCGCCGAGCATGATCGGCAACTGATAGGTCACCGGGCGATCGTCGAGCGGCACGAACGCGATCGTCGGTCCGTTCGAGGAAGGCGGTACCGCCGACGACGCTGGAGCGCCCGGCGCTGGCACGCCTGGTCCTGCCGTGAAGGCAAGCAGAGAAAATGCCGCTAGACTAATTTTTGTACGGTATTGAACGAGTACCACCCAACACCGGGCGCAGGAATCCATCATGTTCGTCGAGCGCTCGTCGGGCTGATGCGGGATCGACGTTGCGCCGCGCCATCACGATCGCAACCTTGACCGAACCGTCTGCCGCAGCGAGCAAGGCGCGCGCCCGTTCGGTATCGACGCCGCCGACGTCGCGCACTAAACGCGCGGCGCGGTCGTGCAGCTTCACGTTGGTGGCGACCACGTCGACCATCAGGTTGTCGTACACCTTGCCAAGCCGAATCATCGTCGTGGTGGAGATGGCGTTGAGCGCCAGCTTCGCGACGGTACCGGCTTTGAGGCGCGTTGAACCGGCGATCGGTTCGGGCCCGGCATCGATCGTCACGGCGATCTCCGCGCTGCGCGCGAGCGGCGAAGCTGCATTGCTGCTCAGCGCGATGGTCAGCGCGCCGCTCGCTCGTGCGGTTTCAATGGCCGCGACGACGTATGCGGCACCGCCGCTGGCCGAAATGCCGACGACCGCATCGGAGGGGCCGACGGTGTCGCGTACGGCGGCGGCTCCTGCCGCAGCGTCGTCTTCCGCGCCTTCGATGGCGCGCACGACCGCACGGTCGCCGCCCGCGATGTGTGCGACGACCAGCGACGGCGGCGTGCCGAACGTCGGCGGACACTCGGCGGCATCGAGCACGCCAAGCCGGCCACTCGTGCCCGCACCGACGTAGTGCAACGTGCCCCCCGCACGGAGCCGTTCCACGATCGCCTCCACGGCCACACTAAGGGGATCCACTGCAGCGACGACGGCTTGGGCTGCGATGCATTGCTCGCGCGCAAGCATTTCCACAATGCCGCGGGTATCGAGCGTGTCCAAGCCGCGCGTGTCGGGATTGACGGCTTCGGTCGGCGATGGGATCATGAAGCGCCGACCTTGCCGGTATCCGCGTCGGTTAAGAGCGCTTCGGCAAAGTGCAGCGCTGCGCGCGCCGGTTCTTCCCGGAGACGCACGATTGCCGCACCGGGAATCTCGCTTGCGACACGGCTTTCAAGTAAGTAACTGAGCAGCGTGTTATCGCGCAGCAGACCGCCCGCGAACACGATCGTCGGCGACTGTTCGAGGAGCGCGCTCGCGCGCGCGGCGCTTCGCATGAGATCACCGAGTTCTTGCGCCGCGGTTTGCACGATCTTGGTCGCGCTGCGATTACCCGTGCCGGCCAGTTCGATGATCTTCGCAGCGAGTGCGGCGACGCGCGCAGCATCGAACGGTTGCCGGTACACGGCGGCGAGCAACGCGTCGCGATCCGGCGCACCAAGCGCCGCGGCGACGGACGCGGTCATTTCGTCGGCGGGGACTCGGCCGTCAAAGGCACGCTCCAACAAGCGCACGGCAACGAGCCCAATCCAGAAAGCCGAACCCTCATCGCCCAGCAAATACCCTGCTCCGCCAACGCGGACGCGGCGTTCACCGTTCTCGGCATACGCGACGCTGCCCGTCCCCGCTATCAGCACAACGCCCGGGCCGTCGGGATGCCCCGCACGCAACGCAACTCGCGTGTCATCTTCGACGGCAAGGCGTGTACCGGGAAAACGCGAGGCCATTGCGCTGCGCAAGGCTTCGCGGAGGTCTGGCCGGCCCGCGCCCGCAGCGGCGACGCACAGGAAGTCCGGTTTTTCTGCGAGCTGTAAGACGGTCGCAACAATCGCGCCGGCCGCGGCTTGTGCGCCGAGCGTACTCACGTTCGCGGCGCTACCCCGCGCCTGCGCGACATACGTGCCAGCCCGCGAAAGCGCTGCAACGGTTGACGTTCCGCCCGCGTCCACGCCGACGGCGACCCAGGAGTTCATGCGGCCTCATTCGCCGCAATCTCGGCCCGCATCTTGGTGAGAACGGCAGCCAACCCGTGGGGCGCGATCGCGCCGAGCACAGCCGGATGCGTCGCGCCCGTTGCAGCAGGCACGTTGGCGGGACGTTCGCGCAACGTTTCGTATCCGAGAAGCG
>JAABUQ010009942.1_pt1 | contig 12652 bp, 13 predicted proteins | sample 5560001 | NCBI WGS metagenome assembly JAABUQ01 (sample SAMN10711888, study PRJNA513371) | rock metagenome | isolation source: Antarctica rocks | place: Antarctica: Victoria Land, Finger Mt nord | collected 2015-12-18 | reverse complement strand
AAATAGCCTTGTTATCTGGCTCCTTGGAGGGCGGTTGCCTCGTAGTTATCGGGGACGATGTAGTGTTTCGTCAGGAACGTAGCGACAGGCCCATTCGGCGCGTGTAATCGTCGATATGCCACGCCTTGCGCTCGTGAAGATGCGGGCTGCCCTCGACCATCGCCCTCTGCACCTCATGGCCCTTGGCGGTCGGGTACGTGCGCGCCAGATCCTTCACGATCATGTCGTCGATGCGATGGAGCTGCCCCTGCACGCGGGCGTTGGGGGTACGTGTCCAGCAGCCGCGCCGCCTTACGCTGGTAGGCCCGGCCAAGACGCGACACAGATCCCCCCTCCAGGCGAGAGAAAGAGGGCTCCTGCGCGTCTGTGCGCGCGTCTGCGGGGCGCTGCTGTGGCCTTAGCGCTCATCCCGCATCTGCGCCTCGAACCGCTCCTGCGCGCGCGCTAGCACCACGGCGGCTGCGGCGGTTAGCCGGCCATCGGCGGCGCGCACGAGCACGTAGGGCTGCCGGCCATCGCAGCCTTCCTGATTAGGCCCCTCTGTCGCGTGTGGGCACACCGTTTGATGCCACGCCACATCCCTCTATAGGCCCGTCGCTAAGATCTTAGCAACAGGCCTATACCGCAGGCGCTACTCCCTAGCGCCCGCGACTGCCCCCCCGTTGCCGCTCGTGCTCGTGCCGGGCTTCCCGCACGTGCGGGTCGAAATTGACGGCAGTCACCGTCTTCTCCACGTAGCGGTCGAGCCAGCGGTCGTTGGTCTTGCGCTCGTGAACGTTGGGGCTGCCCTCCCGGAGCGCCTGGCCGAGGTCGTGCGCGCTCGCGCGCGGGTGCCGCTTCGCCAGGTCCCGCAGTACCGTGTAGTCGAGCCGGCTCATGTCCGCGAACGGGTAGCGCGCGATCAGTCGCTCCGCGTGCTGCCGATACTCCGCGGCCAAGCCGTGCGCATCGATCAACGCCCCCCCCTGGCCGGGGCGGGAAAAGTCGTCGGCGCGGGCCGGGTCTTGCGGCCCACCCACCCGTGCTCGGAGGCGGGCGTCCTCGGCGGCGCGCTCCTGGGCCTGGCGCTCCTGCACGCGCAGGCGCTCGGCGGCCACGTCCAGCAGCGCGGTGGCGCGGGTGGACAGCCGCCCGTCACTCTCGCGCAGGAGCACGAAGGGCTGCAAGCCGTCGGCGCGCGCCCGCGCGGGCTTCCTATTGGTATACCCGGCAAGCCGCCCATAGTGCTTATAGTCGGCGCTTGCCGGGTCCCCGCCGTAGCGCGCGGCCAGCTCGCGCGCCGCCTCCGTCGCGAGCGGCGCCGGGAGCGAGCGGTCCGCGAGGCGCACCCACGCCTGGTAGTTGCCCGGGCTCGTTTCCGTGACCGCAGCCGGCCCGAACCCGTCGCGGTGCATCTGCTCAACGCGATCCCGGGTCAGATCGTCGACGAGCACGAGGCCCACGTTTGTGTCCGGGTCCGCGAGCGGCCGCACGTAGATGTTGTAGCCCTCAGCGTTGCGCGCTCCCAGGAATCCGAGGGAGCGCATCGCCTGCTCGTGGGTGTACACGCGGGGGATCATCCGGTCCGTCACCTGGTGGCTCAGGCCAACCTCGTATCGCTCCGCGCCCATCGCCCGAAGCTGCGCGTCCACCGCCCGTGCGGTGTGCGCGTTGGCGCGCCCTCCCGTCAGTCCAGCCATCGCTCTCGCCTCCCTTCGCCTGCCCTAGTCGCGGTCCCGGTCGGCTCCGGGCGCGCCCTGTAGCACGTCATCCCATGGGCTCGTTCGCGCCGTCGGCGCCGGCGGCGCGGGGACAGTCGGGCGCGATCCCGCGCCGCGCGATCGAGGCGGCGGCGGCGGCGCGGCGCTCACGCGCGGCCGCGGTTGTGGGACCGGGCGGCGCGGCGCGGTCTCCTGGCGCGCGCTGGCGGCCTGGCCCGCCGCCGCGCCCGTCTGTGGTACCAGCGGCCCCGCGTCCGACGCGGCCGCCGGTTCATGCGCCGTGTGCGGCGCGGTGTCGCGCGCTGCTGGCGGCGACGGCGCCACGGCGGCTGCGGGGGTGGGCCCCGGCGGCGCGGTGCGCGCGTCCGTCGTGGGCGCGGGCGGCGGCACCGTCGGGGCGTCTACGTCTAGGGCCACGAGCGGCCCCGCGGGCTCCGCTCCCGGCTCCGGGCGCGACGAGGGGAGGGCCGGGACGGCGAGCGGTGTCGCGCGGAGCGGCCCCGCGCCGGTCAGCGGGGCGCCGCGCCACGGCGCGTACCAGGGCGCCCCCAGGCGCATCGCCGCCTGCACATGCATCCACCAGTTGTCCCGATAGCGTCGCGGATACCACGCGCGCTGACGCAGCGTCATCGGGGGCACGTTCCCGGACAACACGACCATCCGATCGCGCGGCAGGGTGCGGATCTCGCCCGGCTTGATCAACTCCGTGGCCATCTCGGAGTACCCCAGGTTGTCGTGCTGCGGACGGAACGCGCCGAGCTTCTTGGACTCGCCGGCGTTGGCGCTGACCGCCGTCTGCTTGTCGGCTTCCTTGCTGAAATAGGCCGCGTCCTCGCCACTGGTCCCGGCCAGGCACAGCTTCGTCGCGCAGCCGGCCATGATGGTCTCCTTGCCCTCCTTGCCGTACGCGGTGACGAGCTGGGCCAGGGTTTGCAGGATCAGCATAAAGCCGCCCCGCGCGGCGCGCAGCGTCGTGATCGCGCTGGCCACGTTGGTGATCGTGCCGCAGTTGCCGAACTCGTCGAGGTAGTGGTACACCGCGCGTGGCAACGTCCCGCCGTGCGCCTTCGCCGTGGCCGCCAGCGCCTTGAAGTGCTGCTGGAAGAACACTGCGGTGAGCACCTGGCCGCGATCCGGGTCGAGCACCAGGTACAGGGCCGTGGGCCGCTGCGTCGGGTCGCACAGGGCCGCGTAGTCGATCTCGTTGGCCGCCGTGACCGCGCACACTTCGTCGTCCTGCAGCACGCTCAAGCGATTGGGCAGGTCGGTGAACACGCCGCTGATGATCTTGTCGTTCGTCGCGGCGATGGCCAGGAAGTTGGAGCCGACCTCGTAGGCCGCCGGCGAGGGGCTGTCGAGCAGCGCCTGTGTGACCCTGGCAGGCCCGTCGAGGCCCTGCTGGAGGAAGGCGCGCAGGGCGGCCAGGGTTGGCTCACCCCGCCCCTCCCGGCGGTGGACCTCCTTGAGGTGCAGGATGCCGGCCTGCATCAGCAGCATCGTCGAGTTGTCGAAGTATTTGTCGGTGGTGCTCGTGCCGCCGGTGTTCTTGAACCAGCACTCCACGAACTCGCGCACCTCGGCCGCCGTGTTCACATGCGCCAGGGGGTTCCACGCCGCGCTCGTCGCCGGCGCGTAGACATCCAGCACGACGCAGCGGTGCGTGCGCGACAGGGCGGCCAGGGTCTTCCGCGCCAGCTCCCCCTTGAGGTCGGTGATGACCAGGCTGCGCCCCAGCCGGGTACGGCGCCACCAGGACCGGGCGCGGTCGCCGCGCTCGGCGAAGATGTTGGGGATGATGAGACCCGAGGTCTTGCCCATGCCCGGCGGGGCGACGACGAGCACGTTGAGGTACATCAACTCACCCACCAGCGCCACGACACGCCCCTGTAGGCGGCCGAGCATGACCTTGGCTTGGCCGCGCTTCGGGCGGTAGCGGCGCAGGTCGCCCCAGCCGGCCCAGCGCGCCGTGCCGCCGGCGCCGGTGGGCTTGAGCTTGCGCGCGCGCCACAGGAGATACAGCAGCGGCTTGTTTAGGAGCACCAGCAGCACCAGACCCAGGACGCCGTAGCCATAGAGCATGACGGTGCGGACCGTGGCCCCACTCCGGCCGTGCAACTGGATGTAGCGCCAGGCCATGCCGTGCCGCGTCCAGAACCGCCACGGGATCAGCCAGGTGTGCGCCCCCGTCTGCGGTTGTCCCTTCGTCACCACCGGCGCGATATAGTCGAGGTCGTTGAGCCCGCTGGCCACCGGCCATGCCAGCGCCACGTAGGCCCCCCGCGCGGCGCCCTGCCCCCACGCCCGCGCGCGGTCGATCGCTGGCGTCTTGATCGCGACAACGATCAGCGCCGCCCCCAGCGCCAGCAGTAGCTTCGTCTTCCATCCCCTGCCCATCGTTCTCTCCTCGCCGGCGCCGCGCCAGCTCCTCTCCGTTCCCTGCCGTTCCCTCTCAGCGGTCCGGGCCGCCGCGCTCGTCGAGCGTCGGATCGCTGCCCCCGTTGCTCCCGCCATCCGACTGCCTGAACACGCGCGCCAGCTGGCGCGCGGCCTCCGCCGCGCCGTGCCGCGCCAGGTCCGCGGCGGGTGGCCGCACCGTCGTCTCGGTGGCCCCGGCGCGCCCTTTCTCCGCCCCGCCGCCGGCGGCGTTGATCCGCTCGGCCTCCCGCGCGACACGCTCCGCCCGACGCTCCTCGCGGGTCAGGATCTGGTGCATCCCGCGCACCTGCGCGCGTCCCAGATCGCGCAGGTGCGCCGCGCTGCGGTCCCCCGCGTGACGGAGCGCCTCATAGTGCGCACGGCGTAACACCACCGGCTCCAGCGCGCCGCCCAGGTCCCCGCCGCGCTCGCCGCCGCCGGCTAGGAGCACATGCGCGTGGGCGTGCTCCGTATTGCGGTGGACGACGGCGACCCAATGCAGCTCCTGTCCGAGTGTGTCCGCGAGATCGTCCATCACCATGCGCGTCCACTCGTGCATGTCGGCCACCTCCTGCCCCGGTCCGGGACTCATGATGATGCGATGGAACGCAACCCGGCTGGTGGCGTGGTCCATGATGATGCCGCGCGCGTCCTGCCAACTCCCGCCCTCGCCGACGGCCCCGAAGTAGCGCCGGTCCTCCGGGCGCTCGTTCTCCCCCAGCTCCCGCATCTGCATGTAGCGCAGCGCGTCATACGCCTGGCCGGCGGCGCTCTTGCCCCGGCCCTTCTTGCCGCCAGGGACGTAGCGGCCCATCGCGACGGTGACGGTGCGCACAGACCGGGCGGCCGGGCGCGTCGGCGCGGCCACCATCTAGCGCCCCTCTCCTGGCACGCCGTGTGCGCCCTGCGGGCCACCAGACGCATCCAGCGATCCCAGCGCCCCCAGTGCCTCCACGGGGTCGACCCGGCCGCGCACGACCTTGCTAGCGGCTGTGAAGGCCCGTTCTTTCTCCGCGTCGGCGGCGGCGCGGCCCCGCACGCGCTCGATCAATCCGTAGGCGAGCCACCGGCCCATGCTCGCCTCGCGCAGCGCCTTGACGATCAGGGTCGCCAGCCGCTCCGTGTTAGCCCGCGCCCGCTCGGCGTCGGCCGTGGCCTGCGCGGCGACGACGCGGCGCACGACCGCCTCGATCGCGGGCAGCGCCGTTGTCTCTGCGGCCTCCTCTCCGACCAAGCCGAGCCCGGCCCGGAGCAACTCATCGGCGGCCGTCGAGAGGGCGCCCTTGCCGCCCCGCGTCGCGGCGTGGGCGCGCAACGCCGCGGCCGTGTCCTCCCGCAACCACAGCAAGACTTGTGTCGTCGCCATCGTCCTCTCGCCCCCCTACCCCTCAGCGGCCCGCGCTCCCTCGTCCAGGGGGACAAGGGGACTACTCTCGCGCAGGTCCAGCTCCATCTGCTCGGTCGCCTCCTGCCAGTCGGCCTCAGCCTCGTCCGGGTGATCGCGGTAGAGGTGAACATAGCCGATGCGGGACGCCATGCGCGCGTTGCGCTCCAGGCCGGCCAGGCGCCGCGCCAAGCGCCGCTCGAACCGCCGGAGTTGTTCGACCATCACCCCCTGCGCGGCGGCCGTGAACACGGGGACCGCGCGCTCCTCCATCCGCGCTGCTGTGTCCTCGGCCAGGCCACGTTCGACCAACTCGTCGACCAGGGCCGAATAGGTCACGCCACGGTGCTTGGCCGCGGCCTTGAGCGCCGCGATGGTTCCCGGCTTGAGCCATAAGCCGATCTGTTCCGTTGGCATCTATTCTCCTCACTAAGACCGGTGAGCCAGGAACTCACGCCCCCTCTGCCCGCTCAGAGCACCACTAGTAACACCACTAGTGGTTGTCTCTGGCATTACTGAGACAATCACGGTAAACAAGCGTCAAATAGCCAACCAATCATGGGGCAGGAACGGCCTTTATCCTGCTTCGCGCGGCCCTTTCCGCTGAAGCGACGCAGGAGCGCGGGCCGCGGGTTCCGTCACTCCGCGGTTGCGGGCGAGCAGCTGCCGGAGATGGCGCGATCGCGGGTCGCGCGGTCGTCGTCACGGAATCCATACGTTGTCCCCCTTCAAGTGACTCTCGCGGTAGAGGCGCACCGCCTCCATCGCCACGGCAAAGTAGCGCGCGTCGAGGCGGCGGGCCACCGCCGCCAGATCGACCGCGCCCTCCTCGCGGAACAAGGCGCGGGCCACGTCGAGCACCAGCCGCTCCCCGCGCGATACGTCGTCAAGCCCGTCGAGGTCGGCCCGCCCGCGCACATAGTCCAACCGGCCGGCCACGCGCGCCCACAGGTCCGGATCGGCGGTGACGATGTAAAGCAACGCGCGCCAGGACCGGTCGGCCACCTGGCCCCGCTGGCGCTCATACGCGTGGATCTCCCGACGGTAGGCGAGCACATGCGTGTCGAGCCCGTCGTTCGGCCCAGTCATGTCCATAGCGCTACGACCTCCCGGTAACACACGAACCAATGCGCCACGACCAGACGCGCGTGGGCAGGACCCGCTCGCCATCGGCACGTCACCAGCGCCGCCGTGGCGCGCACGACGGTCGTGGCCGTCGTCCGCCGCACCCATAGCCTGCGTTCAGTCACCATCGGCACACCTCTCTCCCCTCCTATCCTAGCGGTCGCGGCCGCCGCCACGGTTCTCCCGATCATGGGGCTGCGTGAGGCGTGCGATGTCGAAGGCGCGGTCCGCCGTGCGCTCGATGTAGGCCACCCGCTCCTCCTCCCGTCCCCTCTCTGGCTTACCGCCGGCGCCGCCGCGCTCAAGCGCGGCCCCCAGTTCCGCGCGGGTCAACGCGGGGTTCTCGCGGACGAGTTGAAGCGCCGCTTTGTAGTCAACCTCGCGGCTGTCGCGCACGCCCAGGCGCTGGAACGTGGCGCGCACGTCGCCGAAGCGGTCCGCCGTGCTGGCCACCCGCCACGCCGCGTGCAGGGCCTCGGCGTCCCGCCGGATGCTCTCCAGGCGAGCGAGGTGGCGTGGGCTCAGGGGCGTCAGCCCCTCGACGACCCCGGCCTCAGCGCGCGCGTCGGGGCGGCGCGCCGGCTCGGCCGGCCCCCGGTCCAGCATAAGATGGCCGAAGCGCGCGCGCTCCTGATCAAGGAACTCCGGACGCAGCACCATGTTGTCGAGCACGTAGCCGTGCAGCTCCTGCGCGCCGGGGGCTACCTGGCGCGCGGGCGGGTCATGCCGGGCCGTGACGACCACGCACGGCGCCCCGTCTCGACCGGCGAAGCCGCCGAGCGCGCCCACCTCGTCGCGGCCCCCGGTCCCCGCGGCGCCATAGCGCGCGGCGAGCGTCTGTGCCGTCGCGTCGCGCAGTCCGGGGGCCATGGGCGGCAGGCGCACCCAGGCGTCGATGGTGGTGTCCCCGGCCTCCCGCGGCACGTTGACCGTAAGCGCCGGGGGGAACCCATCGCGCACGAGGGCGTCATGCTGGTCCGGGGCCAAGCCGCGCAGCAGCACCAGGCCCGGATCGTCAAGGGGCCGGATCGACACCTCCGTGCCCGCCCGGTTCTCGCTGCGCAGATCGGCGACGCGGCCGAGCAGCTCGCCGGGAGCGAGGTGGCGGTAGGCCACCCTGTCGTCGCGCGTCCGCGTCACCACCTCGTACAGCGGCGCCCCCAGGGCGCGGAGCTGGTCGTCGACCGTCCCGCGCAACCCCGCGAGCGCGCCGAGGTCGCCGAGGTCCTCCCGTCTGTCCCGATCGCCCATGCCCATCGCGCCTACCGCCCGGCGCCCACGGCATCAGGGAACAGATCGGGCAGCACGACCTGTGCGGCCGGGGGGACGGCGAAGGCCGTCCGGCCGTGGGGTCCGAGCAAGTAGACGACCCGCGCCAGATCCCAGGGCTCACCAGGCGCCGTGACGGCAGGGGAGATAGCGACGAAGCGGTGCCCCTCGTCGCGCACGATCCGCACCCAGTCCCGCACCGGGAGTGGGTCCGCGATCGGGACGATCCCCCCCGCGCGTTCGTGGGCGTCGGGATCGATCCACAGGACCGTGGCCGTGGTCCACCCGTCGGTGCCCACCGTGGGTCGCTCCGGCAGCGCGCCCGTTGCTGCCACATTATGTGGCGCCGCGTTGGGATCGGGGCCGTCGCGCCCCTCGCTCTCGTCGGCCAGGTCATAGGCCAGCCAGTAGGCCGCGCGCGGAGCGGCGAAGTAGCTGCGGCCGGCCGCGTCATCGACCGTCACGACCTGGCCGGCCGGGTAGAGGCCATCCACGGGCAACGCGTTGCCGACCGGCGGCGCCACGCGCATGCGATGCTCCTGAATGACCGCGGCCCACGTCTCGGTCGGGATCGGCGCGGCGTTGGGGACGACCTGGTGGCGCTGCTCCCACGCGGCGGGATCGATACGCGTCACCGTGTACCCATGGGCACCTGGGTTGGCGATGTTGGCGATGTCCTCGCGCACCATCTCGTAGTCGCGTGCGGGCATGATCTCCCGCAGGCGATCCAGGGCCTCCGGCGGGACGGCGAAGTAGGTGCGTCCCGCGTCACCGGGCACGTCGCTGTCCACCTCAACCACAGCCCCTCCGGCGTACGGCCCCTCGGCAAGCGCCCCCTCGGGCGTCCAGGCCACCGCGTAGCCCTTGCCCCGCGTCGCCGCGATCCATGCGTCCACCGGGACGGGCTCCTGCGTCGCGCGCAGCTCCGACCCGCTCTCCCACGCCTTACCGTCGAGCCACAGCACACAGCCCGGTGCGTGCGTCACGCTCTCCCGCGTGTCCGTCTGCGTGTCCATACTGGTCATGTCTCATCCTCCTGCCCCGCGGCCGGCGCGGGCTCCTGATTGAGAAAGTGCTCCACCGTCTCGACAACGGTTGTCCAGGTGTCACGCGTCATCTCGTAGTCGTACACGATCAGGACCGTCCACCCCACCGACCGCAGGGTGGCGATCATCCGCTCATCCTTCTCTTGGCGGGTGCCCATGGGGTCCAGCTCGGGTTTATAGTGGGGGCCACCATACACCTCCACGATCAATCCGTCCTGCCGCCACACAAAGTCCGCGTGCGTGATGTACCAATCACCGTCCTTAATCTTGGCGTCGTGGTAATAGTCCTCGCCGTATCGCTCGCCGAGCACCGCTAGCGCGCCGATCATCTGCTGTTCGGGGACGCTCGGATGCGCGCGCCGCAGATCGGCCTTCTTCTCCTCGGTCCGCTCCTGGCGACGGTTGATCGCCCGCTCGCGCTCCGTCTGCGGCCGCGGGTACGGCTCCGTCGCCCGCTCCTCCCGTTCCGTGAGCATCTCCTGGGGGGTGGGTCGCGGTGGCCGCGTGCCCGCCTTACGACCCAAACCTTTCCTGTCGTCCTCCCCGCGACTCATGTCATTCTCCTCCACTCCACGTCGCCTATTTAGCGCGCTTGAACGTCACCAGGACGTGCTCACCGTCTTTACCGGCAACCGGCGTGAAGGAACTCATCCCGACCAACTCCCAGCCGTCGTTCCCGAGTTGGTTGAAGAAGTTGTTATAGCGCGTAGCCTGGTAGGTTTGCAGGTCGTACAGCGCGTACTCCCAGCGGCCCCGCTGGCTGCGGCTCGTGGGTTGCGGCCGGGGGCGGCTCTCTGAAACGGCGGCGAACGCTTGCTCCGGCGCCACATAATGTGGCAGCAGCGCAGTCAGGCCACCGGCGAGGGCGGCGAGGGTCCAGCGCCGGCTGGGGCGTTCGCTCGACAAGGTAGACATAGTCGGTCAACTCCTTTCCCCGCCCCGCGAGCGGGCATTGATCAACGCGGCCACCTCCGGGGGGGAGAAAGACTCACGGTTTCGTCAACGGGTGGCAACTCAGGTAGCGGTAGGCGTCGTTAGGCAAGCCACATATAGCCGTGAAACGTCGCGTGACGCTCGCTGCGCCCCCGCCGTTGCCTGGCTCAGTGACGGTAACGTTAGCGTGACCGGTCTGGGCAACCTGTAGTGTCAGGGTATGATCTGTGCCAGCTGCGTCGCTGTCCAAATGCACATGCGCGTGCAGTAGGGCGTCGTTCACAACCACACCTGTGTAGGTGATCGTTCCACGCTGCCACCTACCCTGCATAGCATTACGGATGATCGACGGATCTGTAATGTCTGGATCATTGAGCAGGTGGGCGACGATCTGTCTCCCCTCATACTGGAGCCCGATCAGGTCCTGATTCTGAGCGTCATGTTGGTAGTACCAAGTGCCTAATCCCTTGGACACCGGTACGGTTGTGGGAGTGGGTGCCGGCGTTTCGGTTGGTGCGGTTGTGGGGATAACGATCACCGTCGCCGGCGGGCTGGCTGAGGTGTTCGACCGAGTTAGGCGCGAGCCCAGCAACACGCCGAGCACCAAGATGAGGAGGGCTGCGGCCACGATACCACCCAGGCGTAGGGGAGTCATCGGCGACGCCTTTTAAAGAGCAGTAACACCGAACCGGTTCCCCCGCCCACCGTGATCGGAACGCCACTCACTAGCTCCCACCCCTCGCGGCCAGCAGCGTTGATAGTGTGTATCTCTGTACTAAAATCTCCCATCTTGACGTTGTGGTACATGTATTCCCACTCCTCGGTCGCAGCGGCGGCATGTGGAACTGTTGGTGTAGTCATTCGTCTACCTCCTCCCGATCCGCACGCTCCCTCAGTCGGTACCAGCGTCGACGTTCCTGAGCCTGTAAGAGTGTTTCCAGGATGTACTGGCGGATCATACCCAATTGTACGTCTACAGTGGGCCAGTGACCCGTCTCTCGCAGCCCTCGCCGCAGCTCCTGCCACTGCCCTGTAAGGAGCAGGACGACCATGGCGACGAGGAGTGCGCCTACAACATCAATCAGCAGAGACAGACGGGGAACAGCATAGGCAGCGACACAGGTAACGAGCACGAGAGCGACGACGAGGAGGACGAGCAAGTTGTAACGGACCTCACGCGGGCTCATGTCCTGGATGTTGTGGACGTGCTCACGCCAGTCGAGGCCCAGGCCGTCGAAGGCGCGCCAGGGCAGCCAGCCCCGTCCCCGCCGTTTCTTCGACGCGCTCATGGTTTGCCCACGACCTTCGGAACGAGCTTGTCGCCGGCAGCGCGCGTAGTGAGGGAAATGCCGGCCGCGATCGCTGCGTCGGTGCCGGCACTAGCGGCGGAGCCGAAGAAGCTTGCACCAGCGCCGACGAGGGAGCCGACCATCGCCGGAACGCGGTAGATCATTAACACAAGGCCGAGCGCACTAAGGGCGGAGACGGTGCCCCCAAAACCCAACCCAAAGTCCGAGGTGCCATCGAGGAGATTGGCGATGACCTTCAGCACCAGGGCGTAGGCGACCGGGTATAAGGCGAGGCCGAGCGTCGTCCGCCACCACCAGCGCGCGATAAACGAGAACTGCGGCGACACGTAGGTAACGAGACAGATCGGCCCGACAATATACAGGAGGTCGAGGTAGCCCAGGGCCGCGTAGCGGATAATAACCGCGAACAGGCTGATGACTACGCCCACGAAGATCGCGAACGCCTTAATAACCGCTGCTACGCTCAGGAAGTCCGTAATCGTTCCGAATGCCTGCCCTAACGCATCAAACCCCGTCACAGCCTGCCCCACATGGAGGCCGTTGATCCCATCGGCGAAGTCCTTTATTGCTCCGAAAGCGGTGCCCATGATCGTGTCATATCCGGCAACGAAGCCGGTCACAAAGATGGCCCGTCCGATCGGGGCGAGCAGCGGCTGGAACTGCGCCCGCCCGATGGCCGTGAGGTACCCAGCCAGCACGCCGATGGTCAGAAAGAAGACGAGCAGCCCACCGGCGCCCTTCGAGAGTTCCGTCTGCATCATGTGGATGTCGGTGAAGCTATGCTGCTTGGTGAGATCGGGACTGGATGTAAGGGCGGGATTGAAGCCGGCGGTGGCCAAGGTGAACACATTGCCCCAGAAGTGCGCGATCATCTGGGTAAGCCCCCACACGATGCTGCTGGGCGTGGGGATGCAGAGGTGCGCGCCCAGGGCGTCGACGCAGAGTCCCTCGTCGGGGGTGTTCGTCGTCGGGCTGTCGACCGTCACGAGCGCATAGGCCGTCTTATGACCGTCCGTGGCCGCGATCTCGTTCCCGCCGATGCCAGCATCCCGCGGGATAGTCACGTTGACGTAGAAGTGGCCGTTCCCGTCCGTCCTCGGGGACGACGACACCAGGTCCTGGCTTCTGCCATCCCAGTGCAGATGAATGTCGGCGTTGTCCACGAACCCGGTCCCATTGACGGCGAGCACCGTGCCGGTGAGGCCATGGGTGGGGGAAACGCTCAGGTTGGTCCCGCTTGAATTGGGCGGCAGGGTTGGGGTCCCGGTCGGCGTGGCCGGCGGTGTCGGCGACGGCGGTGGGGGGACGGTCGGCGGCGGCGTGGGCGCATCGGGCGCCGCCGCTGGGGCGAGCGGAGCCGCCGGCCGCGCTTGCGAGACCGAGGCATGGGAGGCCCGGACGACCGGACCAACGGCGGCGGGTGTCTGGCCCGGCACGGCGATGGTCGGGGGTGGGGGTGGTATGTCGCGC
>JAABUQ010009941.1_pt1 | contig 12652 bp, 11 predicted proteins | sample 5560001 | NCBI WGS metagenome assembly JAABUQ01 (sample SAMN10711888, study PRJNA513371) | rock metagenome | isolation source: Antarctica rocks | place: Antarctica: Victoria Land, Finger Mt nord | collected 2015-12-18 | reverse complement strand
TCCAGGCGTGCACCGCGATCGCGTCCAGCGGGTCGTCCAGCTGCGGCGCGGCCGGCACGCAGTCAGCGAACGCCGCGGCCGGGCGCCGCGCCGCGCCGCCCCGCCCCCCCCCGCCGCGTGGCAGGCGCGGACCAAGTGAGGTGCGGGGTTCTGAGCATGTTGCATGCAGTTGTTGCAAGACGCCCAACCTAAATAAACCCTAGGCCCTGCTGAAGCCTAAACACAAGTCCCTTTCAATGTGCGCATCGGCGAGCGCTGACCTGCAGTGCGCGCGACCCCTGCTGGTGCGCGCCGCGCGCGCGCGCGCACCCGCGCCATGATGGACACCATGGAGGCGAAGGTGTAGATGATGCCGGCCACCGCGCCGATGATGATGGCGGCCCAGGGCCAGACGACCGCGCAGGGCGCCGTGATGGCCACCAGGCCCGCCAGCACGCCGTTGCCCATGACCATGACGTCGTACACCATCACGCCTGCACCGCGCCGGCGCGCGTCGAGTCAGGCGGCAACCAACCCAGGCGCGAGCGCGGCTCTCAGAGCCGGCAGGCACCGACCAGCGCAAGCCTCCGGTGCAACCACAGCATGCAGGCGCATGCGCAGACGCTGGCGAGCTGCGCGCGCGCGCGCACCGGTGGTGACCTTGGACACGATGGCGCGCGTGACCAGCGCGGAGAAGCCGCCCGAGCCGGCTGCGATCGTGGTCGCGATGGCGGCGGTCGCGACGGCCTGCGACTGGCCGTTGGTGATGCCCTGCTGCGACCCGGGGTTGAACCCGTACCAGCCGAACCACAGGATCATGACGCCGAGGATGAAGAGCGACGTGTTGTGGCCGGGCATATTGTTGGCCTGCGCGCGCGGCGCGCAGGTCAGCCAGTGGCGCGGCGCCCGCGTGCGGGTCTGCCCCCGGGCGCGCCGCCTGTCCCCTGGCAGTCCAGGAAAGCAAGGCAGCAATTGCTGTGGCAGAGTGGAAGCCAGGCAGGCACTACAGCGCATGGGACAAAAAGGCAGGTCGTGTAAAGGATGTGAGAAACAGGCAGGATGCCGAGACAAAACGTTGGCAAAAAGTGCAGCCCCCGCGCGCGGTGGCCGCGCACCGAGCCGTCGGCGTTGTAGCGGCCGATGCGCGGGCCCAAGATGAAGCAGCCGGAGAGCGCGGCCAGGCCGCCCACCATGTGCACGGCGCCGGACCCGGCAAAGTCGATCGCGCCCGAGTTGAACAGCAGGTTCGCAGGCTGGGACCTGCGGCGGGCGCAGCGCAAGGCTCAGGGCCGCTCGCTCTGTCGCTGTCACGCACGCCGGCGACCGGCGTGCTCAGCGCCAAGCCCAGGCCCACACCCTGCTGTCCTCGCATAACAAGCTTGTCGCCCCGAGCTTTGTTGGCCTTGGGCGCGCAGGAGCGACATACAAAGAGGCAGCGAATCTGCTGGAGACGCAGGCTGCTGCCTTGACTTTGCACAACGCAAACGCAGGCGCGCAACAGCTCCCAGACTACTATTGTGAGCGCCATCACTTGCCCGACCTCGAGCCTGCAGCTTTCCACAGCACGCGCGCAGTGGAGCCGGCCGCAAGCGTTGGGCCGCGCGCCTGGTCATGGAGAAGACGCCTGTGTTCGTCCACGCGCTGTGCACGATGACCTGCACACGCCGGCGCCCTGCTCACTTAGGAGCTCTTGTAATCCTCCAAACCGCTCCCCCAGACCGCTAGCTGTTTTAAATCCCCACACCGCTCCCCCACACCGCTTGCACGTGCGCACACGAGGTGCAAGTCACGCCGTGTGCCCGCTCTGCGGTGCCGGACAAGGCGGCACAGGAGACAGGGCGCTTCTGGGCGCCTGCTGCAGGCGCGCGCGACACAAGGCGCCTGTCGCCAACCCGACGAGCAAAAGCATGCGGCCGCCGGCGCACCGGGTACACCCAGGACGCCATGAAGAAGGAGTAGCAGATGTAGGCCTCAAATTTTGCGCGCTCGGCGATGGCACCCGACACGATCGTGCAGGCCGTGGCCGCGAACTGCGCGCGCGCGCTCCCGCATCAGCTGCTGCTCTTGCACAGCACTGTCAGGCTTGGCTAAGATGCGACGACCCCATGCCGCAGCCGAGCGCCCCGCTCTCTCAGCGTCAGAACCACTCTCGCGCGCCAGACGCGCCGCCGCCTGATGGCGAACACCACGTTCCCAGCGGTCTCCCACCCGCGAGTGCACGCAGGCAAACGGCATGTGCACGCAGGCAAACAGCGCGTGCACGCAGGCAGACGGCTGCGCCGCGCGCGCAGGGCCGCGCACCGACCACTGGAACAGCCACGACGCGAACAGGTAGGGCGTCATGTCGTGCAGCCCGAAGAACTGCGTGCCCACGAACGGGTTGCCGCCGGTCGTGGTCAGCCCCGGCGCGCCGCCGCTAGCCGCGCCGGCCGCCGACTGGTCCTTGGGGTCGCCGAAGCCGAACGCGTACCCAAAGAAGAAGAAGCCGAGCGCGGACACGCAGGCATCCACGAGGATGAGGATGGCGATGTGCTTGGCGAAGCGCGCGCGCACGCAGCCGATGGACAGCTGCGCGCGGGCGCGGCGCGCCGCTCAGCCGCGCTGCCGGGCCAGCACGCGGGGACTGCTGGGCGGCCGCGCGGCCCCAGGCGGCGCGGAGGCTGCAAGCAGGATGCGGGCAGGCTGCAGGCCCTTTAAAGCACAATGCTGCTGAAAACAGAGGGGCACCGCTGCGGAGCCGCGTCCTGCCCTGCACGCATGCGTGCGAGGGCGGGGCACGGCTGCGCCGGGAGGGGCCGCTCACCATGGCGAAGCCACAGTGCATGAAGAACACGAGGTAGCCGGACTGCAGCAGGAACGAGGTGTTGATGTCCAGCGCGGTCGACGCCGCCAGGCCTGGGCGGGGCATAGCAGCTCAGCGCCGACCAGCCGTTTATAACCGTCCGAGCTTGCAGCCGCCCACAGCCTGCACTGGGCCTGGGCGGCTCATAAGACCGAGGACAGGCTGGATGCCGCACAGGTGCGCGGGCGCAAAGCTAAGCGCGCTCGAGCGGGCGGCACCTGGGATCATGTCCGACGTCACCGGCGTCGGCGGTGCCGACGACATGGCGGCTGCTTCCTGCGCGCGGCGCCCGCCCGGCTGAGCCGGGCGTGCGCCATGGCTTACACACCCTTTGCTGTGCGCCGGTGCGTCAGACGACACGGTTGCCTGCCGCACAGAGCCACTCCATCGAGCCACTCTTCCCTTGAACAATAATAGCGCTGAGCCTGGCGCCAGTCTGTCAACGCGCGCCCTGATACTTAAAGTGCGACACGCCAGCGGCGGTGCAAAACAAGGGCGCTGCGGTGGTTGACACCAGAGACGCCGCACGGTGCAGCCCGCCGCAAACAGAGCGCGCTCAGAGCTTGGTGCGCTTCTACGCCCTTCAGCAGGGCAAGCTGAGCGAGCAAGTCTCGCACAGCACAGGTGCTATACGTTTCAGTAGCGAGTGCAGGCCACTATACGTGCAGAGAATAGGGAGGGGCCACGCGCGTAAGACTATGGCACCCATAGGTAAAGAGTCAGCAGCTCGTCCTAGCTGCGGCCATTCCCTGCAGGACCACCAGGCACCTGCCACCAGTGCGCCCGTAACACGCACCCTCCCAGCTGAGGCGGCAAGCGCAATGCGATGTTGTGAACCTAGCCGCGCAGCGCAGAACTCGCTGCCTCCTGCGCAAGCTCCTCACTGTGCTCAGCCCAAAAAAGCGCACGGTGCTCTCTGCAGGGCTGCAGCGGCTACGCCATCGCAGGGCTGATGCAAACCGCCAAGGACACCCCACGTGAATCTCGTGGCTGGGCATCGACCTCGCTCTCCACTGGCCACACCGGGGCGCCCAGGCGGCTGCCTACACCTCATGCGACCCCCTGCGCCGAGCGGGCTCGCCGGCGCCTCGCAGGAGCGGCAGCGCTTGCTTGCCCTAGGAGCCGCCAACGGCGGCATGCCACTGCTTCGCTCACAACGGGGTCTCCGAGCTACGTCCCAGCGTCCAGGACAACCCCGCACCGCCTCCGCCTTGCCCTGTCACGGAGGGCCGGCAGACCCGACAGCTCTGGCAATCGGCACATGGCGTGCTACCATGGCCCGCACCTCCTAAGCCAGGCAACTGCCAAGTCAGTCGACGACCTCCGGCTCCTTCAGGTTGATCCTTCAGGAGGTAGACAAACGCAGCGGTCGCAGAGGGATGCCTGAGAGCAACTCAACATCTCAGGTCCAGGTCCATCAGGTTAACGTTAAAAGAAAAAAAACCTGTGAACACTGACTTTGACAGTGGGCTCTGCGGCAAGCAAGGCCGGCTTGCTCAGCACGTGCTTTTGGAGCCCGGGCAGCAGCACTTGTGCACCCGCCTCCCGCGCGTGATGCACACTCCGCACAGCGCCTGATGCTGCCGTGCAGCCCATCCGTGCAGCCTGCGCCGCAGCTGAGCTTCCACAAGGCGCGGCGCGCCCGGCGCGCCCGGCGCCTGGTGCCCTGCGGCGCACACGCGCCCGCGGGCGCCAGCCCTCCGCCCGCGCAGGCGCCGCTGCGGGAGGTTGCGGCCGCGCAGGCCGTGTCGCCGCCGCGCGTGTACGCGCAGAGGAGCCTGGCGGCAGCCAGGCGCCTGTGGGCGCCGCCGCCGGCAGTTGAGGAGGAGCGCGGCATGGCCGGTGGCGAGCGCGGTGGCCGGCTGCGCCGGATGCGCCGCAGCCGCGTGTGGCAGGCGCTCGCTGCGCGCCTGTGGCGCCGCGTGGGCCTGGACGCGCGCAGCCTGCGGCCGCTGTGCCGCGCGTTTGCGCTGGACAGCCTGCAGCAGCTGCAGGCGCGCGCTGCCCCGCATGGCAGAGCGCCGACGCGGGCGCGCCGAGCACCAGCGGGCCCGGCACGCTGCACAGCGGCTGCTGCTAACGTCCGCGGGAGGCCTGTGTGCGGCCTGAGCTGATCAGCCCTCCTGTGCCGCCGCGCTGCCTCCAGGCACCGCATCTGCTGACGGCAGGCGTCCTGGCGCCTGTGTCGCACGCTCGTGCGGCCGATGCCGAGCATGCACAGGCTGCTGACCTGGCCCTGGCAGCGCCGGACTCGTTCAGCCCCTGCTGCGTCAGCGACTGCGGCGCCAGGCCGCGCCGACGAAGCGCCCGCCGCCGCAGGACGCAGGCGCAAGGTAGCGTCGCAGTGAGGTCGTGATGGCGGGGCGCGCTGACGCGGCGCGGCCCGGCGGCGCAGGACACGCTGAATTGCATGGTGCTATCGGAGGCGGTGTACAAGGCGGTGGACTACGGCGATGCTGGCGCGGCGGACATGCTGGCCGCCATAGTGCGCAGCTTCCCGCCGTCACTGCTGGGCATCCAGCGTGTGCAGTGGACGCAGCCGCAGGCGCACCACAGGCGCGCGCCCCGCGCCGAGACAATTGAGAAAGGCCTGCAGGAGCCTACACAGGCGTGTCCGCTTGGCCGTGGCACGCGCCGCTGGGCGCTCGGGCGCTTGCAGTGGGCGTAGCCGGCTGCGCCGGCCGGTGCCGATCAGGGCGCTCCCAGGCTTGCCAGGCCTCGCCCGGCAACCCGCGCTTCGATCGCGCGGCCTTGCACGCACTCGTCCAAGCGCCCGCCTCTTGTGCGGTTGCACAAGTGCAAGCGGTGGGCACGTGGCGGGCGCGGGCGCGGCGCCTGTGTAGTGCGACGGCGATGGGGTCATCCATGGGGTCATCCAACACGCCCGTCATGAGCAGACATGGAGGACAGTAGCAGGTGCATCATCATGAGCAGACAGGGAGGAAAGGGGGTAGAAAGGGAAATCGACCAGCGGCCGGGCGGCGGCAGGTACCTGCTGGCGGAGGCGGGCGACGCGCTGGTGGTCACGTTCATGGGCACCAAGCAGCGCCGCGACCTGCTCACCAACGCCAACGTCATCCTGGAGCCCGTGTGGCCGGCCGACGTGGCCGCCGGCGCCCCGCCCGTCCTGGTGCCCCCCCGGGAAAGCGCTCCGTGCTCGCCGGCGCGCTCGCGCTGCTGTCGGCCTTCAGCGCGGCAGAGCCCGACTGCGTCCGGGGCTGCTCGCTTGCCCGCGCTCCACACGACCCCGGGGTGCTCAGTCAAGGGCAGAAGCGCTCCTGGCGCGGCCTGCAGCGCACGCGGCATGATGGCCTGCAGCGCGTGGGGACAGCGCGCTGCGGCGCTCCGCGCGCGTCGATGATGCTCGCGGCCTCACGCTGCTCACTGACACGCCTGCTGACCAGCCACGACTGCGGCCCCCTGCAGGCTGCGCCGTCCGCGCACCGAGGCTTCCTCAACCGCGCGCGCTCTGTGCCGATCGAGAGCCTGTACCACTTGGCGTGCCGCCGCGGCCGCCGGCTGGTCCTGACTGGTGCGCTTGAGCTTGCAGCTGCGGGTGGCAGCTGCATTTCTTTGTTGTGGCGAGTCCGGGCGGTGCACTGCATGTGCCTGCAGTCTTGTGGCATGTGTTATGTGTCAATACAGTCCTCGACACTGAGCAGGGTGGCTGCAGAGCGTCTAGAGCTGCGTGGAAAGTGTTCAGCAGTCTCGCGGTGCTTCCTCTGATTGCGGCAAGCGAGAGCGGACGGGCCCGCAGCCCTGCCCGTCGCCGGCACACAGAGCTGCAGCCGAGCGATCGGGAGCGGCCGCCGGGGTTGTGACCCGCCGCGCGCGCGCCGCGCAGGGCACTCGCTGGGCGGCGCAGTGGCGGTGCTCACGACGCTGCGGCTACTACGGCAGCTGCCGCCGGGCGCCGGCGCGGACGTGCGCTGCGTCAGCTTCGCCACGCCCGCCATCGGCAACGCGCGCCTGCAGGCCTACGTGCGCGAGCAGGGCTGGGAGCGCCACTTCGCCAACCTGCTCGTGCCCGGTGCGCGCCGCCGGGGATAGGGTAGGGTAGGGCCGCGCCGACGCGCTGGGCAGCTTCAGCTGCGCCGCCTGGTGCTATGGTATGATATGCATATCAGGGCACGCAGCATATGTAAATACGTGCGGCCGCTGCGTTGTCACGCGGCTCTGCGGCGCGCAGAGGATGTGGTCCCGCGGCTGCTCGGCGGCCCGCAGGCGGCGCCGCGCGACGCGGAGGCCGCGCCCATGCAGCCGACCGCGCCGCCGGCGCGCGCGGGCGACCCCGCGCTCGTCGCGCCGCTGCGCCTGCCGGCGCCGTGGCGGCGTGGCGCCGCCGTCGGCGGCAGCGCTGCGCCGTGCGACGCCCATACGGGTGCTGGGCAGGGCGGAGCGGGCGCGCGCGGCGACGAAGCGGGCACGGCGGAGTGCGGCGGCGACGGGGGCGCGAGCGCCAACGGGGAGGCGGGCGGCGCGGGCGCGGCGCCGCCGGCGGCGCCGGAACCAGCGGCCGCGCTGGCGGCGGCGGCGGCCGCCAAGGCGGGCGGGCGGCTGCACCTGGCGCACTTCTACACGCAGCGCGCGCGCCGCGCACTGTTCCGGGGGCACGGCGCCGACGGTGCGCGTCGGCGCCGGCCGCAGGCCCGCCGTTGCCCTTGACGCTGCATATGCGCTCTGGAAGCATGCAGCACGCCAGCACGCAACGGAGACTTTGTGCTGGTCGCCGAGCAGCGCCGTCTATTGACCCTGTCTCACCTGTGAACAGGGCGGCGGCAGGAGCTTGTCTTTAACGTCGCACCCTTGGTTACGAAGAGTTGTATTTGGGGCAGTGGTGCGCCCATCTGCAGGCGCGCCGGCCTCGGGCGCACCGGCCTGGGACGGCGCGGGCGGCGGCGACGAGGCCGATGACGGCGGCGTGGACGACTGGGCGGTCGTCTCGGCGTCGCTGGACGACGGCGGCACCGGCGGCGACGTCGCGGCCGGCATGCGCGCGGCGGCGCTCGCGGCCGCCGACGCAGCGCCCGCCGCATACGACGGCCAGCAGCCGCCGCAGCCGCCGCGCACGGCGCGCCGATCTGCGCGCCGGCGGCGCGCTGCGGCCGCCGTGCTGAGCCAGCTGCGGCTGGACCCGAGCGGGGGCGGGGGCAGCGGCGGCGGCGCCGCGCCCGCCGGCGCCCCGCACGCCGCGGCGGTGGCGGAGGCGGCCGCAGCGGCGGCGGAGGGGGAGTGGGAGCTGGAGGACGCTGGGCCCGCGGGCGGCGGCAGCGGCGGCGGCGGCGGCGGCGCGGCCGGCGGCGCGGCGCGCTGGGGTCTGCGCGCGGTGGGCAGCACGGCCGCGCGCGCGGGCAGCGTGATGCGCGGCGCGCAGCGCATGGGCGCGCTCGGCGCGCGGGCGCGCCTCCTCCCCTGCCCCCGCTGGACCTGCCTGTCCGCCGCTGGCACGCGCGGCCTGCCGCGTTCACGAGCGCATGTGCTCGGCTGGGGAGGAACCACCTTGAACCAAATATAGTGGGCACCATTCAGGTGCTCGTTGCAGTTGCGATGCGGGTGTTGACCAATCGCCGGCCAGTTGTTCCCGGGCTCTACGCATCCCTGGTCGCAAACAACACGTGCAGTCGCCTGCCGCGGCAACAGCATCGCCGCGGGCCGTGAGGCGACCGCGCGCGCGCGGCAGGTGGGCGCGGGCCTGGCGGGCGCGGGCGTGCGGGGCGCGGCGCACATCGCGGCGGTGCCGCTCCGCGCCGCGCAGCGCAACTACCTGCCCATCGGCCGGCAGCTGTACCTGTTCCCGCACGCGGTCGCCACGTCCATGCGGGGTGCGGCGCCCGCGCCCAGGGGGGGACGAGCAGGCAGGCGCCCAAGGATAGAGCAGCAGCGTCGAGATTGCTGCGTGGCGCCCAGGGGCGCGCGGCAGCGCTGGACACAGCGTGCCAGGGCGCAGAGGTGGCACCAAATCCTTTCTAAGTGCGGTGCTCGGGCTGGTAGTCGCGCGTCCGAGCCGGCGAAAGTGCGCGCGCGCGCGGCGGGCTTGCTCCGGCCTGACGCAGCGCCCGGTCCGCGCGCAGCCGGCGCCGCGCCGGCGCTCGCGTCGGAGCCCGAGGTGGAGCCGCGCGGGGGCAACGCGTCAGCGCCGCCGGCGCGCAACGTCGCTGCGGCGGCGCCGCCGCCGCCGCCGCCGCCGCCGGCCGCCGCACCGCGCCGCGCGCCGCAGCCGTTCACGATGCACAAGATGGCGTTCCACCGCGGGCGCGTGCTGGGCATCCTGCGGCGCGCGCTGCGTGCCAGCCTGCCGCTGGAGGCCGCCGACGTGGCCGCCGCCGAGGTGCCTGCCCGCGCGCGCGCCCCGGGCGCGCGCAGCGTCCGGCGGCCGCGGCGCCTGCCAGCCTGCCCCGTGCTGCCAGGGCGCTGCGCCGCCGCTCGGGGCGGCCGGCTCAGTCGCCCTGCGACGCCCCGTGCGCACGCGCGTGTAAGCGCGCAACAATGAACAGCCAGCGTGGCTGCTGCTGATGTGCTCTGCCTGGCAGCGGCTGCAGGGAGTGCGGCGTAGCGCGAGCGGCAGGGCGCACTGCACGCAAGGCTGGCAGACAAACTCGGGCCTCAGGCTCTGCTCCTCGATTGTGCGATGCGCCGCCGGGGGTGTCAGCACGGCTCTTGGATGCCCTAGCGAGGCCGGGTGCGGGACGCGCAGGCGCTGCTGGCCGATGCCGCGTGCGACGATATGCTCGCCGCGCTGGCCGCCGAGCCCGTTCCCGACCTGGAGTCCGCGGCCGCCGCTGTGGCGGGGTTGAGGCCGGGCGCGCACGCCTGGCAGCCCTTGCTGAAACCCTGCTAGCCTGCCCTCGCCCACCTGCACGCGTCGGGTCATGGCAGCCGGGCCGCGGCGCTGGGAGCTGCTGCCGCTCTGCCGCCGGTCGCCTGGGCGCAAGGCGGGGCCGCCGCCTGCATGCCGTTGCGGTGCCGGGGAGCGAGCCCACTGTGTACGTCCGATGGGGCCAGGCTGCATGGCTGGCCCTCCACGGGTGTGTCATCACAGTCCTTGCAGCCATGGCCCCCCTCTTTATCGGGTGTGTCACTGCGGCAGGCAATGTAGGAGAGAGAACAGCTGAGGTAAGTGATGGAGGCCTGTGCGGCAGGGGCGCCCGCGCGCGAGCTACAGACGGAGCAAAGGGTGGCCGAGCTTGGCGGCGGCGGCGGCGCGCCGGGCGTACCCAGCGGCGCGGGCGCCGCGCTGCTGAGCTGCGCGCTCGCGCCGGAGCTCTCCGTGCGCAGCGCCGAGACGTGGGTGGACTGGGCGCTGCCGGGTGCGCGCGCGCCGGGCGCCAAGCAGTGCTCGATCGGCCCCACCTTGCAGCGCAGCTGTGTCGGGGGCTGGGCAGTGTGCGGTGCCGAGGCGTGCGTAGGCCGGGCGCTGCCAGGCGGGCGCCTGGTAGACGTGGTTGTGGGTCACACCTGCTCCTCGAGGCGCGCGTCATTACGGCCCCGATTGCCGGCGTGCTGGTCCACAGCGCTGTACGTTGGCTGGCTGTGCGGCGCTTGCTGCTGCACGGATGCGCCGCAGGCGGGCGGCCGGCCTCGGCCCCTGCTTTTTAGAGCGCGCGCAGCCGCGACGCCCCGCCCCGACCGCGCGCAGGCAAGGAGGACGTTGCGCAGATTGTGGACGACCTGGCCAGCCTCGGCGCGGGCGCCGGCGCGGGCGGCGACGCGGGCGCTGTGGGCCGCCCGGCCGAGGGCAGCCCAGCCGGCGCGGGGGCCACGCCCGTGCCTGCGCTGGTGCCCGCGCCTGCGCCGCCGCCCGCGCCCGCGCCGCCGGAGCGCTGGCAGTGGCTGCGCCCCTGGGCCTGGATCTCGGGCCTGGGCTGGCGCAGCCCGCGGCGCGAGGCGGACGTGGCGCTGGACGTGCACGTGCGCGGCGCCGGCCTGGAGACCGCCACCACCGTGCGGGTACGCGCGCGGGGGCCTCGTCCGCGCCCGGCTCAGTCGGCGGCGCGCGCCAGATCCGCGCGCCGGGCAAACCGCGGCGCGGCTGCAAAGCAGCCTATTGCAGAGCAGCCTGTTGCGCCGCAGCATGCGCAGGGTTAGGTTTGGGGTAGGGTTGGGTGCGCCTGTGCTGACGCGCGCGGCGGCGCGCGCCAGGTCAACGCGTTGGGCGAGGTGTGGTGCCGCGCGGAGGTGGTGCAGCGGCCGCCGCCGCCGGCGCCGGCGCGCGTGCACGCCACGCTGCGCCCGGGCGCGCCGGACGTGCTGCGCACCGCCGCGCTGTCGGCCGGCTGGCTGGCGGCCGGCGCGCGGCAGGCGCTCGGCGCGCTCGACCGGCGCAACCTGGCGCGCCTGCAGCGCGACCTGCAGGCGCGCCGCCCCGCCGCGGGGCGCGCTGCGGGTGCCAGCTCTGGGTCCGGAGCGCGCTGGCGGGGCCGATGAGGGGTTCTGGGCGCGCTTGGGGGGCCGGACTGGGGTCCGGGGCGCGCCTGGTGGGGGCCGGCTGAGGCCTCCGTGGGCGCCGCGGCTACCGCTCCAACCTGTCTCCCTGCGCTTTGTCCCCCCCTGCATACAGGCTGGCGCGGCCGACGCGGCGCGCGCGCGGCGCGCAGGTGCGCGTGTGGGTGCCGGCGGGCGTGATGCGGCGCGCGCAGGCGCGCCTGGTGGCCGGCGGGCCGCGCGAGCAGGTGCTCACCGTCGAGCTGCGCTCCGACTTCCACACAGCGCGCGTGCCGCTCGAGGCGCGCGCGCCCCTGCCGCCGCCACGGCCCCCGCCCGCTGCGCCGCTCGGCGCTGCGCCGGCCCGGCCTGCGCGCCCCGCTCCGGCGGGCTCAAGCCCACGCTGTGTCTGCGGGTCTGGCGAGCGCACCTGGGGCTTTTGCAAAGAGATGGTTTCAGAGCTGTCGAGATTGAGAGGTGGGCAGCGGTGGGCGAGCGGCGCAGCGCGCGGCAGCAGGAGCGGCGCTGAGGCCATACCCTAAGATAACCCTACCAAATGTACCCACCCTACAACTATGCCCGCGCGCAGGTGCACACCAGCGGCACGTTCCTGTACAACGACCTGCAGCGCGCCTCGCAGCAGATGGGCCGCTGGCTGGCCTGGACGCTCACGCGCGGCGCCTGACGCGGTTGCCCGGCGCGGCCGCGGCGGCAGCGCTGCAGGCCGTGCAGGACTGCCCGCCCTGCCTGCTGCTACCCTTGCGCGGCGCGCGCGGGCGCCGTGCGCTCAGGGGCTGCGGCGCGCAGCGCGCGCCACGGCGGCCGGCGGTGTGCGGGCCGGCCGGGGCGCTCGACGCGCGGCGCGCGCGGCCGGCCGCTCGTGCTGGGAGGTCAGGGGAGCGGCGGGGCAGATGCGGTGCGCGGGCTCGCGCCGCTGATGGTCCAGGAACGCGTGGGGAGGCTGCGGGCGTGTGCGTAAGACTATAGCCGGCTGGGACAGCCGGAGTTCGGCTTTGGTGGACTGAGTGCGTACCCTATGCTGTGTATGTGTCCTGTCTCTTTTGCACGTGAGGCGCTGGGTCACTGGGCGCAAGTGTGAGGCCGCGAGTCAGTGGCTGCAGCAGTGAGGCGCGGGGTTTCTGGGCGTCAGAGTGGACGTGGCAAGTCAATGGGTGCGGTGATGGGGTGCTGGGTCTCTGGGCGCAGAGGCGCAGCTGTACTTGTTCCTTGTGCGGGTTGGGGCTGCTTGCGGGTGCAGAGGTTGTGGACGCGTCGTGCTCAAAGCAGGACACCCTGGACCTACTGGCTGGGTTCTGCCGCATGGATGGCGCACCAGGCTGGTCCGTGCGCGGGCAGGGTGGCACCATGCAGGCCCTGCTTCGGCATCTTTGGGCGTGCGAGTTGGGGCTG
>JAABUQ010009939.1_pt1 | contig 12655 bp, 17 predicted proteins | sample 5560001 | NCBI WGS metagenome assembly JAABUQ01 (sample SAMN10711888, study PRJNA513371) | rock metagenome | isolation source: Antarctica rocks | place: Antarctica: Victoria Land, Finger Mt nord | collected 2015-12-18 | reverse complement strand
TTCATGGTGGCCAGGTCCTGGACGAGCTCGCGGCAGGACTGGACGAGCGCTGCTTTGGGCGTTAGGGAACCGTCGGTGGAGACGCGGAGTTCGAATGAGCTGTGGAGGGGGGTGGGTTAGTGGAGTGGGGTGGTGGAGGGGGGGGGGCGTGAAGGGAGAGGGAAGGGGAGGGGAGGAAGTGTGGAGGTGGGGGGTGAAGGGGGAGAAGGAGAAGATTTTGGGATTGGGAGAGGGATGGGGGATAGGGGATTGGGGATGGGTGAGCTGGGTTGGACTTACGCGACGAGTGGATGCGGGACTTTGTATCCGGAGAAGGTAACGCGGCGGTTCTGCAAGAGACGAGCGCGGACGAGGTTGCCGAGGGTGTGGTCTTCCTTGTTGAAGGTGAAGATGGAGGTGGAGGGGATACCTGAGCCAAGCTTGTTAGACCGTTTGCATCATGATCAACCCTCCCAAAACGATATAGGCAGAGTCATGGATAGGTAGATCAAACCAGACAAGGACTTACGGGTATCAATCTCCTCGGTAACCTTCTTCTCGCCCTCGCCGAGCAGGAACAGCTCGAACCTTTCAGGCACGTTAGTCTCTGCTGCTGGCTTCGCGCCGCGGGTGCCGTCGGGCACGGGGAGGACCATGTTGGTGTCGTAGGGGACGTTGTAGCGGAGATGGGCGTAGTGGTTTACGACATAGGAGCGGTTGTCAAGGGAGGGAGGCATTGTGGAGGGGGGTTGCAGATAATGGGGTTTTGGGAAGGTTGTGTCCAGGGTCCGCTCAGGAAAACACCCTCGCTGAAGAGTGTTACGGTGTGGTGTTGAGGTGCAATAAGATTTAGAAGGGAAGGAGGGAACCTGGGTGTGAAGTTTTACAGACAGGTGCAAGAGGTGTTGTACATCTTGTGGCATGGCGTCTGTTTGTGGTCGTGTCTCATGCGGATACCATAGAAAACTCCACTGTCCAGGAGTTGTACGTTTCTTGATGGACTACGGTTTGTGATAGGTGCTGTCCAGGGGTTCAAAGGAAAGGCTTGTCACGTTCATCGGTTTGAGGAGAACGGCACACTTACCTATCTGGAGCGTTCATCTTGCTTCGGCCGCCCTCCGCCCTCCTAGTTTATATTGTTTGTTAAGGCGCTTTAAGAGCTCCTGCTCCTTTATCTCTTGGTCATATGAATTGGCTGTTTTGTATAGTAGCAAGTCAAGCGATGAATCGTTTCAGACAATATCTGGAGATAGAGCTTTAGTTCCAAGAAGTAACGATGATAGTATAAAGCAAGAGGAATGATTGGTGCCAGAAAACATTCGAATTATCAGCAGAGTCAGTGAAGTTGGGAAAAATGGACGCATTCGGATGAGTACAGGACTGCGTATTGATGAGTTCAAGCTAGACTAGCGCGGTATGATGTTTGTATCTTTTGACCTCACTGCCGTCCGCTGCTCCCGGTCAGCATCGAGATCTTGGGATTATTAGTAGTAGCAACCATTTCTGTTCAGAAGATGCACAGCAATCTGCATCTATACCACGGAGCACCATCGCCATTTCAATCTCCCTTGATATGGCATCCTCCCTGACCTGCGACTACCCATGGACCAACCCTCCCTTCATCGCCTGCGCACCCATGCGCCTAATATCTCTCGCCCCCCTCGCAGTCGCCGTGTCCCAAGCCGGCGGTCTCGGCTTCATCGGTGCAGGTAGCGAGCTCAGCAACCTCTCGAAGCAGCTCCGACACGCCCAGAGCATCCTCAGGGACTCCCCAATCGAATCCACAACCCCAGGCATCCTAGCCGTTGGTGTAGGCTTCATCAACTGGGGCGCTGATCTCGATGCCGCCGTAGACGTCTTGACGACCTACGTGCCTGCGGCGGTATGGTTGTTTGCACCACGCGAGAACGCAGATCTCGAACAATGGAGCCGGAGGATCAGAGAGGCTACGATAGGGAAGACGAAGATCTGGGTTCAGATCGGCACCGTCGGCGACGCGCTCGAGGTCGCAAGACTGTGCAGACCGGATGTTCTGGTGGTGCAGGGTGCCGATGCTGGTGGGCATGGGCTTGAGCGGGGGGCTTCCATTGTTAGCTTGTTGCCGGAGGTGCACGATGTTCTACATGCTACTGGTATGCGTGGGATAAGCCTGGTGGCTGCGGGTGGGATCGTTGAGGGACGAGGCGTGGCTGCTGCGCTTGCTTTGGGAGCAGAGGGCGTGGCGATGGGGACGCGCTTTCTGGCTTCCGAGGAGGCGCAGGTGGCGAAGGGGTATCAGAATGATGTTATCAGGGTGGGTGATGGTGGCGTTAGTACTGTGAGGTCGAAGGTCTATGATAGCCTCAGAGGAACCACGGGATGGCCCGACCATTATGGTGGTCGAGGCATCATCAATGAGAGCTTCATGGATGCGAAGAATGGCGAGGTGACGGACAGTAATAGGCGGAATTATGAGGAGGCCTTGAAAAAGGGTGACCAGGGCTGGGGGAAGAGTGGAAGGCTGACGGCATATGCTGGAACGGGCGTTGGATTGATTACCAAAGTCCTGCCTGCGCGGGAGATTATCGAGGAGATCAGGAGGGATGTGAAAGAAGTACAAGCGCGGATTGCAAGCTCTGGAAGCATGCTGTAGCTCGTTATTTCGCTACACATTTGACTGATATCGCGAGTGGGACCCTTTCGCACGTTCATGGAGAGCTACTATACGTGCGAAAGTGGCATTCTGAATGATTTTCAATGGGTTCACGTGCAACACGGTATCCAAGGTGGAGTCCTGAAGGCATGCGAGTAGTTTTCTTCTACGATTTCCTCATCCTGGTTGCCATTCGTTATGGAGACTACTGCTTACGAGGCGAATTATCAGATACGAAACCAACAATAGGAGCGACCTCGTCTGTGACAAAGCCGAAGCTCCCCAGAGGTCTCGAAATCGAACACATCCTAGCCTGGCCAAAAGTAGATTTATATTCTGCCCTACAGAAAGCTGTATGTAGTATCGATCCCTACCGCACCCCCGGTCGTCCCATTTAGGATGCAATAGCAAGATCAACACCCTCACCAAGTCAAAGGCTCGGTTCAAAAGACTCCAGACGGCCAATCGAAACGACCATTCTAGACTTCCAACAATCGCTGGCATTCATCATCAACCTCCTCGCAGAGAAGGACGCAAAGTTGATCCTGAGTAGAATGCGCTGTATCCGAGCACACAACTAAAATCACTCACTCAGGCAGCCGACATATATATGTATTCCTCATCGCCGACCCCGAGCCCCAGACTCGGCTGAGCAATCTTCTTTCCCCTTCCTCTCCAAAACAAAATTCTGTATTATGGCTGGAGATACCTCTCGAGGGCTATAGAATTGGAAAGACGCACTGAATTCGTTGCAGCCTGTGATCGAAATCGTGGACCGGGCGGGCTTAAGTGCTGACTTAGCTACTATCGAGCGACGAGATGCTCTGAGAAGAGGGTCGCGTAGGATGAAGGGAATGCTGATGATAGGGATGGACACGGGAGTGATAATCCGTTATATAATGCACCTGGCCATGGAAGCGAAGGAGGTGAAGGCTGGATTCTTTGGTGGTATAGGAAGAGAATTTCGATGTGAGATAGTATTAGAAATCTCGCACCTCGTGTTCTCTTGGTCTCATCTCAAAACTCCATCGAAGCTCTCGGTATTTGCCTTGCTTATAGATGCGTTTTCTAATCTTGACGTTAAAGCTCGTAGCTTGTTTGACAGGGTTGCAATCGTGATGGTCATCGAACAAGACGTACAGAGTACGTGTCCAACGGTAGTGCTGTCTTGTCATTGATTTTTGTTCCTTTTAATCCAGATTGGCATTAAATGAAGTCCGTTCCGGTGTTCCGTCGACGGTAAACGCAGCCCTTTAAGGGACACTACTTCTAGAAGTGGTTGATCCTGGGGCACTTAACCCGTTCGAACCGTCTTCAATCCTGGGCTCTGGGTTCAATAAATTCGCACTGAAACGCATCGTTCGTTCCTGCGGGTGCAGTATCATGCATCATCGGCACGTCCTATGCTGTCCTTTCAGCCCGACCCCGATCCCACTACCCAGACAATAGCACCGGCGTCATCGCATCCTGAAGCCCTTGACACCGCTCACACGCACCTCACCCCTTTCCCTACACTCCCCGTCTCAAACCCTTCCACCAGCCCACTTCCCACCGCCTCCTCCAACACCCATTCAAACCGCAACCCCCAGAATTCCCTCCACTTTTTCGTCCTCGCCGGCAGCACACCGGTCCACTCCCCTCTATACCTCTTTGCTTTCGTCGCTTCGTCATTGGCTGCTATGCCGCCGTCCCAGCGCTCCCGCAGCATATCCAGCGGCATCTCCTTGAAGCGAGAGTTCTGCAGCAATGACACGAGGTGTGAACGCGCGGCTATGAGCAGGCGCAAGTAAGGACCAGTGTTGGGGAGGGAGATCTGGAGGGTTGTAGAGGATTCGAAGCTGGATGAGGAACGGCGGAGGCCGGAGGCATACCCGCCGCCGCCAGCCTCGTGGATGGCATTGGGCCCGCCCGTGGTAGCGATAGAGCCGGATGGAGCGCGAGCTATGGAGGAGATGGAGGTTCTGGGGTTGGTCGACGAGGAGTGAGAGAAGGAATTGGTGTGGTGGAGGGTTGGGGCACTGGATGTCAGAAAGCCAGCGCGCTTCAAGGCGGTCAATGATGTAGAGAAAGTAGTGACCGGGAGGCTCAGGGCGACAGGGTAGGCGCGGAGGTACGTGAGATACTCGTCTTGAATAAGTCAGCGATCGTATATGTCATGGGTAGAGCTATGGAATCACCAGCAACGCGCTGTGCAAGCCCACATTGCACGGCGTCCTTGACCATCGCCTCGAGGTCGTCCTGCAAGACCAAACCCTCTGCGACGCTCGACCCGCCTGTGCCTCGACCAGGAACCGAAATCTTCCGCAAGATGCCTTTCCTGCTCAATTCAGCCATCTCCTTCTCCGCCACCGTAGCATTCCGCATTAACGCATGGACATGCGCCACAGTGACTGTAGAAGGTAGAGTCTTGCGGAAGTTCAAGACCTCCGCTATGCGCACGCCATTGAAGCCTCCCTTCTCCGGTATCGGATCGAACATATGGCTGCAGACATATTTCACGATTTGCGCAACATCTCGGAGCGATAGATTCGTGGTCAAGTCAGCCACAGACCCATGATCCTCCAGCCGGTCGCCGAAAAGATCTTCGTCGTCAAGGGCGAGATGCTCAGGTTTTGAGCGCGAGCGCTGAACGGGCTTCCGTCGGCTTAAAGAGGCAAAAGGCGAGGAGGCGGAACGTCTGAGAAGGGGGTTGTGGCTTCTTGGTTTTGTGACACGGGAAGAGTGGGCGGCGGAGACTTGGAGAGCCATTGCGGCGGAAGGGACTGTGGATGCCTTTCAGATGTAGGGGTATTGTAGGACACGAATGCAGACGTTGCCGAGTAAGACTGACATGAATTCCGTCCGACAAAATTGTCGATATCGAAAAATTGAAATAGTACTGCTTCAAAAAGCATGAAGCGACCAACACCTCGATTTCACTGAAGCCTTGGCATCTCAACCCTAGTTCGACCCCGAAACATGATCAGCTATCCACTATTTCTAGAGATTGGAAACATTATTAATCGCTCGTTGATGCTATGGTCCGACAGTTGAAGCGCTAGAACATCATTGTCTATCGTCCAGACTCCCATGCCAAAAGCTTTTGCAGATGGGAAAGCCATCATGTCAACAGCAATGCAAAGCGATAGGCGCTGAATTCCAGTCTCAGCCATAGCTTCATCCCTCATATCAATCCCTCATATTGCAACATGCTTGATTCGGTCTTTCAATTCCGCACTAGCCACTATCGCCCTCTGCTTCCACCTCCCTTTGCGGCCACTTTGGCCCTGCTTCTGCCTTCACTCCCATCTCACTGGGAAGTGCTCGAACTTTCCGTCCCATCTTGACGCGCTCCTCTGCTCTCTCTGTCAACCATGCGCCCTGCATAGGCTAGCACGCTGAGTGGATCCGTAGGAATTGCATTCATATCGTCTTCGCCTTTAGTATGCGCATCGTACCGGCGTTTGAACATTGGTTTTGGATGGAATGTGCTCGCGCCATATTCTCCCTTAAAACTCGGTTTGTTAGATTCGACAGTCCGTGGTTGAGAAGTGCTAGACGTGCTAGAGGGTCGAGTATCGACGTGCGCAGCATCTCCTTGGATACTCGGTTGCGTAGTGTCAAGGTCCAATGGTCGGGACTGGCTGTCGGATCGACTGTTCCGATAGAGAGGGTTGACGGGTTGATTTATAGACATCGAAGCTGCTGGCATACTGCCTGTAGATACTGCCATCGGTACGAGGATCAGCTGGTGTAAAATGATGGTGAATGAGTGTGGAACAGCGGAAGAATGTATGACGTATACTAGTAGAAGACAAAGAGTACGATAATAGTCGCCGCCACTAAAGCGAAATTTGGAGATCGAGAGCAGAGTAACTTACCCGGATTGGCGGACGGATTGAAATTTGGGTTCAGATAGGACAGCGGCTGAGCAGGCGGCGATTTGCCGGCGGGGAACAGGTCCACATTATCCCGGGCTTTCAGACCAAGCATAGAGAGGGGCGGCAATATTATCTGCGCCCGCTGGTCCACCGCCAAGGATGTGTGACTCGAAGGGGTAGCAGCAACGTTGCTGGATACAGCCGATGAGGTTGGGGAGGAATTTGATGATGTTGTCGAGTCGCGGTGAACACTGCACATCGTCGTCAGTGGGCTGCCGCCTCCTCGGGCCCCTCCCATTTCGTGATCTTGCAGCTGGCCAACGAGATGACTTGACGACGATCGTAGTTCTTTGTTCTCAAGCGGCGGGATACGGGCGGTGTTAAGATCGGGAAAAGAGCTGTCAATGGGGACGTGGAGCTGGGATGGTTTACGTGATTGTAAGGCATTAGATACTTGTCGTGCGAAGAAAGTTGGATGTGAGCCCGAGAGTGGTGAATACGATTTGAACTGAGAGGGCCCCGAGAAGATGGACGGGAGAGCCTTGGGAACGTTTGAAGCAGTAGGCGAAGTATGGCCGCTGACCGACGAGTGAGTGGCCATTGAGCCGAAGGAATTGGCCCTGCGTGGACCCAAGGCCATGTTTGTGGGCCTGAGTTCATTGCCCTCATCCTGACTGCCTGCGCTGGTGCTACTGTGGGTGCTGGCTTCCTTGTCGAGCCTTGGCCTCTTTTCGTCTGCTGCGATTAGTCAGTGAAGCTGCAAATGAAGGAACAGAGCCTCCTAGGACCGGAACTCATTACCAACAGGACGAGTGACGTTATGCTTGAGCTTGAAGTCGGCCAAGTAGTCGTTATACTGCCGGTACTCTTTCGTTGCCTTGTATGCCTCCAGATCGGCGCGATACTTGTCTTTGGCGGTGGAAGCTTGAGTTTCGTATGAAGCCTTGATGTGCACGGGAAGCACTTGCCATTGTTCGCCGACCCGTTTGGCGATGTCGGTGAAGGAGAGGCATTCGGGTTTGAGGTCTTCGCGTATTCCTGGTGGCGCTAGGTTAGTTGCGTCAAACAATATCGGACTTCACATCCGGACGAACGAACTGTTGGAGAAGATGACGTAGGCGGATGGCGCTCGATCAGGCGCGTTCTCATCCGGCTAAATTCAACGACACCTCAATCAGCTTTTCTGAACTAACTTCGTTCATCCTCTGAGCGAAATATTGTGCGCGCAATGTTGTCCCCGTTACTCGATGGTATACAACGATGCCGGACAGCAGTGGCCCTTTACCTTTGGATGACGACGGTATTTCCTCTTACCGCCTGGAGCCACAGCCCCTCGGTGGGCTCCAGATCTGCCACTGTCTACATGCTCATCGTCCCCAAGATTGCCGTCTTTATCCGGTGGCTTCCACGAAGAGATCGGATTTTGGTGTAGGCCCAAGCCCCGCGATATGGCGATCTCTCTTTGCAGTTTCTACCTCGATTTTAGCTCTTGTTCCCTCATGTCGTTCCTATGATTTATGCAGTTCTGGCAGAGGAAAGGATCACTGACCCTCCGATGGCCCAATTTCACATCTAGCTCGTTGCTTTGCATGTGTCAGAAAGAAACGCGCAGAAGCCAGGGAGGACCATACAGGTCGGCTTCGGTGATGTCTGATAGGGTCTCCCAAGTGTCAAAGCCCTCGGATACAAATTTGTCGAGGTACTGCTGGAGATCCAGCCGATACAGGACCAGGCCCAGCTCAGTCATGTACGCGACCAGGGAACCCACAAGAAAGGGGCCACGAAAGCGACCGTCGCTGGGAATTGGTGGTCTTATTGGATGGTCGACGAAGATAGACTTTCGTTGCTGACCCATTCGACACCGTCCTCGAGTGGGTAGGCTTGACGTCGTTCAAGGTTCCAGCTTGATCGATGGTATGTCAAAGCTCCCTTTGGTCTTTCGATAAATGACGTCAATCCACTGTGCTATAGTCGTATTCCAGCGAGCTTTCACTAGGTGTATCTGCTACATGCGCAGGGGCTTCGGTTGGGCAGCGCGGAAGGGATGAATGGCAGCTGTGAAATCCGTATCATAAACCTGGCCAAGGAACTTAGCATTGATGAGGCTTGCCGCAGGTGTTGAGGTTCTAGAACTTCAGAGCCCGATGTGACCAAATGATGATGGGTAAAGTAGAATGCGTTGGAGGGTGGGAACATGGAAATGCATGGCAGGGTAGTGGATCTTCGATAAGAGAGCCGACCAGAGGAACGCTCTTTGCCTGTGGCTTTAGGGTGGAGGGGCCATGTTCTGGCCTCGGATCTCAATTTACCGTTTCGGAGCTTGGCTCCGACATTGGGATGCGCCACCGAAACTGATGATGCATCCCAGCTTTTCAAGTACATCTCGCATACCCCGCCATGGGCCAATTTCAGGGTCCACGCTCTGCATGGCGATTGGCTGACTGGCATCTCAGGGCACAGCGCATCGGCACTAAACGGCTTCGACGGTTTTGACGTCTGATACTCGGTAGCAGAAGAGAACTAAATCCAACTCGACGAAACGCAATCTCTTTTGGGCCGCCTCTCAGTTGCCAGATATCATCACATCATACCGTCACCATGTCCACTCCGCGGTCGGATCCAACCCACAGCGACGCTGACTTCGCTCAAGCTTTCCAAGAACTAGCCAAGTCTGCTAACCTATCCCTTGCGTCGGCCGAGAATCGTCCGTATACTGACAGTCTGACTGTTTCCCTAGGGGCGAAAGGACTGCAGCGGCGATGGAGAACCAGCTCACCGCTTTGGAGCGCAAGATTGAATCACTCCTGGCCAGTGTCGATAAGGAGGCTGCACCGGAGTCTGATCCAATGAGCAATCAAAGGAAGAGTGACTCCAAGAAGGAGTGACTCCTGTATCTCTTCTCATTAGATCGACAACACGGCGTAGTGCAAGATGAACTGGACTACGAAAGTGAGATAGCAATTGCAACGTGTTATTTAACGTGCTATCATCATGGTTCATACGCCGGCTATACATATAAGCTGTCTAACTGCCTTCATCTGCTTTACACTATCACATTGAGCATCAAGTCTTTCGCCGGAAGAACACTGGTTTCCTGGAAAGCAACAAGAAACCCTCTGATGGCTTTGCGGAGGAGCACGAGTTACACTTTGGCCTCGTGAAGAGCGTGGTGACGAAACTGGCCGCCGTGTGAGGATTGCAAAATGCTTCATAGACCTTAACGATTGATGTGCGGATCATAGTAACATCATGCCTTGTCCAAACCATTGGAGAGTATATTTAGGTTTCAGTGTCTACGCTCGCGGATCTTGTCTCGTTAAAGTCGAGCACGACCAGTTATCAAGACAGGGCCCGGGTTTATATAACGCACTTCCGGAGACACAGCGGCTTCGTCTTTCATGGCCCATGAAGCTGGCTACTACGTGGACCAGAACATGAACATAACCATTGCCGGCCTCTGATGCGTGCTTCCATCCATATCAACACGGAGCATGAGCGAGTGCAAATATTGGGACACTGTTTACTTGAAAGTAAGGCCGCACTCATTTCGTGATTGTGGTCAAAGAGTCAATGAGTATATATGCGTTTCAAGAGTTCCCCACTCCAGAGTATGAAAGTCCCCGTTCGACGGTCTCTACTGGTTTCTACTTGACAGCATGGATGAGAAAATGGGATCGGCGCAGAACAGTCGTCAGATGAAGATCTGATGATAGGAATTCTCCGTGGTGCTGAACTGTATCGAACCGTGGGTGTCGGAGTTTTACAAGCTACTATCACCGCTATTGGTGTGATCAGATGTTACTTTAGGTGTACACGTAGCGCTCTAGCCAAAGGAACTATGTCAATCGCGCCAATGTGCCGTTGTCCTCCCATCTCTGTCCTCTCCTCAATCATAAAATCTTCAATCCTAACATGAACCCGTTAAGCCTGTACTGTGTCTGTGCGCTTTTCCGTCAACGATCAGAAGGTCATGTACCCAACGTACAATGATCGACCGATCCGGTCAGCACAAGGTACAAGGCACGATAAGGGTTTCGGTTGGCCATCGACACTCTCCTTCCCCACCAGCTTCTCTTTGACATGATTGAATACCCTCTTTCACGCAGTCGATTGTTCCGACCTCGCGTCCTGTGTCATGATGTACTCTCACCCTACCTTATACCCCCTGAGATCGCTATCTAATTCCGTGGTCCTCTCCTTTACACCCATACATCTAAAACTAACTACTCACTACTCGACCATCTCAAACTATGGCACTGGGGAATCTCGTCCGACTGATCCCTCTGAAACTGAATGAGGTCCCCAGTCACCCTCTGATCGAAAGCTACCTGGCCTCCTCTCCCCACAGCAAACACCCTCCATCCTCTTCCTCCTCCGACGAACCCTTGTCAAGCACCTCTACCACCCTTGACCCCGATGGCCGGCCTCTCCTCGCTCCATTCCTCATCGCCGTACTCACCGAAGCCACCACCTTTGTCGATGACACCTTGCCCGTAACCTTTCGTCCCAAATCCACAAAATCCAACCCGCCCGCGACCGCCCCCATAGATGTTGTCCAGCGCATGATCAGCGCGGAGGAGATCAGCAAGATACCATTCACAGAAGCGAATGTACCACGGAAATCTAGCCGGGCACGGCAGAGCTATGGCGAAGCGTGGTTTGCACGGAAGAGCACACATCTGAACAGGAGGGAGAGAGGCACGGCAGATTATAGGGAATTTGAGGAAGGGTTGAGGAGGGATCATAGTCATCATGAGATGGAGTATACACCGGATGTGTTCGATGCGTATAAAGTGCTGGATTGGGACGCGGAGATTCAAGGCTTGGGAGGCGGGGTGGAGGGGTTTCAGGACGTGAGCATGTCCGGTATGTGTTGGATGCTAGCAATTCTGCTCGTCAATAGGATGATTCTGAGCTCATGGTTCAGTACAGTCTACGAGATGTGCCACAAGCTGCCGTTTCCCCTCGCTCCACGCGTTTTCCCGGTTCTGGTCGTACATGCACTGACGGGTCAGGACGGATTCGTTGTGGTGCAAGTGCCGATCAACCTGAAGGCACTGTCGGTGTCGTTTTATAGTAGTAGGGTGAATGAAAAGCAGGGTGATAGCGCAGTCAAGCGCAAAGTACCGGTGTTTGGGTGAGTTCTTCCCTTGTTCCTGCTATCGTTTCATGGTTTTCGTGGCAGCAAGTGACGTGTTCTAGAGTCTATACGAGCATTGAACGATGCAGGATCACTCCGTCAGGAGACGTTGAATGGATCATGGCCACGGCCAGCGACGCGAAAGGAAATCTACCCCTGGCGGTGCAGAAGCTGGGTGTACCTGGAGCTATTGTGAACGACGTTGGCTTCTTCATGAAATGGATTGCTGAAAAACGGGCGTCTGCTAGAGCGAGCTGAGCTACGGATGTTGTGGATGTGTGCATTTTTGCCAGCGTTTGAGCGAAAGTGTTTGCGGATTGGGACGTACGAGATAGGTTGGGCTTGATCTGGGGGGCAGGATAAGTTTATGTATATTTTTACGATGGCATATTGCGATATTGCTAGCGGTCGCTAACTTGCTTTCGTCACCAACCTGGATATGTTATAAGGGTATATCGTCCACCTGTAGAGGAGTCATCGAGGATGGGCCCAATGACACTCTTACTCCATCGTCCTTGTTGCCTTCAAGATAGGAATTCGATATAGCACCTCGAATCATGTGCAATGCCGAAATATCAACGCTTCAATTTTGCTCTTACATCCCCCATGCTTGAACCCAGGCAAGATTAGACACTCGTTCGAGCACGGAGCCAACCATCTTCCTACTTCCTCGCCGCCTTCCTCTCAGCCAACAGCCTATTCCTCCTCACCATCTTCTTCCTCCGCTCTCCCCCGTCAACCTTGACTCCCCTCCTCTCCTCCCACATTCCCTCCTGCGCCTTCATAACCGCCACACTCCCCCCCGTCCCCTTCACATACTGCACATACGGCCCAACAATCGTCCTCGCCCCCCTCACCTTCATCCCGTCAACCACCCTCAACCCCTCCCCTCCCTCCCCCTTCTCCCCACCCTCCTGCGCAGGCACATTAACAACCAACCTCTTCACCCTCGGCAGCCCCCCCTTCCCCACCACGTCTCTCTCCTCCAGCGGCACCTCCACCATCTTCAACACCGCCGTCTTCTCCCCATCCCCACTGAAAAAC
>JAABUQ010009938.1_pt1 | contig 12656 bp, 17 predicted proteins | sample 5560001 | NCBI WGS metagenome assembly JAABUQ01 (sample SAMN10711888, study PRJNA513371) | rock metagenome | isolation source: Antarctica rocks | place: Antarctica: Victoria Land, Finger Mt nord | collected 2015-12-18 | reverse complement strand
CTCGCCTCAACCGCCCACACCGCCGCCGCACGCGGAACCCACCTCCTCCTCTTCCCCGAAGCCTACCTCGGCGGCTACCCCCGCACCTGCACATTCGGCACTACCATCGGCTCCCGCTCCCCCCACGGGCGCGAGCAGTTCCTGCACTATTTCCACTCGGCGGTGGATCTCGGTGATACGCCCCCCGGCGCTGGGGACGCGTGGGTGGATCGCCAATTGGAGGTCGGGAGGGGGAAGGAGTATAGAGGTGACGGGACGAGGGAGAGGCTTGAGGCCGTGGCGCGGGAGACCGGGGTGGTGCTTGTTGTCGGCGCTGTGGAGCGCGCGGGGGGGAGTTTGTATTGCGCCGTTGTGTATGTGTGCCCGACGCGGGGCTGTGTGGGGAAGAGGCGGAAGGTGATGCCCACGGGCATGGAGCGGGTGGTGTGGGCGCAGGGGGATCCGGGGACGTTGCGCGCGGTCGTGCTGGAGATTGCTGGGGTGAGGGTTACCCTCGCGGCCGCGGTTTGTTGGGAGAATTGGATGCCGTTGTTGCGGATGAGTTTGTATATGCAGAATGTGGATTTGTATTGCGCGCCTACGGCTGATGGGAGGGGGGGTTGGGTGGAGCTTATGCGGACTGTGGCGGGGGAGGGGCGGTGTGTGGTGCTGAGTGCGAATCAGTGTGTTAGGAGGGGGGAATTGCCTGGGTGGGTTAGGGGGGAGGGGGAGGGAGAGGGGAGGGAGAATGGATGGGGGGTGAAGGGAAGGAGGAAGTCGGTGGTTACGAAGACCGAGGATAATCATGAGATCACATGGCCGGCGCCTGCGCCGAAGACTGCAGGTCCAGCGCAGGCGGATACAGAATCAAGCAATGGTCCTTCTTCATCGCCCCTCCGCCTGAGCAAATTCCCCACAGACGACTCGGAGCCTCATCCTTCCCACCCATCTATCGAAAACGCCGTAGACGGCCACACCCTTGCCCTCCCGTCTCAGCCTGCCGAGAAAACCAACGGCGCCACCGCATCCTCAGCTCCCACATCCGAGCATGACGAGAACGAATTCGTCTCCCGTGGCGGCTCCTGCATCATCGGCCCCAATGGCGATATCCTGGCGGGCCCTATGTGGGAGGAGACGGGGTTGCTGACCGCGGCAGTCGATTTCGAGGATTGTGAGCGTGGACGGTTGGACTGGGATGTTGCGGGGAGTTACTCCCGCAACGATGCTTTTGAGCTGAGGGTTCGGGGGTTGGATCTGGCGCCGCCGCCTTGAAAGGGGGGTGGGTGGGGTGGGTGCGGATGGGAAGGGGGGTTTTGGGGACTGTGATTGTGATGGTGAGAAGAAAAGGTGTCGATGGCCAGCCCGATTTCTTCGTGGCGCTTGTATATTGCAGGAAGAGGGTCTCCAAAATACGGAAAGGGATGCAACTGACTTGGGGTTTTGTACTTTTATAATGCAGAATTCAGAGCGCAGGAGGAAAATTAGCACAAAAGTATTCGAGACTTGACCCTCGGACTTTCACCACGTCCCTTTTCTAGGCCTTGCGGTACTCCGACGTCGAAATTCTAAGGGGGATCCTTCTAGAATTACTCGTATTGATCCCCCAACGGCCATGACCCTCCAACGGCCAGGCACTATTCACCCCCCCATTGCTCCACCATCTTCCAGCCGAATCAGGCGAATGGGAGCTCGAATGAAAGCCCTCGATGAGCTCTACCATACCCACTCTTCAGATATATATCATAATGCGCAGGCATTGTGCGCGAGGTGTGCTGATATTAGCTTCCCTAAATGGGCTTAGTGCCTGGCCGTTGGGGGGTCATGGCCGTTGGGGGGTCAATACGAGTATCAAAAGAGAAAGTAAAATTTTTCAAGTGATAATTGAAGAAGCTACAGAAGCCCACTTCCGTACGCAGCACAGTCTAAAGTCAACATTATGATCAGACATAAAGACGAGCCCCCAAAGTCGACTTTGGAAGGAATCGACCTTGGAGAAGAAAACACACTGGAGAAGATATGCCGTGCAAGATCTTTGACAAATGGTAATGTTCTCTGAGTATTGAATCTGATTAACTTCCACATCTTCAAACACGCCGGAAGAACAATCACGTTCTCTTTCTCTTTGCTCATTCTACGGATGGCTGTATTTCAACTTCCTGCCACAGCGTTAATAAGATATTTCATAAGCCCAACAACGCCAACACATTCCTACACCTTTCCAAAAATTGCCACCACAGCCCGTGCAGAACACCAGATCTTCAAATCTGATGGAAAAATTTTCACACAATACAGTAGCTGCACCCAATCCACACCTTCCCCTTCAAAAATCGCTCACCGTCCCCGAGACCCCTCATCACGGATCCAGCCAATGACTCGTCTCCGTATAATCACACTCAAACTCGGTATCCGAAATCGCAGGCCCGTTGCCCGTGCTCAACACCGGACTGATCTTTTCCCCCGAGTATAACCCATGCAAGTTCTGATCACTGTCCACCTGCACTCCCATGGAATTTTTCAACTTCGAATACATCCACTGGGGTTCCTTATCCCCGTATTTCAGGGTCATATCCTGCGGCCCGCCGATGACGGCCTGGTTGGATGAAGAGAGGATCGAGACGGTCACGGTCAGGGGTTTTGTTTCGAGGGTGAGGCCGCCGGCTTGCGAGGTGTGCAGGATGCACGTCTTGGTCACGCGCGGGTAGGAGCAGTCGAATGGTTGCAACGCTTTGTCTTTCCAGTTGGTGTCGCTGGGGTAGCTCCACGTCCCCTTGAACTTGCCGTATGCCCAGGTCATCATGGTACGCTTCGTGCTGCCTTTGCCCTCGGAGCCGGTGTAGGAGATGTCGTAGGTTAAGGGCAGCTGGGATGTGAGGCCGGCCTCGCATTTCTTGCCTTTGCCGGTGCAGGTTTGCATGTCGCTTAGGATGCGGCCGGTCGGGTTGAGGATTTGGAATTGGAGGCTTCCCGGCTGGGATTGGGTGGTTGAGGAGGTGGATGAGGGCCAGTTTAGAGGCATTACGGCCATGTTGCAGGTGGTGGAGGTGTGGCTGTTAGCAATGTATAGTGAAAGGGTGAAGAAGAGGTGCAAAGGAGGATAGATTAGAGGCCTCATGGCTGGACTGTGCTTGAATCGCAAGTGTAGGACGGTCTTTGCTTGAGGAGAGTGGGCGCGAGGAAAGGAAGTAGAAGCTGAGAGTAAGCCATCGGGCTGGCGTTCTGAATCACGCTATGCTGTGGGATTGCAACTGTCTCTAGAAACGGAATGCAACAATCTTACAGTCTCTTATCTGATGGAAGCATAGTGCCCAGTTGGGTCATTAAGGAACGTTGGGCTGTCTTTAACATGTTCTGGAAGAAGCCTGACATGTTGTAGATATCTAATCACAGACCAATAGACATATGGTGTTTAATGCGCATGTCAGCTTCTTATGTTGGTCTCGTGAGACGTGTTGGTGTTGGTTTTAAGTCTCAGGCTTCAAAACAAACGCTCGAAGCCTACAACCAGATACGACAATACCCAACCACTGCAGAAGCTACTTCTTTGCCTAATGAATCCAAAATTGACACCTGACAGCAGCAGAGCAAAGCCCCAGTACTGACCCTCAATCCCAAAATCTTGCCCTCTACTCTCCAACATCTTATTATACACTATCGATTCTTCACTCGCCTACTCCCACAATCTGTTGCCCTCTCCTATTCATTCTATCCGAGTGTACGCGACTTATAACAACTCTCTAGAGCGGACTGGCCTTTTTAATTTACAACTCCATTCCTCCAAATCCTGGTGCAAAACAAGTTCACAGGGCTGGAGAATGAGACGTAGTAATAATCCTTTCATTAATCCTGATCGGTTGCATATGAGAATCTATCCGGTCCCTCATTACAAAATACAAGCAGGTTTTGAGGAGGACGAGGAACTGAGATACTAATCAGTCTCCCAAGCTTCGCCTTCGCCCAGCAGGCCAATTCCCCACTCTTCCTTCCATCACCCCAAGCCTTTCCCCAAATCTTTCCAACCACTCGCCTGGATTAACCGCATCAAGCAGTACTCTGCCGCGCTCTCAACTCCTGATACGCCCGCTCAACCAACTGCTTGATCTCCTTATAACTAACAGTCAGCACAGTCTGTTCGTCCCTCGAAACAAGACTAATGCGTTCCTCAATGCCCGCATCCAGTTTGTTCAGGCAAGCCAGCATATGCCCCATATCCAACACTGGATTCCCCTGCGCATCCACTTGATGGAAGACATAGTCCCGGAACAGGCCAATAGCGGCACGGGGGCCTTGATCGGACCGGGCGCGATCGGTGCGGTATTCAGGGCGTTCGTTGATGGCGTTTAATTTCATAAGCAGTCGGCTGACGCGACCATGTTCGAGTTCGCGGTTGAGCCAGTATTGGAGAGTGTCGTGAGCGCGGAAGTTAGCATTAAGTGTGGTCATTATTTCCGGGGCGATGAGGGAGAGGAAGTCGTTGATTGTGCTGTTTCCGTCGGGGGATGGATGGTGTTGGAGCCATTCGACGCAGGATTTGAGGCGGGGGGTGTAGGCGCGGGAGAAATGTTCGGTGAGGCGGGCTTTGTTGTGGGCGGCATTGGATGTGCCGATTGAGAAGATGAGCTGGCCGAATTTGGAGAGGTCGCTGCGTTGAAGGTCTATTAGGTTTGAATCGGTCGGGTCGATTACGTTAGCGAGACCGCAGGCGTTGAAACGAATGCGGCCTTCGTCGGTGACGAGCCATTTGGTTGCTTCCATCGAGCGAGCGGCTAGGCCCAATGAGTGGATTGCTTTGAGTGCATTGGCCATCTGGACGATATAGCTCCATATCAGTTGCTCAGGTATTTGAGGATTGTAGCCGCGGGTAGAGGTACGCGTGGTCAGGTGGCGATCTTGAAGGGTTTGCGATTCTGGGTGATAGTCGGAAACAATCATCACGGAATTGTCGCCAAAGTTCTGAGTGGTGAATGCCATATGGACGGCCACTATGCTTTCATTCTTTACGGAGCCCCATTTGGATTTCAGTGAAGCGATTGCCTCTTGAGCAGGCGAGTCCTTGAAAAGCTTAAAGTCTGTAGTATGTTTAGTATTAGGCGAAGAGCGACCACTTGAGGGAGTGCAGACCATGAATACGACGAAGGCAGTACACCTTGCCATCATCCGAGAAAGCTTTGTAGACCGTGCTTGATTTTGTGTTCATCAAGGCCTCTAACGGCGTTAACGTGTGGAAAGGAGCTACGTTGGGAATTTGTGATGCTGGTATGTCCCATTAGCCATGTTCGGGTCCGCATGTTTCTTTACTTACTGGAGAACGCGCGAAGACTAGCTTCAGTCTTCTTGAGAAGGCCCTGTCGCAACTCTTCAGGAATGAACAAGTCTCTAGCTGTTCTTTGGTTTGGCCTCAGATTGTCTAGTCCGGGCGGAAGATCAAAGTAGTTGTGGTGAGCGAGCTGCACATCTCGTTAGCTCCATGTAACATTCGGAAGAGGGCAGTGTAAGAATCGCAGGTTGAAAAAGGCCGGTCGAAAGGAGTCCAGTCCAAGATAGGGCAGTCGTAGAAGGGGCGTCAAAAAGCGGTCACCTACTATTTGGGAGTGGTACGTCATAGGAGGTAGGTTTGATGATTGGTTGAACCCATTCGTTCCGTTGCCAAATGGGTAAGCTTGCTGCTGCGACTCGACGTTCGACGCTGGTATATTCGGCGTAGGGTCTGCGTAGTTGTTATAGATGTCGTTATGAGCGTACTCGCTATTACTGTCAACCTGTGAATAACCGTAAGCCATCTGATTGGGGCCATTGTTCTGATGAGAGTTGAGGAAATCATTGTCGAGGCGAAGAGTCTGAAAGTCTGGCATAGATCCACTTCCCAGGCTTGGACGTCGTATGAGGGTCGATTGTGGATGGCCAAGTGTAGGATAAGGCTGGTTTCGATGATGATCACGGTTTCCGAATGGCAAATATTCTGGCTGGGAGGATGATTTTGGATATGGAGGTTTGAAACATGGCTCTTCTACATCCCCAAGATCTGGAGGCTGTCTAACCAAAGATCGATGTTCTTCTATATCACCAGGCCTAGTATGTAGCATGACCGTGTCCCTTGATGTTGGGGGCTGGAGTTCACTAGGTGACGGACCCTGAGGATATGCAAAATTGGGGTATGGCAGGCCCCAAGCCTGGTCAGGGTCTTCATAAGGTAACGAAAGCGCCTGAGGTGGTGGGGGTGGAAATCTTGGTGCCGGGACGTTGTCTGAAATGGGCTCCACCATGGCAGAATTGTTGTCGAAAGTTTGAGGCCGTCGAGGGGAAGGATGCCAGCGCCTTTCGGAAAAACCCTCCTGCATATGAGTTTGGTTGCCGAAGTGTGGAAATCCTGGAGGAGGGGAAGGCCGGTAATCTGAGAGATTGCCAGGGGTGGTTTCTGTGGTTGAGTGCTGGTGCGGCGGAAGCACTTGCGGGAAAGGGAAAACACCACGTCCTTGTGACTGAAAGCCTGATCCCTCTCGAGGGCTAACATAGCGACCTCTTCCCCTCTGAGTAGTCGGAGGATTGTAAGGAGTGGCGTTGCCACGTAGAGAGCTCACGCGAGTGGGATGGGTCAGCCTGTCTCCAGGGAAATGACGTCCACCTTCTTGGGTATCAGGGCCGTTCCCTAATGATTGGCGGCTGTTGGGTCCTCCTCCTCTTATGGGAGCTTGGTGGTTCATGAATAGATCCTGGAGTGCTATGCCCACGGCGACATCCCGGGGCGAGACGCCGTCTCTTGGGAGACTGTTGGATCGACGATTGATGGGGATTTGGGGCGTGTATCTCTCAAAAAAGATGTCACTGAGACCGGGATCAAATTCCATCTGTTTCGAACGATCATTTCTGTTTCTGGAACCTCTTGCAGTAGCTGTAGGTTTGCGAGTAGAGTTGGGGGGTCCTTGGCCTCTGAGCGATATGGCCGGCGTTTGAGGAGTCAGCGTATTTGGTGGACTGCCTGCTACGTCTTGCTGGAGATCATTCAAGGCGAAACCTGAGTCCATTGCCAATGGTTCTGTCGATGCTACTGGAACTGAGGCTTCTGACGCATTGTTCTCGACGCGGGAGGAGGGCACGATAGGGTCTGCATTAGCTTTAAAGGCCGGTGGCCCTTCCCCCAATGATTTTAGTATGCCAGGATTAGCTGCTGTAGGTGCTAGAGCCAGCGTGGAGCTCAATATTGCAATTTCGTTAGCAGGGAAGGCGCAACTACTGACGGCTTGGTCCATGTGCTCTTATGGCTCTCTCTGTTGATCCTGTTTCCAGTCCAGTGGTGGCTCACAGGATGGTCTCCTAGCAAAGAGAAAGATAGAAAAAATGAAGAGAAGCTTGCATACTTACAGACAAAGAAGTGAAACTTTGAGGAAGGAACTCCGGAACGTCTGGGGCTACCCAATCAGGCGCATTTGGGTTATAGGGCTTTGATGATGTCGTCGATGTTGACAAGGAGCTAGTGCTCGCTGCTGTTGTTCCCATTCAGTACATAATTCCATCCTCAATGTTTATCAGCATTTACCAGGTGTGAGACTCTTTGGTTTGAAAGGTGTCGCGCTGGCGGCCCTTGGCGACAACCCTGAGGTTTTGGCAGGAGCACCATTGCCAGCTACGGCAAGCAAGGAGGGTGTGAAGCTTGGGGAGTCGACATTGAACCGCTTTTTTACACTGAGTATCACCATCAACATCGGCCATCCACAGCAATAGCTCGAGACCACCCACCTATCAGCCTGGTTCTGCAGGGCCTGAGGCTTCAGCGGATCGTGATTGAAGGCACACCCTAGTGAGAGGTAAGCCTCCATCTCTGCCAGATCCTATTAAGCCACTCGAAGACCTTTGTCCTCATATCGGCAATGCCCGTATATGGTCACGTTCCGGCATAGTGTATCCTTGGCACTCTCTGCGACTCCGATCGTACATTAGCCTCTCTTATTGTTGACAGCCTTATAGGCAACATTTTCGTGCAGTGTAGTGGCCACCTCTTACCGCGCCCTTTAGGTCTAGGAGAGGTTCCCGTGCGACGACTCTCAGGACTGCCATTGACGAAGCTCGCCATTGCACCGGAATGTATATGCTACTGTAGGGGCATTGTCTCCCTGTTGTTCCTGTCAGTCACCGCTCATCATTGGCCCAGACATTCCTTACCGCGATATCGGACACAGAAGCTTGGGAATCCAGCTTCGCGTGCAAGGTGAGAGGAGAGCTAGATTTTAAGCGGACGTGGGAGGAAGATTAGCGAACGAAGAGTATTGAACGAACAACATAGCAAGAGAAGGGAAGAAAGGGACGGAAGCACAGCTTCAGCAAAAGGGAAAAGGTGTCATAAATATGGATGCTGGCCAGGAGTAGCTATCGTTGTGGGAAAGAGAATGAGTGAGTGTGCATCAGCTTTGAATCCTAATTGTCCCGCAGCGGAGACGGAATTCTTTCCGGTCTGGAACCTAAGGTACTTATGATAATGTAACGTGGAGCAATTCTCAGTTTTGACCACTTCGTCCTTTTGTCCAACGTCGAATCTTTGCCCTTCAACAATTATGTCAAGCACTGGCTTTGATCCCAGCCAGCTTACCGAGAGCCAGCAGCTCACACTGGGAACCTACACCTCTGTCACCAATCAAGATCCTTCGGACGCAGTCCCCCTGCTGCAAAGATCCGAGTGGAACGTGCAGGTGCGCAATCCTAGTCGATTTAGTTCTGGTGTAATTAATGCTGATGTTGCCAGATCGCGATTGCCAAGTTCTTTGATGGCGAGGCTCCAGATCCAGTCGCCGAAGCTCGCGCCTCCATGCCATCCCCAACTCCCCCCACACAATCCACAAGGCGCGAGACTTTACTCAACGGCTCCCCGCCCTTTCCTAGATCCCCCATATCTTCGCCTCGAGAACCTGCACCTCGAATAGTCCCCCAGCCCCCAGGACAGAATGCCTACAACCCGCCACTACTACTCTCGATAATACTCACACCATTCAATATCTTGACACGACTTGTTGGGGGATCCTTTTCGCTGATTGGACTCCTCTTCTCATATCTACCGCGCCTACTACCTGGCATATTTGTAGCAAATTCTCCTGCGCGGTCTCGACCTGGGCGAAGACCACTGAATCCACGAGATACAGCTGCGAGGTTTGTGCGGGAGTTCGAAGAAGAGTATGGAAGCCATGATCTTCATTTCTTCGAAAATGGCTACGCACAAGCCTATGATCTGGCGAAGAAGGACCTGAAGTTTTTGCTGGTAGTGTTGGTCTCTCCTGAACATGATGACACTTCGACGTTTATCAAAGAGACTCTGTTGGCCCCGGATTTTGTGAGCTTCATCAACGACACACAGAACAACATCATCCTTTGGGCAGGCAATGTGCAAGACTCAGAGGCGTATCAAGTCTCGAACGCATTGAATTGCAGTAAATTCCCATTTACCGCACTTGTCGTCCACACACCACAGACTTCATCCACAGCAATGTCGACGGTAGCTCGAATCACAGGTCCGCAGTCGTCAGCGGCTTTCCTCTCCAGATTACGAACGGCCATCACCCAAAATGCTCCAGCGCTCAACCGCGTCCGCGCTACGAGGACGGAGCAGCAAGCCACAAGGAATCTGCGAGAAGAGCAGAACAGCGCTTATGAGCGGTCTCTGGCACAGGATCGAGAACGCGCAAGGCAGCGACGAGAAGCTGAAGCAGCGCAAGCGCGTGCGGAGCAGGAGGCGAAAGCGAAGGTAGAATTGCGAGAGAAGGAAGCGCAGAACCTTCAGCAGTGGAGACGATGGAGGTCAAAACACATAGCAGCCGAACCTGGACCTGACGCCAAGGATATCACACGCGTCAGCGTGCGCATGACGTCTGGGGCGCGAGTGATACGCAAATTTGCTAGTGACGCGGCCATTGAAGAACTATATGCTTTTGTTGAATGCTTTGATGTGATCTTGTCAAATGAGGAGGTTACGGAAGTGGCGCCCAAGGACTTTGAACACAAGTACAACTTCCGACTCGTCTCGCCAATGCCCCGAATAGTCTACGATTTTGATGCCGGCGGAAATGTTGGGGACAGAATAGGAAGAAGTGGCAACCTCATTGTTGAGCCGATCAACGACGAAGATGAGGAGGAATGAGCTCAGAAGGACTTGGCAATCTAATACCGAACACCCGGATGATTTCGTGGCATTTAGCGAGCATATTGGGGAAATTGCATATACACGGTGCCGCGGGATCTGACGATGGGCCAGAGGAGGGTTGGCCGGCGCGTATGCATAAGATCTAGGAAGGCAATCACCGGGGAGATGTTGATAGTCGTGGGTGCGGCAATAGTGGTAGCAAGATGCGGAGCCAAGAAAGATGTCAATATGATTCGTCTCCTATTGAGGCTGTGTACGGGTTGGATAGGTAATACCTATAACTCTCCGAATCCTTCTCTCTTGATAGAAAGGCAATCTTGGTCCCGGAAATTGTAACTAGCTAGGACTACTTCTCTCTTCATAGTCTGTACCTTTCCGATAGCCAGGGTAGGAGGAGATTCCTATCGGTGTTCCTGCGGCTCTCCGCAATACGAATACGGCGATTTGATAGTGTGGGCCTCAGCGAAAGGCTGCTGCTTCACTGCAACACATTCCAAGCTACACCACAGAAAGTATCAGGCAATATGCACAAGAGACTCTGGGGTTCCATAAAGAGGCCCAGCAGTATGCCAGCCTGAGCAACCAGAAATTCTTTTTAGCCTCCTTGGCTGATTGTCACACAGGTCAGGATCCTACAGAGAAAGCTATCTCAAATGGCGACTCGCCAGAAGCAAGTGTCGCGAGAGGTGTGGTCAGTTTTACGAGGTCGGCATCTATCTTGGGATATTCTGACACCCTCTAAAGCGCCTCTTTTGCGAATCTGGCGGACCCAACAACTCCGTATGTTCCCCAATCCTCCACGGGCGCTTCCCCCCCCAACTCCTCGCCCCCTGTTCAGCAAACTCACGGTCACCGTAGGGCGAGGAAGTCTTACATCTACCTACTATCGTTGATAATGCCGAATCAAGTCCTGCCGCCGCGACCCAGGCAGCGCTGGAAATAAGAAAGTTCCTCTCAAAACAAAATTACCAACGGGCCTACGTACAGTACAATGCCATTATGTTGGTCAGGATATTAGCAGATAATCCCGGAAAGAGTTTTACGAGAAATATAGATTCCAAATTCACGGTCACCGTAAAGGAACTGCTGCGAGATGGAAGAGACATGAGTGTCCAACAGATATTACGAGAGACTATGGATTCATTTGAGACAAATAAGCCAAATGACGAGACTCTGGCTGGGCTTCGGGAAATGTGGAAGAAGGAAAAACTGAAGATGGAGAAGAGAGGCAGTATGGCGGTAATCACCTCCGTTCTGCAAGCATTGTATCAAGCTGATGTATCCAGCAACCACCCAACCGAATGGCCATGGTACCACCAGGTTACCACCAAAACCAGCAAAATTATTTTTCTCGGAATCATCGCCCTAAAGGCCTCCCCACACAAATTGAACTAGCTCAACGCGTCGAGGAAGCCAAAACATCCGCCAAACTCCTCTCCCAAGTCGTCCAATCCACCCCTCCGTCCGAACTCATCGGCAACGACCTGATCAAAGAATTTGTCGACCGCTGCCAATCCGCCTCCCGGTCAATGCAGTCCTACATTCACGCCGACAACCCCGCCCCAGACGAAGACACCCTTCTCACACTCATAGAAACGAATGACCAACTTGCCACGGCGATGTCGAAACATCAGCGCGCTTTGCTACAAGCGAGACGAGCGACAGGCCATTCACCCAACCCACCACCATCGCAAAATGCACCGTATGGTCCCCCAAGTCAAGCACCACAAGTATCTTCATTCGCTGCTCCACCTCCCGGTCCCCCAACTCAAGCACCACAAGCATCCCCATTCGCTGCTCCGCCTCCCGGTCCCCCACCAGGGCGCCAGCCGATACCGGATCGCACTAACCCCTTCGACGACCCTAGTGGACCCGAAGTACGCACATCTCACGAGAATGAACGGCCTGAAGGAGATCTCCAGGCCCCGCTCATACCGCAGAACTACGGTATGCCCCCCAGTACGTTGAACGGGAATCAGCAGAAGTCTAGTCTCGGATTGTCCCCGAACAACGCCGGCCCGACCGACATCTTTGCGCGGGATTTTGGCGACGAGCGACCTCCGGGAGGGCAGGAGGGAGCGAAGCCTAAGTATAGGTTCTGAGAAGGTCGAAAGGGAGGAAAGGGAATTGGCGGTGGCTATGGGCAGGTTGATATGATACCCTCTTTTGAATACAATGTATGCTGGATGGTACATGCAAATGTTGTCCACGGCCCACATACTCATTCGAGGGAACATCGCATGTTCTCCATGTATTAGAGTTGTGGGGTCTCCGTGACGGTCGCATATCACGCTATACCCGATACGGGGGTTTAAAACTTCACCGTCATTTCTAACCCTAACTCCAACCCACACCAAGAATTCTCGTAGCCCCTCGGGCAATAAAAAAACCCTTTGTTAAAAATGCAACCCACCGCTTCACCCTTTCCTACTCCCTCCCATAATCCTCCATGGCCTCCCCACTCCTAACAGCGCAATCTCTCCCCCTACTCCCCATCTCCCCTATCTCCCCCCCCACTCCATCCATTCACCCCCCACCCCCCTCCCCAGACCGCAAT
>JAABUQ010009937.1_pt1 | contig 12657 bp, 14 predicted proteins | sample 5560001 | NCBI WGS metagenome assembly JAABUQ01 (sample SAMN10711888, study PRJNA513371) | rock metagenome | isolation source: Antarctica rocks | place: Antarctica: Victoria Land, Finger Mt nord | collected 2015-12-18 | reverse complement strand
CCACCCAGCCGACGCGCGGGCCGCTCGCCAAGATCGTGAGCTGGAACCTGCTGCGCCTGACCGGGGCCAGCCTGGAGGACGTGGTGCGCCTGGCCCGGCGGGAGCAGCCGAACCTGCTGCTGATGCAGGAGGCCACCCAGCGCATCGACGAGCTGCCGGCGCGGATCGGCGGGTGCTACTGGCGGGTGCTGCTGCCGGGCCGCATCCATGGGCTGGCGATGTGGAGCCCGGTGCCGCTGCCGCCGCCGGTCGTGGTGGAGCTGCCGGCCGGGGCGATGTTCGAGCGGGTGTGCCAGTTGATCGACCTCGGCACCTTCTCGGTCGCCAACGTGCACTTGTCGCACGGGCAGTTGCTGAACCGCCGGCAGTTGCGCACCATCGCCAACAGCCTGCCGCCGCGGGCGGCGGTGCTGGGCGACTTCAACCTGGTCGGCCCGGCGCTGCTGCCGGGGTTCCGCGATGTCGGCCCGCGGGAGCCGACGCACGTCGCCGGCGACATGCTGCCGCTGCGCATCGACCGTTGCCTGGTGCGCGGGCTGGTCTGCACGGGCGCCGAGGCGCTGTCCCGCCAAGCGTCCGACCACCGGCCCATCGTGGTGCGGCTGGGCGCGGCGCCGGCCGGGCTGGGGCGCACGCCGGCGCGCATGCTACTCTGGCCGGGCGAGCGCCAGTCCCACCCCGGCGCCTACCAGCACGCCGCCGGACAGCCGGTTGCGCAGGCGTCCCCGCATCGCCAGCGCGCCGCGGGACCACGCGGCCGCGAGCGCCCATAGGCTGTCGATGCCCACCGCCAGCGCCAGAAACACCGCCGACAGCGCCATGACCTGCGCCGCCGCCGACGGCCCCGGGGTCACGAACTGCGGGAAGAACGCGCCGTAGAACAGCAGCGTCTTCGGGTTGGTCAGCGACACCAGGAGGGCACGCCCGAAGATCGCCCGCGCCGACCGCGGCTGCGGCGGCGTCCGCGTGAGGTCGGCCGGCACCGCGCGCCATTGCTGGATGCCGATCCACACCAGGTAGGCGGCGCCGATCCAGCGCACGGAGGCGAAGCCGTGCCCGAGGCTGCCCAGCACCCCCGCCATGCCGAACCCGGTCAGGCCCAACTGGACCACCATGGCCGAGCTGGTGCCCGCCACCGTGAGCAGCCCGTAGCGCCGTCCGTAGGCGACCGAGTTCGCCACGATCAGCGCGACGTTCGGCCCCGGGATCAGCATCAAGGCGGCGACGGCCAGCACGAAGGCCGGCAAGGTGGGAAGAACTGGCATCGTCCGAGCATGCCAGACGCGCCGGCCCGCGGTCTATGCCAGAAGCGCGCGCAGCGCCGCCGGCTCCCGCAGCACCAGGCGGCCGTCCCGGTCGCCCAGCACTCCGGCCTCGTGCCATTGGCGGAGCTGCTTGTTCACCCGCTCCCGCGTCGCGGCGACCTGCGCGGCCATGTCGCGCTGCGACAGCGCCAGGCGGATCTGCACCCCGTCGGGCGTGGACGCGCCGTGCGCCTCGGCCAGCGTCAGCAGCAGCCGGGCCAGGCGGGCGGCGAGCGGCGCCAAGGCGAGGTCCTCATAGGCCGTGCTGTTCCGGCGCAGGCGGTCGCAGAGCAGCTCCATCAGCCGCAGCATCAGCTCCGGCCGGGCGCGCAGGAACGGCAGGAAGTCGCGCCGCTCGACGGAGAGCAGCACGCTGTCGGCCGTCGCCACCACGTCGAGGCTGCGCGGCCGTCCGTCGAGCAAAGCGACCTCGCCCAGCACCGCGCCCGGTCCCATCAGGTTGAACGTGACCTCGCGTCCCTCGATGGACACCGCGCCCGCGCGGAGGCGGCCGAGCACCAGGACCAGCAGGGAGCAGTCCGGGTCGCCGCGATGCATCACGACGGTGTCCCGCGCCACCCGGCGCTCGCCTGCAAGGTCGGCCAGGGCCGCCAGCTCCTCGCGTCCCAGGATGGCGAACAACGGCGTGGCCGCCAGCACCTCGCGCTTGGTCGCGCGGGACAGCGCCGGCATCACGCGGCGGCCATGGCCGGCACGGCGCGCGACACGGAGCCGCCGCGGCCGTGAACGGCGTCGAGCTTTTCAATGTCATCCCGCGCACAGTGCACAATACGTCCGGTGTCTCTGGGTTCAGCCTTCGGCCGTGATCGGAAGCGCACTCAGCTTAGAGGCAAAGGCGTTGCAGGTGAACCGGGGAGCGCGACCTGTCCGCCTCCGATTCGAGATTATCCGTGGCCGCCCGGCGCGCAGCATGGGCATGGGTGTGACCCAGGCCACAGCCGCGCGGGCTGGGGCGCGTATAAACGCTGCCGAAGCCGGGGTTCGGCTACGGACAGGAGGAACGCGATGCACGTTTCGGATTGGCAGCCGCCAGAAATGCAAAAACAGGGAGCGAAAGCGCAGGATCGCGCCTCCCTGCGGCTGCAGGCCATCGTGAAGGCCATGCGGCCAGTCTCGTCGATCAAGCGGCCCACGCGGCGCTGGCCGGGTCCCCGGCTGGGCGAAGCGGCAGGAGGCGTCCTGATCTTGGCGGTGATCCTGGCTGCGGTCTGCGCGTGCCTGCTGCTGCTGGACTCCCTCGGCATGTCTCCGGGAGCCATAACGGAGTTTCCGTTGGCCGACTGAGGATCGCCCCCTATTCCTCCGCGGCGGCGCGGATGGTGCGGGCGACCAGGCCGGGGTCGGTGAGCATGTGGGCGTACTCGCCCGCCAGCCCCGCCCCGCCCATGGCCACCCCCGGGTTGCGATGGCGCATGGCGCTCGGTTGTTCGGCGCCGGCAGAGAAGTGCAGCTCCCGCAAGCCGGTCTCCCGGCGCACCCGGCCGATCGTGTCGGGGCGCAGGCCGCCGCAGCCGAGCACGGCGATGCGGCCGCCGGCCTGCTCGTGCAGCGCGCGCAGGGCGTCCAGCCCGTCCAGGGCGGCGTCGCGCCCGCCGCTGGTCAGCACCCGGTCCACGCCGCAGCGCACCAGCGCCTCCATCGCCTCGGCGAGGTCGCGCGTCATGTCGAAGGCGCGGTGGAACGTGACCGACAGCGGACGGGCACGCTCCACCAGCGCGCGGGTGCGCGCCTCGTCCACCGCCCCGTCCCGGCATAGGCAGCCGATCACCACGCCGGCCACCCCGGCGTCGCGCAGGCTGTCCACGTCGAGCAGCATGGCGGCGAACTCGGCGTCCGAGTAAAGGAAGTCGCCGCCGCGCGGGCGGACCATGACGTGGAACGGCACGCGCGCCCGGCGCAGGGCTTCCCGCACCACGCCCATGCTGGGGGTCAGCCCGCCCTCCAGCAGGCTGGCGCACAGCTCCACGCGGTCGGCGCCCCCGTCCTGCGCGGCCAGCAGCCCGTCCACGCCCTCGACGCACACCTCGATCAACGGCCGCATGACACCCTCCTTCATCCCTTGAAGCGCGCGGAAACCTGCACCTTCGGCTGCCAATCGAAGCCGGTGTCGAATGGGTAGGTCGGCCGGGGCACACGCCGGATCGGCAGCCGTGCCACGTCCTGGTCCACCACGCCGGGCGACAGCGCCATCAGGCTGGGGCTGGCCAGGGGCGCCAGCGCCGGCGACAGATAGCCCGACTTCACCACCAGCAGCCGCGCCGTGCGGGGATCGAGGCGGAGGCGGGCGAAGTCGGCCAAGTCGTGGAACGGGCGCCGCCGGGCGGTGAGCACCAGGGTGATCCCGCCGATCCGCGCCACCGCCTGCCGCTCCAAGCCCTCCGCGTCGAGCAGGAACACCACCTCCGCCGCCGTCTCGACCGGGCGGCTGCCCGCCGGGTCCAGCGTCGCGCCGATCCGCAGCACGGGCCGCGCGCCCACCCCGGCGCCGTAGCAGGCATCCGTCGCCGGCGCGTCGGCGATGCCGGCCACCAAGGCGTTCTGTGCGTTCCGTGCGATCAGCGCCGCCAGCACCTCGGCGCGGTCGCCGACGCCGCCGCCGGTGGGGTTGTCGCCGGATTCGGCGAGGATCGCCGGGCCAGGCTCCGCCGCCGTGTCGGCCCAGTCCAGGCATTCGGCGACCGACCCGGTGCGGGTGCCGAAGGCGAAGCGGCCGCGCGCCGCCCAGTAGGCCTCGGCCAACCGCGCCGCCTCGCGGTCCATCGCGGCCGGGTCGGTGCCGGTCAGCACGATGGCAGCCGTGGCGCGCGGCTCGTCCGCCCAGACGTAGCCGACGGTGATGGAGGCATCGAGCACGCCCGGCACCCGGTCCACCTCCGGCAGCCGCGCGTACAGGGCGCGCGCCGGCTCGTCCACGGTGCTGGTCCGCTCGCCCGGCAGCAGCACCGGCACCTTCACCCAGCGCAGGTGCGGGCGGACGCCGGAGCGCAGGCCGTCCAGCAGCATGCGCAGCGCCCGCCGCTTGGTGTCGTCCACGTCGATGTGCGGAGCGGTGCGGTAGGCGGCGAACATGTCCAGCGCGTCGATCACCCGGGGCGACACGTTGCCGTGCAGGTCGTAGCTCGCGGCGATGGGGCATTCAGGCCCGACGGTCTCGCGCGCCGCCGCGATCCAGTCGCCCTCCGCGTCCTCCATGCCTTCCACGTAGGCGGCGCCGTGCATCGCCAGGAACAGGCCGTCAACCGGCCCGGCGTCGCGGAGGCGCTGCAGGAACTCCGCCTTGAACGCCTCGTAGGTCCTGCGTGCGATGGGGCCGCCGGCAATCGCCCGCGCGTGCAGCAGCGGCGCCCACTCCGCCGGGTGCTCAGCCAGCGGGCGGAATTCCGGGTGCGCCGGGAGCGCCGCGCCGCGCAGGACGCGGAAATCCGCCTCGTGCATCAGTACGGGGTTGTAGGTGCTGCATTCCGTGTGCAGGCCGCCGACCGCGATGCGCATGGTCTCCCTCCTCAAATGGCGTCCGCGCCGGCCAGGAAGGCGCGGGTGGCGAGGCTGGCGGCGCCGCGCGCCCACACGTCGCGCCCTACTGCCTCGAAACGGATCGTGGTCGCCGCCAGCAGCTCCGGCAGCACGTTCGCCGCCACCGCGTCCAGGACCGCACGGTGCAGCAGGCCGGCCCCGCCCTCCACGTCGGCGACCACGACCACCGCCGGGGCAACGATCTGGATCAGGTGGGCGATGGCGGTCCCCAGCGCGCCGCCGGCCCGGCGCAGGATCGCGCCCGCCGCGGCGTTGCCCCCGGAGGCCTTGGCTTCCAGCTCCGCCGGGCTGCGCGCCGCCAGCCCCGCCGCGCGCGCCGCGTCCAGCATGGCGCGGCGGGACGCGACGGTGTCGAGGCACCCCCGCTTGCCGCAGCGGCAGGGCAGGCCGTCCGGCTCCACCATCAGATGCGCGATCTCCCCCGCGCCGCCACGATGGCCGCGCTGCAGCCGGCCGCCGAGGTGGTGGCCGCAGCCGATGCCATCGCCCAGCACCACCACGCTGACATCGAGGACCTCCCGCGCCGGGCCGAACAGGCGCTCCGCCACCGCGACCGCGTTGGCGTCGTTGTCGAGCGTCACCGGCAGGCCGGTGGCGCGGCGCAGCAGGGCGGCGACCGGCACGTCGCGCCAGCCGAGGTTGGCCGCGTGCAGGCACACGCCCCGCTGCCAGTCGATCAGCCCGGTCAGCGCCAGGCCGATCCCGCGCAACTGCCCCCGGCTGATCCGCGCCGCCGCGCGCAGGCGCGTCACCGCGTCGCGCACCGTGGTTGCCAGCGCCTCCGGCGTGTCGGGCAGCGGCGCTTCTGACCGGGCGGCCACGCGGCCGGAAAGATCGGTCAGCACCAGTTGCAGCGGGTCCTGCGCCGCGTAAACCCCGGCGAAGTAGGCGCTGCAGGGGTTGAGCGACAGCAGCACACGCGGACGCCCGGCCCGTGTGCGCGCCCCGATGCCCGCGCCGTCTTCCAGCACCAGCCCGCCTTCGACCAGCCCGCGGCTGAGCATGGAGACCGCCGGACGGCTCAGCCCGGTGCGCTCGGCCAGCCCAGCGCGGCTGATCGGGCCGGACACGGCGATGGCTTCCAGCAGCGTGTGCTGCGACGCGTTGGCCACGCCCGCCCTCCTTCATGCCCATATGCTTGACGCCCACGGCGGTTTTGCGAATAGTTCAAGCTCTGAACTAATGCAACGCGCGGGGAGGTTGGCGATGCCGCACGGAATGACGCGGGCCGAGTTCCTTGCTTTAGGCCTGACCGCCGCTGGGGCCGGCCTGCTGCCGGGGCGTGCGGCACGGGCCGCCGCCGACCAAATCACCATTCTGCAAACCGAGCCGCCGCGCAGCATGGACCCTGCCGACCACACCGCGTCCTACACCGCCGCCGTGCTGTCGCCGATGTACGAAGGCCTGACCTGTTTCAATGAAAAGCTGCAGGTCGTGCCGTGCCTGGCGACCGAGTGGAGCAGCGACCCCGCGGGCCTCGAATGGATGTTCAAGCTGCGCCCGGGCGTGACGTTCCACGACGGTACGGCCCTAGACGCCGCCGCCGTCGCGGCGAGCTTCGCCCGGCACCTCGACGCGAAGCGCGGCCTGGCCAGCAGCGGGCGCATCCGCAGCGCCGTCGCCGCTGTCACCGCTCGCGACCCGATGACGGTGGCGTTCATGCTCAAGGCGCCTTATCCCGCTTGGCTGCGCCTGCTGGCGACCGGCAACGCCGCGGTGGTCAGCCCGAAGGCGGACGCCGCCGGCACGCTCGGGCGCCAGCCGGTCGGCACCGGGCCGTACGCCTTCGTCGAGTGGGTGTCGGACGACCATGTGCTGCAGCGCCGCCACGACGGCTACTGGGGCGGCAAGCCCGCGGTCGGCGCGCTGAAATGGACCTGGACCACCGAGGCCGCGGTGATGAACATGGCCGTGCGCACGGGCGACGCCGACGTGGTGAACCCTTTGCCGCCCGCCTTCGCCGGCCCGCTGAAAACGCAGCGCGGCGTGGGCCTGCTGGAAGGCGACGGCTCCGCCGTGTTCTGGGTGGCGCTGAACACGCAGCTCAAGCCGCTGGACGACGCCCGGGTGCGGCAGGCGCTGAACTGGGCCACCGACCGGGCGGCGCTGGTCCGCACCCTGTTCTACGGCTACGGCACGCCGGCGGATTCGCCGCTGGCGCCGGCCGACCTGTTCCATAAGCCGTCCAGCCCGTACGGCTACGACCCCGCCCGCGCCAAGGCGCTGCTGGCCGAGGCCGGCCACCCCGGCGGCATCGCCATCAGCCTGGCGGTGCAGGAGCCGGAGGCGGCGCTCGCCGAGGCGCTGCAAGGCATGTGGGCGGCGGCGGGCGTCCAGCTCGACGTGCAGCGCATGGAAAGCGGCGTGTGGACCTCCGCCGCTTTCGGCACGCCTGAGCAGAAGGCGGCGGCCAAGCTGCACGCCGTGCTGGCGTCCTGGTCCACCGGCTTCATCGACCCCGACCTGCAGTTGCGCCCGCTCTACGCCACCGCGAGCTGGTCGCCCAAGGGACCGAACCTCGGCTTCTACTCCAACGGGGACCTCGACGCGTTGCTGGACCACGCTGGCAGCACCCTCGACGCCGAGGAGCGCCGGCGGCTGTACGCGCAGGCGCAGGACACCATCGAAACCGACGCGCCGCACGTGCTGCTGTATGTGTCGCGCGACCTGGCCGCGGTGCGCAGCGACGTGCAGGGGGTGTGGTTCGTACCGGGCGGGCAGGTGATGGTGGCCGGCGCGCGCCGGGCCTGACCGGGGACGCCGTTTCTTGCGGCGCACCCTGGCCCGGCGGCTGCTCGCGCTGCCGCTCGTGCTGCTCGGCGCGTCGTTCCTGGTGTTCGGCGCCATCCGCCTGCTGCCGGGCGACCCGGCGCGCATCATGGCCGGGCCGCAGGCGACGGGGGAGGACGTGCAGGGGATGCGCGCCCGCCTCGGCCTCGACCAGCCGTTCCTGTCGCAATATGCGCTGTTCCTGGGCCGCGCCCTGCAGGGCGACCTCGGCGTGTCCATCCGCTCCCGCCGTCCGGTGCTGCGGGAAGTCGCCGACCGCTTCCCCTACACCCTGGCGCTGGCGTGCAGCAGCTACGCGCTGGCCATCGTTGTCGGCACGCTGGCCGGCGCGGCGGCGGCGCTGCGGCAGGGCCGGGCGGTGGACCTCCTGGTGATGCTCGGCTCCACGGTCGCGGGATCGCTTGCCAATTTCTGGCTGGCGCTGATGGGCATGGACCTGCTGGCGGTGCGGCTGGGCTGGCTGCCGCTGCTCGGCGCCGGGAGCTGGGAGCATTACGTGCTGCCCAGCCTGTCGCTCGGCCTGTTGCCCACCGCCCTGATCGCCCGCATGACGCGGTCGAGCCTGCTCGACATCCTGCGCCAGGACTACGTGCGGACCGCCCGCGCCAAGGGCCTGCCGGCCTGGCGCGTCACCGGCAAGCACGCTTTGCGCAACGCGTTGGTGCCGATCATCACGGTGGTCGGCCTCAACTTCGGCGGCCTGCTCGGCGGCGCGGTGGTGACGGAGAGCGTGTTCAACTGGCCCGGCCTGGGCCGCATGCTCGTGGATTCCGTGCGGACCCGCGACTACCCGAGCATCCAGAGCCTGGTGCTGCTGGCCGTGCTGTGCGTCGTGCTCGTCAACCTCGCGGCCGACCTGCTGATCGCCGGGCTCGACCCCCGCATCCGGTCCGACGCCCGGTGAGGAGCCTGGTGGTGGGCGCCGGGCTGGTGGGCCTGGTGGCGGCGGCCGGGCTGGCGGCGCCGTGGCTCGCGCCGCATGACCCGTTCGTGCAGGACCTGGCGAACGCATTGCAGCCGCCCTCCGCGGCGCACCGCCTCGGCACGGACCAGTTCGGGCGCGACGTGCTGGCGCGGCTGCTGTACGGCGCGCGCATCTCCTTGGTCGAGGTGGGGCTGGGCGTGGGCATGGCGGTGGGGGCCGGGGTGCCGCTGGGGCTGCTGGCGGGCTGGTACGGCGGGTGGGTGGACGAGGCGGTGGGGTGGGGGCTGGACATCCTGTTCGCCTTTCCCGGCATCGTGCTGGCGATCCTGATCGTCAGCGTGCTCGGGCCGGGGCTGTTCAACCTGCTGCTGGCCATCGCGATCTTCTCCGTGCCGGTGTATGGCCGGCTGGCGCGCAACCTGACCCTGTCGCTGAAGGGCATGGAGTTCACCGAGGCCGCGCGGGCGGTCGGGGCCGGCACGCCGCGCATCCTGCTGCATCACGTGCTCCGCAACGCCTTGGGTCCCTTGGTCGTGCAGGCGACGCTGACCGCGGGCACGGTGGTCCTGTCGGCGGCGAGCCTGTCCTTCCTCGGCCTGGGCGTGCAGCCGCCGATGCCGGAATGGGGTGCCATGATGAGCAGCGGGCGGGAGCTGCTGGGCGTGAACGCCACCCTGTCGCTGTTCCCGGGCCTCGCCATCGCCGTCGCCGTGCTGGGGTTCAACCTGCTGGGCGACGGGCTGCGCGACCTGCTCGATCCCCGCAGCGGGGACCGTTGACCTGCTCACGTGGCCGCGGAACCCATCGCCTTCGACGGAGGGCCGGGATCATGGGCCGCGCCTGATGGCGGCTGGAGGTCCTCCGGCGTGATCGGGCGGCGCAGGATGACGAAGTAGCTCGCCGCGGCGAACACGCACATGGCGGCGCCCACGATCAGCGCGGGCACGAAGGAGCCGGTGCCCTGCACGATGTACCCCGTCACGATGGGCGCCAGCGCCCCGCCCAGGTAGCCGCCGAAGTTCTGCAGGGACCCGAGCGACCCGGTGCTGTTGGCCGGCGCCGCGATGCTGACCATCGCCCAGGCGCAGGTCGTCGCCACCGTGCCGCAGAACATCGCGCCGCACAGGCACGCCACTGCCAGGGCGTTGCTGGACGCGAACGCGGTCACGACGACGAAGCCCGCCTCCCCCAGCATGGCGAGGCACAGCGGGAGCTTGCGGCTGTCGATCCGGGACAGCCCGCGGGCCATCAGCCCATCGACCAGGAACCCGCCGGACACGCCGCCGAGCACGGCGAAGACGTAGGGGATGGCGGCCATGAACCCCGTATGGCGCAGGCTCATGTGCCGGCCGATCTCCAGGTAGCCCGGCAGCCAGGCGTTGAACAGCCAGTTCACGTAGATCACGCCGAAGTAGCCCAGCACCATGCCCCAGGTCGTCCGGCAGCGGAACAGCCGGCGCCACTCGCCGAACGTCACCGGACGGGCCGTCTCCGGCGCGTCGCCCGCAGTGCGGTGGCGGTGCTCGTCCTCGGTCAGCCCGGCCTGGCTCGGGTCCCGGTAGAGCGCGAACCAGATGGCGGCGGCCACGAGGCCCAGCAGGCCCATGATCGCGAACATCCAGCGCCAGCCATACAGCAGCATCAGCGTGGTCAGCAGCGGCGCGGCGATGCCGGTGCCGAGCGTGGACGCGCTGTTGAAGATGCCCGACGCCCGGCCGCGGTCCCGCACGTTGAACCAGTCCCGGACGACGCGCCCGCCCGTGGGGAACTGCGGCGCTTCCCCGATGCCGAGCGCCACGCGGGCGGCGGCGAACTGGGCGACGCTGCCGGCCAGGCCGCACAGCACCTGCGCCGTGGACCAGACTGCAAGGCCGCCCGCCAGCAGCCGCCTCGGCCCGAGCCGGTCGATCAGCGGGCCGACCGGCAACTGGGCGAAGGCATAGGCCCACAGGAACGCGGACAGCAGCAGCCCCATGTCCGAAAGCGACAGGTTCAGGTCGTGCCGGACCAGCGGGTTCGCGATGGCGAGCGCCGCCCGGTCGATCGTGTTGATCGCGCCGCTCAGCACCAGCAAGGCGAGGGCGGTGCGCTGCATGGCCCGCAAGCGGGGCGTGGCGGTGACTGTCGCGGACATTGCGGCTCCCAGGCGGCTCTTGCGGCCTTGCCCAGAGTGCCTGCCTTCGCCGCCGGATGCCAGGTAGAAGGGGCGGCCTGCCATGCGGCCTGCATCCGGCGGCGGCGTCCGGCGTTGTGCCGGCATGGATGACCCCACGGCCCATCGGTTCGCGGATGACGGGCGGTTCCCGAACTCGCCTTTGCCGCTGCTCGCCTACCGCCGTGCGCTCCCGCCCGACCCGGCCGCCATCGAGCGCGTGTTCGCGGCCCATGATTGGTCGAATGGCTGGCAGAACGGCATCTTCGGTTTCCACCACTTCCATAGCACGGCCCACGAGGCGCTGGGCATCGCCGCCGGCACCGTGCGCGTCATGCTCGGCGGCCCGGCGGGCGAGGAGCTGACGCTGCACGCCGGGGATGCCGTCGTGATCCCGGCCGGGGTCGCGCATCGCAACATGGGCCAGAGCGCGGATCTGCTGGTGGTCGGCGCCTATCCCGGCGGCGCGGGCTACGACACCCGCCGGGGCGATTCGGCCGAGCACGCGGCGGCCCTGCGCGCCATCGCGGCTTTGCCGGTACCGGGCCATGACCCCGTGCTGGGCCGCGACCGAGGCCTCCGCCGGCTTTGGCTCCACACCGGCAGGCCCGGTCCTGGCGGGGCCGGGCGCGGCGCCTTCTAGGCAGAAGCGGGCGGGACGAACGGGTAGGGCACAGGCGGGCCGCCGCGGAACGGCAGGGCGACCCTGGCGCTGCCCGGCCTCGATTCCACGCCGGCCCCGTTGCGGATGCCCAGCTCCAGTTCCACCAGGCCGTACTCGGCCGCGCGCCGCGCGCCGGTGATCCTGGCCCACATTTCGAGACGCTCGCCGACCAGGTTCATGGCGCGGAACTGGAAGCGGATCTTCCACACCCAGCCGGCCGTGCCCGCCCAGTCCTTCAAAAGCTGTACGATGAATTGCTGCTTCAACGAGCCGTTGATCAACAGGCCCGGCAGCTTGTCGTAGCCTGTCGCAAAAGGCAGGTCGTAGTGGATCTTGTGCCAGTTCTCCATCGCGGCCGACCAGCGCATCAGGTGGGCGGTGGTGAAGGGGCCTTTGCGCATCGGCACAGCATGGGGCCGGCCTTGGACTGGCGTTCGTAGATGTCCGAGTAGTGCGAGCGCTGCATGACCCTCTCGCCATGTCGGGCGTAGCGGAGGAATTCGACCTCCGCGCCGCCATTGAGCAGCGCGCGGCCCGGCAGCGGCAGTTCGGGCAGGCCGTCGCCCGCGGCCGAGACCAGGCCGTCGAAGTCCGGGTCCTCGGCGCGCTCGGTCAGCGCGTCGGGCGTGCCGAGCGGGCGGCGGAACATGAAAGCCGGGTAGATCGGCGGCGCGGCCGGGCCGCCATAGCGGGAGGGCGTCGCGTCCGGCGCGTAGTCGCCGTCGTCGTCGGCCATGACGGCCTGGGCGTAGCGGCGGACCGCGCCAGGTTCCACGGCGTCGCAGGCGGCCATGCCCGCGCTGCGCCGCCCGATGAAGCCGCGGATCTCATTGGTCAGGATGGCCGTCATCGCATGCTCCCTTCAGGCCGCCGTGGGTTCCGGGACGGCCCCGCCGCGGCGGCCGGGCCGCAGCCCGACGATGCCGCGGGCCTCCAAGCCGGCCAGATGCGCCTCGTCGTAGCCGAGCGACCGCAGCACCTCGCCTGCATGCTCTCCCAAATGCGGCGGATGCCGGTCCATGCGGCCCGGCGTGTCCGGGAGCTTCACGGGCAGCCCGGCGACTGGCGACGCTGATCTCGACGACCTTGATATGGCGGAGCGGGCTAGGCATCGGCTGGACGTTTCCCGGGACGCCGCCTCCAGGCTGGCTTGTCAGGGCTATCGCATATGACTGTTGACAGCGAGGATTGCTGGCAAAGCTGTGGTGGTCTGTAAACGCGGGGTCCAGCGTTGAGGCCCTGCCATGGAAGAGTTCGTCGCCTGTTT
>JAABUQ010009936.1_pt1 | contig 12658 bp, 16 predicted proteins | sample 5560001 | NCBI WGS metagenome assembly JAABUQ01 (sample SAMN10711888, study PRJNA513371) | rock metagenome | isolation source: Antarctica rocks | place: Antarctica: Victoria Land, Finger Mt nord | collected 2015-12-18 | reverse complement strand
AAACAAGTGCATCAGCCGAGTTCTCTACCCTTTGCAGGCAGTCGGGGTCGCCGCGGGGACACCGGAGGAGATTCAAACGGAAGCCTGATCCGGAAACGCCATCCGTGGATTGCGTTCGGATGGTCCATATGCGGAGAAACTTCTACAAGCTGCAGGAGAAGGGATCTCCGCTGGCCGGAGAGGCGGTCAAACGGATTGCCACCCTCTACAGGATCGAGGCTGAGATCCGCGGCAAGCCGTCGGACATTCGACAACAGGTCCGCGCCACGCGATCAAAGCCGGTCGTGGAAGCATTTCGCGCCTGGCTCGATCTCCAACTCGTGCGCCTGCCAGGCAGCAGCAAGCTGGCAGAGGCTATTCGCTACGCGTTGAACCGGTGGAATGCACTCATTCGTTTTCTTGACGATGGCCGTATCGACCTGGACACCAACCCGATCGAACGCGCCATCAGACCCGTAGCTTTGGGACGAAAGAATTCGCTATTCGCTGGAAGCGACGGCAGAGCCGACCGCTGGGCAATCCTGGCATCCTTGATCGAGACAGCAAAGCTCAACGATGTCGAACCCTACGCTTGGCTTCGCGACGTCCTGATAAAGATGGTCGAAGGCCATCCCATGCAGCGTCTTGATGAATTACTACCTTGGAAAAATGGTTGGTCTCAGGTTCAAGTCTTCTGAGATCTTGTCGACGACAATGCGACCGTGAGACGCCTACTCTCAAGCTATGATGCTTTGCCATGATGCGGGTGATCGTCCGGGCTCCGGTCGATCGATAGCGGGGTCGAAGTCGAGCGCCAGGAAGCGTTGCTGCAGCATCAGCGCCGCACCGATGGCAGGAGCATCTTCGCCGAACTGGGAGAGAGCGATCGACGGCAGCTTCTGACTCGGCAAGAGACGAGCGTGCAGGGAGCCTTCGACCGCGGCGCGACAAGGCTCCAACAGCACAGAGGCAGGACCGCCAAATACGAAGCGATCAGGATCCAGCACGGCCGACAGCACCGCAAGGCCGCGGCCGAGATGCTCTGCCCATAAGGCAACGGTGGCCACTGCGATTGGCTGACTCTGCTTCACTGCAGCAAGAAACTCTGGCAGGGCCTGTTCCTGGCCACCCCGTCGGCGGTGGTCGGCAAGAAGCGCCTCGGTGCCGATAAGGCTTTCGAAGGATCCGCAGGGCGTGGATCCGGGCCTTACGTCGCAATTCCCGCCATGATCGACCAGGGGTAGGTGGCCGATCTCGCCTGCCGATCCGTGCCGGCCGCGAACGAGTTCCCCATTGCTGACGATACCCCCGCCGACACCTACATCGAGCAGGAGGTAGACGGCGTCGGTCGGGGGGTCCTCGGCGGCGCGGGACAGCTCCGCCAGAGCGAAGGCGTTGGCGTCATTCTCGGCCATGATCCGATAGAAGCCCGACAGACGGGTCTCGATCAGGCTCTGCAGGGGCACGTCCTGCCAACGGAGGAACGGGGCGCGGATGACGTTTCCATCCGGAGAGATCAGCCCAGCGACGGCGACCCCAAGGCCGCGGACATGTGCCGGGGCGGTCCAGGTTCGCAGTCGCTTCACGGTCGCTACCAGGAGATCCGCGACGGCGGAAGGGTCGCAGCGATCCGGGTCGAAGCGGCTCTCGGTTCGGCAAATGACGGCCGCGCTAAGGTCTATACCGACAATGCGAATTCGGCCGACGCCTATCTCGGCGCCGAGGAAAACAGCATGCGCCGCGTTTAGCTCGACCAGGCTCCCGGGGCGGCCGACGCGTGTTTCGCCCATCTCCCTGTCGGTGATGATGCCCTCCCGCACGAACCCGGCCTCTGCAAGCGACGTGACCAGATTGCCGGCAGTGGAACGGGTGAGCTCGAGTTCGCGACCGAGCTCGGCTCGCGACAGGGCACCCCGCCGGAACAGCGCATCGAGTAGCCGCCGCTCGTTGATGTGCCGAACGGTTTGGGGCATCGCCATCGTGGCATCCCTTCTATAGCGCGTCCCATATGGGACATGGCAGGACCGGCCGGGCAAGCCAGCTCGATCCGGCGAGGCGCGCCAAGGCCTAGTGGGCAGTCAGCAGCTCGTAAAACCGCCGTCGATAGGCAGCATGACGCCCGATATCATCGAAGCGCCGTTTCCGAGGAGGAACACGATCGGGGCGGCGATCTCGTCCTCGGTCGCCCACCGATGGAGGGGCATAGAATTCAGGAACGGCTCCCCGATCTCCGGCCTCCCCCAGTAGAATTGCGACATCTCGGTCATCACCACGGTCGGATTGACGCTGTTCACGCGGATACCATGGCGACCGAGTTCGAGCGCAGAGACGCGGGTGATGCTGTCGAGCGCTGCTTTCGACGCCGCATAGGAAATGTGGCCCGCCAGGGCTACCAGGGCCGCCTGGCTGGACACGTTGACGATGGCGCCTCCTTGGCCCAGCCGGATCATCGACTGTGCGGCGTATTTCGTCACCAGCAGCGCGCCGCGGGTGTTGATGGCGATCGCCCGGTCGAACACGGCGATGTCGGTCTCCATCGGGGTGGCGATCTCGCCACCGAAGCCGCCGCAATTCACCACGCCCCAGAGGTCGAGCCCTTCGACGGCGCGTTGGACCTCCTCTTCCGACGAGAGCTCGAACTGTAGGGTCCGGCAGTTAATCTGGGCTGCCAGTTTGCTCAACGCCTGCTCCGATCGGCCGGCAGCGATCACGTTCGCACCCGCCGCGGCAAGCTGCCGGGCGGTCGCAGCGCCGATGCCGCCGCTTGCACCCGTGACCAGCACGGTCCGTCCATCAAGTCCCCACATCGTCTTCCCTCTAAGAGCGGGCGGTCCTTCGGAATGAGGAAGACCGACTCCGATGCACTAATTAGTTTGACCATAAAGCAAACATATTATAAATGCGATGGTATTGTCAGACCGAACGGCGAAGCATCCTCCGGCTACCGCCTGGTCGGAAGCCAGCGCGGTGTTCATCGGAATCGACCTGCGCACGGAACTCGCCAGGACCGGCCTCACCGACACGTAGCAACGGGTGCCTGCCGTCGAGAGAGCGCTGACGTTTACGAACCTGAGGAGAGAGAACGATGCGTTTCAAAGACAAAACTGTCCTGGTGACCGGTGCGACCGGAGGTATCGGCACGGAAGTCTCGCGGCGCTTCGTCGCAGAAGGAGCACGCGTGGCGCTCGCCGACATCTCACCGGAGCGGGCAGCGGAGGTCGCCGACTCGCTCGGCGGTGAGGCAGCCGGATTCGGGGTCGACGTCACGGACACCGCCTCGATCCGCACTCTGGTCGCTGACGCCGTCGCGCGCCTGGGGTCGATCGACATCCTGATCAACAACGCCGGCATCTGGGACATGGAGCCGATTCTGGAGGTGACCGAGGCGCGTTATGACCGGCTGTTCGACGTCAACGTGCGCGGCTTCTTCTTCACGCTGCAGGAGGTTGCGCGACACATGGTGGGAGCCGGGCGTCGCGGTGTGATCGTCAACACGGCGTCCCAGGCGGGCCGTCGGGGCGAAGCCGCGTCCTCGATCTACGCCGCCACCAAGGCGACGGTGATCAGCCTGTCCCAATCGGCCGCGCTTGCGCTGGTCGACAAGGGGATCCGCGTCAATGCCGTGGCACCGGGGGTGGTCGACACGCCGATGTGGGCGAAGGTGGACGCGTTCTATGCGAACCAGCTTGGAATGCGCCCCGGGGAGAAGACGGAGCAGGTGCGTTCTGCGATTCCCTACGGCCGGCTCGCACACCCGCGCGAAATCGCCGCAGCCGTCGTGTTCCTGGCTTCCGAAGATGCCGAATACATCATCGGCCAGACGCTCAATGTTGATGGTGGGAACGTGCTGAGTTGACGGAGGTGGCGCCCGCGCTGGAGCTATGCAACCGGACGCTGGACAGACTTCCATCGCATGTCGCCGTGCCGGGCTACGCTCGAAGCCAAGTGTCCGCGGGAATCGTCCATATCGGTGTTGGTAATTTCCACCGCATGCACCAGGCCGTGTTCATCGACCGCTGTCTGCATCTTGCCGACCACCAGGGCTGGGGCATCATTGGGGTCGGTCTTGGCCGGGGGAGCGCTGCGGATGCGAAGGCGGACGCATGCGCTCGTCAAGACGGTCTCTACACGGTAACGGAGTACGATCCCGACGGAAACGGGCAGACGCGGGTGATCGGCGCCATGGTCGGATACCTGCATGCACCACGTGATCCGGAGCAGGTGCTGGCCACGCTCGCCGGGGCGAACATCCGCATCGTTACCCTAACGATTACCGAAAGCGGCTACCATATCGACGAGCGCACCGGAGCCTTCAAGCTCGATGTGCCGGAGATCGCACGCGACCTTACCGGAGCAGTTCCCGAAACGGCGTTCGGTTTCATCGTGGAGGCACTGGCACGCCGTCGTGCTGCTGGCTTGCCAGGCTTTACAGTGGTGTCATGCGACAATCTGCGGCACAACGGTGATACCGCCCGCAATGCCATCGTGACGTTCGCCCGAGCGCGCGACAACGCTCTTGCCGAATGGATCGAGCGAGAGGTCTCTTTTCCTAACAGCATGGTCGATCGGATCGCTCCGACGGTCATGCCGGACGACCGGCGGAGGCTCAACGAACAGAGTGGCGTCAACGACCTGATGCCGGCAACAGCGGAAAGCTTCATTCAGTGGGTGATTGAGGATCGCTTTCCCAACGGCAGGCCGAATTTCGGCGCTGTCGGCGTGCAGCTGCGGGACGATGTCGCGCTGTTCGAGGCGGCGAAAGGGCGGGTGCTCAACGCTGCGCACATGATGCTGGCCTATCCGGCGCTGTTGTGCGGATATCGGCTCGTTCATGAGGCGATGCAGGACAGGCGATTGCGAGGATTTCTCCAGCGCTTCCTCCTGCGGGATGCGATCCCCTTGATCGAGGGACCGTCGGGGATCTCACTGGCTGATTATGCGGCGGTGGTGCTCGAGCGGTTCACCAACCCGGCAGTCGGAGATCAGCTGCAGCGGATTGCCCAGGCTGGAGCCGCCAAGATCCCGGTATTCCATCGTCGGACGATCGAACTATTGCTAGAAACGAATGGACAGCTTGGCCGGGAAGCGTTCTTCCTCGCCTGCTACGCGCACTTCCTCATCGAACGGGACGATCCGGCAGTCGCCTACAAAGTCGTCGAGCCGACCCTCTCGGCGGAAGATTGGATCGAGCTCCGCGCAGCCGATGATCTGGGTTTGCTGAGAACCTCGCCGTTCGCTGCGCTGCGGCTTGATCGACATGATGGTTTCGCAGCCGCCTACCGGGCGGCAGCCATCGCGATCGCCCGCGACGGCGTGGGGGTCGCGCTCGCGACGGACGACGGACTCACCTGGTAGCGGACCGGCGCTGACAGAGGTCAAAGTGGATCATCCGCAGTGGCGAGCCGTCCCGGTTCGGCTCGGAGCCTTGGAAAAAGAAGCATGACATCCGACAACAGAGTCAGGAAACCGCTCCCACTGCCTAGCACGTATGACCGCCATCGGGTCTCTGCTGGTATCGCTCATCTGGGTGTCGGTAATTTCCATCGGGCACATCAAGCCTGGTATGTCGACCGCTGTCTCGCCCAACCTGGGCACGAGAACTGGGGCATCCTCGGCATCGGACTGCTGGATGTGCCGGGCGAACGCGCGAAGGCCGACGCATTCCGGCGTCAGGGCGGGCTCTATTCCCTCACAATCTGTCCTCCTGAGGGTCAGTCGGACGTTTTTGTGGTCGGCTCGATTGTGGAGTATCTGCACGCACCAGACGATCCGGGGGCTGTCCTGGAGCGTCTTAGCGATCCGGCGATCAAGATCGTCACACTGACGGTCACCGAAGGTGGATACAATCTTGACGAGGCGGGACGCTTCAGAATTGAGGCGCCCGGCGTCGCCGCGGATCTGACGGGGGATCGCCCCGGAACATGGTTCGGGCTGGTCACCGAAGCGCTCCGGCGCCGCTGGGCAGCCGGGACAGGGCCGTTTGCGGTGATGTCCTGCGACAATCTCAGCCACAACGGCCGCGTTGCCGGAAATGTGCTGCTGTCTTTCGCACGGGCCAGGGATCCGGAACTGGCCGACTGGATCGAACAGCAGGTGACCTTCCCATCCTGTATGGTGGATCGAATCACACCGGGCGTGGGTCCTGCCGAGATCGAGCGACTGAATGCGGCCAGCGGCTATGACGATGCGGTGCCGGTGTTTGCCGAAGACTTCGTCCAGTGGGTGATAGAAGACAAATTCTGCGCCGGGCGGCCACGCTGGGAAGATATCGGCGTCCAGTTCACCAACGACGTGGGTCCGTATGAGCTGGTGAAGCTTCGCATGCTCAATGCATCGCACTCGATCATGGCGTACCCGGCAGTGCTGGTTGGCCACCGGTCTGTCCATCTGGCAATGGCGGATCCGGATATCCGGCTGTTCCTGGAACGATTTCTGCAGTTGGATGCAGCTCCACTCCTGGACGCGCCGCCTGGTCTCTCGACGGAGGCATATGGAGCTCTCCTAGTGCAGCGTTACGGCAACTCCAGGATCGGCGACCAGCTACTCCGGATTGCCTCCGACGGGATCAATAAGCTGCCGGTCTTTCTCCGCGACACGACACGCGCGATAGTTCGACAGGAAAAAGACCATCGGCGTATCGCGTTCGCACTTGCCGCCTTCACCGAATACCTGACCGGGCAGGACGATGCGAGGCAGATATTCGCGGTCATCGAACCCGGACTCGATGAACGGACAGCGGTTCTGATCCGTGATCCTGATCCGGCAAGGGCGCTCGAGCTTGATATGTTCATAGGATGGGGAATCGAGGATGCCCCGACCTTCGTGGAGGACTACGCGGCGTTCCGGCGCGCCATCCAGGCGCATGGTGCCGGCCACACTCTTCGCAACTTGCTGGACCGGTGAGCTACAATCCGACATCAGATCGATCCTGGACGTGTTGCAGCGATCCGCCGATGACACGGGCGGGAACGTCTCGATTTGGCGGATTTTGCTCGACGCCATACTTGGATGTTTCATCTTAGGCTTTGATGGGTCCATGCAACAACGCCCTCCTGAGGGCTATCGGGACCTGAGGAAAATGCATGACTCGAACAACCTTACTTTTCTGCTTGCTGGAAAAGGCAAACGAGGTGCTGTCGCTTGGAGGGCGTCGCCTGCTGGGGCTCTGCGGAGCGCCCGGTAGTGGCAAATCGACGCTTTCGGCAGAGCTGCAGCAGGCGCTTGGGGCTCAAGCCGTCGTTGTGCCGATGGATGGCTACCATCTCGCCCAGGCTGAGTTGGAGCGTCTGCAGCGAGCCGATCGCAAGGGCGCCCCCGATACCTTCGATGCGGCAGGATATGTCGCACTGCTGCGCCGGCTGCGGGTCCAGCCTGCAGGTGAGATCATCTACGTACCGGCGTTTCGTCGGGAGATCGAGGAGCCGGTTGCCGGCGCGATTCCCGTGTTCCCGGAGACACCTTTGGTCATCACCGAAGGAAACTATCTGCTGCTCGACGGTCCCTGGGCACCGGTCCGTAAGGAGTTGGACAAGTGCTGGTTCGTCGATACTAATGAGGTGGAACGGAATGCCTGGCTACTCGCGCGGCACATAAGCTATGGCCGTTCGCAGACGGAGGCGAGAGCGTGGATCGAGCAGACCGATGCTCCAAATGCCCGGTTGATCCGGGAGACACGTGAGCGGGCCGACCTGCTTATCGATATTACCCAGCCGTTAAGCGAGCAAAGCCCGCTATCCGTCATGCCATGATGCTCGGCCATAACGCGGGTGGTGGTCGGCGATCCCCGACGATTTACTGGCCTACGTAGCCCCGTTCGGTGGGAGCACATCGCATTCACCGGTAATGACGTCTGGAGCACCCGCGATTCGAGCGACGCGTTCAGGCCGCTCCGCGATGTTCGATCAGTGTTCCAGGGCCGTACAGCTTAACGGGCAATTCTGAGCAATCGTGCGGAGACCCCTGCCAGGGTAATCACTGCGGTCAACCGCCTTCCTTCGAGGTGATCGCACCCAGATCCTCGCCCAGCGCCCCCCAAGCGGACCGGAACGCTTCCTTCGCCATCGGGAACCGGCTGGTGGCCAGCTCCGACGTGCCGAACCCGGTAAACCTTCCCAGCACCGCCTACTCGTCCGCGGTGGCGGCGCGGTCCTCCGCCTCCTGCGCCAGCAGCAGCCGGATCGCGCTGAGGTTGTCGGCGGCGCGGGCTTTCCAGCCCTGGACCGCATGTCGGCGCCGGACGTTTACAGCGCAGCGGTGATGGCCGTCGCGAGTTCCTCCGGCTCCGCCCCGGCCAGCAAGAGCGCGAGCGCGAAGGTGCTCACGCCCAGGCGCACCGACGCCCGGCCGAAGTGCTGGGCGAGCATCTCGGCGCCCCAGACGATGAGCGCGACCGTCACATTGGTTGATGTCCCTGTGAGGCCTGGTTGGCGCCGCTGTGCCGAGGGTGAGCGGTCAATGCCGGATGTAGGACTGCAGGCTAAACCGCAGGTCCAGGATGAACTCGTCCGAGCCGCGAGCCGTGACAAGGTCAGCCGGTCCCGTCGCCCGGTTGTGCGCATGTTCCGTGTGGAAGCCGGCGATGTCGGCCACGAAGCCGTTCTCCTCCAGCCCCTTCTTGAGATAGGCGGCGGTCTTCAGCTCGACCTCGACGATCAGGAGCTTCATGGGCGCATCGTAGCAGAGCTACGACGGTGCCTGGTGGCCGTCCGTCTGCTCCGGCGGCTCACTCGGGGCCCACCTAACGGGGCACCGCCGCGCCCGAATACATGAACGTCAACACCTTCGGCCCGGCGATGTGCGCGGTGCGCAAGCCGTCGAGCCGGAAGCCCGCCCCGGCGATCAGGTCCGCGATCGGCCGGTTCATGTGGCAGCCGCCGGCGATACACGTCCAAACCGGATCGAGCCGGTCCTGCCAGCGGGCGATAGCGGACTCCGGCGCCCGGCCGTGTTCGGCGAACAGCAACCGGCCGCCCGGTTTGAGGACGCGCCGGGCTTCGCCGAGGGCCGCCGCGGCGCCCGACACGCTGCAAAGGGTCCAGGTCGTCACGACCGTATCGAAGCTGCGGTCGTCGCACGGGAGCGCCTCGGCCGATCCTTCGATCAACCGGACCTCGAAGCGGCGATCGCCGACGCACTTCGCGGCCATCGCCAGCAATTCCTGCGAAGGATCGATCCCTGTCACCGACGTCACCTCGGCGCAGTAGAATGGCAGGTTCAGGGCCGGGCCGATTCCCAGCTCCAGCACGCGCCCGCTCGCGGCGCGGCCGACATCGGACCGGAACGGCACGAGGTCTGGCTGGCGCATCGCGGCTGACAGGAGCCGCGGCAGCAAGAAACGTGCATACAACCTCATTGATCTCTCTCTCTCCTCACCCTGCGGCAGAATGGACCCGGATGACTATCTGCAGGTCGATCCGCTGGTCCTCGGTAGAGACGCGAGTAACCGATCAGCAGATCATCGCCGCTTCCAGGCGGATTCGCCGGATGGCAGGGGTGCGCCGCTACGTCCCAGAAGCCATTCGTAGTTCTGGTAGCGGGACGCTGGTAGCGCAACATGGTTAGGGCACGATTGTGGGGCTGAATTGAGGTTCTCTCCGTGTAGCGATGCTATCGTGCCGGAAACGCTGGTTCGTGGGACGTATAAATTCCGAGTAAGCCTGCCCAAATGCCGGTGAGCCCATGCGCGAGGTCCGGCCCGCTGCCACAGACTTGCCAGCTTGGCAGAGCACATGATCCTCCACCCAGCATCACCGCAAGCTCGATGATGGCACTCGCCGGCCTGATCTTGCATGGCTCTAATCCGGAACGTAGCGGCATCTCGAGCTACACCCGCGAGGACATCGCCCATCTGATCAGGCAGCGCTTCGGCAAGCGCTACCACCCGGCGAGCCTGAGCAAGGTGCTGCGGCGGATGGGGTTCTCCCGGCAGAAGGCGCGGCAAGTGCACCCGAAGGCCAACCTCAAGGCTGTACTGGAAGACCACTAAGCAATTGACAGCCGCCGCGCCTCACGGCAGCTCACTGAGAAGCTTCGCAAGGCTCTCGCCGCTTTCGTACAAGTAGCGTCCAGTCTTGTTGATTCGGTCAAAGATAAGCAATGCGCGGTCGGTATCGGTAGTAGCCATCGTTTGCGCGTCGTGCGCAAAGCCTAATTCTCTCCGCAATGTACGCGACCGTTTGCCGAGAACCGAGCCCTGGTTGGTGATCCAGGCGCGCTTATAGAAGTAATAAGAGAAGCGACTCTGCCCATTGATTTGGCCGCAAATGAAACGGCCAGGCCAAGCTGCGATGTCCTCCGCCTCAATCGCGGGAAATACGTCGGACACCCGCCAATTCATAATATCCATCCAATCCTCTTTCATCAGCGGGACTTCCAAGGCTTCAGCATCCTCCACGACTGCCCGAGTAGCCTCGTCCCGTTGTTCAACGTTTGCATTGTGAGTAGCGAAGACGAACCCAACCCCGCGAAAGCGGGTGGGATTGTTGGCTACCACATCGAAAAGAGAAGTAGGATTGAGACTGAGTCCAGTTGCGAGAGGGATACCACCACGGCGCCGTCGATCCCATGCCGTCTGCGCATCAAGCAGAACCTGGTCGTCGACCATTTTCGCACACACCCAGACTTTCTCGAACCAGCGCGCGGCGGAGGCATATGCTTCACCCCCCGGAGCATCAAACGCGCCGGCTTCGACCAATCTTGCGGCCGCGAGAAAGCCGATCCCATTGTTCGAGGCGTTGGCAGAACAGGTGATGAGGCCGCTATTGGAGAGATAAACCTTCGCATGCAGACCTTGGAGGTGTTGGATTTTGGAGTTGTGTGGCGCTCCCATAGTTCTGAGTTCATTGGGATTGGTCCCGCCCATGGAGATATCGCAAATGATCCTGGCGTCGTCGGGTGGACGCCCGTTCGGGAAGAGCGCGCGGCTTGCGCCGTTGCCCCAGAAAGCCACGGCGCACCGTAATTCAGGACCCCGCATCAGATTTCCAATCGCTGGTCCTAGCTGTTGGTCATCAAGGAACTGAGACACTATTGCACTCCAGTGATGCGGCTTTCGTGAAACAGCATCGGGGCCACCCTTGGGAAAAGTAACTGTCGCTCTCTTTTAGAACCTGATTCGCTCCACCTCGTCCTGGGTGAGCTGCTCCTGTGTGCGATCGTAGAGCCTGGTCGTTCGCGGCCTCTCATGTGCAGCCATCGCCTGGGCATGCTCGAGCGTGCCGCCGTTCATCAGGTATGCGGTAATTCCTGTCGCCCGAAAGTAGTGGCATCCGACCGGCGTCGCGATCCCAGCCGTGGCTGCGCGCCGCCGTATCATCGCCCACGCATCTCCCTGCAGCAGCGGCCGCTCCGAGAGCAGATCGGACCGGCGCCCCTTTCCGGATCGGAACAGCCAACCCTTGCGGTCCTTGTTAATCTCGGCTGCCGCCACGTAGGCATGCACCGCCTCGGACAACGCGTGATGCGCCGGCATCGCGTGTCGCTTCCCGCCCTTCTCGTGCAGCTGCACCACCCAGCCGGCACCCTGTGGTGCATATCCCCGACCCGCATCTGCAGCGCGGTCCCGATCCGCGCGAAGGAATACGTCAGCACCGCAATCAGCGCCCGGTCCCGCAAATCCCGCACGTCTTGCTGCGGGATGGCGTCCATCAGCCGCCGCCACTCGGCGCCCTGTAGCGCCAGGCCGCTGGCTCGCCGAGATCGGCGATCAAGGCCAATACCGGGAGCAAGGCGGAGACGGCAAGTGCCGCGCTACACTCGCCCTGAGGCACAAGCCCAATCATGCTAGGTCCCCGCGTTCCGCAAGCGCCGCGACACTCCGGGCACCACGCAGCACTCGGACGATCACGGGGCGAGAGCGAGCTAGGCCGCAGCACCGCGCCGGCGAGAGCCGGAGCAGGCGTGGTCAGATGGACGGCGCCACGCGCAGCTGAGGCGCGCAGAGCTGCTTCTGCGGATAGCATAGCCGCCGCACTATCCATCTGGCCTCGGCCGGGGGCTCAGGATGGGGAGACCCTCGGTTGGTAGGACTGCGTCGAAGTCGATCAGGACGTACTGGCAGCCTTGCCGATGGGCGTGTCGCATGATCGTGGCGAGGTCATCTGGGACCAGGGGGATTGGTGTTTCGTTCGCATAGATCAACCAGCCGTACGGGGTGAGTGCACCCAAAGCCTGGCTGGCGATCAGGGCGCGTGCAGTGTTGCCGGGTTCTCGCATTGCATCCGTCGTCTGCTCGTCTTCGTGCTCGGCCAACCGTCGCCAGGTTTCAGGCGACAGGTGGCCGCCGAATATCGCGAGGACCTTGCGCACGCTCATGATGGCGGCTGCAGGTCAATGGTGCTGCCGACGGGTGACGGGCAGACGAACATCGTGAAGTAGCCAGTCATGATAGGCTCCAGTCGTGTAAGGAGCGGCCGCCCGCCAGCGCCCTAGAGTAGCAGCATTCAATCAACTGCTGCTAAAGACACGCATGCCCATGCCCACATCCTGGTCCCAGATCGGGAACAAGGGGGTCCGGTAGCAAACGAACCGAAAATGCGTTTCAGCGGGCGGTCCCAATTCAACTGACTGATAATATTGGGGTTCTGGCTGAAAACCTACGTTTGACGCGCGGACACTACTCGCTGTTGGCCGTCTGCTGATTTCGGACCATAGAGGTGCATCAACTCGTGCATCAATCTGC
>JAABUQ010009935.1_pt1 | contig 12658 bp, 13 predicted proteins | sample 5560001 | NCBI WGS metagenome assembly JAABUQ01 (sample SAMN10711888, study PRJNA513371) | rock metagenome | isolation source: Antarctica rocks | place: Antarctica: Victoria Land, Finger Mt nord | collected 2015-12-18 | reverse complement strand
TAATATTAATAATATATATTTATTTTTTAATATATTTTTTTATAATTTAATTTTTTTAATATAATATAATATTTTATTTATTTATAATATATTTTATAATTTCTTTTATAAATATTAAATTTTTTTTTATTAAATTTCTTTAATTAATAATTTTTATAATAATTTTTAAGTCTTTTTTTAACTAATATATTAATAGTATATTATTATAATAATTTTTAAGTCTTTTTTTAATTAATATATTAATAGTATATTATTATAATTATATATATGTCTTTTTTTTTATAATTATAATTTTATAATTAATCGACTATTTTCTTTAAGCGTTTTGTTATTATTTATTATTATGTTAAATATATATTACTTATATTTTTTATATATATTATTATTTACTTTATTTTTTGGAATTTATTAATATTTTATTTATAATATATTTATATTTATATTTTTTATTTTTACTTTATATAATTTTTTTATTTCCTTTATTTTTTATATAATTTCCTTTTATAATTTATTTTTTATATATTTTGTATTTGCTTTATTTATTAATTTTTTATTAATTATATAATTTTTATACCTTTGCTATATAATAATATTACTATATAATTAATATATAAATATATTATTAATAAACTTTTATTTTCCTTTTCAATTTAATTAATATTATATATATAATAAGATTTTTTAAACTTATTCCGATCCTTCTTAATATAATAATATTAATAATAATATATTTATAATAAATTTTTTTTAAATTAGTTAATAAACCGATTAATTGAAAGTTTATACAAAAGCTAATTATAATTATATTATTAACGGAAGTTAAATATATTATTATATTAAAAGTATATAAAAAAGTTATATATTTTAAATTTTTGTTTTAAAAACTTAAATATAATAAATAAAATTATAAAATTATAAAAATTATAAAAATAAATTTCAATAATTAGTTAATAATTAATTTAACCGAAAACTTTATAATATATTTTAAAATAAAATATATACAACTTTGGTAATATAAAATAAAAGAATTAATATAAAATAAAAATATATATTTTAACTATTAAGCTTAACTTAAGAAAGTAAAAGAAAAAAAATAAAACTTAATAAACTATTTATTAATAATATTTTGAAATTATTATAAAATAAAAAATAATATTAAAAAATAATTAAAGTAATTTTTTTAATAATATTAAACTAAATTAAGTTTAATATATTACAATCCTGAATTATTGTTAATTAAATTATATATTAAATAATAAAGGTTATACTTAAAGTATACCAACTTTATTAAATACTTTATTATTTATAAGGCTTAAATTAATTTATTATATATATAAATAAGTTTGTATTCCTAAATAAATAAAACTATTGAAATTTCTTAAGTTAATATTTTTTAATGATTATGACCCCCCAACAGCTAAGTATTAAACTTATTTAAGGAAGTTAATACCAATATACTTTATATCTTACATTTGCATATTATATTAAATATTTAAAAAAGGCAAATTATAAAGTTTGTTAAACATTCTTATTTGATTATTTATTAATATAAATTAATTAACAAATAATAATAAAATAATAAAATAAAGTTTTATATATTTTAAAATATAAAGTTAAATATAATAACCAAAAGCGTATATAAATATTAAAATATTAAAGTATTATAATTTTTATTTATATATTTTATATATTTTATATATTTTATATATTTTATATATTTTATATATTTTATATATTTTATATATTTTATATATTTTATATATTTTATATAAACATTATACGGTAAGTATTAATAAAGATATAATAATAATATTTAAGAAGTATTATACTGTTTAATAAGTAGAAACAGTAGCATTTGCTACTAGCTAACTAGAATAGGCCCTGTGCCTGGCCATTGGGGGGTCATAGCCGTTGGGGGGTCAATACGAGTAGAGCGCTACCTCGGCTTACCTTAAAAGCGAGTGCCTCTGCCTTTCAAGCTGATGGCCCCCTACCGCTTCTTTCCTCCTACTGCATCCCTTCAGCAAAATATTGCGATCGTGTTCCCTTTCGGGAATGGAAACAAATAGCATTCCAATATAGATAAGCAATCGAAAGTGTGGAAGTCGGTGAGAGTGAGAGAGTCTCTCCTCCCGTGCCAAGCGAAATGCAAAATAGGCTGCGAAGGTCGTTAGTGGCCAAACAATCCTTGTCTTCACATTTCTACATTGACCAGGACTTTTGGCATCAACAATCTATGTGGTTTCTGAGTGTTTCAAAAGGGCGTAGAGCAATTCATAATCCGAGTGGACTTTGATTCTTCTTACACCGCATCATCGTCACCTACACTATGATACACCCCTCCCTCCCCAGTCTCCCGTGGACGTCGAATCTTCATCCTCGGAGGATTTTCATACATCCTGCTATAGTTGACAACCTCTCCATCCAACATCCCAACCCCAGTCTCTCGCTTCCCAAAGATAGGTGCAGGATCACACCAGAAATCCTTGCAGTTCGTGACTATTCCTCGCGAAAAGGGGTTACCTCGTCTTCTCGATCGGCTGTTTCCATCCAGCCCTCCGGTCGTTGTGGCTACAAAAGTGTCAATCCCCAAAAGCCTCTTCCACTGCGCAAACCAACCGTCCTTGCGAGGGGGTTTGGGTTGCTGCGCGCCGGACGCATTGTCGCTCAGACTCATGCCACGGTTAGGAAGCTGTGCCCCATCCAAGGTTGTAGTACCGGCCGTCACAGCTGATGTAATGGCTTCGGCCGCTCTTGAAGGGTGGTGGTGGCCGCTCCCTTTCAAACTCTCATACGTAGTTTGGGCGCGGGATATCAGGAAAAGTTGCGTGACAATCAGCATTGTGACCCATACCATTTGCAACATAGCCCATATCGCCAAGACAAATGTGAACGTATCGCGCAATATGTATTGGCAAACATTCGGACCCAAGATGTTGCAATCCGACTTTGCAGGTGACGGGAGGCTTTCGATATCTGCAGCAAGTCACTCATAGCACTGCAAGGAAATGATAAAGAAAGCTTACGGTATACTACGAGCCGGAGGAAACACAGTATCCCAAGTTCCAAAGCGACTACATATAGAAAGAAATGTCGATGATTATTGTTCCCGACACAGTTATAGATCCAAGGGCAGTGACTGTCAAAATCAGTATTGTGTCCTGATTTATCAGAGGGCAACCGACTGATCGTGCTTGGCTATGCAGCGAGAGCATCTTTTGCAATGCTTGCTCCGTACTGGCATCCTAGACATGCAATGCACACAGAAGGTCTGATCATCAAATCTCCAGAGGCTCAATAACTCGTCGATGGCAGTCTTTTGCTGCGTGCGGCTGCCAAGCTTGGGTACATAGCCAGGATCTTCAATCATGCTATACAGCCAGAAATATGTGCAGAGGCCGTAAATTATAGCAAAAATAAGGTTGTATATCGGATGAGAGAAGTATGTGGCTAGCAGAGTCAGCTTGAGAAGAAACTGATGGTGCTCAAGGACTTCTCACTCCTGAAGACTGTCAAAAGCCAGCGTACACCAACCCAGAACAGTGTAGCAGCGAAAACACCCGCTAAGTACAGCTGATGAATGTGTCAACGAAGTCCTTGATAGTCCAGATCTAGGATGTCAACCTTACCGTAGAATGCAAATGATTCATGTCGAAGGGAGCCCATAGCAGCACTTGATGAGCTGCCCATTGGAGCGAATACGACAAGAAGATGGTGAAAGGTACAGCGGCGTATATGGGCATCTTGCTCATAATGGAGAAGACAACTATGAGTAGCACGAACGGACATAGAAAAAAGAACCTGTTGAGGAAGGTACGATTTCGGATGAAGGAAAGCTGCGGCAAAGGAAGCTGTTTGGGTGTCCCATCCAACTTGAACCCATGGTCTTTCAACGCGTGATGCCATTGCTTCATGGACTTCATCTCATGAGCTACGATGGCTGGGGTCTTGCCGTCATTTGTCTCCGCAAAGCGATCCGCTCCGAATCCAACCAGCTTGTGGACACAGGGAGAGTTACCTTTGACCAAAGCCCAGTGCAGTGCAGTAAAGCCTTTTTCGTCTCTCCCATGCACACTAGCACCCCAGTTCAAGAAGAGCTCCACAACGGCTGGGTATCCATGGTATGCGGCCCACATGAGACATGTGTGACCGGCAGGATCGGGAGCGTCTATGGGTATATTCTTATGCAGTAGGATGATAAGGAGGAAGACATTGCCATCAAAGGTTGCAAGGTGGAGTAGGTTGTAGCCTTGCACATCGGTAAGGAGTGGATCTGCGCCGTTCTGGAGGAGTAAATGGACGACGTAGAGATGACATCTCTGTGCTGCCCACATAGCCGGCGTAGCGACCGACTCGCCCCCTTTTGCATTGATGTCCGCGCCGGACTCGATTAGGAATTTGCACAACGCATAGTGGTTGTTGATTGCAGCCCACTGGATCCCAGTCAGACGAGTTATCCAAAGGCGTATGCGCGGATACCCAACTCACATGTAGAGGCGTGATGCCCTCCTGATCTTTATATTTGGCGTCATATTTCCCGTTTTCGAACAGATTCTGAACTGGCCCTATTTCCCCTAGTCTGGCAAGCTGCATAATATCTTCATGCAGAGGGAGCTTGTCCCCGTCCTTGTCGACATCATCGAGCTCTACGGACTCTCCTTCTGTCAACTTTGGGGATGCAGCGCCAGCTTTTCCATTCGCCTTCGTCGTTAGACCTGGCGCGCTCTCGGCGTCGTCAGACAGTTGGGGACCCATATTCACAGCGGCGGACCCTCAATATGTTCAATCAACAAATAGATCCATAGACCAGATCATATTCAGAACCTCGACCAGAGGTACTCTTGAAGGAAGCAAACGATCTTCTCACACAACGCGACCAAGACAATGAGAAAAGAATCTGGAGCGAAGCTTAGGTCTTTCAGCTGCTCAGTATTTCCGGTCTATATCCGAGAAAAACACTTGGTCCCTCTCTCTTGAATCTCTCGACCTCGAGCTCATCACATTTCACCATCTCTATAACCATGTCATGGTCTAACTTCCAAAGCTGGGCCTCGGCCCTAATGTCACCAACGCCCATAGCCATTATTGTCTCCATTTTCCTGGTCCTCTCAATCCCCCTTCTCCTCCACCTAATCATCTACCGCACCTCATCCTCCATCACGCTCCCTACATTCCTCATCATCGGCCCCAGCGGCTCAGGGAAAACCTCTCTCCTGACTCTATTCGAGCGAGGCGAACACGCCGAAACCCGCACCTCCCAAGCCCCCTTCACGGTGGAAACCTCCCTTCCCATCTCGACAAGCACCGCTTCCTCGAAATACCGCTCCCCCAACGATCCCTCGAACCAGGTTCACAAGAAATTGCTACTGGCGGATACCCCAGGGCACGGAAAGCTCCGCCACCATGCCTTCGAGAGCATCGCCAAGCCTCAGAACCTCAAGGGGATTATCTTCGCTGTTGACGCCGCGGACATCTCTCCCGGCACCGACTCTTTGCGTCAAGCGGCGGAGTATCTGCACGATGTACTACTGTTGCTACAAAAGCGATCGACCGGCTCGAGAAGCTCTATGGGGCCCAAAGAGCTTCCAGTCCTCGTTGCCGCCAACAAGCTCGATCTCTTCACAGCGCTTCCAGCGCCATTGGTGAAGACGGCCCTGGAGGCCGAGATTACGAGTGTAAGGAGTTCGAGAAATAAAGGGTTGCTGGATTCGGGGGTTGGAATGAATGATGCTGGTGCTGGAGAGGAGAAGGAGTGGCTGGGAAACAGGGGCGAGGGCAAGTTTGATTTCTCGCAGATGGAGGAGGTGAATGTTCCTGTGACCGTGGTGGGTGGAAATGTGCTCGGGGGTGATGGACCGGATGTGAAGCAGTGGTGGGATTGGATTGGGAGGAATTTGTGAAGAGGAGGGAGAAGGATGCTATTCACCGCATGATGAATTGGAAAGAATTTTGGTCTTCGGCCTTTTTGCCATCGAATCCACCGGCAACCAGGAGTTGAGGCTCAGGATTATCTTGATTTCTCCAGCCTCGAACAACAAGAGGCACTAGACGGCTTTGTGGATCTCCCTATGGCGTTGAGGCCAGGAATCTACTGTTCTAAAGGTCTATCATTCATCACCAGCCAAAAAGGGAAACCGATCACAGTCAAGCATCGTTATCAAGGCCCCCCTGCCGAACCAACCACCCAAGCAAATCAACCTTGGTGACAACAGCCACCGGCTTCATCCACGCATCCTTGCCTTCGCCCTCCCGCTCCGTAACAACAGCTGCGCTGTTCCATTCAAAGAACCTGCTCAGAGAACTCAGCGGCGTATCAAGCGTGATCTCGACAAACTTCCGCTTCTGCGGTATTCCCTGACTATCCGCCTCGCCGTTCGTCATCGCAGCCTCGCTGCCTTTGGCCGGGGCTATATGGCCGATATCCCTGGGGTCCGTGACGACCTCGCTGATCTTGCTGAAACTGAACATTACGTCTTCTACCAGGGACTTTGGCGTGGCGCGACCTTGGCTTATCCAGCTGAGGAGGTTGCCGAGAGTTACGAGGCCGACGAGACGTTTTTTGCCGGAGGAGGCGAGGACTGGGAGTTGGTCGAAGCCCTTTTCGCGGAGGGTTTCGATGACTTCTGCGCAGGAGGTATTGGCTGGGACTGTAGTGATTGGTTTCAGGCGGAGCGTGCGGATTGTGGCGGCTTTGAAGTGGTCGTTTTCCGACGTGGATGTGTTGCGGTGATGCGCTAGTGATATTGGCGAAGGAGGGTTCGTAGGAGGAGGTGTGGGAGGAAGGAGGTCGTTGGCAGCGAGCCAATCGTCGTCGACGAACTGCCATGTATCAGCTCAGAAACCCACCATGAAACAGCGAAGAGCCAGTCCATCAAAAGAACTCTCACCTTGCTTAGATAACTCCTAATACTATCCGGCAATATTACTACCACAGTATCCCCCCTCCCTAACCCCAGCTCCCTCACCCCCCTCACCATCGCATCAACAGCACTTCCACTGCTCCCCCCAACCAACAACCCCTCCTCCGCAATCAACCGCCTCGCATACCCAAACGCCTCGCGATCCCCAGTCTTAAACCACAAATCCACAACCCCCTGCTCCAACACATCAGGCACAAAATCATACCCGATCCCCTCAACCTTATACCCCTCGTTCGCATGCTCCCCGTTCAAACTCTCCGGCCGCGCCAGCACACTCCCATACGGATCCGCCGCTATAACCTTGACATTCCGATCATGCTTCCTTAACCCCCGCGCTAGCCCCGTAATCGTCCCCCCGGTCCCCGCCCCGGCCACCACCGCACTGATCTTGCCCCCAGTCTGGTCCCATATTTCCTCCGCGGTGCCATACTCGTGCGCGAGAGGGTTGTCCGGGTTGCCATACTGATCCAGTATATGCGCATTAGGCAGCTCTTTCTGCAGGCGGCGCGCGACGCCGATGTGGGATTCGGGGGAGTCGAAGGCGGCTTGGGTGGGCGTGCGGATGATGGTGGCGTTGAGCGCGCGCAGGACGGCGACTTTTTCCGGGGACATCTTTTCGGGGAGGGTGATGATTGTTTTGTAGCCTTTCACTGCGGCGACGAGGGCGAGGCCGATGCCACTGGGGATGTTCAGTGTATGTTTCTCGTCTGTGTGGTTGGGATGGTTGAGCTTACGTGTTTCCGCTTGTGGGCTCGACGAGCGTGTCCCCTGGTTTTATGCGGCCGCTGTGCTCGGCTTCTTCGATCATGCGGAGGGCGATACGGTCTTTGACGCTGCCACCTGCGTTGAAGTATTCAAGCTTGGCGTAGATGGTGGCTTCGATGCCGAGGCTTTGGGGGAGCTTGTTGAGTTTGACCATGGGCGTGTTGCCGATTTGCTGGGTGATTGTGTCCATGACCACGGGTGGGATCTTCGGTTGGGTGACGGTCGACATCTTCGAGAATGTGAGTATGATCCTTCTCCAAATGCGTTTGGGAAGTATTTGTTGGAGGAAAAGACCTACTTACGAAGTGTTTATCTTATCGGCTATGCCGATACTAGCCGCCATCTTTTTTTTGGTATGTTTACTGAGGCGACCGGCGAGATGGGGTTCCTAGAGAGTATCTACAGAGTTCCACTACAGTTGGTACGCAAGCATGGTGTATAGGGTTTCATTGAGTGAAGAACCTCCGACATGTATTGGATACCGCACAAGAAGTCAAGAATGCCCTAGTGACAAGCTGATCAAAAACGTAGCATTGAGGAGCATTAGTGAAAGCCTCATTTTGCTGTCACGCCAGATTGAGTAGAGAGGTTTTGCAGTTTAATATCGCCAAACACGCAAACGCACGAGCAAGGAGACGTCAACGAAAGCCGGAAGATGAGCAGCCACCAGAGCGTCGAAGATGGTCCCCTTGAGGCCATCTAATAGAACCCTGAGACCTAGCCATCCTACTCCTCGTCCTCGCTCTCTTCATCACTTTCGGCGTTGTTGAGCCACTCCAAGAAGGGCTCCGCAGCCTTACGGACTTTCTTGCTCGTAGCGATATCGACGTATTTCTTGCTAGCCTTGGATCCCCAAATTTTGAGCACGTCCTCGGTGACGATGTCATTCTGATAGAAAGCGAGGAGAATCTTTGGAACTTGGGGTACGAGCTTGGGGTGCTCTTTGCCAACGAAGCGTTCAGTACCGCCTAGGAAGGCTTTTTCATGACGTTCGGAGGTGATCATCTACAAGTCTAAATTAGCAGGCTAGAGGGAGAGAAAGGCAGGGCGCTGGAGCAAGAGCGGATGATCAGTGTTACGAACCTTCTTGAGCATGCCGGCACGATCGGAGATCTGCTTCTCAATGCTATCATCGAAGACAGTCTGAGCAAGCACAGTCAAAGTCTTGTGCTTGGATTCGATGCCCAGTTCTTTCGCCTTGAGATAGACGTCCACATCGGCAACCTCCTTGACACCGCCTTTCTTGGACTCGGCGGTGCTGATGATCCAGCTTCCAAGTTGATCATAGGCGCTGTTGCCGCCGCTTGCCTCTTCGCCGTCCTCATCGCCATCCTCAAAGGTGAGACTCTGCTTGAAATCATCCGGAAGCTCCTGCGCGCGGGCTTTGACTGCTTCTTCCGAGACATCGACAGTCCACTTGACCTCGTCCTCACCAGCACCATTCAAGTCTTTGGCTTCGTCGTTGATGCGGCGCGTGAGTTCGTCGTCGCTGCCTGCCTCGAGTGCAACATCTTCCTCTTCATTTGCGTTGTCGGAGTTGCTACCACCATCGGGGGAAGCGTGGCCGTTCCCATTCTCTTCAGCGCCTCCATTCTCCTTGGCTTTGGCACGACGAGCTTTCTTCTCGGACTTGTCTTTCTTGCCCTTCTTCGGCTGATTCTTAAGGATGAAGGAGCTGAGCTTGAGACGGAGGTCAACATCGGAGCGTTGACCGCAAGCCTTGCAATCCAACACAATATGCCCGTCCTTGATGACTACGTCCGTCTCGGGGTTCTTGCACTTCTTGCAGAGGACAAATCTATTGATGAATCCATCAAGGTGGTCTTGAAGCTTGGAGGCTTCGTGGGCGCCGTTGATGATCCAGCGATCGTCAGCCGGATTGGTGTTGGTTTGCGCGCCGAGCTCGAAACCGAAGTATTTGATGACATCTACCACATAATCAGTATTGCACGGTGTGTAGTCACATGGTTGGATCATACAGGATGGGGGACGACTCAAGGATTGAGCAACGCTGCTGAGATTGACGATGACGGTCTTGATACCGTTGCCTTTGCCTTCGATCTTAGACATTAGACGTTCCATTTTGTAACGATAGAAAGGGTCAGCAACATCCTATGAACGCATCAGCAAAGGTGTCTGTAGGCCGGGGACCGAAGGCGGGACTCACCCGACGAATGTTGAGAGTAGCCATGATTGCTGCGAAATTGGGGAAGATCTAATTTGAATGACACTGCTGATTGAGGAAGAATCCGAAGCGAGTAGTGAAACGATCGAGCGAAGATGCCGACAAAGACATGCGGAGGTGCGAAAGGCTCATCAAGAAGGCGGCAGATGTTGAAGCAAGTTGATGGTACTGGTCTTGACGCAGTCTTCTATCCGTTGGATCTGACGTAGGTGCTACAAGGTTTCCGCGGTATACGAAATGCTTGCAGCTTGAGAGGCCGATGGTGATCGATGGCTTTGGAGGACGAATACATAGACAGGCCTAAGATGACGAGGTTCGACTTTGTTGATTGTAGGGTGTTGCTGCGTCGAACCGGATGAGTGTTGGAAGTTGTGGGTCTTGGATTGCACAAGTCTGCGAATAGTGTGGATCCCGATAGAATAGTTGATGGATTGAATACCTGATGTTGATGAGTTGACTCGAGTATTTTCGTGATTAACGAGGAAGGCAAAAGAGAAAATTGGAAAAACTTTGCCGCCTGCGGACGCAACACGCTAGTACCGTAACGCCGAGAATCTTAAGGTACATTACTGGCCGCACTCGGTTACAGCACGTGAATGAACAAATATCAGAAATGCCTTCATAACCTCCGTGGACTTCTTTGAGCGAGCAAGCAAAGGAGTCTTCTGAATATTAAGCATGGACTCTCGATGCATATGCGATATGACACTTGTTTAGTCGTCATATTACTCCGCTTCGTCCACCAGTGGATCTAACCCATTTCAATTATTTCAATGCTCGATTTTGCTACTATACATAAGATTGCACTGTTATTCAAATAAAAGAAACAGCAGATGCATGGCTCACTGTCCATAAGGTAGTGCCGCATATATGTGGAATGGAAGACTAGTACAGCAGGATTGCAGCTTGAAATCTAACACGGAGCAACCATGGCAGTTGACTACTCCCTCTATCTCGTTACAGACTCTACCAAGCCAATTCTTGGAAACAAGGATCTGGCCAGAGTGGTTGAAGAAGCCATCGAAGGAGGTGTGACTATTGTCCAGTATCGAAACAAAATCAACGATACAGCAGATCTAATACGGATGGGAAAACGCCTACACGAAATAACCGAGAAACACGGAGTGCCTTTGCTAATCAATGATCGTGTGGATGTTGCACTTGCGGTGGGTGCTGAAGGAGTACATATCGGCCAAGATGACATCGACATCCGAACAGCACGCAAAATCCTAGGCCCAGACGCAATCATCGGAGTCACCGCCTGCAGCCTCTCCGAAGCAATAGTGGCCGCGGGACAAGGTGCTACCTATCTAGGCCTCGGTACTGTTTTTGCTACTCCTACAAAAGCAGATGCAAAATCCATCATTGGCACTGCAGGGGTAAGGACTATTCTCCACCGCGTCTCCAGTGTCCATGAAGCCATCCCCACCGTCGCCATTGGCGGCATCAACGACTCCAACGTCCAACGCGTGCTATTCCAATCTAAAGCCCCGAAGAAAGGTCTGAACGGTGTAGCAATTGTAAGCAACATAATGGCCGCAGAGAATCCCCGAGGTGCCGCCACCATACTGAAGAATCTGATCACCAATCTCCCCACGACTATGTCGCCCAAAGCGCAGCAAAACACCGATCTCAAGGAAATGCTATCCCAAGTCCCCTCAATAGTCAAGGAAGTCGGCGAAGCCTCCCCCCTATGCCACAACATGACAAACCTAGTGGTGCAGAACTTCTCCGCAAATGTCGCCCTCTGCATAGGCGCCTCCCCAATCATGGCCAACTACGGCGAAGAAGCCGCCGATCTCGCAAATCTAGGCGGTGCCCTCGTCGTCAACATGGGCACTGTAACCCCAGCAGGCGTGCTCAACTATACCCAAGCGATCCGCGCCTATAATGAAATCGGTAGACCCATCCTCCTGGACCCTGTGGGCGCAGGAGCTACAGCTGTGAGACGGAAGTCACTCAAGACGCTCATGAGTAACGGATACTTCGCCGTGATCAAAGGAAATGAGAACGAGATCAAGACTGTTTGGGGTGAAAGCAATACCCAGCAAAAGGGCGTAGACAGCGGCGCCTCGACCTCGGATGATGAGGAGAAAGCCAAGTTGGTCAAAGATCTAGCAATCAGAGAACGCAACGTCATCCTCATGACCGGCGAGACCGACTTCCTAAGCGATGGCCAACGAACCCTCTCCATCGCAAATGGAAGCCCATACTTGGAATGCATTACCGGCAGCGGGTGCACATTGGGGACGACCATCGCGGCGTTCCTGGCTGTGTGTGAGGGGGATAAATTGCTCGCTGCACTGGCTGGGATATTGATGTTTGAGATCGCAGCGGAGGTTGCGGCGGAGAGGGAGGATGTGCAAGGACCCGGGACGTTTGTGCCGGCGTTTCTGGATGAACTGTATGTGATTACGCGGAGTAGTGCACATGGGGAGGAGCATGAGTGGGTCACGCGGGCCAAAGTGGAGATATTGGATGTATAGCGTGTTGGAAATGGGTACAGGGTTTTGATAGAGCGTACACATTCTTGTTACATATGGGTACAGGACCTCATTCATGCCTTGTCACATAGACTATCCCTGGAGGAAATATCTCTCTCCACACGCCTTCGAAAAGCCCCTATACCCAGAATTCCTCTCCCTCGTCACATCCACAGATCCAAATCCCCCCTCTCAACCCCCCCTCTCCAACAAGCAAACCTCAAACTCCCTCTCCCCCTCCCTCCTCAACCCCCCAACCCCTCTCTCCCCCACCCACGTCTCCAACTCCTCCACACTCTTCACAA
>JAABUQ010009934.1_pt1 | contig 12659 bp, 12 predicted proteins | sample 5560001 | NCBI WGS metagenome assembly JAABUQ01 (sample SAMN10711888, study PRJNA513371) | rock metagenome | isolation source: Antarctica rocks | place: Antarctica: Victoria Land, Finger Mt nord | collected 2015-12-18 | reverse complement strand
CCACCCATGGGCCGAACGGGACGTCCGCCCGCAGTCACGGAAAGGATCACGAAATGCCTACCACCCCGAGAGCACCAAGGACCCTCGCCGCCGTTGTCCCGGTGGCCGCCGCCGGCGTCTTCGCCGCCTGCGGCTTGACCAACACCATGACAGCAAACCGTCCACCGTCGTCCACCACAACTGGCACCCGTGCCCGCCGACCAGACCAGCACCTACCGGTTCCAGATCTCTGGAGCCGACGGCAAGGCCGTCACCCGCTATGAGGTGGAGCAAGCAAGATGCTGCACTTCTATCTGGTGCGCACCGACCTGACCGGCTTCGAGACGCCGGTGCGGGACGGGTGGGACTGCCGGCGCGGCGCGTCATGCCCACGCCCGTCACGGATCTGTCCACGCGGCTTCGACACCTCGTCACCGGGGTCGCCGCCTCAACGCCCGGCGCCAGGTCGATGGCCGGCGACGAAGCCGACCTGCGCCGCGCCGTCGACAACCACGAGTTCGAGGTCTACTACCAGCCGCTGGTGGCCCTCGAGGACCGCAGCATCGTCGCCGTCGAAGGCCTGGTCCGCTGGAACCACCCCGATCGCGGCCTCCTGACGCCTGAGGCATTCATGGAGACCGCCGAGCGCACCGGCCTGATCACCGGGATTGGCACCGAGGTCCTCGAGGAGGCGTGCCGCCAGGGGGCTGCGTGGCGCCGGCTCGGCATCGAGCTCGACGTCGGGGTGAACCTGTCCGCCAAGGAGCTGCCCGATCCTCAGCTTATCGAGCGTGTGACCGCCATCCTCGCCACCTCAGGGATGAACCCGCATGACCTCTGGCTTGAAATCACCGAGACCTCGCTGGTGGAAGACGTCGAGGAAGCAAGCGCCGTGCTGCACCGCCTGGTCGACCTCGGGGTCCGCGTCAGCATCGACGACTTCGGAACCGGTTGGGCCAGCCTGACCTATCTCAAGGAGTTCCCGGTACACGCCCTCAAGATCGACAGAAGCTTCGTGCACGGCGTCGATCGGAACGTCAACGATGCCGCCATCGCCCGGTCGATCCTGTCGCTGGGAGCCGAGCTCGGCCTTGTCGTGGTCGCCGAGGGCATCGAGACCGTGGCGCAGCAGGACGCATTGCGAGCGCTCGGGTGTTCGTTGGGTCAGGGCTTCCTCTACGGGCGACCGTCCCCGGCCGACGCTGTGCCCGTGGACCGGGCCCGCGGCTGCGGGGCCATCCGTGCTCGCGCCCGGGTGCGGCAGATCAAGCAGCATGGTCTCGCCCCAGCGCCGCACAGCCCGGGGCGGGGGCCGAGCGGGTCGTCATCGCTGCCGCCGGCGCTCTCCTGGTAGGCGGCGATCGTCTCGGCCGCTCAGCGCTGACACAGTACTCGTCGGACTGTTCGCTGAACAGGTCGGTGATCTCGACCAGGTAGCGGGTCGGCAGAAGTCTGTCGCGGTCGCACGCCACGGACCTTCCGGGAGGGGTATCTTGAGCCACAGCGGATTGGATCGGTCCGTCCGCGGAGGGAGAGCCGATGGAAACCGAGCGGCGGCTCGCAGAGGTCCTCAGCGAGTTCGCGCTGCGCTCGAGCAGCTCCAGGCCGAGCTCTGGAGACGGGCGAGGGACCGCTCCTCGGCCAGCGCAATGAGATGGTGGTCATGCGGTCGGACGGCTCGATGTTCTCGCAGCTGGCGAACCTCCAGCACCGACGGGCACGAAGTGCCCGTCGAGGTGACCTCATGGGCCACGGTGTGGGATGGATCGATGCCGCATTGAAAAGAACGGCCCGAGGCACCGGTGGCCACCGAGTCGCCCCGGTCGGCCCCTACGCGGCGCTGCGCGGCGGGCCGTTCCGTCGGCTGTTCGCGGCCCGCACCGTGTCGCAGTGGGGCGACACGTTCAACTCCGTCGCCGTGGTCATCCTCGTCTACCGACTCAGCGGCTCCGGTCTGTCGGTCGCCGCCACGGTGATTGTCGAGATCGTCCCATTCCTCGGTTTGGGCCTGTTCGCCGGCGCCGTGGTCGACCGCCTGCCCCGAGTGGCGGTGATGGTCGGCGCGGATCTGGCGCGAGCGGTCATCGCCGCCCTCCTCGCTGTCTTCGGCCACCAACTGTGGGTCGTCTATGCGGCCGCGTTTTCCATGTCCGCGTGCACGGTGTTCTTCAACCCCGCGGCCAACAGCGTTCTGCCCTCGGTGGCTGGCGACGACAAACTTCTCGGAGCCAACTCGGCCATCTGGTCCGCCGCCGTGGTCTCCCAGATCGTCCTGGCCCCCGTCGCCGGGCTGCTCGTCGCCGCGGCGGGCGCAGGCCCGGCGTTTGCCATCAATGCCGTGTCGTTCCTCATCTCTGCGGCCCTGCTGGCCCGCATCCGAGCTCCCCGCCCGACCATCGCTCCCCGCCGCAGCCGCCTGGCCGACATCACCGACGGGATGGCCTACATCAAAGCCTCTCGCCTGCTCTCCACCCTCGGTGCGGTCCAAGGCCTCGCCGCCCTGTCCGCCGGTGCCACCTCTGCCCTGCTCGTCGTGCTCGCCCAGCGTCACTTGCACCTTGGTGCTACCCGCTTCGGGATCCTCCTTGCCGCCATCGGCGTCGGAGCCGGTGTCGGGCCACTCATGCTCGGCCGGGTCGTCCGAGATGTGCACCACCCGGCCCTGCTCTTCGGGCCCTACCTAGTCCGGGGCCTCGTCGATCTCGCCCTGGCCGGCTTCGCTTCCTTTGCTGGAGCGCTCGTCGCCCTCGGCGCCTATGGACTGGGTACCTCCACCGGCAACGTCACTTACAACACCACCCTGCAATCGGTCGTCCCCGACCAGCAACGAGGACGGGTCTTTGCCTTCTATGACGTGGTTTGGCAAAGCGGCCGGCTGGCCAGCATCGGCGTCGGTGGCGTTCTGGCCGACGCCGCTGGTATCACCGCCGTCTACTACCTGGGCGGTGCCCTCCTCATCGCTGCCGCTGCCGCCGGACTCATGAGGCTCAGGCCCGCAGACCTGATCGCTCAGCCGCAGTGAGGTCCCTGAGCGCCCTCCGTCAGCGATCCGCGGGCGAGCAGGCCGGCAACAAGCCCGACTCCTAGCTCTTTGGCGGCAAGGACCGCGCGTAGTTCGTGCCCTGCTCGACCCATAAGCCGAGCTCCTCCTCGGTGCCCAGGTGTTCGGAGGCGACCCGCAGCCACCCCGGCATCGGCCGGTCCCGCATCACGGCGACCGATGCCTGTGTGGAGGCGACCAGCGAGTCGGCCTCCGCCGGGTTGACGCGGATCATGATCCCACCCTGGCCGCTTGCCGAGACCGCCATGTGCCCGGCGACGAGGAACGCCAGTCCGCCGAACATCTTGCGCTCCGTGACGCTCGGATCGTCCCCGATCAGTTCACGAATTCGTCCGGCGAGAGCCTCGTCATAGGCCACGGCCACATCGTAGGGCGGTTTCAGCTGACCTTGCGCGGGAGCCACGGCCTGGCCTTCTGGTTGGCTCAGTTCACCTGCCGGGACAGTCGAGCCGGTCTCCGGACGTGATGGCCCGGCTGTCGGCGCTCGGCTGCCGGGCCTCCACGAGGGTCACGGAGCGACTCTGGCGGCCACGGCCGCGAGTTCGGGCTGATCTGGGGAGTCTTGGACGCAGCGGGCGAAGAGCCAGAGGCGGAGGCGGCGGGCATTGAGCCCGGCGAGCTCGGCCATCCGGGCGGCGAAGTGACCGGGATCGACCCCCAGGCGTTCCTCGCAGTTGAGCATGTGTTGCAATACGTCGTAGGTGGGATCACCGACATAGGGCTTGGGGTCGATCATCAGCCACGGCTGGCGCGCTGCGGCCAGCACATTGCCGGCGTGGAGGTCTGTGCAGAGGAGGGCCTGTCGTTCGGCCGAGCGGGGCAGGGACCGAAGCGCGGCCATGCCCTCCCGAGCCAGGCCGGGATCGACGGCGCTTCGGCCGTCGGCCGCCTTTGTCTCGAACTCATCGGCCCATTCGTCGCACATGACACTGAGGGGACGGAAGGACACCGGCTCTGGGGGCGGTCGCCACAGCCGGGTGAGAATGCGGGCGATGACCACGTCCTGTTCGAGCTCAGGACGGTCGGACAAGGTGGTCCCCGGGTGGCATCGCTCCACGAGCAACGCCGCGGTGTCGGCGTCGACGTCGGCCGCCCGGTGGAGCCGGACGGCACCTTGTCCGTCCCAGACTCGCAAACCATCGGACTCGTGGCGCGCCTCGGGATGGTGCCATGCCACCTTCAGCACCAACTCCTCGCCGTCCGCCGAGGTCACCGGCGCCACCCAGGCGGTCTGGCCGCCGGGCTGGTATGGCTCAGCGATGAGGATGGACCACCGGTCCTCCAATTCCCTCAAGGTCGCAGGCAGCGTCGCCAGCCAATCCTCTCGGCCCTGGTGGCGGGCCGCCTCCGCCAGGTTGGCCGGAATCGTCGGGTTCAGCGTCCCCACCGGTGTTCTTTCCGCTCGGTCGCGAGCGCGGCCGTGGTCACCCAGGCGCCGTTTGGCTGCCGGTACCGGGCGTCGGGCGCGCCGGTACCGGGAGTGCCGGGCCTGCCGGGCGCAACAAGACGGCCCGGTAGGCGCCCAGGGCGGCGGGCGCTGGTCCCTCTTCGCCGGTGCCGTCACTGGCCACTTCGACCTGCCACAGCCCGGGGGGGACACGAAGGGTGCGTTGTTCGGCCCCGAAGTTGATGGCCACCACCCGGCGGTCGGCGTCGCGGGACCGCTCGTAGCACAACACCTCGCTGACCTGGGGATGCCACCACACCCCGCCCCTCAACAAGGCCTCGGAGGCCCGCCGGGCGGTCAGGAGGCGACGATAGAGATGCAGGATCGACGTGGGGTCGTCGCGCAGTTCGGCCACGCTGCGGCCGTCGTCGGCCTCTGGGGGCCAGGGCAGCCAGGCCTGGTCGCCTCCCCTCCAGCCGTGGCCCGGCCCGGCCTCCCAGGGGATCGGAGCCCGGCACCCGTCGCGCCCGCCGGGGTCGACACGGAAGTCGTCGGGAACCGTGGCGTCCTGCAGGCCGAGCTCCTCGCCGGCGTAGAGGAACGGCGTGCCCCGCAGGGTGAGCAGGAGGATGGCGGACGCCCGTGCGATGTCCTCCGAGCCGTATCGGCTCCGGTGCCGGGGTTGGTCGTGGTTGGACAGGACCCAGGTGGGCCAGGCTCCGGCCGGGCCCAGATGGGCGGCGGCGTCGTCGATGGCCGCCTTCCACGCCGCCGCCTCCCACGGTGCGAACAGCGGCGGGAAGTTGAACGACAGGTGCAGCTCGGGGTATGCCGCGGTCCCGTAGTAACGGGCCACCTGCGCCGTGGTGGGAAGGAAGACCTCGCCCACCATCATGCGCGACGGGGGTTCGGGCCACCCGTCGATCACCTGGCGGATCCCGGCCAGGATGGGATGGGTGGCCGGATCGTCGTTGATGGCGGCGAAGGCGATGCCGGCCGAGGCGGTGCCCATGTCGGGGATGGCTGGATTCTTGCCAAGACCGTGGGCCACGTCGACCCGGAAGCCGTCCACCCCGCGGCTCATCCAGGTTCGTACGACGTCTTCCATGGCTGCTCGAACCTCGGGGTTGGTCCAGTTGAGGTCGGGTTGATCGGCCAGGAAGAGGTGCAGGTACCATTGCTCGGTCTGCGTGTCCCAGCTCCATGCGCTGGGCAGATCGGTACCCCCCACGCCCGGAAACGCGGCCAGCCAGTTGTTGGGAGTCCGTCCCGGGGAACCGGGAGGGCCGTGGCCGCCCACTTCGTCGGGACGGTCGTCGCGCCACCAGTACCACGAGCGTTTGGGGTCTGTTCTCGCTGAGCGGGCCGCCTGGAACCAGGGGTGCTGGGCGCTGGTGTGGTTGGGCACCAGGTCCACCAGAACCTTGAGCCCGGCGTGGTGGGCGTCGGTCACCAGGCGGTCGAAGCCCTCCAGGTCCCCGAAGGTGGGGTCCACGCCGGTGTAGTCGGCCACGTCGTAGCCGAAGTCGGCCATCGGCGAGGGGTAGAACGGAGACAGCCACATACCATCCACGCCCAGCCAGCGGAGATGATCGAGATGGGCCCGTATCCCTTCGAAGTCGCCGATCCCGTCGCCGTCGCCGTCACAGAACGATCTCGGGTAGATCTGGTAGATGACGGCGGTCTCCCACCATGGGTCGGAGTCCCCGGCCCCGGAGGTCATCTCGGCGGGGGTCGCAGGTCGATGGTGAGGGTGACGATGCTGTCCTCGACCGACGCGGAGGCGTCACCGATCATGGCGTAGTCCATGAAGTCCACCCGGGCCTGGTCGACGAACCGCTTCCGGTCGGGGCCCTCCACGGGCGGGATGGGCCGTTGTCGCACCGCTTGGGCCCGGGCCTGAAAGCGGGCGATCATGGCCTCGAGGTCAAGAGCTTCTGCCATACCCCATGCATAGCAAGGCTGGACGCCGGCTCACCTGGCGCCGGCACCGGCGTCGGCCCAGCCACCGTATGGCGCCGGCCCGGCGGTACAGTGGCGGGCGTACTGGTACGTCTCGATCGTCGGGAGCATCGCGTGAAAAAGGGACGGCATCGGCGCTTCGAAGAGGCCCGGGCATTGAAGCACTCCAGCGAGACCACCATCGAACCGTGCGCAGAATGCGGGTCCGAACCTGGGTCCGAACACGCCTCTTGGTGCCTGGCCATGGAGGATGAGGACGAGGAACGGGCCGAGCCGTCCGCACCCGCCGGTCTTCGCCCTACGTCAGAGATTCCGGCTCCGCCGAGCGCCTGACGGCCTCCCTGAGCACCGGGTGGGGGAGGACCACGCCACCGGCCGCCACCCGCCACTGCAGGTAGCGACGGACCATGTCTGCCACCGCTGAGCCCACCAGGGCCACGATCTCGGGGGCCATCTCCTCGAAGACGGGTCGGTGCCCGGCGAAGGCGGTCGGTTCCTCGGTACACCACCAGGAGAACTCCTGGCCGCCCTGACCCCAGTGCCGGCGGTCCCACTGAGTGATGGTGGACGTCACGTGGCCGTCGTCGGCCACCACATCCTCGCGCCGCAGCGGAAGCTGCCAGCACACGTCGGGCTTGAGCTCGAGGGGCTCCTGGGCGCGGTCGAGGGCGGCGCGGTGCAGGGCGCAACCGGCACCGCCGGCAAAGCCCGGTCGGTTGAGGAAGATGCAGGCCCCGTCGATCAGGCGGGTGATGCGGGTTCCGTCCTTTTGGGAGCGGACGATGCCGCCGCGCCGGGCCCGGTCCCGGAACTGCCAGGTGTCCGCCGAGAGGGTCCGCGCCGCCGCCCTGGTTCGAGCCACGTCCTCGTCGTCGGTGAAGTGGGCGCCATACGAGCAGCAGCCCTGCTCGAGCTCAGGCGTCGGCCCGGTGAGCACCCCCTGGCAACCGCGACCGAAGATGCAGGCCCACGGCGAGAGCAGAAACGTCACGTCGATGTTCCAGGTCCGAGCTTCGTCGGGGTCCTCGAAGGTCGCCCACTCATGGGTGTCGGCCGCCGGCTCCCCTCCGGGCGGGCCGACTCCGCTCACCGGGCGCCTCGCAGAGCGGCGGCTCTCCATTCGGTCATCCAACGCACCGTAGTGCAGCCGCCTGGCGGTACGATCGCTCAGATGCGTCGCCGTACAGCCCTGGCCAAAGCGGTGGGAGTCCTGGCCGTCGTGGCTCTCCTGGCCGGGGCGTGTGGCTCGGTGGGAGCATCCCGGGCGCCCGGCGAGGCTGGTGTGAGCGGCGCCGCGGGCAGCGGCGCGGGAGACGGGGGCGCCGCCGCCGGGTCGCCGGGGCCGCCCCTTCGCTGGGCGAACTGCAGCGGGAGTCGGGGGCCGGACGGCTATGAGTGCGCCACGCTGGGCGCGCCGCTCGATCCGGCACATCCCGGGCCCTCGACCATCGCCCTGGGCCTCGCCCGGGCCCCGGCGGAAGGCCACTCCGAAGGTGTCATCCTGGTCAACCCGGGCGGCCCGGGGGTCTCCGCGGTCGACGCCCTTCGGGGCATCGTCGACATGATCGCCCCCAGGGTGGCCAAGCGCTTCGACATCGTGGCCTTCGATCCTCCCGGCGTGGGCCACAGCACTCCCATCACCTGTCTGGACAATGCCGCCCTCGGTCAGTACCTGCACGTGGATCCGGCCGGACCGGGCCCCGCCGGCCTGGCCGCCGTCGTTGCCTCCGACGCCGCGTTGGGGGCGGCCTGCCGGGTCCACAGCGGGGCCCTCCTCGGCCATGTGAGCACCCTCGATGCCGCCCGGGACATGGACCTGGTCCGCAAGGCCCTCCGGGTGGCCAAGGTCAACTACCTCGGCTTCTCCTACGGGACCTCGCTCGGGGCTGCGTATGCCGAGCTGTTCGGGTCGCATATCCGGGCCATGGTCCTCGATGGAGCGATCGACCCCTCCGTGCCGGCTCTGCCCTTCCTTCAGGCTCAGGCGAACTCGCTCGATGCCCAGTTCGGCCGCTTTGCCTCCGCCTGCCAGGCGTCGGCGCTGTGCTCGTGGCGGGGCGTGGAGGGCCGCGGCGGTGATCTCGTCGCCGCCTTCCAGAGCCTGGTCAGCCGGGTTCGGGCTCACCCCATCCCGGTAGGAGATCGAACCGTCGGACCCTCGGAGCTGTTCTATGGCACCGTCGCCGATCTCTACAGCACCCAGTCATGGCCGGCGATCCAAGAAGGCCTGGCGGCTGCGGAGCGAGGGGACGGCCGGGTTCTTCTGGACTCCTTCGACCAGTACGTGGGCCGATCGGCCGACGGGATCTACGACAACACCTTCGAGGCGGAGTCGGCGGTCAACTGCCTCGACGGGCCGGCACCTACCGCAGAGGCCATCGCCGCCGCCCAGCCGGGGTTCGCGGCGGCGGCGCCGATCTTCGGCACCTCGGTGCTCTATGGCGAGCTGTCCTGTTCGGCGTGGCCGGTGGCGCCGACATCCGCCCCCCATGTGGTCCGCGCCCCCCAGGCTCCGGCCATTGTGGTGGTGGGCAGCACCGGAGACCCGGTGACGCCCTACGCCGGCGCTCAGGGACTTGCCTCCCAGCTGGACCACGGTGTGCTGCTGACCAGGACGGGCGACGGTCACACGGCCTACGGGGCCAGCGCCTGCATCCGCAGTGCGGTCGACGCCTACCTGACGGACCTGGCCGTCCCGCCGCCGGGGAAGACCTGCGCCAGCGACAAGGGGAGCTGAGCGGTGGCTGGTGAGTTCGACGACATCCGCCGGCGGCTGGAGGCCATCGCCGAGGAGTTGGCCGATCTGGGCATGCACCGCCTGCGCCAGTCGATCGATGCCGGAGGCAGCGAGCTACCCGTGGATGAACGCCGCCTGGCTCGGGCCCGCCGGGCAGTGGTGAAGGCCGCCGCCGTGCTGGGCGAGCCCGCCGACCATTGAGGCGATCACCCCGCGGTGACCTCCCGGAGCGGGGGTGCGGAATCGAGGACGTTGATGGCATCGATCAACTCCCGAAGGCGCGAATAGGAGATCCGGTCGAAGCGCACCGCGATACGAGCCAGGTCGGCGAAGTCGGCGCTGCGCCGCTCCGCGGGCAGAGGACCGTCGAGGACCTCGATTCGGCCCCGTAGCACGTCGCTGAAGGCCGTGGTCAGTCGAGCGGCCTCGGGATCGCTCGGTCGGTTCGTGACCCTGATGACCAGCCGGTCCCCGACCCAGCGTAACGAGTGGTAGTTGCGATAGAACCCGACGATCTCCTGGGCGGCATCCTCCACCCGGTCGACGATCCGGTACAGCTTGGCGTCGTTGGGACTGACCAGGCGCCGCGATGAGACCTCCTCGCGCACGAAGCGGTCCCAGCCCTGCCAGTAACCCCCGCCGGGCAGGTCGAGCAGGACCACGGGGGCCGGTTCGGCCTTGCCGGTCTGCAGCAAGGTGAGCAGCTCGAAGGCCTCGTCGAGGGTTCCGAAGCCGCCCGGGAGCACAACGTAGCCGTGCGACTCCTTGATGAGGAGGAGCTTTCGGGTGAAGAAGTACTTCATCGACACCAGCTTCGGGTCGGAGGCGATGAACTCGTTGGCCCCCTGCTCGAAGGGCAGGCGGATGTTGATCCCAAAGGCATGGTCGACGCCTGCGCCCTCGAGTCCGGCGGCCATGATGCCCGGGCCGGCGCCGGTGACCGTCGACCAACCATTGGCGGCCAGCAGGGCCGAGAGATCCCGGGCCAGGGCGTAGAGTGGATCGGTGGGTAGCGTCCGGGCGGAGCCGAACATGGTGACCTTCCGAACATGGCGGTGGGGGGCGAAGACCTCGAAGCCGTCAGCCATCTCCCGGAGGGCGGCGTTGGCAATCTTGAGATCGAGTCGCTGCGCCGGCTCGACGGCCATGCGCATGACGGTGCCGAGCATGGCCGAGAGCTGATCGCGGTTGTGGCGCACGTCGGCGGAGTCGAGCAGGGCGTTGATCCGCTCGGCCAGGTCGGTGGGCGACGGGCTGGGCGCCGAGGGAGGCGGATTGGGCGGGGGGCCGGGGACCATCGGATGAGTGGGGGAGGCCATGAGTTCCCCTCAGCGGGGGGCAGCATCCCGGTCCACCAACCACAAGATCCGCTCGGCCCGCACCCGTGCGGCGGGCAGGTCCACGCCGTCGATCACGTCGCTCATGGCCTGACGCTTGGTCTGCCCGCTGACGGTGAAGACAACCAGGCGGGCCCGCGAGAGGGCCGAATAGGTCAGAGTCATGCGGGCGTGAGGGTTGCGACCCGACGGGTCGGTGTTGAGGGCCACCAATTGGCCGGGGTCGGCGTCGAGGGCCGACGAGTTAGGAAAGAGCGACGCCGTGTGGCCGTCCGCGCCCAGACCGAGATGGACCACGTCGAGGCGACCGACCTCACCTATGCGCAGCTGGTAGGCGTCGGGTCCCTCCTCGCAGCTCATGGGGTACACGGCGTTGGCTGCCCCCACCCGCTCCAAGAGGGCTTGGCGGCCGAGAAGCTGGTTCGATGCCGGGTCATCGGGCGCCACGCAGCGCTCGTCGCCCCAGTAGATGTTCACCGAGAGCCAGTCCACCCGGGCGGCACTGTTCTCTGCCAGGTGCTCGTAGCAGGCGCGTGCGGTGGAGCCGCCCGAGAGCGCAAGGTAGAAGAGATCCTCGCGTCGGCTGACGAACGCGTCGATGACCGTTTCCGCAAATGCTGCGGGGAGGTCGTCGACGACCTTGAGCTCTCCTTGCACGCCGTGCACACTAAGGGTCCGGATGCGACGCCGTCGACCGAGACGATGAGCCCCCGGTCGCCCGGGCGGGGTGGCGGTATCGGGGACCCTCAGCGTTCGGCCTGCAGCGCGGCGGCCTTGCGCTCCAAAGAGGCCATGAGGTCCTCGAAGCTCTTTGCGAACGACGCCACACCCTCCTCCTCGAGCTGGCCGGCCACGTCGGCCATGTCCACCCCGGCCCGGGCCAAGGCGTCGAGCTCGGCGTGGGCCCCCTCGACATCGGCCTCGACCGTCGGGGCGATCGTGCCGTGATCGACGAAGGCCTTGAGGGTGGCGTCGGGCATGGTGTTCACCGTGTGGGGTCCGATGAGGCCGTCCACGTAGAGAAGGTCGTCGTAGGCCGGATTCTTCGTCGACGTCGATGCCCAGAGTGGTCGTTGGCGGTGGGCGCCCCGAGCGGCCAGCGCCTCCCAGCGGGGTCCGGAGAACCGCTCGCCGAACAGTTCATAGGCCGCCTTGGCCTGGGCCACTGCGGCCTTGCCGGCCAGCGCCTTGGCGTCTCCGCCGAGGCCGTCGATGCGGCGGTCGACCTCGGTGTCGACCCGGCTGACGAAAAATGACGCCACGCTGTGTACTGCACCCAGCGTTCCGCCCGCGGCGACGAGAGCCTCGAGCCCCGACAGGTAGGCGTCGATCACCGCCGCGTACCTCTCGACGCTGAAGATCAACGTGACGTTGATGTTTCGTCCCTCACTGATCATCTGGCCGATGGCCGGGACGCCCGCCTCGGTGGCCGGAATCTTGACCAAGAGGTTGGGTAGGGCCATGCGCTCGTGGAGGGAGCGGGCGGCGGCGATGGTGCCTGCCGTGTCGTTGGCCAGGCCGGGGTCCACCTCGAGGGACACGAAGCCGTCCCCGCCGCCGCTGGCGTCGTAGACGGGCCGGAGCAGGCCGCAGGCCTCGGTGACGTCATCGATGGCCATGTCCCAGAAGATGTCCTCGACCGCCGCGCCGGTTTCCAACAGTGTCCGGAACTGCTCGTCGTAGGCGTCGGAGCCGGTCATGGCCTTCTCGAAGATCGTCGGATTGGACGTGACCCCCCGGATCCCGTCGGCCACCAGGTCGGCCAGGCCGCCCTGGCGCAGCGAGGGCCGGTTGAGGTTGTCCACCCAGGGGCTCTGGCCGGCGTCGTCGTAGAGACGCTGGAGACGATTCACGATTCCTCCTCCTCGTCGTCGAAGACGTCGGTCTCGTCGAGCAGTGCGGTGGCCACCGACGCCACGTTGGCCCCGGTGAAGCCGAACTCGGCCAGGACCTCGGCGCCGGGGCCCGAGGCCCCGAAGTGGTCGAGGGCCACCGACTCGTCGGCCCAGCGCGACCACCCGAACGACGATCCCGCCTCCACGGAGAGCACGGGCGCACCGGGTCCGAGCACCCGGTCCTGGTAGTCGTCGTCCTGCTCGTCGAAGAGCTCCCAACTGGGCATGGAGATGACCCGGGCGGCGATGCCGTCGTCGGCCAGGAGTTGGGCGGCCTCGACGCAGATGGCGACCTCGGAGC
>JAABUQ010009933.1_pt1 | contig 12661 bp, 7 predicted proteins | sample 5560001 | NCBI WGS metagenome assembly JAABUQ01 (sample SAMN10711888, study PRJNA513371) | rock metagenome | isolation source: Antarctica rocks | place: Antarctica: Victoria Land, Finger Mt nord | collected 2015-12-18 | reverse complement strand
TTCGGCAGAAAAATTGAGCCGCACTACTTAACACGATAACGTGGCACCGCAGGTGCCGCGTTATCGTGTTAAAAAGAGGCTGTTGGCCTCTCTCGTCGCAGCAGGAACCGGCGCATCCTTTGTCATGAACTCCTCCCTCCGCTCACGAATACGTTTCACCGTCTGTTGTATGCCTTCCGTGAGAGAAATCTCAGGGTGCCATCCCAGCACCTGCCGCGCCCGCGTATTGTCCAGCACCACTGCATCCTGCTCGGCCAACGACCCGGATAAGTAGATCGGCTCGATCTCGCTCCCCACCATCTGCGCGACGATCCGGTACAACTGATTGGTAGAACTGCCCTGGCCCGAACTGATATGCAGCGTCAGATCTTCCGCGCCGCTCACCACCTTGAGATTGGCGCGCACAATATCATCAATAAAGATATGGTCTCGTACCTCTTTACCTGTACCGCGAATGATGGGGCGGCGACCCTCCAGAAGCATAGTAATGAAATAGCATACAGGGTGCAGGAACCGTGTTCTCCCTGGCTCACCATACACATCTGCATAGCGCAGGATCGTATGCTTGAGCCCATATTGCTGCGTATAATAACGTACATACCATTCTCCCGCGGCCTTGCTGATATCATAGGCGCTGCGCGGGCTGACTGGCATCTCTTCTGTGAGAGGCGTTTGCTCATAAGCGCTCTGTGTGTACATACTGTTGCCCCCTGAAGCAAAAATAATACGCTTCACCGAGGCGTTGACACAGCTATTCAGTACGTTGAGCAGTCCACGTACATGCACATCCGCGTCGATGAGCGCCTGTTCGCCGGGCAGGCTCTGCTGCTGCCTGACGTGATGACTGACAAGGTCGGGCCGCTCCAGTTGCAAAATCGTGCGCAGTTTCGCATCGCGAATATCTATCTGGTAAAAACGTGCGCGTGGATCGATTGTCTGCTGGACCCCATATGCCAGGCTATCTATCACTATCACGTCGTGACCTGCATCCAGGTAAGCGTTTGTTAGATAGCTGCCAATAAAGCCCGCGCCCCCTGTAATCGCTATTTTCATAATCGGCCTCTCCGTTTTTTTGTACGACAATAAACCCTGTGCTTTATTTCCTTACCGCTGCTGCGAGAGGCTCTATGGTGCTCATCTACGTCTGTTTACGCCAAACTATCTCTATGCTCTTCAAAAATGGATAAAATGTCTGAATGCCTATGTACTTCTTCATACACAGATCTGTCGTTTGTTGTTCAGACGAGAGGGTCAGCGGTACACACACGAAAGTCGCGCCTCTCACTTCCAGTGTATTCCTCTGTCCTATTGACCAGGGCAAATATTTACACTGCTAGCTTGCTTTGCAATGAAAAATTCATAGGAGCCATGTAGTCATAGCTCCTATGAATTGTGTCCCTGCCCTGTTGTTTGCCTATCCTGTTGTGATCTCTGCACGAGGAATGAGCGATACCTGCCTGGCTTTATGCAAGTGGCAGTGAGCTGTTTAGCAGGGTGTCAAGCGTTGATTTCTTGATGCGGTACGCCTGGCGCTTTCCCCGGTGCGGTAAGGTAATCGCTTCGAGCGCTCCACTCTTAATCCAGCGCCGCACCGTGGTATCATCAACGCGTAGACGGCGGGCAACTTCACGGACCGTTAACAATTCTTCTCTCTCTTCTGCCATAATACTCTCTCCTGTACCATTCTGTTGTCTTTCTACAACCGCTTTATTTCTTTGAGGCATGCGTTCCCCTGGCCTTTCGCGACTAATCCCATTATCACCTTCAGGACGTTCTGATGACGTGTTACTCATAAGCACGTCTGTAAGAAGTACAATTCTCATTGCCTGTATGCCGATTTCAGACGCTCTCTGCTACTTCCTTGCATAGATATGAAGAATATGTGGTCGCATATTTTTCATATCTATGCAGATAGGCATGATAGGTTGAAAAAGCCCCTGCTTGGTGTATGGTACGAAATTTGCTCTTGTGAATGCAAACACAACCTGTACCCTGCATATTTTTCACTGGCAAACAGAGGTTGGTTGCCTATCTTAATAATACTATCGACTGCAAACTCCAGGAATGCAGGTATCTCATTGCTCTCACTAAATATGACTTGCCTGCAAACTCTTTTATAAAAACTGTTCACCCCTGCTGGCTGTCGGCGTCGCAGGCGTAGGTATACTTGATCCCCAACCTGTGCGCCCACGTTGCTCCATGACTTGCTCGCTCCACCCTCCTCTATACATCTCGCAACAAACATATTAAAATACAGCATGAACAAACGCGGAGCGCGAGAAACTATCCTGCTTTCCAGCGTGGCGAACAGGGACATTGCAATTACCATGTTCTGGCGCGTAGGGAAGAATTATATAGAGCTGTAACTAACCTGCTGTGTGCACGATGCTTATGAGCCTTGCTCATAAACGACTGTATAACTGTAGCACGGCCCCCGCTGCCTGGTTGCCTTTTCACATCACTCCTGTTGATGATCGGGATAGCTAGTAACGTTTACCAGGCAGCGTGAAGGAAACAAAAATCGCACAGCGGGCCAACTACTTTTGGGATTTACACGTGAAGAGGGGCTCATAGAGATGACAAACCGTAAAAAACTCGTTCTTATTGATGGGCACGCCATCATCCACCGTGCCTTCCATGCCGTACCGGATGACTTTTCTACCAGTGCTGGCGAACCCGTCAATGCCACCTTTGGCTTTACATCCATGCTTATGAAGGCGCTGCTCGAAGAAAAGACCGACTATATCGCCGTCACCTTCGACCGGCCCACCCCGACATTTCGCCATATCGAGTATGCCCCTTATAAAGCACACCGTCCTACTCTGCCCGACAACATGAAGCCGCAGTTTGCGCGTATTCGCGAAATGGTGCAGGCTTTTGGCATCCAGATCTACGAAAAGGATGGTTTTGAGGCCGATGATGTGCTGGGAACACTCTCGGTGCAAGCCGTCAGAGAAGGGGTCAACACGATCATCTATACTGGCGATATGGATACCCTGCAACTGGTCAACGAGCATGTGCTGGTCAAAGTGGCCAAGCGCGGCATCAGCGAAGTAACCGAATATGATCCCTCCGAGGTTGTGGCCCGCTACGGCTTCCCTCCGCTAAAGCTCCCCGACTTCAAGGGCTTGATCGGCGATAAATCCGACAATATCCCCGGCGTCCCCGGCATCGGCGAAAAGACCGCCAGTCGGCTCCTTGCTACGTACGGTGATCTGGAGGGCATCCTGGCCCACGTCGGCGAATTGAAGCCGAAAGAGCAGAAACTGCTGCAGGATTTTGCCGCGCAGGCGCGCCAGAGCAAGCACCTGGCGACCATCGTGCTGGACGTTCCTGTGCAGCTCGACCTGGCCTCCTGCCAGCTTACACATATTGACAGCGAACGTGTGCTGGCCCTCTTCCGCCAGCTTGAGTTTCGTACGCTGGTGGAGCGTGTGCTGGCCCTCTTTCGTCAGCTCGATATCGATACCAGCTCGCCTGAAGCAACTGCTCCCTCCGCGCAGCAGGAGCGCCAGGAAACGGCTGCTACTCCTCGTGACGATCAACATGACGCGTCTGCTGTGATAGCGCAAGAAAACCTGTTATACGCGCCGCCCATGGGGGTCGTACCAATTCTGACGCCGCCCCTGCCTCCCGAGAACGGCTCGTTGAGCGTCACGCCGGGGGAGACTGGCGAGCCGGTTGTGGCTCAACCGGCCGCAGTGGCTTCCTCCTCTGTCGTCCTCGTGGATGATCCCCAGCAGCTCAGCCTCTTTGAGGTCGCGGAGCCACATGCTGAGGTGGTGCGTAAATTGCGCCTGCCCAGCCCCAATGACGTAAGCACCCCTCTCATTACGGATGACGAAGCGCAGCGCCAGACGAATACCATGGTTGTCGATAGCGAAGAAGCCCTGCGTGTGCTGATCAAGAGCCTCTCTGATGCCGGGAGTTTCGCGCTGGATACCGAGACCACATCGGAGGAGCCGCGCCTGGCCGATCTGGTCGGCATCTCTCTTTCTATCGCGCCAGGCGAGGCGTACTATGTGCCAGTCGGTCACACAACGACGCCCGACGGTATCGAGCCGGGCCCACAATTGCCGCTCGCATATGTGCTGGAGAAACTTGCACCGTTGCTGGAGGATGCGTCGATCCACAAATATATGCACAATGCCAAGTACGATATAGCCATCTTCGCTCGTAAAGGCATCACTGTGCGCGGGCTCGCCTTTGATACGATGGTCGGTGCCTACCTGGCCGATCCGGGCCGCCGTGGCGTCGGTCTGAAGGACCAGGTCTTTCAGCGGCTCGGCTATGTCATGACCTCGATCAACGAGCTTATCGGATCGGCCAGTAAGATGATCAGTATGGCCCAGGTACCGATCCGCAAGGCCGCCGATTATGCTGGAGCCGACGCCGATATGACTCTGCGCCTGGTCGCACCGATCAAAGCCGAGCTGCAACAGCTCAATCTGCAGGAACTCTATACCCGCGTTGAACTGCCGCTGATCTCTGTCCTGATGCAGATGGAACTGTACGGCGTCGCTCTCGATGCGAATTTCTTGCAGCAGTTTGCTGAAACGCTCGAAGAGCAACTGCGCGTGCTTGAACAGGAGATTTATGCGTCTGTTGGTCATCACTTCAATATCAACTCTACCAAACAGCTCGCGGATGTCCTTTTTATAGAGCTCAAGCTGCCCACGGGGAAGAAGACCAAGACCGGCTTCTCGGTAGGTGCCGATGTGATTGAGGCTCTGCGTGGCAAGCATTCCGTCGTCGATCACCTGCTGGATTATCGCCAGTTAAGCAAACTCAAGTCAACCTACGTTGATGGCCTGCTCACATTGATGGACCCCCAGACCGGCCGCGTCTACACATCGTTTAACCAGACTGTCGCGTCCAGTGGCCGCCTGTCATCGAGTAACCCCAACCTGCAAAATATTCCTGTACGTACGGAGCTCGGACGCCAGATTCGCCGTGCCTTCATCGCCGATCCGAGTTATATGCTGCTGACCGCCGACTACTCCCAGTTCGAACTGCGTATCCTGGCGCATATCACCGGCGAGCCGCGCCTGGTCGAGGCTTTTAGCAAGGATGAAGATATCCACACCATTACCGCCGCTCCGCTCTTCAATGTCGCTGCCGAGGACGTGACGAAGGACCAGCGCCGCCTGGCCAAAACTGTGGTCTACGCGGTCCTCTACGGCCAGTCAGCCTTTGGCCTCTCGCAGGTCACTGGTATGACGAATGCGGAGTCCGCCGATTTTATCAAGCGCTATCATGAAACGTTCCCCAATATTAAGGGCTATGTCGATAGCACTCTGATCCAGGCGCGTACACAGGGCTATGTCAACACGCTCTACGGGCGCAAACGTCTCTTCCCCGATATGCGTGCCCTCTCGCACAACGAGCGGCAGGCGCTCGAACGTGAAGCGATGAATATGCCCATTCAGGGGACGAACGCGGACCTGATCAAGATCGCTATGATCCAGCTCTATGATGCCTTGCAGCAGCAGCGCATGAATACCCGCATGATCCTCCAGGTGCACGATGAACTGGTCTTCGAGGTCCCGGTTGAGGAGATTGAGCGCGCGAAAAGGCTTATTAAGCAAAAGATGGAAGGCGCTGCGGAGCTGGCTGTCCCGATTAAGGTCGAGATGAAAATTGGCAAAAACTGGTATGAAGCCGAACCTGTGGTGTAACATATCGCTATACGCTTTATTTCTTTTGTGTGCGGTGCATCCATTGTTGCCAACAGTGACAATGGATGCACCGCACACAGAAAAACGCTTGCGTGATGCCGCAGGCATCATGCAAGACCCGGGTATGTATTTTTTGAGGAGATCTCTGTTGTGCAACTATCGCATCTCATAAATAATCTGCCACCCTATCATTTCGCGGACGCGAAGAAGAAGATCGCCGACCGTGAGGCAGCGGGTGTCGATGTTATTACCCTCTCTATGGGTGATCCCGACCTGCCCGCTCCCCAGGCCGTCATCGATCGTCTCTGTACTGCAATGCAGGATACCGAGAACCACCGTTACCCCGAGTATCGCGGCATGCAGGCATTACACGAGGCTATCGCCGCCTGGTTCGCGCAGCGCTTCGGCGTGCAACTGGCTCCTGGTGATGAAATCTTGCCGCTGCTCGGTTCCAAAGAAGGACTGGCCTATGCCGCCGCTGCTGTGCTCAATGCCGGCGATGTGGCGCTTGTCCCCGATCCCTACTACCCTGTCTATATCACGGGCTGCACCACCCTTGGCGCCCGTCCGTATCTGCTGCCGCTGCTGGAGGAGCACAACTACCTGCCCGACCTGGACAGTATCCCGCCCGCTATCCTGGCACAGTCGCGTGTGCTCTGGCTCAATTATCCCAATAACCCGACCGCCGCCTGCGCGGAGCGCGACTTTTTTGCGCGTGCCGTCGCCTTTGCCCATCGTCACAATCTTGTCATTATCCATGATATGGCCTACGCCGAAGTCTATTACGATGACTTCCGCCCGCCCAGTATCCTGGAGATACCTGGCGCGCGCGAGGTCGCTGTAGAACTACACTCGCTCAGCAAAACCTACAATATGGCAGGTTTTCGCGTGGGGATGCTCGTCGGCAATGCCCGGCTGGTCGATGCCGTCGGACGTCTAAAAAGTAATATCGATAGCGGCATCTTTCGCCCTGTCCAGTACGCGGCGATAGAGGCCCTGCGCCTACCCCCCTCATGGCTGGAGGAGCGCAATGCCCTCTACAGGCGGCGCCGCGACCTGCTGGTGGATGGCTGCAATGAGCTTGGTATGGCGACGCGCAGGCCGCAGGCCGGGCTGTATGTGTGGGCGAAAACGCCAGGTGGCGGTAATGCGCGCCATTTTGCCGATTGGCTCTTTGACAAAACTGGCGTCTTTGTCACTCCTGGCACCAACTTTGGCCCGTCTGGCGAAGGTTACGTGCGCATTTCCATTACCGCTCCTGACGAACGCATCGAAACAGCGCTGCAACGCATGCGCGATGCTATCCTTACGTAGTGGAGCTGAGATACGTATGCTGCCCGAATTTAAATACGTGTTTCTATTCCAGTCAATATGTATTGGATAGCTACTGTGGTAATGATGTAATAGAGCATTTCTTATGTTTGACGCCTAGTGGCGCTTAAAGGAATGGGTTATGGTTCTAGAACAAGATGTATCCACACAACGTCACACAGGAGAGAATGCCTGGAGCCTGCAACTGGGTCGTGATATCTGCTCTGATGTGCAGGCCGGGCTTAACCATGAATGGCTGGTGACCAATGGACTGGGTGGCTATGCCTCTGCTTCGATCGTTGGTGCCACGACACGCTGCTATCATGGTCTGCTCGTTGCCGCGCTGCATCCTCCCGTTGAACGTACGGTACTGGTCACCAAGGTGGACGAAGAAGTGACGCTGCCGGGCGGGCAAACACTTAAACTGGGGGTCAATGAATATGAGGGCGGGACGATCGATCCACAGGGCTATACCTATCTACAGGCAGTCTATCTGGATGGTGACCTCCCCTGCTTTGTCTACCGTCTGAGTGAAACACTTACATTAGAAAAGCGCGTCTGGATGGAATATGGGCAGAACACGACGTATGTGCAGTATGTTTTGCATGGCACCTTCAATGAAAGCGATGACCAGGATAGCTCTGGTCGCTCTCTGGACCTGACGCTCTTTCCCTATTGTGTCTCACGTGATTACCACAGCGCGACACAGGGGGCTGACAACTGGCATTTTCTCGTCGAACTCCAGGACAATCATTGTCTCATCCGGGCATCCGCCGACGCGCCATCTTATCAGATCATCACCGATCCCGCCGTTACTTTTACCCCTCTTGGCGAGTGGTACTGGCATGTCTGGCATCGCCGCGATAACGAGCGTGGCCTGGTTGATCGCGAAGACGTCTATTTGCCAGGCTCTTTTCGTATGCAACTTGTACCCGGGATACGTAAGACGCTTGTGCTGAGCGCTGAGCCGGAAGTCGCGCCCGAACTGGGTGGCCCTCATCACGAGGAGTTGGTGGCCAGCGCGCTGCTGCGTCACCAGCGTCGTATCAAGCAGATTTTAGCGGTCGCAGACCATTATTCCGCTGATCTCCAGCTCCGCGACCCGGTCCACGCCCGCCTGGTCGTTGCCGCTGATCAATTTATTGTTGCGCGCCCCGATTACACCACGACGACCGTAGCGGCGCAGCCGCTACGCCTCTCGCCTGATCGCAAAACTATTATCGCCGGCTACCCCTGGTTCACCGATTGGGGGCGGGATAGTATGATCTCTCTGCCCGGTCTGCTGCTGCTCACTGGCAGGTATAGCGAGGCACGCGGTCTGCTCAAAGCCTTTGCCTCTTTTACGCACAAGGGCCTGATTCCTAACCGTTTCTCGGATCGTGGAGAGAGCCCGGCCTATAATACTGTCGATGCGACACTCTGGATGTTCCACGCCATTAATCGCTATCTCACCGCAACCGGGGACTGGACGCTGCTCAAGGACCTGTTCCCTACACTCACCGACATTATTCAGTGGCACATACGTGGCACTGATTATGGCATCTGCGCCGACTCCCAGGACGGGCTCTTAACCTGCGGTGCCTCCGGCGTACAGTTAACCTGGATGGATGCCAACGTCGATGGCTGGATTGTGACGCCTCGTCGTGGCAAGCCTGTCGAGGTCAATGCCCTCTGGTACTACGCCCTGACCGCGATGGAAACATGGGCCGTCCACCTCTCAATCGATGCCTCCCTCTACAGCCAGTTGCGCAGCCAGGTCCGACAGCATTTTGCTTCTCGCTTCTGGTATGAGGACGGCGGCTATCTCTATGATGTGATCGATGTCGATGGCGTCGCGGGCCAGCACGATGCTTCGCTCCGCCCCAATCAGTTGTTTGCCGCATCCCTTACGCATGAGCTCCTTTCGGAAGAACAGACCGCCAGCATGCTGCAAAAGGTGACGGATCACCTTCTGACGCCCGCTGGCTTGCGTTCTCTCAGCCCTGATGATCCACAGTATCATGGCCGTTTTAGAGGTGATCGCAAGCAGCGTGATAGTGCCTATCACCAGGGGACCGTCTGGCAGTGGCTGATCGGCCCGTATGTCGATGTCCACCTCCGAGTACACAATGATCGTGCGGCCCTCCTGCCTCTGCTGGAGAACCTGGTTACCCAGTTGTGGGAGACCTGTCTTGGTTCCATCAGTGAAGTCGCGGAACCAGAAGCGCCGTTCACGCCCGGTGGCTGTTTCGCTCAGGCCTGGAGCGTTGCCGAACTGCTGCGCAGTTGGCTAGTGGTGAAGCAATCTTGATAGAAATGTTTCTTTGTGCTAAATTCATCTTCGTTTAATGAACAAACTTTACAATAAGGTGGTCGTGTTGGCCGCTCGTATCACTGAAGGAGTCGTGGTGATCGTGAGGCAATACGACGTTCTCTTTTCTATACCTGTATTTGTTTCTTCTGCGCCTTCGGCGCTTACAAGTATGTTTCTTACTGCTGCACCACCTGTGCTTCGCACAGGTGGTGCAGCAGTAAGAAATAAGACAAAGAAAGGTCAAAAGCGTCTATGCGCATCCTGGTGGTAGAGGATGATCCCCGCCTGGGACCTAGCCTCAAGAAAGGTCTGGAGGGGAGCCACTACGCGGTTGATTTACTGGCTAATGGTGAGGATGCCATTCTATTGGCAGTTGCGACCCCATATGATCTCGTCATCCTCGATATCCTCTTGCCTGGTCTCAACGGCTTTGATGTCTGTATGCAACTGCGTGCTCAGGGCAAGACCGTACCTATCCTGTTACTTACTGCGCTGGGCGAAGTTGACCACCGCGTCAAAGGTCTGGACCTGGGGGCTGATGACTACCTTGTCAAACCCTTTGCCTTCAACGAGTTGGAAGCGCGCGTGCGCGCTCTGCTGCGCCGTAATACGCCACTTAAGACATCCATTCTGCGCTTTATGGATATTATGCTCGATACCGGGACACATGAAGTACGGCGCGGAGAGCGGCTGATCTCCCTGGGCAGTAAGGAATACGCCCTCCTGGAGTTTTTCATGCGCCACCCCCACCAGGTGCTTAGCCGCTCTATGATCGCTGAGCACGTCTGGGACCACGATACAGAACACCTCTCGAACGTCATCGATGTCTATATTCGTTACCTCCGGCGCAAATTGTGCGATCAGCAGGAGCCTGATGTCATCTTTACCATTCGTGGCTCAGGCTATCAGCTAAAGGAACCCTCCCAATGATAAAACGTATGCTGCATATCCCCCCTCCTGGCCTGCGCGTCCAGTTGACTCTGTGGTATACCGTTGTCTCTGCTAGCCTGGTACTGCTCTTCTGCATCATTTTTTATACCGCGTTACAACAAATCCTGGCCTCAAGCTTCGACACAACGCTGCAAATGCGTGCCCAGCATGTAGCGGAGGGCGTTATTCTGCGCCACAACGGGTTGTCGGTTACCAATATCGTGAACGAGCTCCCCGAACTCGATGCGACGGCGGCCTACATGGACTCATCACCCAACGATGATGGTGCGCAACAGTCGCAGCAGCAGAACAATAGCTTGAAAGGGTATAGTAGCTCCCGTGTAATGGCTCGTGTGCTTAACGTACAGGGACAGGTTGTGTACTCTACTCCCCTTTTTAAGACTCTGACCCTGCCTGCGTCAAGTATCACGCAGCCGCTCAAGGGTACTCCCTGGTACGGTACGATGAACGATTCACATAACCAGATGATACGTATATATAGTACGATGTTACTGGACAAGCATGCGAATCAACATACGATTGTGGGGATTGTTCAAGTTGGTCAGCCACTTAGCTCGCTGCATGCCACGTTGCACCGTATTTTAGTTGGTCTATTGATCGTGACCCCTTTTGTTCTGATCTTGAGCGCGTTTGGCAGTTACTGGCTTTCGCAGCGCGCTTTCCGCTCAATCCATCGCCTGGCCCATACGGCGCGCGAGATCGGAGCCAACGATCTGCACCAGCGTGTGCCGGTTCCCCAGGCACAGGACGAGGTACATGATCTCTCCATTATTTTTAATCAGATGGTTGGACGCCTGGAACACTCTTTCAATCAGCAGCACCGTTTTGTCGCCGATGCCTCACATGAACTGCGCACCCCGGTCGCGGTCATTCGCAATATGACGGATGTTGCCCTACAACAGCCTGCCAGCGCTGAAGATTACGCGTCGGTGCTGCGCGAAGTGAATGCGGAATCCGAGCGCCTGGGCGGGCTCATCAACGATCTGCTGGTCCTGGCGCGCGCCGATGAAGATCAGATCTCCCTGGATTGCGAACCTGTGCGACTGGACTTGCTAACCGCCGATGTAGTGGCCAGCCTGGAGCCCCTGGCGCTGGAACGTCATATCACCCTCAATACGCACACACTTGAGCCCGCTACTGTCCTCGGCGACGCGGCGCGGCTGATACAGATTATTATGAGCCTGGTAGACAACGCGCTGACCTATACAAATGCGGGTGGTTCCGTGACCCTCTCCGTTGAAACCAGCGCTTCTTACGTCCACGTCACCGTCAGTGATACCGGCATTGGTATCGCGCAGCAGGATATCGAACATATCTTTGAACGCTTCTACCGCGCCGATCCCGCCCGCTCAAAAGCCGCGGGTGGCAGTGGCCTTGGCCTCTCGATCGTGGATTGGGCGGTACGCGCCCACAATGGGTCCACTAGTGTAAAGAGCCAGGTCGGTCAGGGATCAACCTTTATAGTTCTCCTGCCGCTTGCTAACCCCTCATAATCCTGCGCCTGCGGCGCAGCAAAAAAGGAAAATAGACGTTTGCAGCACTTCATGCGGCTTCCAGCCGCATGAAGTGCTGCAAACGTCTTAAAAAAGGCGTAGGCCGCCGAAGGCGGCAATAAGGGTACTATAAACTAATGCCGTACCTGGGTACGGCATTAGTTTATAGTACCCTTATTGCACACATATGACGACCGCGCTCACGTTGCCCTCGCCCCCCGCCTCATTCGCGGCCTCCACCAGGTCATGTGCCAGTTGCTGGGGATCTTTCTTCTGTTCCAGCAGCGTTTTGATCTGCTCATCGCGCACCATATGCCAGAGCCCATCAGTGCATAAAAGGATGCGATCATCGGTCTCGACTTCGTGTTGGAACAGGTCTATCGACACCTGGTAGTTCTGTCCCAGATAGCGATAGTGCTGGTGGCGCTTCGGACTGTGATAGACCTCGTCAGCATGGAGCAGATCGGCTTCAACAAGGTTCGCCGCGAGCGTGTGATCGGTGGTTATGCGCCGCAAGCCCCTGTCCCGGTTATAGTGGTACGCTCGACTATCCCCCACGCTGGCTATGTAAAGACGCCGCTTATACAACAATCCAAGCGTAAGCGTACTCGCCATCGTCGTGTCGTAGTCAGCATTGCAGTGGTAGATGACCTGATTTGCCTGCCGGCTCGCATCTCTCAGCCATCCCTCCAGTATGACATCTGCCGGGGCGTTGACCTGGGAGGGCTGTTGTTGGCGCTGCCCATGTGGCGTTCCACTGTTCGTAGGCGTAATAAAGGGTGTGGATAATTGTGGCAGCAGTACGTCGGCTATCGTCTCTATTGCCAGCCTGCTCGCCTCGTGACCCCCCGCCGACTTCCCCTGTGGCCCCCGCAGACCGTCGGCGACCGCAAACAGGCTGAATGGCCGTGGTGGAGGTGCAAGATTAACACATA
>JAABUQ010009932.1_pt1 | contig 12661 bp, 11 predicted proteins | sample 5560001 | NCBI WGS metagenome assembly JAABUQ01 (sample SAMN10711888, study PRJNA513371) | rock metagenome | isolation source: Antarctica rocks | place: Antarctica: Victoria Land, Finger Mt nord | collected 2015-12-18 | reverse complement strand
GTGCGGGAGCATCCCTGCCACGAAATCCCGGTCGGCATTCCCGCTCATCGGCGCGTTCATGGAATGCATCATCTTGTCGTCCGCGGCCATGAACGCCTTGCTCGCCGGGCTGGCGCCGGCATCTAGCTGCGGCATGTTCATGGCAGGCGCCGGTGGTGCGGTCGGAGCCGCCTGTTGCGCGAGCGCCGGAACTGCCGAGGCCACGACCAGGGCGGCATAAAGCATGGTCTTCATTTGATGATTCCTATGTTGGGATGGTGGGTTTGGTCACAGCCGGCGGTCACAGCCGGGCCGCCCGCAGGCGTAGCGCGTTGGTGATGACCGACACGGAACTCAGCGACATCGCCAGTGCCGCGACCACCGGGCTGAGCAGGATGCCGAAGGCCGGGTAGAGCACGCCCGCCGCGATGGGAATGCCCACGACGTTGTAGGCGAAGGCGAACACCAGGTTCTGCCGGATGTTGCGCATGGTCATCCGGCTCAGGGTCCGCGCGCGCGCGATGCCGGCCAGGTCGCCCCGAACGAGCGTGATCCCGGCGCTCTGGATGGCGACCTGCGTCCCGGTGCCCATGGCGATGCCGACATCCGCCTCCGCCAGCGCGGGCGCGTCGTTCACGCCGTCGCCTGCCATGGCGACCACCCGGCCACTCGCCCTCAACTGCCTGACGATCCGCTGCTTGTCGTCCGGCAGCACCTCGGCGTGCAAATCGTCGATCCCGAGCTTGCGTGCCACGGCGGCGGCGGTCGTCTTATTGTCCCCGGTCAGCATCACGACATGCAAACCAGCCGCCTTGAAAGCTTCGATAGCGGTTTGCGCTGTCGGCTTGATGGGATCGGCGATGGCGATGACGCCGGCAGCCTGCCCGTCGACGCCGACGAACAGCGCGGTCGCCCCGTCTCGGCGGAGCAGCTCCGCCTTGCTCTCGAAATCCGCCGGCGTCACGCCCATTTCAGCCATCAGGGCTGCGTTGCCCAACGCGACGGACCGTCCGGCAACCGTCCCGGTGACACCCTTCCCGGTGACCGACGCGAAGTCGCGCGCTTCCGGGATGGCTGATTTCGCGGCCTTCGCGGCGGCCAGGATGGCGGCGGCAAGGGGATGCTCGCTTGACCGCTCCAGGCTTGCCGCCAACGCCAGCAACTCGGCCTCGGAGATGCCGGCCGCCGCGACGACCGCGACGACTTTCGGCTTGCCCTCGGTCAGCGTGCCGGTCTTGTCGACGACCAGGGTGTCCACCTTCTCCATGCGCTCCAGCGCCGCCGCAGATTTGATGAGCACGCCGGCGCCGGCGCCCTTGCCGACGCCCACCCCGATCGACATCGGCGTGGCCAGTCCCAGGGCGCAGGGGCAGGCGATGATGACGACCGAGACGGCGGCGATCAGCGCATACGACAGCGATGGCGGCGGTCCCCAGATCGACCAGGCCAGGAAGGCCGCGGCGGCCACGGCCAGCACCGCCGGGACGAACCAGCCGGCGACGACGTCGGCCAGGCGCTGGATCGGCGCGCGGCTGCGCTGGGCCTCGGCCACCATGGCGACGATGCGCGCCAGCATGGTATCGGAGCCGATCTTGCCAGCCCGCATGACCAGCGATCCGGTGCCGTTGACGGTGCCGCCAATCAGCGTGCCGCCGGCCACTTTCGCCACCGGCAGCGACTCGCCGGTGACCATGCTCTCGTCCACGGCGCTGTTGCCGTCCAGCACCTCGCCGTCCACCGGGATGCCGTCGCCGGGGCGGACACGCAGCCGGTCGCCGACCTGGACCTGCTCGACCTGGATTTCCTCGTCGTCGCCGCCATCGCGCAGGCGGCGCGCGGTCTTCGGCGCCAGGTTCAGCAAGGCGCGGATGGCGCTGCCGGCCTGGGCGCGGGCGCGCAGTTCCAGCACTTGGCCGAGCAGGACAAGCACGGTGATGACCGAGGCGGCCTCGTAGTAGACGGCGACCGTCCCGCCCATGCCGTGCAAGCCCGCGGGGAAGATGCCCGGCGCGAAGGTGGCGACCAGGCTGTACAGGTAGGCGGCACCCGTCCCGAGGGCAATCAACGTGAACATGTTGAGGTTGCGGCTGACCAGCGAGGCCCAGCCACGCTGGAAGAACGGCCAGCCAGCCCACAGCACGACCGGCGTCGACAGGACGAACTGTATCCAGATGGAGGCTTGCGGCGGCACCAGGTCGTGCAGGCCGAGGGCCGGAACGTGGCCGCCCATCTCCAGGATGAACACCGGCAGCGCCAGGACCAGGCCGACCCGGAACCGGCGCGTCATGTCGTGCAGCTCGTGGTTGGGCACCGCCTCGGCCGTCACCTCGACCGGCTCCAAGGCCATGCCGCAAATGGGGCAGCTACCCGGTCCCTGCTGCCGGACCTGCGGGTGCATCGGGCAGGTGTAGACGGCATCCGCCTGCCCCGGGGCCAATATTTTTGGCGCCGATACCTTTGGAGCAAGGTATTGGCCCGGGCCGGCCGCGAACTTCGCCTGGCATCCGGACGAGCAGAAGTGGAAAATTGTTCCCGCGTGCTCGAAGCGGTACCTGGACGTGGCAGGGTTCACTTTCATCCCGCAGACCGGATCGACGACCGTCGCCGCACCCGCCTCACCGCCTCCGCAGCAGCCATGCGCGTGGCTGTGGCCGTGAGCGTGTTGGTGGTCGTCCATGGCGGGCCTCCGTAAGTGGTCGCAGGCTAATCGATCAGATCCATTGATCGAGGACATGGGGCTTCCCACCATGGTAAGGTCAAGCATTGGACTTTCCAGCGATGGGAAATGGACGAGAGGCGGGCATGAACATCGGCGAAGCGGCCAGGGCGTCGGGGATCAGCGCCAAGATGCTGCGCTACTACGAGGGCATCGCGCTGATCCCGCCGGCCGGGCGCAGTGCCGCCGGCTACCGGACCTACAGCGACCGCGACGTGGACACCTTGCGGTTCATCCGGCGCGCGCGTGACTTCGGCGTGCCAATGGACCGCGTGAAGCTGCTGGTCGGGTTGTGGCAGGACAAGCGCCGGCCGAGCCGCGAGGTGAAGGCGCTGGCCTTGCGCCAGGTCGCCGAGCTTGAGGCCAAAATCACCGAGCTTACGGCTATGAAGGATGCCCTCAAAGGCTTGGCCGATGCGTGTCGGGGCGATAGCCGGCCGGACTGTCCGATCCTGGGCGATCTGGCGGGTGTCTCGGCGACGCCGGCACATCCCTGGCCCGCCGCAAAAACCGGGCAGGGCTTCGCACGCAACGGCGTGGCCCGACGATAAGTCGGACGCCGGCTGTCCTAGCCTCGTGCCGTCTCGAAACTGACACAGGACACCCATGCTGCAAACCCGCACTATTGCCGGGCAGTCTTGGCCGTGAATGGGAGAAGCGAGTTGACTCCAAGGTGCCTTTTCGTGGCGGTCGCCTGGCTCGCGGCTGTCCTGGGCGGAGTGCCGGCGGCGCGCGCGGCGGATACGCTTGGTTCCGTCAAAGCCTCCGGCTTGCTGCGCTGCGGGAGCAACGGCGCGCGCGAGGATTACACCCGCCTCGACGCGCACGGCGACCTGACCGATCTTGCCGGCGAGATTTGCAAGGCGGTTGCGGTCGCGGTGCTGGGTCCGCACGCCAGGACCGATCTGCACGTATGGCCCGACGAGCAGCACATGCTGGCCTCGCTGCGAGACGGCAGCTCCGACCTGGCGATCGGGGCGACGCCCACGATCGAGAGCGAGACCGCGTTCGGCGTCGCCTTCGCGCCGCCGGTCTTTTATGACGGCCAGGGTTTCCTGGCGCAGAACGGGACTGCCTCGGTGGCCGAACTGGCAGGCAAGCAGGTCTGTTTCCTGGACGATGCTGCGCTCGGTGAGCATCTGCGGTTCGCGATGCACGCCCGCAACATCGCCTACCTGCCGTTCCCGTTCCAGGAGGTTGGCGAAATGCTCGCCGCGGCTGGCGACGGGCATTGCGCGGCGATCAGCGGCAACGTGTCGCAACTCCTCACTCTGCGTACCGGGTTCGCACCGATCGAGAAGCGGTTCAAGTTGCTGCCGGCCGTTGTGACACAGGACCCGGTGGCCCCGGCGTTTCGCGCCGACGACCGCCGGTGGGGCATGATCGTCGCCGCCGTGGTCAACGCCCTGATCCAGGCCGATGACAGTGGCGTGACCGCCGCCAACGCCGAGCAGATGCAGGCCAGCGACAATCCGGTGACCCAACAGCTTATCGGCTCGCGCAGCATCGGCGCGGGGCATCTCATTGGCCTGCCCGACCATTGGGCGCTGGCGGTCATCGAAGCCGTGGGCAACTACGGCGAGATCTACGCGAGGACGATGGGGGCTGATTCCGACTTCAAACTTCCACGCGGAGCCAACCAGCCTTGGTCGCGCGGCGGCGCGATGTACGCGTTGCCGCTATACTGACAGGTTAAATTTCAATGCGTATGGCTGGCGTGCTCGCCTTGCTGCTTGTCCCGATGGCCTACGGGCCGGCGGCTGCCGACTGCGAGAGCGACCTGAAAGTATTGGCGCCGCGGGTGCAGGGCATCAGCGACCCCGGAACGCGGCGACGCGCCGACCGCTACCTCATTCGAGCGCTGCGCGAACTCGATGAGGGCGACGAGTTGGATTGCCAGCCGGCGGCGGACGCCGTGCGCGGGTTCCTGGAAAAGGCCGCAAAGTAGCGACTCAGGCGTTGCGCGAGACGGCGGCGCTACGGCGGACTCCGAACAGGACAAGGCCGAAGAACAGCAACCCGGTGACAAGGGTGCTGAGGGGAAGGCCCAGGTTCAGGCCTTTCCTGAACGCCAGCAGGTCGCCTATGTTGGTTCCCGCCGTCCGGGCGATCACTATGGTGGCCCAATAGATTGCTGTGTCGGACGTTGCCCCGCGCACCAGGAAGAACGCGGCGGCAAGCAGCGTCACTGACACGACCGAACATACCCGGAGCGTCAAGGTGTGCGAGCCGAAATCGCCGAGCGCGGTGCCCAGAGTCGCGGCCGTCAGCATCGCCGTCCAGTAAATGCCATCGACCGACAAGGTGCCTGGAGGCAGCGCGGCTTCGCTTGCCCTAGCCTTGGCGGCGCGAAGGCGATGGCCGACGAACAGAACGGCCGCCAGCAGCACGGCAAGCCCGGCGATCATCGTCGCGTAGTCAAGTTCGAATTGGAGGCTGCCGAAATCCGCGAGGTTCGTGGCAGCGGTCCGCAGCACGATGATCGCCAGCCAATAATATACTGTGCCAGCGGCTCGGGCACGCCGCTCGGCGAACAGGATGCCGGCGAACATCAAGGCCAGCAGCGGAAGGCCCCGGAAGTCTCCGAGGTGCAGCATGTGGGAAATGATGTCGCCTGTGTTGGTCCCGAACACACTGGCCAGCGACAGGGTGGCCCAATAAAGCGGGTCCAGCCGAGGAACGTGTTTCGTCTGCATCGGGCGCCTCTTGATGGGTAGTTTTGGGGTATGCTTAGTACACGGCGCGGCTACTTACGAGCAACGTGGAGAACTTCGATGACCGGCTCCGCCCACTCCGCCTACCGCCTGGCGCTCGAAGAGCTCGGCGTCGTTCTCGACAGGATGGACGACCGGGAGGTGGATCGGGCCGTCCAGGCCATTGCGGCGGCGAGGCATGTGTCGGTGTTCGGCGGCGGCCGGGAGGGCCTGCAAATCCGCGGTTTCGCGATGCGCCTGTTTCACCTCGGGCGTTCGGTCTCGGTCGTCGGCGACATGACCACGCCCGCGCTTGGAGCGGGCGATGTGTTTCTCGTGACGGTGGGACCCGGCGAGATCTCGACGGCGGTGGCACTGGTCGGCGTGGCCAAGTCGGCGGGGGCGAAGGTTCTGGTGATTACCGCCCAGCCCAAAGGCCGCGTGCCGAAGATGGCCGACCAGGTCCTGCTGTTGCCCGCTCAGACGATGGCGAACGACCAGGGGCCGTCCACGTCGCTGCTGCCGATGGGGTCGGTGTACGAGGGCGCGCTGTTCGTGTTGTTCGAGGTCATGGTGTTGAAACTGAAGGATGCGCTCAAGATCTCGTCGGAAACCACGCGCGGTAACCATACTAACATGGAATAAGGTAAATCGCGCGGAGGGCAACGCCGCCGATTCGGTCACTGCAAAGCTGCAACTTCCCAGCCGAGCACCAGGTAGCGTCCGCGCCGCGCTCCGTGTCCGGCCCATACCGCTGCCCGGCGGGTAAAGGCCTGGCCGCCCGCGCGCATGACCGTCGCGTCGATCTGCACATAGACGCCGCCATCTTCCACGCCTTCCGGCGGCGTGCCGTCCTCGCCGGCCCCGGTCCCCCGCAGGATGCCGAGAACCACCGGGTCGGCGGCCGACCGCACCGGGTCGCCCGGGTAGTGGACGCTCATGTACGGCGCGAGCCGGGCGACCAGATCGGGCGTCATGCCCAACACCTGCCGCAACTCCTCGACAGTCTCGAACGGCGTGCCGGGCGGGCTGTAGGGTAGGTTGGCGGCGCGGTATTGCGGCCCTTTCGCGCCCAACGGGCGGGCAAGCTGTCCCGGCGTGCGCCAGTCCACGATGGCGGCGGCAAGCGAGGCCGCCGGCTTTGCCCCCACCCCAACCCGCTGCAGCAAAGCCGACAGCAAAGCCTCGGAAGCGGTGTTGGGATTCACCTTCCCCGCCAGGCTTGTCACCCGGACGATTCCGCGGCCGCCCGGCGCCGCCGTGGCATGGTCGAGCCCATCGACCCCGCGTTGCTCCGGCGCGTCGCTCATCAGGCGGAATATCGTCGCATACACCAGGCCGTCCGCCTCGGCCTCCAGAACCGCCGACGATCGGATGTTGCTGGCCAGTTGCAGTTCCGTGCGTGCGGAGGCCATCAGTTGCGTGCCCAGCAGCGCCAGCAGCGCCAGCGACCACAGCACGATCAGCAACGCGAACCCGCCCTCCCGCCGAATCCTGCGTTCAGTCACGCGGGCCTTAGTCACGCGGGCGGTCCTGTGCCGGTTCGGCCACGATGTCCGGCCAGTACCGCCCGCTGCCGCCGGGAAAGTCGAGCTGGATACGCACGAGCCGCGGCAGATAGGAGGCGGCCCACGCCTCGCTCCAGCCGACGCGGCCGGAACCGCCGGGATAGAGGTAGTTGAAGCGGATGGAGTCCATGCCGGCCAGCAGGGTGGCCTCCGAAAACGCGGGTGACGCGCTGCGCTCGCGCACATGCAGGTGGGGCGTCCAGCGCATCACCAAGCGATGCGCGCCATCGACCGCCAACGTCACGTCGACATGCCGGTAGGCGCCATCGCCCACTCCGGTTGGAAGATCAGTGGTGAAGCTGAAGGCGGCGTGGTTGCCGCGCAGTTGCGGGGGATCGGTTTGGCTGCCCGGGTCCATGCGCGCCACCAAACCGCGCAATGTGCGGTCCACCCCGTCCAGGTCGGCGCGCCGGCCAATCAGGCGGGATTGCATGGCCAAGGCGCGGAGGCCGAAATCGGCGCCTTGCTTAATCTCAAGCAGCACGAAGCCGAACACCGCCAGCGCCACCAGCACCTCGAGCAGCGTGAAGCCGGAAGGTCGCCTGGTCACGGCAGTACGGGCGAGACGGGGCTAAGCCGCCTGGTGTCGAGCCGGATGCTGGATTGGCGCCCTTGGGAAGCCCAGGAAATCGTGGCGAGCACCTGGTACAGCACCGTCGGGGTCGGCCTGCTCCGGCCAACGGCCGCAACCGGCACGGTGTTGAGCGGCACCACCTGCAGCCGCCAGTGATACGGCCCTTCGTCGCCCTGCCGGTCCAGCGTTCCGGCTTCGGTAAGCTCGCGGAACAACTGCAAATGCGACTGCGCCAGCGCCACGGCGGTTTCGGTTTGCGCGGCGATGTCGACGCCGCGCAAACCTTGCGAGCCGCTCCGCATGAGTGCCGCGAGCGCGATCGACATGATGACGAAGGCGACCAGAACCTCCAGCAGCGTGAAGCCGCCTTCGCGCAACCTCACTTGGCCGTATGCAGCACCTTCTGGGCATGGTGGAGGACTTCCGCGCACTCGTCGTCGTCCTCCTCGGTCGCTTCTTTCTGTGCGTCCTTCAGATCGTTCTGCAAAACCGCTCTGGTGTGCTCGTCTTTTACGTCGGCGATGCTTGGCGAAAGTTGCTCGATCCCTTGCTGGCAAGCGGAAGCGGCGTGAGCGAATCCGGCCGGCACCGCCATCATGGCAAGCAGCAACGCCAAACCCGTAGTGACATGCAATTTCATTGGGGAAGGTCTCCGATGAGATAGTGCAAAAGTAAAGACAGGACGGTCATGCGGCGACATGATGTTTTGATGAACACGATCATCCGACATCGCACTGAGTTCACGATGCCGTGAGAATGCAAATCTAAGGCGCATGTAATCGTCCTGTAACCGAGGTGACAACGTGGCGCCGAAGCCAGCACGTTAACGTAACCTAATTCTGAGGTCGGATTACTGCTTGGGCAAGATGAAGCCTGCAGCGAATTACTCTGGCAGCGGATCGTTGCAATTCTAAAAGGATGTATCGGTGGAAAACAAGTTCAGCTCCGCAAACCTGCGGAACGCTCTGCTCGCCGCAACCATGCTGTTCGGTTTCAGCGTGCCGGCGTTTGCCGACGTCGACGACGGCCGGATGGACAATGAAACCACGTCCCCGCCGCTGCCGACCGGCCAGCACATTGCGCCAAAGGCGGCGACCGGCGCCTATTTCACCGGTCTCAATCCTGGCCTTGCCAACTTCCCGGACCATCTGGTCAGCCAGGCGATCAAGACCGCCGTGAGCCCCGACGGCAACACCCTGCTGGTGCTGACCAGCGGCTACAACAACCTGTCCAACTCCGCCGGCAAGCTCGATCCCGCCGCGTCGAACGAGTATGTGTTTGTCTACGACATCTCCGGCGGCAACAAGGCCAAGCCTGTGCAGAAGCAGGTCATCCAAATCCCGGACACCTTCGTAGGCATCGCCTTCGCGCCCAACGGCTCCACCTTCTACGTGTCCGGCGGCGTGGACGATATCGTCTACGCCTATGGCCTCAACAACGGTCAGTGGACGCAGAGTGGCTCGGTCAAGCTCGGCCACGCCACCGGCAACGGGCCGCTCGACACGCAAGGCCCGAGTGTTGCGAACCTCGCTGTCAGCCAGGACGGCACCAAGCTAGTCGCCGACAACATCTACAACGATTCTATTTCGGTCATCGGCCTGCCCGGCCTGAGCGTGCTGGGTGAGCTGGATCTGCGTCCCGGCATCATTGATCCGAGCAAGTCCGGCGTGGCGGGTGGCGAGAACCCGTTTGGCGTGGCGATCAGGAACAACACGATCGCCTACGTCTCCAGCCAGCGCGACCGCGAGGTCGACGTCATCGACTTCAGCAAACCAAAGCCGACGCTCGTCACGCGCATCAGATTGCCCGGCAGCCCCAACAGCGTGGCGCTGAATGCCGACCAGACGCGGCTCTACGTGACGCAGGACAACACCGACACGGTGGCGGTGATCAACACCAGCACCAACAAGGTTGTGGAGGAGATCCGCACCGCGGCCCCGGAAGGCCTGCTGTCCAACCCCGAGGACTTCACCGGCGCCGCTCCCAACAACCTCGTGCTGTCACCTGACGGCAATACCCTGTACGTCACCAACGGCGGCGCCAACTCCGTCGCGGTCATCGACATCGGCGGCGCGGCCCCGCACCATACCGTTGGCCTGATTCCAACCGGCTGGTACCCGCACTCGCTCAGCCTCTCGGCCGATGGCAAGGCGATGTACGTCGTCAACGGCAAGAGTGAGCCAGGGCCAAATCCGCAGCATCTGACTGGCGCCACCGGCTTGCTGAAGAACAACGGCAAGACCGCGGCGCAGAATGCCGCCGTCGCCGTGGCCGCGAACGCGTCCAACCAGTATGTCCTGCAGCTGGAGTCGGCTGGCCTGCTCGCGCTGCCGGTTCCGAGCGCATCGGACCTGGCAAACCTGACCGGCGTCGTCGCCGCCAACAACGGCTACAACGTCGCGCCGAACCAGCATGATCTGGCGGTCATGGGCGCGCTGCGTCAGCGCATCCAGCACGTCATCTACGTGGTCAAGGAAAACCGCACCTACGACCAAATCCTGGGCGACCTGCCGACCGGCAACGGCGACCCGGCGCTGGCGCAGTTCGGCCAGGCGGTCACGCCGAACTTCCACCGCCTAGCAACCAACTTCGTCACCTTGGACAACTTCTTCGACTCAGGCGAGGTGAGCGGCAACGGCTGGCCGTGGTCCACGTCGGCGCGCGAGACGGATACCGTCACCAAGGCGATCCCGCTCAACTACGCAAACAGCCCAACGGGAAACAAGTACGGCCGCGGCGCGCCGTACGATGCCGAAGCGCAGAACCGTGGCGTCGACACCGGCTACGCCAGCGTGGCGCAACGCCAGGCGGCCGACCCGCGCTACCCGAACGACCCGAACCTGCTGCCGGGCACCAACAACGACGGCGCGCCGGATGGCCCGAACGGCCAGAAGCAGCGCGGCTATCTCTGGGACAGCGCCGTGCGCGCAGGCCTGACCGTCCGCAACTACGGCTTCCTGTGCGACCTGAACCGCTACAACTCCGGCGACGCGGCGCAAATCCCCGACGATCTGATGCCGGCCGAGAATAACCCGCCGACCCAGGTTGCCTTCCCGGCCAACCCGACCTTGATCCCACGCACCGACATCTACTTCCGCAGCTTCGACAATGCGTTCCCGGACATCTACCGCGAGCAGGAATGGGCGCGTGAGTTCGACGGGTATGTCGCTCAGAAGAAGCTGCCCAACCTCTCCCTCGTGCGCTTGATGCACGACCACATGGGCAACTTCGGCACGGCCATCCTGGGCGTGAACTTCCCCGAAGCGCAGCAGGCCGACAACGACTACGCCGTGGGCCTGTTGGTCGACAAGGTCGCGCACAGCCCGTTCAAGGACAACACGCTGATCTTCGTCATCGAGGACGACGCCCAGGACGGCCCCGACCACGTCGACGCGCACCGCAGCACCGCCTACGTCGTCGGCCCGTACATCAAGCAGCACGCGCTCGTCTCCACCCGCTACTCGACGGTGAACATGCTGCGCACGATGGAGGATGTGCTGGGGATCGACCACCTCAACCTCAACGACGCCTACCAGCGTCCGATGACGGACATCTTCGATCTGAACCAGAAGGACTGGACGTTCCACGCGCAGGGCTCGACGGTGCTGAACCAGACGCAAGTCGCCAACCAGCTGCCGATCGACTTCGCCAGCCGCGCGCCCTTCAAGGCGGCCCACCCCGCCGCGTATTGGGAGGATGCGACCCAGGGGTTCGATTGGTCGAAGGAAGACCGGGTTCCGGCCGTGCTGTTCAACGAGATCGTCTGGAAGGGCATCATCAAGGACGCCTCCTACCCGACCGCCCGCGACGGCGCGGACCTGCGCGCAAACCGCGCGCAGTTGATAAAGGCGCGCGCGCTGCACGTCGGCGAGTAGTCCGGCAACCGACACGTCGGGGTGGGGCAGGTATGCTCTGCCCCGGCGTGGCGGCGTTTACTGGGAGCTGTGCGCTGGCGGTTTGATCTGGCGCGATGCGGTCTGTTCCATGCTGGCTGCGCCAAGCGGGATACTTAAGACAACGCCATTTAGATTAAGTGAGTAACCTGATTGCCTATGTCTGTATTAGGCCGCCGTTCTATCGCGTTTTGTGTCACCTCCAAGCGATGAAGACGGTAGCTTCTGCCTCCACTCCATAAATTCCCTTTCGGCATGCGTTTTGGCGCGACCCTTGAGGTAGTCACCGTAGTCTCTAAAAATTGGAACATCCTGAACGGCCAACAAATCGTCAAATTTTGACATCATCTCAGCCATAGTAAGCCCTATGCCACGCATCGCCCGAAGCTCGACAAAAAGCAGAAATTGCTCGCAAAGTATGTGTAAACTATGTAGCTCACTCTCGTTGAGGTAATTCTTACCGGTGTGGATGTCGCCGACGGCTGGTCTTCTCCCATTCATGGTCTGTAGGCCCATGTTGGGTTCATCTGCGTCAGCTCGGTCCAAGATTATTCCTGCAGCAGGCAGTCCGGTTATGGCGTAAAGAAATTTGTCTTGAAGTCTTGTAAAAAACTTCCGTGCAGCTTCCGATTGAGCGTCATAATCAGATGATCCGAAGGCAAAGGTGTCTCGTACGCCCCGATAGATATTTCTCTCATCTGCACGAATGGCGCGAACCTTAGCGGCTAGTTCGCGGAGCGCTCGGGGGTCATTTTGAAGGCGCGACTCATTAAGTGCAAAACCTTGAACTAGGTAGTCTCTCAATACGGCCGTAGCCCATTTGCGGAAAGCAGTCCCCCTCTTATTACTAACCCTGTAACCAACTGACAAAATGGCATCTAGGTTGTAATGTAAAAGATTTAGCTCAACGCCGCTTTTGCTAGTTCCCTTAAATTTTTGAGTTGTTGTTTCTTGCTGTAGTTCAGCTTCTCGGAAAATGTTGCTAAGATGCCCTCCAACCGTGCTAGCGGTAATGCCAAAGGCATCGGCCATTTGCTGCTGGGTCGCCCATAGTGTCTGGTTTGACGGGTCTAATGTGAAATCAGCGGCATTCTCGGGTGTCTGATAATGAACTAGGGTCAGGACTCGTTGATCACAGCCAGAAGATGACGGTTGCGGCAATGCAGATGGCAGACATGAAGGTATGGGCGCAGCGATCGTAGCGGGTGTGGATGCGCCGCCAGTCTTTGAGCTTGCCG
>JAABUQ010009931.1_pt1 | contig 12661 bp, 12 predicted proteins | sample 5560001 | NCBI WGS metagenome assembly JAABUQ01 (sample SAMN10711888, study PRJNA513371) | rock metagenome | isolation source: Antarctica rocks | place: Antarctica: Victoria Land, Finger Mt nord | collected 2015-12-18 | reverse complement strand
CGGTCATGCGGCGCAAAGCTTCTTCCGGGTCTATGCCCAGCTTGCGGGCGACATTGACGAGTGTAAACAGCAAGTCGCCCAGCTCATCGGCGGCCCGTGCCGTATCGCCCTGCGCGATCTCGGCCCTCAGTTCGCCAATCTCCTCCTGCACCTTGTCCAGCACTTGGTTGGTGTCGGGCCACTCAAAGCCGACTTTCACCACGCGCTTGGACACTTCCAGCGCGCGCATCAGGGCGGGCAAGGCGGGCGGGATGCCATCTAAGAGGCTTTCGCGCTCGCGGTTGCCATGCTCAGCGCGCTTGATCTGCTCCCAGTTGCGCAGGACATGCTCGGCATCGTCTACCTGTGCGTCGCCAAAGACATGCGGGTGGCGGCGGATCAGCTTGTTTGTGATGCCGCGCGTAACATCATCTATCGTAAACTGCCCCGCCTCGGCGGCAAGCTGGGCATGGAAGACCGCTTGCAGCACCAGATCGCCCAGCTCCTCGCACAGCTTTTCCGCACTGCCCACGTCTACCGCTTCCACGACTTCGTAGGCTTCTTCAATCACGTACTTTTTGAGTGTCTGATGCGTTTGCTCCAAGTCCCACGGGCAGCCATCCTGCGGGTCGCGCAGGCGTGCCATGACTTGAACCAGAGCATGAAGTCCGCCGTTCGGGTTGGGGGCATTGGACGGGTTGGGGGCATTGGGCCGGGCGCGGGCTTGTGCAATTAAGCCACGCACATACTCGCTGGGGTCGGCGCTCTGGGCGGCGCAGAACGCATAGTCTTCCGGGGACAGCGCAACGGGGAAGGGAGAACTCATGCCGCTATTGTACCTGGTGCTTTGGCCCTGCTCTTCGGCCCCCTCTTTGGGCAAGAGGGAGCCAAAAGGGCCATGTTTAGCGCGGGGGAGCCGGTGCGCCTTGCGGCGGAAACTGAGGAGCGCCGCCGGGAATGGCAGGCTGCGGGGGCGGCGGGTTCTTAAGGTCGCTGAGCAGCTGCGTGTACTGCGTGCCGGCGAGAGCAATGGTAATCTTGCCATCTGTAGCAAGCTTGGTCTGGTAGTCGCGCTCCTGCTGCTGCAAAGCGGCGAAGGCCTGCGGGTTCTTGGCAGCATTCTGCTCGGTCAAGATAAAGGGGATTAATGTCTTGACGCTGTCAAACGACACCACTTCTTTGGGCTTTTTCTCCACGACCTGAATAAGCCACCACGCTCCCTGGAACGAGAGCGGGGGCGTGGTCTGCCCGGCAGCCGTGCCGCTCACGCTTTTAATTAAGGGGGCGAGCAGCGGGTTCTTGCCGGCATCCAAAGGCACCCACTGCAAAAACTCGCCATTAACAAGCTGCTTGTTCAGCGAGCGGGGCAGGAATGTGTCAAACTTCTGGCCGCTTTGGATTTGCTTGTAAACCTGCTGCGCATCGACCTGGTTGGCAAGGGCGATGCCGCGCACATGGGCACGGTCGGGCTTGGTAAACTGCGAAGCTTTGTTGGTATCATAGTAGGCTTTGACTTCGGCATCGGTGGGCGCGGGCTGGCCCTTGGTCAGCAGCTTGACTTGCGCGAGCTGCGGGCGGATTTGCAGGTCTTTAACATCCTGTGGGGTCAGGCCATTTTCCCGCAGCCGGTCTTCTAACGGCTGGATATTTTGCGCGTCCTGCAGCAGCTTGACATTGTTGTACTGCGTGTTCACTTCGGCATCGGTGGGGGCGGCCCCTTGCTGCTGCGCCAGTCCTTCCAGGGACAAGTTGCCGATGATCTGCTGCAAAACGGCACGACCGGCAGGCTGGCCCGCGAGGGGGCTTTGCGGATTGGGCGCGTAGTTTTGCAGCTGCGTGAAGAACTCCGCCTGGCTGACAGATTGGCCGCCGACACTAGCAACTGTGTCATTGGCGTTCATGGGGGCGAGCGCGGCCACGCCGCCCGGCTTGCTCGCGCAGCCGGCCCCGAAGGTCGCGCATACGGCCAGCGCGGCGGCAAGCCCCGCTCTGCGTCGTGAAAGTTGCATGGTCTGTGTGTCTCTCCTTTGGACGAATAACAGCGTGAAAAATAAGCCGCGGGCCTAAACACCGTTGTTTAAACCGGACGGCGGGCGCGCAGGCTCAGCACCAGTTCAACCTCGCCGCGCGGCAGACCGGTTTGGCGGGCAATCTCGGCAGGGTCGGCCTCTCCAGCATCGGCCAGGGCATAGACAGGCCGGTAGCGCGCCTCTTCGGGCGTTAAATGAAAGGGCGGCGGCGCGGCGAACGAGGCAGGCGCGTCCAGCCTCTCGGCGGCGGGCAGAGTCGGCACGGCAGGCTCCGTGTCCACAAAGGCGGCACCCCGGAGCGACATGTCCACGGCCAAAGGCGGTGCCGCTGCACCGGGCAGCAGCAGGGGCGCGGTCAACGGAACCGTGCTTGGCACCTGCGAGCCGGTCAGTGGAGCCGTGATTAGCACTTGCGGAGCTGTACCCGGAACCGGCGGCGCGGCAGGCGGCACTTCCCCCAAGATTCCCGCGCTTGCATCGGCGGGCGCTCCCCGGCCCTGCCCATTGCGCCCGGCGGCAAGCGCGCCGTGCTCGGGAATAGGCACAGCGGTTTCGGTGAGAAGCACGAGCGGGGCGGGCGAGGCAGGCACGGCGGCGAGGGCAGGCGCAAGGTCGGTACGCTCAAACGCTGCTTGGAGCCGCTGCTCGACCAGGCGCAGGCGCTGCTCCGCCTCATAAATGCGCTGCTCGGCGACCACGGCACGCCGCTCAAGCTCCACCATAAGCTGCTCCACAGTCATGCGCAGCTTTGCCCAGTCTTCCACCGCCGGAGCGCGCGCGTCGGCAGCTTTGACTGTCAGATCACGCCGCGCCAGCCACCAGAACAAAGCGGTGGCGGCCAGCACCAAAAACTGCAATGTCAATGCCATAGGTTACTGCTTCCTCCCCGCCGCCCGCGCTTCGGGCAGCACAGCCCGAATGGCTTCGCCGGTTCCTCGCCGCCGTCCCAGCACAATCGTCACCCGCGCGGCTGTCCATCCCGCCCCGGACGCCAGCGCATCGGCCCGCAGCCAAAGCCGCAGGGCGTCCCCGTCCGGCGTGACCGCCATTTGCTGCACCAGGGCGAGCGGCACCTGCGCAAACGACGCGACAAAAACAACCTCTTCCACCTTGGCTCCGCAGGCAGACGCGAGTGCCTGCGTTTCGGCGGCAAAGTGTTTGGCCCTGTCCGCCCCGGCAGGCGCATGCGTTCGGCGGCAAAGCAGCGGCACGCGCGTCAAGCGCGCGAGCTGCGAGCCTGTGCGCGGCGCGGCAAAGGCGGGAATGCCGCCGCGCCCGTTACGCGCCCGCGCGGCGGGGCTGCCGCCCAAGAGCGCTAGGGGAACCGCATGCACCGGGGGCGCGGGCAGAGACACCGGCAGCACGCGCGCCTGCCCTCCCGCAAGGCAGACCGAAAGCGGCAGGGTTGTCCCGGCCTCGCTGTTGTTGTGCCCAATCTCGTTTGGCCCAATTTCTAGCGCCTGCACTTTGGGGAGAAGCACATCCGCCTTGCCGCCATGCACCGCGCTGCCTGCCAAAAAAACCGCCGCATTGCCGCTGACTGCGCACGGCAGAACAGCGGCATCCAAATCCCCGCCGCCCCCGGATGCCCTCGGCGGCTGCCAGAAGTGCGTGCCCGCCTCAAGACGCCAGCCCTGTTCTCCTGTTCCGCTTGCGGGGGCGGGCCAACAGGTCGCCTCCGAAACATGGTGGCCGGCGACTGCCGAAGCGTGCGCCTCCAATTCCATCTGCCGCACCTGCACAGGCCCAAACGCGCGGGCGAGGAGGGCACGGGTTTGGCTCCACCAGGCGGGCGAAGCATCCGGCAGGCGAGGCTTCATACAGCAGCCGCGACGGGCGTTTCCGGCACGTCTTCCCACAGCATGCGCACGGCAGCCTCCAATCGCGCCAGCGGCTCCAACGCGTCCATGCTGCGGCTGATTTCAGACAGCGCGCGGACTAGGTCGGCTTTGCGCGCGCCATCCACGTCGGCGGCGAAGCGCACTCGGAGGGGCGAACCTGTTTCGGACACTTGCAGCAGCAGCTCATCGTCGGCGACGACCTGTTCCGCGCCCCATTCCTTCAAGGCGGGCAGGCGGGTGGGCAGCAGCAGCGCGGCTTTTTTGCCGCTCGCCGCCAGGGCGGGCAGCAGAGCCGTGTCGCCGACTAAAAACAGCTCCGGCTTCTGCTCCAAGCGGCTGATGAGGTTTGCCGCCACGACATCGCCATGAATGTATTTTTCCAGCACATCGCCGTACAAGACGCGCTGCAATTTGGTCGCCCGCACCGGCTCGGTGTAGCGAAACTCCAGCGGCAGGCCCTGCGTGTCCGTGACCATCGCCCCGCCCATAAAAACGTTGTCGGCGACCGCCATTGAAAGCACATACCCGACTGTGGTTTTTGCCGCCGCCATTACTGTTTCCCGTTTACGCGTACGCGTGCTTTCTTGCATAGTGTAGCAAATCACCGGGAACGTGTCAACCCCTCGGGCGCATTCGGGGCCTGGGATTGATTTGGACGCGGTGCAAGGGCGCTGCGCGGGCGTTTTTTCGGTGTCGTCAGCGCATAGCAACGACGCACGGATTTGTTCCGTCGTTGCAACGCGCTGGAAACGCGAGGGCAATGGGTGTGCAAAGGCTTTGAGAGTCCCTCCCCCGCCTTCGTAAAACTCAGGCTTCCCCTCCCCTGAAGGGGAGGGGTGCCTGGTACATAAAGTTAATCACTTCGGTGAGGGGCTGTGCTTTGTGTATGGTTCGGCAGAGAAGAACACTTTATTATCTAGATCAACCTACGGACACAGGCACCCCTCCCCTGAAGGGGAGGGGAAGTGCGAGCCATGCGAGCACGGGGGAGGGACTTTTGAGGCCGGAGAAAGGCCTGCTCACGCGGGGTTTGTCTTGACAAAGAGACCCCTGAAAGGTAGACTGTGCGTTACGGTGCCGGTTTTTAGCGCGTCAAGGGCACGAAAATCCGCCGAACAGCGGGAGTTTGCAGGGGGATTTATGATTATCGTACTCTCGTCAGGGGCGACGAAAGAGAACTTGGAGCACGTAACGGGCATGCTGGAAGAACGAGGCTATGGCGTCCATCTTTCCGAGGGCGTGGAGCGGACAATCGTGGGGGCCGTGGGCGTGCCCAATGATCCAGGGCAGAAGTCCAGCGTTATGGAGCAGTTTGAAGCGCTGCCGTATGTGGAAAAAGTCGTCGCAATCTCCAAGCCCTACAAACTGGTCAACAAGCCGTTCCATCCCGAACCCACGGTTATCAACGTGGGCGGCATTCCTATCGGCGACCCGACATTCCTGGTGATGATGGCCGGGCCATGCACCGTGGAAACTCAGGAACAACTGATGGCGTCGGCGCGTGCAGTCAAGGCCGCCGGGGCGCATATCCTGCGCGGCGGGGCATTCAAGCCGTCCACGTCGCCGTATTCGTTCCACGGACACGGCGAGCCTGCCCTGAAGATGCTGGCCGAAGCGCGCGAAGAGCTGGGCATGCCGATTATCACCGAAGTGCTGGACGTGCGGGATGTGGAGATGGTCTGCGGGTACGCCGACATTCTGCAAATCGGGACGCGCAATGCCACCAATTTCCCTTTGCTGACAGAAGTAGGCAAAACGCAGACGCCCGTCATGCTCAAGCGCGGCATGTCCGCGACTATTGAAGAATGGCTGCAAGCCGCCGAGTATATCCTGGCGCAGGGAAACAAAAACGTGATGCTGTGCGAGCGCGGCATACGCACATTTGAAACGTACACGCGCAACACGTTTGACATCAACGCCATCCCTGCGGTCAAAGAGCTATCGCATCTGCCCATTATCGCCGACCCGTCGCACGGCACCGGCAAAGCCAGCCTGGTCAATGCGGTCTCGCGGGCAGGCGTCGCGGCAGGCGCAGACGGACTGATTATTGAAGTACACCCCAACCCGGAAAAAGCCCTCAAAGACGGCGCGCAGTCGTTGCTGCCGCAGGCATTTGATTGTTTAATGGACGACATCAAGCCTATCGCGCAGGCTGTCGGGCGCAGGATGTAGGCATCGCACAACCATCTGCCGAGAACGATAGCTTCCCCTTCGCCGCGTTTGACAAGTGCGTGCGAGGGGGATTTTTCTTTGGGAAGCAAGGCGCAGCAGAGGCGGAAAGGCGGCAGGCGAAGCGTGAGCGAAGCAGGCGACAAGCCGTTTGGGACGGTGGCGATTATTGGGGTCGGGCTGATTGGCGGCTCTATCGGCCTGGCCTTGCGGCGTTCGGGCCTGGCGCAAACCGTGATTGGCGTGGAACCAGAGTGGCCGCGCGTCATGGCCGCCCATGCCGCAGGCGCGATTAATTATCCTGGAACCGTGTGGGACAAGAACACGGTAGATGCAGACCTCGTTGTTATCAGCACGCCGGTTGGGTATATTGTAGAGATTATTAAAGATGTGCTGGCATGGGTCAAGCCGGGCGCAGTGGTGACGGATGTCGGCAGCACCAAGTTCGCTATTGTCCAAAAAGCGGGAGACAGCGCGTTCTTTGTGGGCGGGCATCCCATGACCGGCTCGGAGCGAGCGGGCGTGGAAGCGGCCCGCGCCGACTTGTTTGAGGGAGCGACGTGGGCGCTGACCCCCACCCCGCACACCGATACCCAAGCGCTGGCCTTGGTGGAACGCCTGGCGCACACACTGGGAGCCAAAACATTGGTATTGACAGCAGAAGCGCACGACGCCATGACAGCCGTGACCAGCCACCTGCCGCATGCCCTGGCGTCATCGCTGATGCGTCAGGCTGCCGCCCTGCGCGAGACGTATCCCCAAGCGGTGAGCCTCAGCGCAGGCAGCTTTGCGGGCGCGACCCGCGTCGCCGCCTCGCCCCCGGAGATATGGCGCGACGTGTGCCTTTCCAACAAAGACGCCCTGCTTGCCGCCCTGCACGACTTCCGGGCACAAATAGACGGGCTGGAAGCAGCGCTGACGGCAGAGGACGGCGCAGCGATAGAAGCATTCTTTGCGCAGGGCCGCGCCGCCAAAAACGAGTGGGATAAACGCTAACCGTGCGTGGCCTTCTAGCCGCTGGTTACCTTGAGGAAGTCTTTCGCATCCTCAAACTTGGCGCAAGTCTCGGCCTCAATCGCTTCCCAAGTGGGCGCGGAGAACGAAAGCCACTGCTGCACTTCCGGCGCAATGGCCGGGACAAGCGAGTCGCCGCCGCTGCCGAGATGCACCTTGCGGGCGACATGGTCGGCGGCATGGATAATAGCGACAATCTCAAAGTGCTCTTTGGCAAAGGCGGGCTGATGGTGCAGCATAATCATAGAAGTGAGTGATGGCGGCAGGTTCCACTTCTCCGCGATGCGCTTGCCCACAAGGGCATGGCCGACGCCCAGCGCAGTCTTCTCGGCATCCCAGAGAGAGATTTTGGCGGCCTGCGCCAGCTTAATCGCAATGGCGTACTGGTCGGGAAAGTACAAGTCTAGGAACAGCTTGCCGATGTCGTGCATCAGGCCCCCGACAAACACTTCCTCCACGGACTTGGCTGGCACGTTCTTGCGGCGGGCAATCACGCCTGCCGCTGCGGCCACAGCCAGCGAGTGCGCCCAGAACTTCTCGCGATCCAAGGCGGTTTGCCGCCCCCGCGCATCAAACGCATTAAAGACGCCCAGCGATGTTGTCAAGTTGCGCACAGTGTTGAAGCCGAGGATGACCACGGCGTGGGTAATCGTGGCTATTTTGCGCGGAAAGCCATAGTAGGACGAATTGACCAGCCGCAGCACCTTGGACGCCAGGGCCTGGTCGCCTGAAATCAGGCGGTTCAGGTCGGCAGCCGAAGTGGTCGGGTCGTTGATTGTCTGCATCACGCGCATGACGACAGCGGGCAGGGGCGGCAAGTCCTGCAATTCGTCCTCAATAATACGCAGCAGGCGCTCCTGCTTGAGCTTGGTTTCCACAATCGTTGCCAAAGCGTGTCCTCATCCATAAGGGGTAGTGCTAGGCTGATTATCGGCAGGCGGCAGGGAAAACTCAAGAGCTAATCCGTTATTTTACCAGGCGAAGTTTGTTGTTTTTCCAGGCGAAGTTTGCTATTTTATCAGGGGCAGGATTTGCCTGAACGCAGGCGTGCCCGCCGCGCCCAGCAGCTCAAACACGGCAGCCTCGGCGGCGCACGGCAGCACGCCGCCGTCCCGCACGCGCTCCATGCCCAGCTTGTGCTTTTCTAATGTGCGGGCAGACACGGCATCGGCAGCCACATGGGCTTGGTATCCTAATTCCGTCAGCTTCAATGCGGTCTGGGCGACACAGATATGCGTTTCCAGCCCGCACAGCACAATCTGCCGCCGCCCGCTCTGCGCCAGCGCAGCCATGAATGCCTCGCTGCCCGTGCAGGAGAACGTGAGCTTGTCTATCGGCGCAGGAGCATTGGTGGCAAGCGCGTCGGCAGCAGCGGGGGCAAGGCCGCCAAGCCGGGCCGCGTTCTGCGTGGTCGCGATGAGCGGAATGCCTAAAATGGGCGCCGAGCGCATGAGCAAAAGCACGTTCGCCAGCAGCGCATCGGGGTTGTGCATGATGCGCAGCAGCGCTTCCTGCATATCTACAACAACCAGCAGCGTATCTTGGGGGCGCAGCAAAGGCGAGGGCGGCATGGGCGGTCAGTTTCTAGCGGGGCAGGTTAGTTCTGGCGAGGCGGGCCGGAGGACGCGCGCACAACAAGCTCGCCGGGGAAGGCGAAGTCGCGCACGGCATCCGGGTCGGAGACTTCGGCATCGTGCAGCGCGTAAAGCTGGTCCACGGCGGCTTTGGCAAGCAAGGCCAGCGGACGACCCAGGGCTGTCAGGGGCGGCGTCAGCGCTTCGCCCAGCTTCGGCGTATCCGTAAAAGACACCAGCGACACGTCCTGCGGCACGCGCACACCCAGTTCAGCCAGCGTCTGCGCCGCCACTGCGGCCACGCTTTCATCGGAGCACGCGAGCGCTGTGGGATGTCCGGGCTGGCCTGCCTCCGGCCCCAGCAAAGTCTGCACGACGCGCCGCACCTGCTCGCGCTCGCCCAGCGTGCGCACCGTGTCATACGGGGCAGGCAGGATATTGTGAATGTTGCCGCCTTTCGCCGCCCATGATGCCTGCATGCCCTGAAACTGCTGGCGGGTGACGCGCGGGTACGCTTGCGGCGCGACAAATGCGAGGCGCCGGTGCCCCAGCTCCCACAAATAGTCGCCGACCGTCTTGCCGCTTGCGAAATTATCCACATGCACCTGCACCCACTCGCGCGGGGCATTGTCCACCTCGCCGATCATCACGCAGGGAATGGAGGCGGCAGCGGCTTCGCGCGGCAGCAGGGCGGGCGTCAGCAGGATCATGCCCATAATTCCCAGCGCGTCCAGGCGGGGCAGGTCATCCGAAGTCAGCAGGCGCAGGCCGTAATCATCTTCCGCTTCCGCCTCGGACTCCAGGGCATACTGGCTCAGCGCGGCCTGCAAGTTTTGGAGCACAAACGCTGTGGACGGCGAATAGTCGGCATCCCACACGCCGATAAACTGCTCGGTGCGCTGGCGGCGCAGGCGGCGGCTGCCACGCGGACGACCGGAGCGCACCGGCGTGTAGTTAAGCAATTCAGCGACTTGCAGCACTTTGCGCCGCGTAGTTTCGCTGACAAAGGTGCCGTTGTCCCGCCCGCTCAGCACGGTGGAAACGACGCTTGGCGACACGCCCGTCTTTTCGGCAATGTCTTTAAGGGTGACCGCCATGAGTGTTCCTGCTTCCCTGGAAACCGCGCGCCGAGGCTTTGGAATGCCCTTTGCTTCGCTGTCGGCTTCTTTTTTATCCTGTTCCTTGCGCGTTCCTTTGGCTTTTACTTGGCGTTTCCAGCCGATACCAACGACGGAAGAAAACCGTCCGTCGTTGGTATGCGCTTATTCTGCGAAAGAACAGCCGAAGGAACGCGTGGGCAAGGGCCTTAAAGCGGCGGCGAAGTTTTACAGCTTGCCCAGTGCTTTGAGGCTGTCCACAGTGGCGCGTACCTTGCCTGCGGACTCGGTAATCCCTGCCCGCTCTGTTTCAGTAAGCGGAGCAAGAGCGGCCAAATCGTACACGGCCTCCACGCCGTCTTTGCCCAGCAAGGTCGGCACGCCAAAGTACAAATCGCTGACCCCGTACTGCCCGCTGAGCAGCACGGTGCAGGCCAAAATGCGCTTGCGGTCAAGCAGCACGGCCTCCACCATTTCCGCCGTGGCAACACCGGGGGCGTACCATGCGCTGGTGCCAATTAAAGTGGTGAGAATGCCCCCGCCCTGCCGCGTGTCGTCCTCAATCTTCTGCAATTGATCGCTGGTAAGCTTGCCCATGTCCACCCACTTCTGCACAGGGATACCGCCGACCGTGGTGAGCGAGCGCACGGGAACCATCTGGTCGCCATGCCCGCCGAGGACATACGCCTGCACATCCTCCACGGACACGCCGACGGCCTGGGCGATATAATTGCGGTAGCGCGTGCTGTCCAGAACGCCCGCCTGCCCAATCACTTTGGAGGAAGGCAGGCCGGTTTCTTTGAGTGCAACATGGCACATGGCATCTAAGGGGTTGGAAACAACAATATAAACCGCGTCCGGGCTGTGCGCGACGGCCTGGCCGGCGACCGAGGCGACAATGTCGGCATTAACAGCAAGCAAGTCTTCGCGGGACATGCCGGGCGTGCGGGGACGGCCCGATGTAATCACGACAACATCGCTGTTCGCGGTATCTGCGTAGTCGGAAGTGCCCAGGAGCCGTCCATCGTAGCCGACAATGGGCGAAACTTGGTTCAAATCCAAGGCTTTGCCCTGCGCCATAGACCCTGTCTTGCGGGGCTTTTCTAAGGTGAGGTCATCGGGCAAGTCCAGCAGGGCAACATCGGCGTACCCCTGCTGCGCGACATGGAAGGCAACAGTCGCCCCGACATTGCCCGCGCCAATCACGGCGACTTTCTTCTTTCCAGCGGCCATAGTTCCTTCTTTCTTGGGGTGTCAGGGCAGCAAATCGGCGAGGGCAATACTAGCGTTCGGCATTGCCAGCGGCGCGATAGCCTGTCCTGAGTGGTAAACAGTGAGGTCTGCGTAGCCGAACACGTCCTCGGCGAGGGTCATGGGATTGCGATGCACTTCTACTTGATTGGCATTAAGATTGATAATCCAGTAGTCGGCAATTCCGGCGCGGGCGTAAAGCGCAACTTTGCGGGTTCTGTCATAAGCGAGGGTAGTTAACGAAACTTCTACAAGAAGCGCGGCGGCAGAGGGAAGCGCCTGCGCAAAATCGCGCGGCTTGCCCCGAAGAACAGCGATGTCCGGCTCAGGTTCGGAGCGCGAACCGCCGTCAAAGGCGTTCTGCGCCACGACAAGATAACCGTCTGCAAAGATTGTGCGCAGGGTTTCGCTTGCCAGCACGACAGCCGTCCAATGAGGGGCGCTAATGGGGGACATTTGGAGTATCTCCCCGTCAACAAGCTCCACGCGCGCGTCGTGAAACCAGCCCATATCGCCGAGGGCGTGGTATTGGGGCTTGGTCCATAAATAAGGGCGCGGGTGATTGGGGGTGCGTTCGGCGGTTTCCATCATGTCCCCTCGCGGTTAAGCGTTCATTTTGGCGATAATGGCATCGGCCATCTCGGCGGTGCCGACAGCGGTGGGGTCGTTGCGGTCGGCTTTCATGTCATAGGTGACATCTTTGCCTTCGGCGATGACAGCGGACACGGCGCGTTCTAGTTTCGCGGCGGCGTCGTCTTCTTTCAGATACTTGAGCATGAGAAGGCCGGAGAGAATAAGCGCGGTGGGGTTGACTTTGTTTTGGTTCTTATACTTGGGGGCCGACCCGTGGGTGGCTTCAAACAAGGCGCAGTCCACGCCGATGTTTGCGCCGGGAGCCACTCCCAAGCCGCCGACAAGTCCGGCGCAAAGGTCGCTGAGGATGTCGCCGTATAGGTTCTCCATCACCATAATGTCGTAGTTTTCGGGGCGCTGGACAAGCTGCATGCACATGGCGTCCACAAGCCATTCGTCATACTCCACCCGGCCCTCGTATTCTTTGGCGACTTCGCGGGCGACTTCGTAGAAAAGGCCGTCCGTGTACTTCATAATGTTGGCTTTGGCGACCGCGGTCACTTTCTTGCGCCCGTTTTCAATCGCATAGTCAAAGGCGGCTTTGACAATCTGGCGCGAGCCGGTGCGGGAAATCGGCTTGATAGAGATGGCGGAGTCCTGGCGTATCTTGCCGCCCGCCATTGCGATAATCTTGCCCGCGTCTTCGCTGTCCACCGGGTATTCCACTCCGGCGTAAAGGTCTTCGGTGTTCTCGCGGACAATCACAAGGTCAACATTGTCGTAGCGGGAGCGCACGCCTGCGTAGGTTTTGCAGGGACGAATGCAGGCGTACAGGTCTAATTCTTTGCGGAGGGCGACATTGACGCTGCGAAATCCTGTTCCAATCGGCGTGGTGATGGGGCCTTTGAGGGCGACACGGTTCTTGCGAATGGACTCTAAAACATTGTTTGGCAGGGGCGTTCCTGCCGTCTCCATGATGTCCACGCCCGCCTCAACGACGTCCCAGTTGAACGCGACTCCGGTGCCTTCCAGGACGCGGCGGGTGGCTTCCACAAGCTCGGGGCCGGTGCCGTCGCCCCTTATCAGCGTTACATTATGTGCCATTTGATCTCCTTGGGTGCGCGCTGCGGGGG
>JAABUQ010009930.1_pt1 | contig 12661 bp, 9 predicted proteins | sample 5560001 | NCBI WGS metagenome assembly JAABUQ01 (sample SAMN10711888, study PRJNA513371) | rock metagenome | isolation source: Antarctica rocks | place: Antarctica: Victoria Land, Finger Mt nord | collected 2015-12-18 | reverse complement strand
TTGTCCACGCCTACGAGCAATATGGCCGCGATTGCGTGAAGCAGTTCCGCGGCATGTTCGCTTTCGCCCTTTGGGACGGGGAGCGGCGCCGGCTCTTCTGCGCACGCGACCGGCTGGGCATCAAGCCGCTCTACTATTACGCGAACGATCGCTTCTTCGCCTTCGCTTCCGAGATCAAGGCGCTGCTCGCCCATCCCGAGATCCAGGCCTCGCTCGACGAAACGCTGTTGCCTGAATACCTCACGTTTGGCTATACCAGCGGCGACCGAACGCTCTTCCGCGGCATTCGCAAGCTGATGCCGGGCCATACGCTCACGCTCGACGCCGCCTCCGGCCGGGTCGACGTCGAGCGTTACTGGGATGTCCCTGAATCCACCGCGCCCGAACAGAAGTCGGATAACGAGTGGATTCGCGAATGCCGCGAGCGCCTGGAAGAGACCGTGCGCATGCGTCTGATGAGTGACGTGCCGCTTGGCATGTTCCTCAGCGGCGGCCTCGATTCCAGCGCCATCGCCGCGCTGATGAAGCGCCTGCGCTCCGAGCCGGTCAAAACCTTCGCCGTCGGCTATGACGAAGCCGCTTACAGCGAGCTTTCCTACGCGCGCCAAGTATCGAAGTCAATCGACACCGACCATCACGAAATCGTCATCGGCATGGATGATTTTTTCAACGCTCTGCCGCGCCTGGTCTGGCACGAAGACGAGCCCATCGCCTGGCCTTCCAGCGTTTCCCTTTACTTCGTCTCACGCCTCGCCTCCCAGCACGTGAAAGTCGTCCTCACCGGCGAAGGCAGCGACGAGCTCTTCGCGGGCTACCACCGTTACGGCCACTATCTGTTCAATCGCCGCTGGGCGGACGTCTATCGCGCGGTTCCTGGTCCTCTACGGGCCGGTACACGACATTTCATCGAGAACTCGCACCTGCTCTCCGCCAACCTGCGCCGGAAGCTGCAACACACCTTCATCGGCCGCGAGGGAAGCGTCGAATCTCTGCAGCTCGATAACTTTTACGGCGCCTTCTCGGCAGCCGAGCGCCGCCAACTGCTTGGCGCGAGCCTCACGGACGCCGGCAATCCCTACGCGGCCTACCTCGCTTACTGGAACTCGCGCAGCGGCTCGGTGCTCTCGCAGATGCTCTACGCCGACCAGAAAACCTATCTGGTCGAACTGCTCATGAAGCAGGATCAGATGAGCATGGCGTGCTCCATTGAGAGCCGCGTCCCGTTCCTCGACCATACTTTCGTCGAATTTGCCGCGCGCGTCCCCGACAATCTGAAAATGCGCAACGGCGAAGGCAAGTACATCGTCAAGCGTGCCGTCGAAGACCTTCTCCCACGCGACATCATCTATCGCAAGAAGATGGGCTTCCCCACGCCGTTACGGCAATGGTTGCTCGACAGTCGCGCCCAACCACTCTACGATCTGCTGCTCGACCCTAACCGCTTGCTGGCGGAATACGTCGACCTCTCGTACGTGCGCGAGCTCATCGACCGCCAGCGCAGCCAAACGGAGGACGCGACCGACCGCATCTGGCGCCTCTTGAACCTGCAGCTTTGGGGCGACCTCTTCCTCACTGGCCGCCGCGACGAGCATTGGGACGGCCTGCTGCGCACAAGCTCCGCCTCCGCGGACACGCCGGTAGCCCCAGCCCTAGCGTGAAAATCCTGGTATGAAAATCCTTTGGGTGAAAACGGATTTCCTCCATCCCACCACGCGCGGAGGCCAGATCCGCACGCTCGAGATGCTGCGGCAACTGCACAAGCATCACGAAGTGCACTATGTCGCCTTCGACGACCCCCGCAACCCGGAAGGCCTTCGCCGTAGCAGCGAGTATGCCGCGCACGCTTATCCCGTCGCACACCAACCGGTCTCAAAACGCTCTCCGCGATTCGCTTTGCAGCTTACCGAAGGGTTGTACTCAAAATTTCCAGTCGCCGGTATGCGGTATCGCTCCCACGCCATGCGCGACACGATTGCGCAACTCACCTCCGAGCACGACTTCGACGCCAAAATCTGCGACTTCCTAGCGCCTGGCATCAACATCGATGACATGGCCGGCTGGGTCCTCTTTCAACACAACGTCGAAACGGTTATCTGGGAGCGGCATGCCCAAAGCGGCCGCACCCTGTTGCATCGCGCCTACTTCGCTCAGCAAGCCCGCCGTATGTTCGAGTGGGAACGTTCCGTCTGCCGCGCTGCCTCGCACGTCGTAGCCGTCTCCGCGGTCGACGAGCAAATCATGCGCGACCGCTTCGGCATCGCGAAAACATCCTCGGTTGCTACCGGCGTCGATCTGGACTATTTCGAGCCGCCTGTCTCCGCTCAACGCCGCTACGATCTCGTCTTTCTCGGTTCCATGGACTGGATGCCCAATATCGACGGCGCCCATTGGTTCCTATCCGAAGTGCTGCCGCTCATCCGCGCCAAACAGCCGCAAGTGCGCATCGCCCTCGTCGGCCGGAACCCGCCACCTTCGCTCGCGGCCCTAGCGCAGGATCCTTCGATTACCGTTACCGGCACCGTACCGGACGTCCGGCCCTATCTGTGGGAATCGGCCGTCTCCATCGTCCCGCTGCGGGTGGGCGGTGGCACGCGCCTCAAAATCTTCGAAGCCATGGCCGCCGGAACGCCCGTCGTCTCCACCACCATCGGAGCCGAGGGACTTCCCGTGAAGCATGGCGAGACCATTCGCATCGCCGATACCGCGCCCCAGTTCGCCGCCGAGTGCCTTGAGCTCCTGCAAAATGTGAATGCGCGCACCACCCTCGCGGAAAAAGGTCTGCATCTGATTCAAGCAAACTTCTCCTGGGCGCAGGTGACGCGGCATTTCGAAGACACTCTCCGGTCGGTCCACGCCGCACCCGTACGAACGGCATGACGTTCGCAGCCGTTGCCTTTGTAGCGAGCATCGCGTTCCTCCTGTACGTCCTGATCGGCTACCCGCTGCTGCTCGCCCTTTACGCGCGGCTCTTTCCGAGACCCATCCACAAGGAGTTCACTCCCCAACGCCTGTCCGTCATCATTCCCGTGCGCAATGGCGCTCGCTGGGTGGAAGCGAAGATCCGTTCGCTACTTGCCTCGAACTACCCTGTCCACTTGATCGAGATCCTGATTGTGTCGGACGGTTCTAACGACGGTACAAATGACCTCGTGCTCGGTTATGGCGACGAGCGCGTGCGTTTGCTGGCTCTCCCGCCCGGAGGCAAGGCTGTCGCGGTAACGCAAGGCGTCGAAAACGCTTCCGGCGACATCCTCGTTCTGTCCGATGTCCGCCAGGAATTCGATGCCGATGCGCTTGCGCATCTGGTCCGCTGTTTTGCCGAACCCTCTGTCGGCGTAGTAACCGGCGAGTTGGTGATTCGCCAAGGACTCAGCCTGGAAGAGTTCAACACCGGTCTCTACTGGAAGTATGAGAAGTGGATCCGGCGGAATCTCAACCGCATCGACGCCATGCTCGGCGCCACCGGATCCATCTATGCCATTCGGCGCGAACTGGCGGTTCGCATCCCGGCGGACATCCTGCTCGACGACGTCTACGTCCCGTTCACCGCTGTCTTCAAGGGCTCTCGCATTTACTTCGAGGATCAGGCGAAAGCCTATGATCTGCCCACCGCGCTTCATTCCGAGTTCTGGCGCAAGGTGCGTACGCAAGCCGGCGTGTACCAGATCCTGTTTCGCTTTCCTGCCCTGCTTTGGCCCGGGAATCGCCGCTTTGTCCACTTCCTGTCGCACAAAATCGGACGCCTGCTGCTTCCATTCGCCATGATTGCCGCTGCCGTCAGCAGCTTCGGGTTGCCTGATCCGTGGCGGGGGATGGCAATCGCGGCGCAAGCTCTGTTCTATGCGCTTGTGGTGGTGGATCCCGTCATTCCCGAAAAGAACCCGCTGAAGCGATTCACTGCCGTGACTCGTGCGTTTGTTGTTTTGGTCGCAGCGGCGCTCTGCGCGCTGGCCGTCTTCATCCTCCCCGCTCAGCGGTTATGGAAGGAGACCAAGGTCGGCGTGGCTCGTTGAAAAGGCCGGCGGTCCTTACTCGTGAGGCGAGCGCCGCTGCTCCGGTGAAGCGTAGTTCTCGGCGATCTCCGAAGCAGTAATTTCGATCTTCGAATTTGTGCTGATGACCTGCGCGATTTCGTCGTCGCTGTGCCCCAGCTTTCTGAGGTGCTCAATCTCGTCGCTGATCATGCCCACAAACGCTTGGATTGGAAACGTCTCAGGCGCTAACCCGCCTAAAGTTCTAAGTGCCTTCTGAGCCTCAATGGCTTCTTCAAGCGGATAGGCTTTTCTCGACTCGGTCACTTGGTTTCTCCTGAACTTAGTTCGTGCTCAAGTACACGCTGCCGCTAGCTAGGCAGCCGCAGTGGTTTGCGCTATTCTGCGCGAACGCGTAAAGCCAATCAGGCCCCAGAACGTGATAACGACGTATTGCAGTGCCTGCACCAGCAGAATATAGGCGATCGCGTCCGTACGGCTGTAGCCAAATGGTGTCAACACACTGACGGCAACAAACTGATAGATACCCACGTAACCCGGCGTGGAAGGGAGCGCACTTCCTAACCCCAGGCCCGTGATCAGCAAAAGAGCCAAGGGTAAACTAACGCTCATGCCCAGCGCTTTCATGCCGAGAATGACCCCGATTGCGTCGGAGAACCAAATCACCATGGTTAAGGACAGAAAGCGGAACAGCCGTCCAGGATCATGAAAGCTGCGAATCCCAATCAGGATCTGTTCCATGGCGTGACGCAGCTTGTCGCGTAGTGTTTGCGGGATCGGCAGCAGCCCGAGCAGGTATCGCCAAAAGCCTTCCAGTTTCGGCAGCACAGCGATCCCGACGGCACCGGCGAGGCCGATAATGGCAAACGGTCGCGCGGCGTGATCGAACCATCCTGGACGGACGCGTAGGGTCAGCAACACCACCGAGCTGATGACGACCAGAGTGATTGCATCGCAGAGCCGCTCCGACAGCGCCGTGGTGAGGACGAACATCTTGCCCAGGCCGCAACGGGAGCTGATCATCATGGTCCGGACGAGTTCCCCGGCCCGGGCCGGGAGAAAGTTATTGCCGAAATAGCCAGCGGCGGTCGCCCAAAAGGCGGTAGGAATGTCCACGTGACCTTGGGCCTGCAATAGCACCCGCCAGCGGACGGCGCGCAGAAAAAGCCCGACAGTGACAAGCGCCGCCGCCAAAGCAACCAAGCGCAAATCCGCTCGCGAGAGAGTTCGCCAAACTCCACCCCACTCAATACCGCGAAGTGAAAAATAAAGCAGTACACCGGCCAATACCAGTGCAATCAGCCAGTAGATCAGCCGGGAGCGAGGGCGCTGGGGAGCGGCCGAAACCGCCGTGTTTAACCGTTCCCGCGCGGACGAGGAAGTAGTGTCTTGTTTCACTCCGGTTGTCGTTCCTCCATGATGGGCAGGGTCAGCTTAACGCCCGGTACAAATTCAACCATTAAAAAAGACATTCCGGTTCCAACTGAAACTACGCCACCTTGGCCCGCAGAAACATCTGCTTCGCGAGCGGCTTCCAGGGCGAAGCCAGATATAGTCGAATCAGCCAAGGCCGGACCGGACCGGTGGACGACTTAATTGAAAACGGCAGAAATCCAGGTATGCTCTTGGTCACTGCAAAACCGTTCGCCGACAGAAAATCCGACAAACTTAAATCCGAATAAATCGAAACGTGAGTGTAGTCGTCGAAGTACTCCTTGTAGGCGAGGCGGTAGTTCGGTTGAAGTATGTTTAATGTCCCGCCCGGTCTCAGCTTTATGCGGATTTGGCTTAAGCAAGTCGCGAAGTCCTGTTGGGTCAAATGCTCAAACAGATTACTCGCAAATACAAAATCGACGGAATGGTCGTCGATAAAAGCCAGATCGGTGACACTGCCCAAATGCCCATTGACGTTCGGTTGCAAGTGGTTGAGAAGGCCTGGCCATTGATCGATAGCCGTCCTCGATCCGCAGTGAATGTTGTTGATGAAATGACCGTAGCCTGCCCCCAGTTCGAGAACGTGAGCGTCACGCTCAACCAGCTTGTTAAAAAAGCTCGAACAGAGCGTTCGCCAAACTATTTCCCTGCGTCGATCGAAAGGAAAACGCGTTTCATGATAGCTTTTCTCACTCATCGCGCGGGCGCCCAGGAGACGAGAATGCCCTTTATCATCCGCAGACCCACGCGGAGCGCTCGAAAGTCGTCGGTGTTTCCACCCTTGCTGACGCCAACGCGCTTATGAAAAGTGATTGGACACTCAACCAGAGATAAGCGATGGCGGAGTGCGGTGTCCAGAAAGTGAGCGTTGAATTCCAAATTGATATCCGAGTTGAGTTTGGGAAATAGTCGCGCCAGAGCGCTATTGCGGCACAGCTTGTAAGTGGTGCCGACGTCGGTGAATGTGCCTTGTCCCAGGTACTTGAGTTCGAGCAGCTTCCCCACCGCAAAGTTCCCGTAATACATAAAGGTGGTCAATTGGGTCTCACGGTCCCGGAGCTGCTCAACGATTCTCGTCCCATTCACGATCTCCGAATGTGGGATGTAAGCCATAAATTTATCTATGTCGAAGGCACGAAAAGTGCCATCGCCTTCGCAAAGTAGCGTCAGGTCCGTGTCTTCCTGCCGGGCGCCTTCCTGAAGTGCACGGAAGACGCATTTACCGTATCCAGGCTGCTCTTCGAGCACCACCGTGGCCCCGGCCCGAGCGGCCGCTTCGCTGGTACCGTCCTTACTGTTGTTGTCCACCACTATCACGCGCCGCACCAGTGGATGAAGCGAGAAATCCTCAACCGACTGGCCAATGCTCAGCTCATCATTGTAAGCGGTGAGAACCACCGTGAGGTGACGGTTCGGCAGATGATCGAAGCCCACAAGCCTTTGCTGGCGCTTGTGCGGCAAGAGAACGAGAAGGTCAACCAGCATCAGTATGGCGCCAATAAGCAGCGCTACGCCAGCCGGCACTAAGGCGTACCGATCCATCGCCAACGTGACGGCGGAGCGGCCGAGCAGCAAGCGAAAGACAGCGCACACGCTGGCGAAAAAAGAAAGCATGGACCCGGCCAGCAACAAAAGCAGGCTGTAGAGGGCCAACGGTACAACGGGTTGACCGCCAATGGACTGCCGGGCGGCGGCGGTGTTGCCAACGTCCTCAGATGCTATGCTCTCCGGGCCGATTCGTCCCACTATCAAACTTTACAGTAAATAGCCGATTCGCATCCAGCAGTGCGACCGCAGCGTACTAAATCGATATACCGCCCGCAAGCTGCTAAGCTGTCGAAGCATTCATTTGAATACCTACTATGTGGCCTCGAAAACCAACCTCCTTGAAGCGTAATATTACTAAACCCGAAGACACTCTTTCCAACTCAAATACAGCGGAATGGTCGGTACTCCAGAGCATTTCGGTCTTCTCTTTTGTAACCATAGCCGCATTCTCAATCTACTATCGAATGCTATTCGGATTCAGTTGTTGGGACTGACCTGCCCGCCAAAACTGATCCAGTCGTAACTAGAAAAACCGGTTTCCACTAGCTTACTTCTTAGCTTTCCTTCGCCGTCATATCAGGTGCCTATCACACGGGGGCGGGGCCGTGTCAAGGCCGAGCGAAGCGAGCCCGCCAGGGTTGCCTTGACGCGGTTTCGCCCCGTGTTACCCAAGCCTTGAACGGCGAAGGAAGCGCTGCCCTGGCGCGCGAACTCGTTCGGTGTCGCATACTTCAATGCGCTGTGAGGGCGCACATCGTTGTGGTCGTCGCGCCAATATTCGATGACGCTCTTAGCCTGACGCAGACTCGTAAACGAATGCGCGTTTAGGCATTCATCCCGAAACTTGCCGTTGAAACTCTCCCACGTGTCCATTCTGCATGGGCTTAACTGGCTCGATGTAATCAAGAAGCACTTTCCTCCGCTCACACCACGTACGCACGGCATGGCAAACAAATTCAGGGCCGTTGTCGACCCGAATGGCTTCCGGCAGCCCCGCTCCTCAGCCAGTTGCTCTAACGCGCGTACAACACGTGCTCCGGGTAAACTCAGGTCCACTTCGATGACGGGACACTCGCGCGTGTAGTGGTCCACGATGGCCCAGCGCGCGGAAGCTCCGCCCGTCCGTCAGGCTGTCACTTACAAAGTCCATACCCCACCTTTGATTCTGCCGTGTGATGTCGCGCCGGACAGGTTTTCTGCAGGCGATCCGTTTCCGCTTCCGCCGTGGCACTTGCAATCGCAACTCTTTTGTGATGCGGGGTACCCGGCCCTGCCAGACCACCACACCATCGCGCCGCAGCAGCGCTGTGATGCGACGGTAACCGAAGCGTGGCCGCTCGGCCGCGAGCTTTTGCACTCGCTCGCGCAAACCGTCGTCCACTATCGGCTTGGCTCGGTAGCGATCGCTGGATCGCGGCTGTGCCCCACCAGCCCACAGGCTCGGCGTTCGCTAGTGCCATGCACCTGCCGCAAATGCGCGACCGCCGATCTTTTCTCCTCCGGGCTCACCATTTTTTTCAACCAGATCCTTCAGCATCGTGAGCCTTACCAAGGGTTCGGATGTCGTCACCATGCGCCGCGGTAACCAGTTGTAAGCTGATGAATTAGGAGAAAAACAGTAAATTCCTAAGCTGGCCATTGAGAGTGTGGGCTCTGAGTACCCACAGAATTTACGTTATTAGACACAACATGCAACAACGAATCCGTTCTTTACCTTGGCGCATACTTTGGGCGCTTAGCATCCCGGTCCTTATCTCCTGCTGCGGATTGTGTTTGGGGCAGAATGTGCTTACCTTTCACAACGATAATGGGCGGACGGGTCAGAATCTGTCGGAAACAATTCTGACACCCGCCAATGTCAATTCCGCGAATTTCGGGAAGCTGTTCACTGTTCCAATGGATGGGAAGGTGGATGCACAGCCGCTGTATGTCTCCTCGGTGGGGCTGCATGGGATTGGGGCTCGTAACATCGTGTACGCAGCCACTGAGCACGACTCGGTATATGCATTCGATGCTGATAGTGGGAAGCTCTATTGGCAAGTCTCTCTGCTGGGGCCCGGAGAGACGTCTTCCGATGCGCGGGGCTGCGGCCAAGTGAGCCCCGAAATCGGCGTGACCGCTACTCCGGTGGTCGATCCGACGGCCGGCCCAAATGGCAGCATTTATCTGATCGCCATGTCCAAAGACAGCGCGGGCCACTATTATCAACGCCTGCATGCGCTGGATATCACGAGTGGAGCAGAAGAGTTTGGCGGTCCCGCGGTCATCCAGGCAAGTTATCCCGGGTCGGGCGACAACAGCACGGGCGGAAACGTGATTTTCGATCCCAAACAATACAAGAGCCGGCCGGGTATGCTGTTGCTCAACGGCTCGGTTTACGCCGGGTGGGGCTCGCACTGCGATATTCGTCCGTACACAGGTTGGATCATGAGCTATGACCCTTTGACACTTCAGCAGAAAAGCGTCTTCAACTTCGCGCCGAATGGGAGCGAGGCTGCGCTGTGGGGCTCCGGAGGCGGTATCGCGGCGGACGGGAATGGGAACGTCTTCGTGCAGGTGGCGAACGGAACCTTTGACACGTCCCTGACCGCACAAGGCTTTCCGAGCCATGGCGATTACGGGAATTCGTTCGTCAAATTGGCAACTTCGAGCGGGCAGTTGCAGGCGCAAGACTATTGGACCATGGACAATACGGTGTCGGAGTCCGGCAGAGATGAAGATTTAGGGTCTGGCGGGCTCATTTTACTTCCCGACCTGCCGGACGCCAACGGAAACATTCGGCATCTGGGCACAGGAGCCGGCAAGGATGGGAACGTCTATATTTTCGACCGCGACAACATGGGAAAGTTCAATCCGGTGAATAACAGTACTCTCTATCAGGAGTTGCCGGGGGGGGTTAGGTGGAGGGGAATTTGCCTCGCCCGCGTGGTTCAACGGCAGCGTGTACTACGGGGCGGTAGGCGATTCGATTCGTGCCTTCGGCGTGAATGCCGCGCAGTTGTCCAGCTCACCCTCTTCGACGACGCAGACCAGATTCCCTTACCCGGGTGCGACGCCTGCAATCAGCGCCAGTGCAATCAGTGACGGCATTGTGTGGGCGGTGGCGAATAGCAATCCAGCGGTACTTCATGCGTATAGGGCTGACAATCTCGCTACGGAACGGTATAACAGCAACCAGGCAGCCGCCGCGCGCGATCAATTTGGCCCCGGCAATAAATTTATTACGCCGACCATCGCCAAGGGCAAAGTATTCGCGGGCACCACAAACGGCGTGGCCGCATTTGGATTGTTGCCGCACATCGGCGCCGGAGCGGCGTTAGCCTTCATACCGGTGACGCCCTGCCGCGTGGCCGACACCAGAAACGTGGATGGGCCATCCGGTGGTCCAAAGCTGAGCGCCGGGAGTACTCGGGCTTTTGCCATTTCGAACGGCAATTGCGGAATACCTTCTACCGCGGTAGCTTACTCGTTGAACGTGACGGTTGTTCCCGACCGGCAACTTGGATACCTGACGGTCTGGCCGGCAGGCGAGCCCCAGCCGGGGACTTCGATTCTGAACTCGGACGGCCGCGCGAAGGCCAATGCAGCCATTGTGGCGGCGGGGACCAACGGCAGCGTGAGCGTCTACGTTACCGATGCGACTCAGGCGATTCTCGATATAACAGGGTATTTCGTTCCCGTCGCGAACGCTTCGGCGCTCTCCTTCTATCCGGTTACTCCGTGCCGGGTCGTCGACACTCGGCAGGGTACGGGCTCACTGGCGGGTCCCTTCTTGAGCGGCGGCACAAGCCGTGCCTTCCCGCTCCTTTCAGGGACGTGTAACCTACCGGCCAGCGCGCAGGCTTTCTCGCTTAACTTCACAGCGGTTGCGCATAGCGCACTTTATCTAACCGCGTGGCCTTCAGGTCAAACACAGCCGCTTGCTTCCATATTGAATGCTCCACAAGGGGCCACCGCGGCGAACGCGGCGATTGTGCCCGCAGGCCAAAACGGCAACGTTTCGGTGTACGCGAACGGTAATACGGATTTGATTATTGACGTGAACGGCTACTTTGCGCCGGCTGGCGCGGGTGGATTGTCTTTATACACAGTTACTCCGTGCCGGTTCTTAGATACCAGGAACCCGCCAGGATCGCCGCCGTTCAGTGGAGCGCTCTCGGTGAATGCCGCGACCGGTGGATGCGGCGTGCCCTTGTCCGCGCAAGCGTATGTGCTAAACGCAACGGTGGCGCCTCCGAATGGACTTGAATACCTGACGCTTTGGGCGTACGGCCAGCCCCAGCCAAACGTTTCTATATTGAATGCAATCGATGGCGCAATCAGTTCGAACATGGGATTGGTGGGGGCAACGAACGGCTCGATTGACGTATTCGCCACGGACCCAACATATCTCTTGCTCGATGTGGCCGGCTACTTCGCGCCGTAGATACGCTGGCTAAGGTTATTTTTGTTGCAGAGTAGTGCCATGTCGACCGCTACCGGCGCTCCCGCCGGATCGCGAGTTCTCGCTCCCGGACGAAGCGGGCCGGCGTTCCTTCTGGTGACGATATTTTCGGTACTGTATTTTGCCGAAACCATCATTCGCGCCTCGGAAAAGCCTTTTTGGTTTGACGAACTTTGCACTCTTTACATAGTTAGGCTGCCTAGTTTTGCCGCTAGTTGGACTGCCGTGCTGCACGGAGCTGATTACAATCCCCCGCTCTTCTACCTGATTCAGCGAGCCGATAGAGCACTCTTCGGCGAGGGCCTGATTGCGATGCGGTTGCCCGCGATCATCGGTTTCTGGACGCTCTGTGTGTGCCTGTTTCGCTTCGCAAGCAAGCGTGCTGGTCTGCTAGCATGCTGGATCGCCATGGTGCTGCCCGTGCTCACGGGCGCATATTATTACGCCTACGAGGCTCGCCCGCATGGGATTGTCCTTGGCTTTTGCGGCTTGGCGCTGGTTTGTTGGCAGGCGAGCGAAGAGGAGCGGCCGCGTGCAATCTGGTGGGTGCTGGCATTTGCGATCTGTTTGGGCGCCGCCTTTTTCACCCACTGTTATGCACTTGTGATCGCGATCCCATTTGGGATTGTCGAGACTCTCCACTTCCTTAACTCAAGACAACTCAGGCCGCTGCGATGGACCGCCCTGACTGTCCCTGCATTCGCCGCTGCGATTTCCTTTGTCCCGCTGCTTCGTTCCTATCGGATGAATGTCGCTCACACGATATTCAGTTCATCGTTTGAAGCGAAGTCGGCTCAAGTCGCCGGGTTTTACGTCTATTTGGTGTCGCCCTGTTTTTGGATTCTGTTGTTGGTGCTCAGCCTTCTTGCCATAAATGCGTTTGGTAGTAAACAAGCATTAGCGGCAGGCATACCGCCTGACGCTAGGAAGTCACTCGGAGATGTCACACTCGCGATCGGCTTCCTGTTGGTTCCTTATTTTGGTCTCGCGATGGCGCGTGTCACCCATGGCCCATTTGTGCCCCGTTATTTCTTGGCGACAGTCGCAGGCTTGGCCTTGGTGGTCACGTTCGTTCTATCCAGTTCGCGTTACGCTTGGCAGTGCTCCGCCATCGCATTAGTGCTGATGGTCATGCTGCTCTTGGATGCTCGGATGGCCGCTTGGCAACTTTACAAGGGCTACGGCGAGGTTCTTACCGAACAGAGCAGCGGGTTCCTCTTAGGCGAATCAGGAAATCCACTCG
>JAABUQ010009927.1_pt1 | contig 12662 bp, 13 predicted proteins | sample 5560001 | NCBI WGS metagenome assembly JAABUQ01 (sample SAMN10711888, study PRJNA513371) | rock metagenome | isolation source: Antarctica rocks | place: Antarctica: Victoria Land, Finger Mt nord | collected 2015-12-18 | reverse complement strand
ATGACTCCGCGCGCAGCGGTTACAACGCCGGCGATCGATCGCTATCCGCTGCGAACGTCGGGGAGCTGCGCCGTCACTGGCAGATCGCCCTGGGCGACGTCGCCGATTCAACACCCGTGTATCTTCCAAGCGTGCGCATCGGTGGTAGATCGACGCCGATGCTGTTCCAAACCGCCAAAGACGGAACGCGGCCCGAACATCACGACCTCGACGCCGGCGGCCGATCCGGCGGGGCGTAATTTATACCTTCCCGGCGTCGATGGTTTCGTCCACGAGCTTGATCCTGCAATCGGCAAGGAGCGACGAGGACGCGGCTTCCCGGTACGCATCACGACCATGCCGAACACCGAAAAGGACGCCTCACCGCTGAACGTCGCGGGCGGTTACTTGTATGCGGTCACGTCGGGCTATTTCGGGGATGCGCCGCCCTACGACGGCCACGTCGTCGCCGTTCGCCGGAGCGACGGGACGACGCATGTTTTCAATTCGCTCTGCAGCAACGTGCGCACGCTGCCCACGCCCAAGTCGTGTCCTTCGAATCTTTCGGGCATCTGGGCTCGCGCGGGTGCCGAGCGGACTGAAATCATACCGCTTGCAAACCGGCGAAGGGCGTGAGCCGCCTCGCAGCCGGATGGAGCACTCATCTCAGCAGCGGCACGCCCGAGGGCACATCGCCGATCATCGTCAACGGCGTCGTCTTCGTGGCATCGAGTGGAGCGATTGAGGCCTTCGATGCGCGCACGGGACATGCGCTATGGAGCAGCGCGAACGGCGCCGGCGGCGGTTCGATCGGTGACATCCATTGGCAGAGCCCTATCGCCGTGAACCGGGCGGTGTACTGTTCGGATCAGGATGGCCACTTGACGGCGTACGCGCTGCCACGCTGACGAGACTGCACCGCATTCCGGTTCTCAACGCCCTCATTAGAGTCAGGAGGGGCTAGTTCACCGCGCGATACTGGTATCCGGAACAGTTGCACTGCGTGCACGACCCGATGGGTGGCTCGAGAACTGCTGCACGATCCGGCATCGCCTCGATAGCTTCGAGAGTCGCGTCTTTGCCGGGGAGCGTGAACGCGGCCCATGAGTTCTCGCTTTCCCGTATCGTGTCGTGAACTTTGTACGTGTGCCCGCACGTGCACCGATTCTGTCGGGTTTGCTCCGTTCGAGCGGTTTGGCATTTCGGACATTGCCACGAACGCGAAACCGCCGGGACGAGCGTCCAACGGTAACTGCACTCGGGGCACAACGTTGCCTTTGGCATCATACTGCCCAACGCTATTCGGTTTCCGCGGCTTGGCCGGAACGCTTGAACGCCTGTTGCAGGCTCGCGAGCGTCGCGTCGCCGGCAGCGATGCGGAACAGCTCGGGATAGTGCTCGTCGGCCAGTGATTGAAGCAGGCCAAGCAGATTGCCCAGCACGGTCGCGTCGACGTGCTCCTCACGATATTCCAGATCGAGCGTTACGACGTTGCCCGACTTCGTAAATTTGGCGACCGACATGACGTCGTTGAGCTCCAGCAAGCGCTCCGTGAAGGTTGCGCGCAGACCGGGTGGTTGCGGAAGCGCCATCACGTACGTCCTGAGCGCCAGCCAGCCGTCGTTGATGTGCGCCCGCACCTGCCAGTCGCGCAAGCGGCCTGCGAACGCTAGGGCGTAACCGCTCGGCCCGAAGCGCTGCGCAACGTACTGATTGGCCTCAAGGAGTTTTTTGAGTTTGCGGCGGCCGCCGTGGGGTGATTGAGGCGTGTCGTCCATGACGCGATTCTACGTCGGGCTCGTGCCAGCCGCTTGGCACGCGCCGGGGAACCGCAAGTCGCGATGCGGCTTACGGCGGGCAGATGATTATCGCGGACTATCCGGGCGAGTTCCGAACGTTGCGCAGAAATCGGACTGGGTAAGCCGCGATTCGGTCAGTAAAGCGAAGGCAAATGGAACTGGGCCGAGACGCGGCTGGGCCTGATACTGAGTACGGAGGCACAAGGCACGAGTGCGGATGGCTGGGCATGGCTAAGGCAGCGATTTTTGCTTCCGGCAAGAGCCGGAAGTCGTCGAATGAAGCGCCTGAAAGCGTCGTTCGAAAGATCGGGATGATCGTCGAACTGTTGCGGCACCAGCGGATTTGCTTCAGCCGGTACGCCGCGCAGTACGACCGCGACTACCGGAGCTTTCAACGGGACTTGCAACAGCTACGCAAGATCGGCGTGCACGCTGGTTTCAAGATATCGCAGATCAGGGACAACGAGTTCGTCGAGCTGCTGGCGCTCGATAAGAAGACGCGCAATCTTCACCGTGGCGCCGAACGTGCCGAGCGGCTGACCGCGACGATCGCGCAGTCGCTCGGCGAACCGATCGTTCGGGAGCTGGGGTCCCGTACGCAACCACAAGGCTCCAGTGACGACTTTTTTGCCTTCGCGTCGCCGCAGCTGATCGAAGGGACGGCGGTTGCGGATATCTGCACGAAGCTCCACGAGGCGCAAGCCTCACCGAGTGGACGCGCGGCCGTGCGCTTTCGTTATGCCGGCGCTGGTGCGGCACCGGAAAAGGAGCGTGAAGTCGAGCCGTACCGGGTTACGGTTCGTTCGGGCGTGTTCTATTTGATTGGGTACGACCGGGGCAGCCGGGGCTGGAGGACATTTGCGCTCGACCGATTTCAATCGCAGCCGGTCAAGGCCGGCACGTGTACAGCGACGCGAACGCTTCCTATCGAGTACGCTTCCGATGACGTCATCGGCTTCATCAAAGGCACGGGCAAACGGGTCGACGTGACCGTCGAATTATCCGCGCGCGTCGCAGCGACCGCGACGGCGCGCCGCTGGCAGATCGAGCAGCGCATCGAACGCCTCCCAGACGGACGCGCAAGAATGAGCTTTGTCGTGTCGGATATCGGTGAGGTCGTCCGGTGGACGCTCGGTTTCGGCGCGGATGCCTGCGTCGTTGCGCCGCCTGAAGCGGTGCAGTGCGCGCGCAACGTTGCCGCCGAGATCGCGCTATTGTACGCGTAACAGAGTAGAGATCGTTTGTGAGAGCCGAACTCGTCCTCGTTACGGGATAGTGAGAAGACCGACGGCTCGGGCTGCGTTCGCCATCCGGAGATCGAATGTGACAAGAACATTCGCTCGCGCGTTTCTCGCGAGTGCAAGGTGCAAGGCGTCGGCGGCTCGGAGTGGAGCGAGCGCAGCGGTGAACAAGATTCGCTCGGCGTCACGGTGCGTTTCAGCGATCAGGTCGACGCACTCGTACATTCCGGCACCGATGTGCTTGAGAACAGCCTTGTGTGCTTCGACTGCTACATCGCTATCGAGACCGCCCTCCCGACAGCGCCGCGAAAGCGCGGAAGTCATCTCCGTGACAGCGAGCTGCGAGATAACGACATCGTTTCGGCCCTGTAAGATTTCGTTGACCGTGCCGCTTTCCGGCTCTGGAAAATACAGCTTTAACAGTGCGCTCGTGTCGACGTAAAGTGGCCCCTCAACTACGTCCAGCGCGTCTTCAGATGCGATCGTCGCGGTCCTCGCCGAGCGTTTGCGATAGCGGCGGCGTCAAGCACGGCATCTTCGCTCTGAAGGCGGATAGGTCGGGAAACGCTTTCGCGCCAGGACGCCCCGCCGGAACGAGCCGTGCTACAGGGCGCCCCCGATCGGTCACGACGATCTCCCTCCCGCGCTTGACGGCCTCCAGCAATGCCGATAAGTTCTGGCGCACCTCACGGATACCGACGTGCTTCATTGACCGATTGTGCTACTTGTAGCACAAAGTTGTCAATAGGCGAACTACGCCAAACCGGGCAACACTCGGGTGCGGTCCGCGCCGGTCGTCCATTCCACGACGCCCGACGGCAGTTGCGTGACCGTCGAATTATCCGTGCGCGTCGCAGCGATCGCGACGGCGCGCCGCTGGCAGACCGAGCAGCACATCGAGCGCCTGCCAGACGGACGCGCAAGAATGAGCTTCGTCGTGTCGGATATCGGTGAGGTCGTCCGTGGATGCTCGGTTTCGGCGCGGATGCTTGCGTCGTCGCGCCGTCTGAAGCGGTGCAGTGCGCGCGCGACGTCGCAGCCGAGATCGCGCTATTGTATGGGTAAGTGCCGAGACTACGCTGCCGGTACTTCGACCATTGCAACAATGGTCGTGGGCGTCGGGATCGGCTCGCCGTCCTGGCGCATGCCTTCGAGATGAAGTTGAATAGATTCACGGATGAGCTTTTCCGTCTGCGCAAAGCTAGCCGCCGCGGCCACGCAACCCGGAAGGTCTGGGACATAAGCGCTGTAGCCAGTTCGCGACTTTTCCAGAATGATGGCGTACTTAGACATCGTGCTTGGCCTCCTCGTCCCAATGCGCTTGGCGCCGGATGGATTTCCAAGTACCTTGCGCAGGTTCCTCATTGTTGGATCCCGACAGCGTTACGCGTCCTGCCTTCACCGGATGGATATACTGTTCGTGGCTCGATCCGCGACGCCTCAGCAACGTGTATCCGTCCTCGCGAAGCCACTTCTTGATGGTACGGAATTTCGGCGGCACGCTGCACATCTGCGACGATTCGCCCTACCGACAAGGGCACGATGTTCGCGCGCTCGACGTTGGAACTACGCCGGTGGTCGGAATACCCCGGCGCAGTCCGCGCCGGTCGTCCATTCCACGACGCCCGAGGGTAGTTGGGCTGCTGCCACGCGAAGCGGGCGGACGATGGGTGCGGCGGGATCGGCGACCGTTATGATCAGCGTATTGACCGCCCGGGTGAGCGCAATCATCAACCAGCGTCGGACGACGTTTTCCGGTGTGTCGGTTTCGCCGGACGCGAGGTTCGGATGCTTGTGTTTGGTGATGGCGAGCTGATCCAGGCCGTACGCGACGGTCACCCAGCCTTCAAGGCCGCGACATGAATCGTATTGCACGATGCGCCATTGTCCGGGTTCGCTCGGAACCGTGTCACGCACGCGGTCGTCGCACGCATCCCACAGGCTGAAGCCTCCCCTGAGAAGCGCGGGCGCGCAGATGAATTGACGCGTGCCGTCAGATTGTGACTCGACCATTTGCGGCGGAACGCAGACCAGTGCATCGACGGGCGCGGCTCCCGCTGCGGCCAGTGTCGGCAGCAAGGCATCGAACAGTTGCGGCGCGGGCGGCCTGCCGCCAAGCGCGATGATGATGCGGCCGCCCGGCAACTTCTCGAAAGGCTCAATCCTCCAGCCGGTCGGCCCCGTCTCGCGCGCAAAGGCGTTGGCAAACGACGCAAGGTTCGTCGCCATGCGCAACGAGCGGCTCAGGTTTCGGTTGTACCGCAAACTCTTTAGGAGGCCCGCGTTCCAGTCACAGGGTGTTTGGCGGCGTACCAGCTGCTCGAGGCCGTCCGCGAGTACGAGATTCTCGCTTCCATAGAGAGCGCGGATGAAATCACGTTCGGCGTCGGTCCAGTCTTGCGCTTCGTCGATGAAAACGTAGTCCCATGCGAAGCGTTCGGGAGCACACGCTTTCAGAAGTGCAGCTTCTCCTTCGACCGAATCGCCGCTGAGGCCACGTAGCGTTTGCGCCATGACTGCGGCAAGCGACTTGAAATCGAGCGCGCCATCAAGCTGAGGTAAGGCGACGCCGAGTTCGGTTAGAACGGAGACGAAGAACGTCGTCGCGGTTTTGACGCCGATGTTGCGCGCTTTGACGCCCGGCACGTCGATCAAAGTGTCGATCAGATGCTCGATATCGCTGCGCAGCGTTTTGTGAAAGGTGAGGATGAGCACGCGCTCGCCGTTGACGGACGCGAGACGCTTGGCGAGCAGTGCCAGGGTCGTCGTTTTACCGCTTCCGCCGCGGCCCGTGAGCCGGATCTGCTTGCGGCCGACGACGGCGGCAAGCTCCTCGATCAGTTCGTCGACGATGACGTCGTGAGAGAGGTCATTTGATTTCTTGCGGTCGCGCGGGGTGATGGCGCGTTTGCTCGTCAGCGTTTCGCGGATCGTCGCGATCGCGCGCAGGTAGCTTGGTGCTTTTGGGCCATAGAGGGCGGGGCTCTGTTGGGCTGCGGCGTCGAGGATGTCGAGCCAGCCGGCATCGGCGCCGACGATCCACGGGCTTACGCCGGCGAGCTTCGACGGCGAGACGGCTGTGAGCCATCCGACGCCGTGAACGAAGAAGTCGGCAACACCGTAGCGGGCGCTATGGTTTCGCAGCGCTATTCGGCAATCGTCGACCTGCGCGTTCACGCTGCGCGAACTCGGTTTCCCGTAGTCCGGAAAGACATGCGTTCCGACGACCGTGAAGCGTGCCTCATCGAGTTGCTTCACTTCAATGATGATCGCAGCGGCTTGAATGGAGGCTTCCGGCGAGCGGCTTCCGTCCCGCCGGAGCCGCGACGAGAGCGTGTGCGGCTCGCTGAGTTCAATCGTCACCAAGAGGTCGATATCGCGCAGAGTCTGCAGACCTACGGCGATCGTGACGCGGTCCGCGGAGCTGTTTGCGACCTCCGGCCACGCGGCGCGAACGGACACTGCTAGGCGTTTGGCCACCGGTTCTTCGTTGTTCGGCGAGACCTCGATGATCTCGATCATGCGCGCTCGATCACCATGCTGTTCTTCATCTTCTATCGGGCCGCAGTGCCACCCATGTGACACACGCGAGAGTTACCGTGAGGCCATGCTCGCGCGCCGTGCCCGCTTCTCCCAAACGACGTTCGCGTTCGTCGACGTCGAAACGACCGGCATCGACCCGCGGGAAGATCGCGTCGTCGAGGCGGCTTGCGTCGTTACGCGTGCCGGCCGGCGGATCGACTCGTTCGGGACGCTGATCAATCCGGGACGCGCCATTCCCGCGAGCGCGTCGGCGGTTCATCACCTGACGGACGAGTGCGTCGCGCGGGCGCCGTCTTTGGAATCCGTCGTGCCGCGCTTGGCTGCGCTCGTGGCAGACGCCATCGTCGTCGCGCATAACGCCAGGTTCGACCTCGCGTTCCTGCCGTTTCTGCGTGAGCGGCCCACACTGTGCTCGCTGCGATTCGCGCAGCTGGCCGTGCCCGGGGCGCCGGGTTACAAGAATCAGGTGTTGCGCTATCACCTCGGCGTGCGTGACGCAGCGCTGTCGCGCGGTTCTGCGCACGGCGCGCTCGGGGATGCGATCGTTACGAGTCTGGTGTTCGACGAGTGCGTTCGGCGTTATCTGCGTGCTGGCGGTTGCGATGACGTAAGGGCGGCGATCGAGGTCGCGAAGGCCCCACGTCGCTTACCGGCATTACCGTTCGGGAGGCATCGCGGGAAGCCCATCGGCGACGTGCCGGCCGACTACCTGCAGTGGGTCCTGATCGAGGTAGGGCCACGATCCTTCGACGTGCGGTACACCGTCAGGATGGAACTCGAACGCCGCAATCTGGCGTCGATCGGACCGGCGTCACTGAATCATGCGCTTGCGGGAGCGTCTTGATAACCCGGGCGGGCCTCTTTACCGTCGCCTCTTACCGTCAGTACGTCATTGACGTAGAGCCCTAGTCGAACTACAATGAGTCGTGGCTCGGACCACGATTATGAATCGGATGAGTTCAAGAGTGCGCGTAACGCCGCTGAACGAGGGCTCGACTTCGAGTTCGCGTCGCGGGTTTTCGCTGGCCCTTTCTTGGAACGCGAAGATCGTCGCCGGCAGTATGGCGAGCCGCGTTTTGCGACCGTAGGAGAGGTGGACGGCGTACTCATCACCGTCATTTGGACTCCGCGCGATCGAATACGCCGCATCATCAGCGCATGGCCTGCATCGAGACGAGAAAGGCGACTATACCGTGAGTACCGTGAGAAAGAGTAAGGCTGAAATCGGAAAGGGGCAAATCGATCACGCGAAAGTCCTCGCGGCTACGGAAGAGCAGATCGCGGCGTGGAAACGGGAGGACGATATCGATGACGCCCAATTCGGTTCGCCGCGCTACGTTCCGGCGGTCGACGTGCGCGCCATTCGGGAACGGCTCGGCCTCTCGCAATACGAGTTCGCCCGAACGTACCGGCTCTCGCAACGCACCGTGCAAGAGTGGGAGCAAGACCGGCGAGAGCCCTCCGAATCGGCGCGGGTACTCTTGTATGCGATTTCGCGCAACCCAAAGGCACTTGAGCGAGCGTTGCAGGCTGAATGAACGATGTGGCCGCGCAGCGATGCGTAGTGCGACCGATTCGGTACGATAGTGTCAGACGTATGGCACAGCCCCGCGTTATGCTGACCGGACCGATGCATACCGACACCAGTCTCGAACCCTTTTGGGTCGCGCCATTTGCCTCGGCGGAAGCGGCCTGTCGTAACATGCTCCTCGTGTCGCTGCGCCGAGGGACATCGCGCGCCGGATGCCGGATTGCGTGATGTACTAGGAGCGGTGAAGTAGCATGCAACTCCTTGAAGGCGGCTACGTCTACTCCGCCACCGACCTGAACAATTATTTGGAATGCGAGCACCTCGTTGCGCTTGAGCGGCGCGTAGCGCAACGGCTGCTCGCGCGGCCCCAGGAGCGCGACAGACCGCCGAGCTCATCCGCGCGAAGGGCGTCGAACACGAAATGCGGCGTCTCGAGGCGTACGTGGCCGAATACGGCGACGCAGTCGTTTCGTTTACCGAGCGTCCGCAGAATTCGCGCAGCGGCCTCATGGCGGCCGAAGCGCAGACAATCGCTGCGATGGCGCGCGGCGCGCGGATCATCTACCAGGCAACGTTTTTTGATGGAGAGTTCGTCGGCCATGCGGATTTTCTGCGGCGTATCGACGTACCGTCGCAGCGCTGGCCGTGGAGCTACGAGGTGATCGACACTAAGCTCGCGCTGTCGCCGAAGCCGTATTTCCTCATTCAGTTGTGCAATTACAGTGAGCATCTCGAACGCGTGCAAGGCAGCCCGCCGCAGCACGGCTACATCGTGCTCGGCAGCGGCGACGAGCGCGCCTTCCGCATCGCGCACTACGCCGCATACTATCGTCACCTCAAGCAGTCATTCTTGGCAGCCGTGGCGAGCCTCGACGACGCCTATCCGCTCGAGGTCCCGCATTGCAGCGTGTGCGCGTGGTCGGATGCATGCAGTCAGCGTCGCGAGGCGGACGACCACCTGAGCCTCGTCGCCGGCCTCCGTGTCGGTCAGATGGATAAACTCGAAGACGCGGGCATCACGACGATGACCGGGCTCGCGACCGCAGCCGAGCGTCCCTGGCGCATGTCGGAGCGGACCTTCGAGGACCTACGAACGCAGGCGGAACTGCAAGTCGAACAGCGGCGAGCCCGCGCGCGCGGCGACCGGATGCCGTATCGTTATCGCTTTCGGCCGGATCCAATTGTGGACGAAGCGACGACCCAGAAGGTAACCGCCGGCTTCGCGAAGCTGCCCGAGCCGGCGCGCGGCGACATCTTCTTCGACATCGAAGGCGACCCGTTATACCGGCCCGATCGCGGCCTGGAGTACCTTTTCGGCTTGTACGTTCCCGATGACGACCGCTACGTCGCCTTCTGGGCGAAGGAGTCGGACGAAGAGCGGCTTGCCTTCGAACGTTGCGTCGATTTCATTGCCGAGCGGCTGGCACGGTATCCGGACTTGCACGTGTATCATTACGCGGCATACGAGAAGTCGGCGCTGCGGCGACTGATGGGGCGCTTCGCTTCACGCGAGCGCGAGATCGATGACTTCCTGACCCTCGGTCTGTTCGTCGATCTTTATCCGGTCGTGCACCAAGCGATGTGGATTTCACAGCCGTCGTATTCGCTCAAAAAAGTCGAAGCGTTCTACGTCCAAAAACGGTCCACGAAGACGAAGGGCGGCGACGATTCGATCGTCATGTTCGAAATGTGGCTCGCCTCGCAAGACCCGGCGTTGCTCGAAGACATCGAGCGATACAACGAAGACGACTGCCGCTCGACGTACCGGCTACGCGAGTGGCTGGTCACCCTGCGCGCAGAGTACAACGCACGGCGCGAGACGCCGCTACAGTGGCGGTCACCCGTCGAGTCGCCGCAGGAGAAGCCCGAGCCGCCGCGCACGGAGCTCGAACGCGAACTCCTGGGCGGTCTCGCTGCTCCGGATTCACTTGCGGCGCTGCGCGCAGCACCTCCGGAGTTTCGCGCACGTTGGCTGCTCGGCAACGTCATCCAATATCATCGCCGGGAAAACAAGCCCGAGTACTGGCAGTATTTCGAGCGCTGCGAAAACATCGAAGGCCTCATTGAGTTCGACCGCCACGCCATCGGGGGCTTGCGGCGACGCCTCGACGTTGCGCCGTATCAACTCGGCCCCAGGCAGTATCCCGTTTACACGTACGAGTATCCGGCCCAGGAGCACTATCTGCGCGGCAACAAGCCGCACTGTCCGGATTCGCGAAAGGGCGTCACGGAGATCGTCGAGCACGACGAAGCCACGCGGGAGATTCGCTTCAAGCTCAGCGAGGAGATGGCGCAGGGCTTGCGGGCGCTCATTCCCGGCCAACCGCTCCCACATGCCGGCAGGCAAGCCGCCGTCGAGCGAATCGCGCGCGCGTATCTCGACGGCCGCCTCGCGAACGACCACCCGGCAACGATGGCGCTGTTGCTGGCTGCGCTGCCCCGTTTATCCGACCGTTCCGCCGGCGCGCGCCTTCAACCGAAGACCGTCGGCGTCGCGTCGCTGACACAAACTATCCGTGCACTCGACGGCTCCTATCTCTTCGTACAAGGGCCGCCGGGTTCAGGAAAGTCGACGTTGGGCGCGGCGGCGATCGTCGAACTGCTGCAAGCGAACCAGCGCGTCGGCATCATGGCCAACAACCACAAAGCGCTGCATAACTTGCTAGGAAAGATCGAAGTGGCCGCGCAAGACGCCGGCATCACCTTCGTCGGGTGCCATAAGCATAGCGGATCGACGGAGGATTCGAGCTACGAGTCGCCGTTTGCAACGCCGCTCGTTTGTAACGTCTCCAAAACATCGGAGCTACTCGGCGGAAAGCTCGCCTCGGGAACGGCGTTCGCTTGGCCCGAGAAAGATCTGACAGGCCAATTCGATTACATCTTCATCGATGAGGCGGGACAAGTCTCGCTCGCCGATGCGCTCATCGCGTCCCTTGCAGCGAAGAAGGTCGTGTTGCTCGGCGACCCGCAGCAGCTCCCGCAGGTCTCGCAGGGTTCACATCCCATCGGTAGCGATCTCTCGATCCTCGAGCATCTGCTCTGGGACCACGACACCGTCCCGCCCGACCGCGGCGTCTTTCTCGACGTGACGTACCGCATGCAACCGGCGATCGCCGCCTTCGTGTCGGCGACAAGCTACGACGGACGCCTGCGCAACGCACCCGCGACCGCGGCGAACCGCGTTGACTCGCCGGGTTTCGCCGGCGCGGGCCTCGCGTACATTCCCGTCGCCCACGAGGGCAACGGACGCTATTCCAATGAGGAGGCCGAGCGCATCGTTCGCGAAGTCGCCTTGTTGCTACGTGGGACTGTCACGGTCGGCGGCGCACCGGCGCGGCCGCTCAAGCAAAGCGACATCTTGATCGTGTCCCCATACAACTTGCAGCGACGCAAACGGCGACCGCTTACGCGAGGCCGGTTACGGCGAGATCGCCGTCGGGACGGTCGACAAGTTTCAGGGCCAGGAAGCGCCGGTCGTCTTCTACTCGATGGCAACGTCCAGCGACGACGACCTTCCGCGCGACATGAACTTCCTGTTCGACAAGAACCGCTTCAACGTCGCAATCTCGCGCGCCCAATGTCTGAGCGTCCTGGTCTGCAGCCCGCGCCTGCTCAACGCCCGCTGCAACCGCTCCCAGCAGATACTTCTCGTTAACCTATTGTGTGCATTCGTCGAGGAAGCGGCGCCTCCGGAGGCCCTGAAGGCGGCGAGCTCGCCGACTCCACCATCACTTTCGATGAAAAGGCAGGCAACGTGATTCTGTTGACTCTAGATGGTGCTACACCCCTTCAGCGAATGAATGAGGAAGCCAGCGGAATTGCAACGCTAGCCGGAACACCTACATGACCCTACACGTGAACCAACAGCAGCCGTTGCCGCATCTGTTCTCTGACCCAGAGAATACACTGCTCCACCGGGGTTCCAGTATCGAATATCGCCCCGTCAAAGCGAAGTCCGCGACCTTTAAAGGTGGTCAGGGTGAGCCTGCACATCGTTGGTTTCGACTAACTCCTAGTTTCGGCCCTGACCTTGTGCGCGACATGGCCACGTTATTGAACGTTTCATCACATCATCACGTCCTCGATCCGTTCGCCGGCGCCGGAACAACTCTAATAGAATGCCAGGCCGCGCAGATCCGTGCCACGGGTATAGAGCTTAACCCATTACTACAGTACGTCACCAACGCATCCTTAGACTGGACTGTAGACGCCGCCGCAGCTAAAGCTGCGGTACTTAACGTTCTCACGCGATACGATGAATTGCACTCCGGCGCCGCGCTCGACCTTTTCGCTTCTAGTCCAGTGTTTGAAACACTTGCCCCCAAAATCAAGAATCGCAAGCGTTGGTGGCGAGATGACATCCTAATTGATCTCGTTGCGCTTAAGTACGCCATCAGCTCCGAAGCGGTCCCTTCACTGCATTCATTTCTAACGCTTGCCTTCGCTGGTGTATTGGTTCCTGACCTCACGAATGTCGTTTTGTCGCGACTCCAATTATATTTGACAGATAAGTCTCACGTCCACATGGACGTTAGAACACGTTTGCGAGACACGCTAATCTCATGTTGC
>JAABUQ010009926.1_pt1 | contig 12662 bp, 12 predicted proteins | sample 5560001 | NCBI WGS metagenome assembly JAABUQ01 (sample SAMN10711888, study PRJNA513371) | rock metagenome | isolation source: Antarctica rocks | place: Antarctica: Victoria Land, Finger Mt nord | collected 2015-12-18 | reverse complement strand
CATCTGTGTAAATCATTCCCAGCAATTAAACGATTATTTGAGTTGGTAACGCATCATCAGATTTTCAATTTTCCCAAGTTATTTATGTACGGTTCTTTTTCACAAGTCATTTAGGATTGCTATAGACCCTTACTGCTAAGTTGATGACTGCTAATTCGACAGGGTTCTCTTCGCACACCAAGCGTGCATGAGCAGGGACTGGAAGAATAACATAGGCGTGTCAAAGCCACTTGATGCTATGATCGATTCGACTTCAGAGGGCGGTAGCACGGCAACATCCCGGCCAAAGGCTGCACGCATTTGTTCGATTTGTTCGGCTGGAGCTTGAAATATTACCATCCATAGTTCAAAAAAGTTTTGCCCCACCCTCGCCGACTCGCACCTGCCAGCCTGCTCGCTGGGCGATTTGCTCTGTGCGAGATGCATCTGTAGGAACAGAAATAAGTGCATAGAATGAAGCATAGGTTGAAGGGTGTTCGTCGTACCCAATCTCTGGGCGTTCATTGACAGGCGTTATAGTAGCGCCCTGCGGGTAGATTTCGATCGCTGTTCCTTGTGCATCAAACGACATCATGATGTAGCCTCCTGGTATGGGTGGAGTTGGGTAGACTTTGCCATTCCAGATTTCTGCAAGTACATTCGCAACGTTCAAGGGATTTTCAGCCGCGATTGAGATATGGTGAATCATGATTTTTCCTTGCTTAAATAAGAATAATTGTCTGAATGGACTCAGAGGAGCAGAAGGCGACGGTTTCCCTGCGCGGTGTTACAGACAACCCAACCACAAGTTTTGCCACAGCCCGAATAGCATCTTCCTCGCAAGAACAGCTGGCTCAAGGTAGTTTCACTGCCTCAATGATGCTAAGCAGTGAAGGTGTCGGAATCACTCGCGTGAGTTCAAATCCATTCGCTCTCAGCAACGATCGAAATTCGACTTCCGTGCGTTCTTGCCCACCTGTCATGATCATCATCACTACGTCTGCAAACTTCACAAACGATGGCTCATCTCCAGGCAGAATTAGACTTTCAAACAGCAATAGTTTTCCGTGGCTCGGCATCGCTTCATAACAGTTTTTCAAAATGAGCGAAGCCTTCTCATCGTTCCAATCATGCATAATCCATCGCATCATGTATCCATCTCCTCCCGATGTAACAGACTCAAAAAAGTCACCTGTTTGAATCTCAACGTGATCGCCCACTGCACTCAAAGTAGTATTCTCTAGGACAGTCGGCAGATCGTACAAAATGCCCTTGAGATGGGGATTTGCCTGCAAAATGGCAGTCAGTAAACTGCCCTGTGCGCCCCCCACATCTACGAGCGTATCGAATCCCGAAAAATCGTAGCTAGCAACAATAGCTTGATTAACGATCAATCCCAGATTGGACACTGATTGCGAAAAAGCGGCTTCATCCTGAGTGTGTTGGGCAAAATATTCCCAAATCGACATTCCGGTGGCAGCATCAAAGGCAATTTCTCCCGTTTTCAGGCTGTGCAACCCATTCCCCCAACCGATCGAATGTGCTGGTCCCATTTCTGTCATTAGGGTGTAACGCAGTGAATTTGGCGTATCGCTTTGCAGGGTTGCACCTAGAGGAGTTAGCGCGAAACACCGATCGGATACTTCATCAAAGATTCCTTGACTTGCAAGGACGCGCATTAATCGATAAAGAGATCGCGCATCACAGTGAGTTTCTGCTGCTAGGTCTGAGATCGCTTTGGGCCGATCGTTCAACAAATCCGCAATGCCCAACTTTGCAGCCAAATAGATCGATCGAGCTAGCCAAAATCCGCTTAGCAGATTAAATATCTTCTCTTGAGGCGAAAGTGCTGCTTGGTTGATTGCTGACATAATTTTAGTCTTCAATTGATTACTACGGCATTATTCACATCAACAAGAGTAACGCGCAAACCTGAGAGCATCCTGAGAGGAAGATGAAATTCGTAATGTTCTGAATCTGTGGAAAGGGCGATAATAGATTCAGAATGTAGGAGGAAAAATTGAAATGGTATTAGAGCAGAAATGTTGAAGGTTGTGTCGCAAAAATAGGGTAGATGGTAAGGTAAGAAAGCCTAAAACTCGACTCCCACTTTCCCATGTCCGCTCCATCTCTATTCAAATGGCGGCAATTTCTGTCTGAGATTATCTTGCTCAATGTCCGGTGTACTATAGAGTTCGTGTCTCAACTTTTCGGAATCGTTGCTTAATTAAGTCTAATTCAGGTCGTTCGTATGTCTTAATGAAGGTTTTGTGACACAACCCGTTAATTTGTTACGCTTACTTCCCCCCTTGCAAAAGTGACGTTAGCCCACGAACGTTGCAACTACCATCGTACCCATTAGTATGTTTTTGTTGTCGGCTTCAAGCGTCGATTGTCACTCAAGCTCTAACATGACAGTGAGTTTCCTTTGTCGGTGCCAGTATGTCCAGTTTTAATACTCTGCTATTTCCCGACTATCGAGCGTGCGAGACACTGACCGGGCTAACGCTGAACCAACTGCCGCGTGATGGCTCATTGGGTCGTGTGCGGCAGTATGACCAAGGAACCTATGTTTGGCAAGCAGGCGATCGTGCCGATCGGATTTACTTCCTCCAACGGGGACATGTGGCTGTCATGGTCAGCGATCCTCAAGGACGCGAGATTACCTTGCAGTCTGTCTTACCCGGAGAGCCATTCGGCGAACAGTAACATAGTTCGCCCAAAAAGGGGCGCAGGGAAACTAACAGCCGCGCGCTCCTGAATAGTCAAGTGGTCGAGATTTGGCTTGACGATTTCGTTGGCTACCTTCAGCGACACCAGGACGTGCTACCGGCTTTGATGGTTACCTTCTGTCTGAGGCTCAGTGACGCCGAGCGTCGCGCTGAGATACTAACTTATCGTGGTGCGGAAGAGCGGTTAGGGCGGTTGTTGCTCCAACTGGCGAGAACGCGCGGTCACGCTCGTCCTCAAGTTGAGGGTCAAGTCATCCTGCACGTCAGTCATGACGAGCTAGCACAGATGGCGGCGATGAGTCGATCGCATGTCACCGTGACAATGGGCAAGTTGCGCCGTTTAGGTGTCGTCCTATACGAGCGAAACCAACCCCTTGTGGTGAATGCACCTGCTCTGACCGCTTACTTGATAAAGATCGATTTGCGTCAAAAACCGTAACCGCAAGACAATTTATCCATTAATCGCAGCGTCAATGAAAAAGTACACCCAAAAGCAGATCATCTGTAATTACAGCACTTTCTAAAAGGTTTTCTAATCTTCTTCTCAGCAAAAGCTCAGGTTTCGCTACTCATTATTAGGCATACTTGATGCATCACATGGCAGTTTTGTATTTTCTTTTGTCTTCTGTCACAACCGATTAGCAATCAAGAGATCAACGCGAACTAGGGGCTGATTAGTCCTCGTAGAGCCGCTCAAGAACGACACCCATTCATCAGTGAGAGAAAAATCTATGTCAGCGAAAGTTGCGGTTGTAACTGGACAAATCACAATTAATGATGGCGGTTCGTTTCTGCTGACTGCTGCCGATGGGTCGATCGACGATCATCGCGCTCAAGGCTTGTTTGTGCGAGACACGCGCCTGATTTCCTACTACGAAATCTCGCTCGATCGGCAACCACTCACGCCAATCACCTCTAGCCCGATCACGCATCGAGTTGCCCGCTATGAGTTCACCAATCCAGAACTGTTGACGGCGAAAGGCACCGTGCCTGCCAAAAAACTGCTGGTGAGCGTGCGGCGCGACATCATTGGCGGGATGCACGAAGACATTGACATGACAAATCATCATCAAGAGCGCGTTGAGCTTCAGTTGATGCTGGCGATTCGCTCTGATTTTGTCGATGTTTTCCGGGTTAAAGCCCAACAGCTTGCGACGGAGGGCAGGATGGAGACGACCTGGAAAGACGGCACTCTCACCAACGAGTATCACAACGGTTCGTTTACCAGAGGCATTCGCATTCGTGCAGAAGGGGCAACACCTCCCCGCTACTCTAACGGTCGGTTGGTTTTTGATATCACCCTCGACCCTGGTGAGACGTGGCACACCTGCATTAACTTTATCGCCTTGGTAGATGGAGAAGAACTGATGCCGAAACATACCGATGCCACGATCGATGTCACCCCCGCAGGCAAGGAGATGGCGAGTTTCCTGAAATTGGCAACTCATCTACAGTCATCCAATCGGGAAGTTGAGCAAATCTACCAGCAAGCCCTCGTCGATCTAGCGGCATTGCGAATTCCTGTGGATGATGGCGAGCTAGTTTGGATTCCGGCGGCGGGCATTCCCTGGTTTGTTGCCGTATTTGGACGCGACCCACTAATCGCCAGTTTACAAACGATGGCAGTAGCGCCTAACCTAGCGCAGGGTACATTACTCAAGTTAGCCGAGTTTCAGGCAACGGAAAAGGACGATTGGCGAGATGCAGAACCTGGCAAAATTCTGCACGAACTGCGTCAGGGGGAACTCGCACGCTTACATCAAATTCCCAATACCCCGTACTACGGCGCGATCGATACAACGATTTTGTGGATTATTACCTTATCTGAAATGTACCGCTGGACTGGCGATCGCTGCCTATTAGATGACTGCGATGCAGCTTTAGAAAAGGCATTAACTTGGATCGATCAATATGGCGACTTTGACGGCGATGGCTTCGTCGAGTATTGCAGTCTCTCTAAAGACGGTATTCAAAATCAGGGTTGGAAAGATTCAGGAGATTCAATTCGGGATGCTGATGGCAATATTGTCAACGCCCCGATCGCGCTTTGCGAAACCCAGGGTCAGGTCTATGATGCATGGCGACGAGCGGCGGATTTGTATGATGTTCGAGGTCAACCTAACCGCGCTCAAGAGTTACGTCAGAAAGCAGACGAACTGTATCAACGGTTCAACGATCGCTTCTGGATGGAGGATGAGGGCTTTTACTGTCTGGGTTTAGATGGCAACAAGCAGCAGATTCGCTCGATTACCTCGAATCTAGGTCACTTGCTCTGGTCAGGAATTGTGCCATCTGAACGTGCTAAACAATTGGTGCAACGATTGTTTCAACCTGATTTGTGGTGCGGTTGGGGCATTCGGACCCTGTCTGCTAAGAACCCGGCTTACGACCCGATCGGCTATCACACAGGCAGCGTTTGGGCACACGACAACTCATTCATTGCCGCTGGACTGAAACGATATGGCTACCACGCAGAAGCCAATCGCCTTGCGGAAGGAATTTTTGCGGCTGCCAGTTTGTTTCAAGGCTATCAGATGCCCGAACTGTTCGGTGGCATTCAGCGGCAGCCAGAGAGCTTTCCCGTTCCGTACACAGATGCTAATATCCCGCAAGCGTGGGCAGCAGGCGCAATTCTGTGGCTAATTAGCAGCATGTTGGGATTGGAAGCGAATGCTCCCGATCGTCGATTGCACCTCCAGCCAGTTTTACCTGAGTGGTTATCAGACGTGTACCTCACAAATATGGTCGTGGGTGATGCAACGGTTGATTTGCGCTTTTGGCGTGAGGATGAGCGAACCCATTGGAAAGTTACTCACCAAATCGGTGAATTGGAAGTGTCCGAGATCGATGCCTTGAATAACATTTAAAAACTAGAAGGAGATTTCATCATGGCTACAACTAGAACCCGTGTGTTGCCCCTTATCCTCCGCCGTAACTCTCACAATTTGGAGAGCGCTGGACTGTTTCTTATGCGATATGGCATTGTGCTGATTCTGCTGTGGATTGGGCTACTCAAGTTTACTGCTGCTGAAGCTCATGGGATTCAGCCCTTTGTAGAACACAGTCCATTTTTTAGCTGGATGCTGCCAGTCTTGGGTTTACAGGGCGTGTCTAACTTGGTAGGCGTAATTGAGATTACAACCGGCATACTAATAGCGTTGCGTCGCTGGTCGCCATTCGCGTCTGTGATTGGCAGTGCAATGGCGGTGATCACGTTTCTAATCACGTTGAGTTTTCTACTCACGACTCCTAAAGTAGTAGACCCTGTGTTTCCAGCCTTATCCGCAATTCCGGGACAGTTTCTGATCAAAGATATCCTACTGCTCGGCGGTGCGCTTTATTCATTAGGAGAATCGTTGCGTGCCCTCAATGGTGATCGTAATGGCACTCGCTCGAAGTTAGTAAATGAAAGGAGATGACGCTGAATTGTCGCAATCGTCTCAAATGAATTGTTCAAATGCACCTAGAAACATAGAGGAGGTACTCTTACGCTATGCAACAGCGACGGAGGCAACAATCTACCTTTGTGTCTTCCGGTGTCGTGGAGATTTCAGAACAGACCTTGGGATTCAAAAAGGGCTTTTTGGTGAGAGACCCAGATGGTCACGCCCTGCGGTTAGTCGAAAAGTAGTTTTTAAGGGAGCCATCTTGGCCTGCAAACCGACCCATCTTTATTCTGGAAAAGCCTGAAGGCGGCAGCGCTGGAGAATCTGGAGTCTGTCGTCCAATCTTTAGTGAAGCTGCCCGTGCTAGTTGAGTCTTTTCTCTTTTATGCTCCCTCACTTACTAAACAAATGATGAAATTTAGATGGTGGCGACGACTAAACTGGGCTGAATATGGTGCCGAATTTCTCGGCACCGCATTTTTAATCGTCGCTGGACTGAGCGCCGTCGTCTTCAATCTCGGTAAAAATTCTCCTGTAGAGCAGATTATCCCCAGTAAGGGTGGTCGTCTAATGCTTACAGGGCTGCTGTTTGCTGGCAGTGCCTCACTGTTTGCAATTACCCCATTGGGGAAGCTTAGTGGTGCCCATGTCAATCCCGTAGTTTCGTTGGCTTTCTGGGTTCAGGGCAAAATGTATTTTTTAGATGCAGCAGGATACATTGTTGCCCAATTCCTTGACGCAATCTTTGGTGCCGTGCTAATAGTAGCGGTCTGGGGAGATTATGCCGCTACCGTTGAATATGGGGCGACGCTGCCCCAACCGGGTTACCCCCTTTGGTATGTATTTGCGGTAGAAGTTTTTACTACCTTTTTGCTGGTGCTGTTGATCTTCATCTTTGTCAGTAGCCGTCGGCTGATGCACTGGACACCCCTGATGACCTGGCTTCTAATCGCCCTCACAGTCCGGTTGACAGCTCCAATTACTGGCACAGGTCTGAATCCAGCACGCAGCTTCGGACCGGCTTTAGTCTATGGATTCTGGCGGGAGCAGTGGCTGTACTTCGTTGCGCCAACTCTAGGGGCAGCGCTATCATTGGTTGTATTCCGTTTGCTTTATCGTAGCAAGCGCGAAGTTCTGACCGGAAAACTGTTTCACGTTCCCCACTACCGCTGTATCTACAGGGAATGCAAAGCCTTGCATTATCCCCGTCGACCTATAAAGTTTCCCGTGATAGACGAATAGCACTACAGTTGTAGATAATTCGGTTGTGTTGCAAAAACTGGCAACTGGTTGGCTAAAACCCTTGTTTTCTCGGTGGGTAGCTACCAAATCATGCGAAAAATCAACTGTGGTAGCGTTCGATATAATCCTTGTAGAACAGAGCTTTAGAGCTTAATCCGGTTTTTGGGTCAAAAGCTACTCACTACCATAAGACGACTCATGCCTGGTTCTAACGGATTTTGTGGTGTAGGCAGAATAAGGCTTTCAGGGCCCTTTTCATCTAGGACTAGCTCACTATGGAGAGCCTTTTCCCCCTGGCAGGTGATTCAAAACAGTGTTTTATAGTATCCTATTTTACAACTTGGCGTATCGAATTAACGGACACCACAAAATCCGCTAGAACCAGAGTTATCAAGGGGAATAACCCCCTGTAGCTAATCTCCCTCAGTTCATTCGACCTTGGTTTCTAGCTAACGAATCGCACCCTGGAATCCATAAAGAGCCACCATTTCTAATGATGATATCCAGTTCCTTCTTCAGCCGACAGTGGGACGGAAACCGGATGCTTCTCAAAGTAATTGAGTGCAGCCTTGATGTCGTCTAGTAGGCTCGCAATCAGATCCTTACTGACACCATGACGAACTAGAATTCGCATTACGACCATATCCTCGCAATTGGCGGGCAGAGAGTAGGCGGCTACCTGCCAACCCCAGTAGCGTAGTCGCTCCGATAAATCATAGAGGGTGTAGCCTCTATCGAAGCAATCCTTGAGCATCCAGCAGACGCCAGGGATTCCACCCCTGCCGTTGTAGAGCACCTCGAACGGACCGATCTTGCTGATTTCTTCAGCAAAGTAGAAGGCGGTGTCGGCGCAAGCCTGCTGGATCTTACTGTAGCCTTCTTTGCCTAACCGCAAGAAGTTGTAGTACTGGCAAACGATCTGTCCGCCAGGTCGCGAGAAATTCAGCGCGAAGGTGGGCATGTTCCCGCCTAGGTAGTTGACGTTGAAGATCAGGTCTTCTGGTAAGTCGGCTTTTTCCCGCCAAATAACCCAGCCGACGCCAAGTGGTGAGAGTCCGAACTTATGTCCTGAGGTGCTGATCGACCTGACGCGCGGCAGGCGGAAGTCCCAGACAAGGTCTTGCTGGATAAAGGGGGCAAGAAACCCACCGCTGGCGGCATCTACATGGACAGGAATGTCAATTCCTGTCTGCTTCTGGTACTCGTCAAGCACCTGGCAGATTTCGGCCACTGGCTCATACTGAAGAGTCATAGTCAGTCCGAGAGTTACCACCACGACGATCGTGTTTTCATCGACACGCTTGAACACTTCCTCCGGGGTCATCATTAACCGACCCTTTTCCAGTGGGACTTCGCGTGGCTCGATTTCAAAGTAGCGGGAGTATTTGTGCCAGCAGACCTGAACCGCACCCCAGATGATGTTAGGGGTGCCGAGTGTTTTCCCAGCGTGCCTCTTGCGTTCGCGCCAGCGCCACTTCGCCGCTAGCCCGCCAAGCATACATGCCTCGCTCGAACCAGTGGTCGAACAGCCTACTGTGTTATCAGCAGCGGGCGAGTTCCACAAGTCAGCAAGCATGTGGACACAGCGGCTCTCAATCTCAGCCGTCTGTGGGTACTCGTCCTTATCCGTCATGTTTTTGTCGATGCACTCGTCCATCAGCTTGTGGACTTGTGGCTCCATCCATGTCTGGCAGAAGGTCGCTAGGTTCATCCGAGAGTTACCATCGAGCATCAACTCGTCATGGCAGGCTGCATACGCATGTTCCGGTGGATGTGCCTTTTCAGGAAACTTGTACTTTGGCATCACAACCGATAGGTCGGGCGAGGCGTAGAGATAATCATCCAGATTTTCGCGGATATTGTCCTTTTCGTGAAGAGACATAAGATACTCCTAAGAAACGGTTTATAAATAAAAAATTTCTGACCCCTTCGATATGGATGCTATTGTTCAGCAGCTAACCCAAGCTCCGTCTCACTGATTTCCCTAATCCCCCTTTTCGAGGGTTTATACAAAAAACCCCTGGTAAGATTTTTCTCTGCTTAGAGTGATTAAAGAGCGGTAGATGCGCTCTTTCCTGGCTTACTCAATGCCGTGTTGGGCAGCATCTCACACATCGGCCGTTCAGGCTGATTACAGCGCCGAAGCAACCATTCTTCAAGCGGCCGACGGCTCAAGAACACACGCGTCGATCAGCCTCAGCAGCTCCATCTCCGTGTTGTGGCTCGCGAACTCCAGTGCAAGCTCCTTCGCCCGCCTGCTATACACAGGGTTGTCGAGAACCTCTCTCGCCGCTGCACGTAAGCCCTCTGACGTTGCCTGATTGGTTCTCAGGTCGACTCCGACACCAGCCCACTACACATGCGCCGATACCTCCTCCTTGTCCTCCGTCATCCCCGCCGAGACCATCGGAATCCCATGCGCGAGCGCGAGATTCACCGTACCATAGCCTCCGTTCGTGATCAGCAGACTCACACTCGGCAGAATCAATTCGTACGGCAGAAAGGATGCAACATGTGCATTCGCCGGAATCTCCGTAGGGATCGACTCGATCGGTTGTCCTCCCGTAGTCGCCAGAACGATCGCGTCCTCTTCCTCGGCGAGGCCGGTTAACGTCGGACCGATGAGTTGCCCGAGGTCCCGGTTCGCGATCGTTCCCTGAGTCACAAGGACCAGGCGCTTTGTCTTATCGAGCTCATGCCACCACGTTGGCAGCGCAGGCTGCCCTGGGGGCATAGGTAGAAGACCAATATAGTGCACACGCGACGAGGAGGACGAATCATCCGAATACTGGAAACTCTCGATTCCCGGATGCAGGTAAAGATCGGGCAGCACAGACATGCTCTCCAGGGGGGGACACGGTAGCGGACCGCAGCCAAGCTCGGCTAGCGCCTTGTCTACCGCAGCCTTGCCTGGCTTCAGCATCACACGCTCTCGTCTCTCAAGCTCTGCAAGCTGCTCTTTCTCCGACATGCCCGGTCGTGGTGGTCTGTTCTTCCCACTGAACAGATTCAGCAGCGTAATGCCCAGATGCACAATCACGGGACGTTCCTTGCGTGGTCCCAGAAGCATCGGCAGCGTACCAAAGAACGTCGAATCTGTCAGAATGACGTCTGCAGGAAAGTCTTGCAGAGCCTGCTTCAGTCCTGCTGCCTGCCCGCCGATCTTTTTCGCAAAATAATATTCGAGGTCGAAGGCCGCCCTCTCCAGGCCCGGAATCTTCGCCTGCCTCTCCGGAAGCTCCAGGAGAGCCATCAAATCAGTAAAGCTATTGGTCTCCGGAGCCTCCGGAATAAACGGCACCCCTACAGCCTCCACCATCGACCTCAACTCAGGTGCCGTCTGTACGACTACCTCGTGATTGTGTTTCATCAGAATGTTGGCGACTGCTAGCAGTGGATTCAAATGGCTCGGGGCGGCCGATGATGCAATTAATACCTTCATTGGAAATCTTTCAGTATGGTTCGGTTAGTAGTGAATTCAGATTTTGGCTCTTCTGGAGTTGCGGTGATAAATAATGCTAATCAGAAAAACAAGCTAATAGTCTGGTGCGAGAGTTGTAAAAATTTACTTTCGCCATAAGCTTGTCTTTTGTCAACTTGAGCTGATTGTTAATTCCCTCCATAACTCCGTGGTTGTGCGACTCAAGAAGTAATTACAGATGCCATCCAAATAATTGCGGATAGTTGTTAAGACATCACAATAAACAGAACGAGCTTTTTTGAGCCATGTCAGAAGTTGTTCCTCTCCCTCCTCAAAGGTGTTACAGGTTTCAAAAATCTCTTCTTATTCCTCTTTCAATTCATAGGCAAGCTTCAAGCGTTGAGAATGTCTCAAGATGGGAGAAGTTTAATTTGTTCTAAGTCAGTCAAATTAACACCCTTTTTCAGCAGAAGCAATTTGCTGCGTTTGACAGTCATTCTGGTTTGCTTGCGAACTTTATTTAACCCTCATCCACTGGTTTTATCACATGAAATCGGTCGAATACCAGCTTGGAAAAACGGAAATATTTCTTGCACCAATGCGCGAAAATCCTCCCTACATATCTACACTAACTTCCTCAATTCGTTCTCCCACCCCAATCGGTTGCTGCTTCAGAACTTTGATGATATCCTCTTGCTGATGACTGCCGATGACATTCTCGATTTTACCTCGCTCAATATCACAGACAACCGTTGCAAAATCTTAATGCCCGATGGCTCTAATACAGTCAAAATAGCATCATTAATATGGAGTATAGAGGTTTGTAGCAAAGATAAAATGATTTTAAGGTGAAAAATTGGTTAGAAAATTCTTAGGCAGTTCTCAGAAAACTCTTATCTAAAGGGGGTTATAAAGAAGTCTGAAATGTAGACAGGAGATGATGGCGGAGCGAGGGATTGAGGTAGATCATTCAACAATTAACCGTTGGGTATTGAAATATGCTCCAGAACTAGACCTCCGGATTCGTCCTCATCTACGGTCTACCAACGATTCATGGCGAGTGGATGAAACGTACATCAAGGCGGAGTGTCGGCGGGGGAATCTTCCTCCGCCGAACCTCCTTGTCAAAGGGCAGTGGAAGTATCTGTATTGTGCGGTAGACTCGCAGGGTAGCACCCTAGACTTTCTGCTGTGTGCCAAACGCGATGCACGGGCAGCAGAGGGGTTCTTACGTAAAACACTCATGCTACTCATACTGGGATTTAGTTCGTTCAACACGGCTCTGGCGTTCCTTGAGAGGGTTTGAAGCAATTAACATGATTTGTAAAGGGCAATTTTCTTGGTGTTGAAAAAGGCGATGCGTGAGCATCAATAGAGTTGGTATCTCAACTTTTTGGATTGCCCAATAAGAAACAGAGATTGAGAAGGATTGCCTGTCCTCAAATCGTTTTTGCGACACAACCTTATTTAGCGCCACGTTATGAGCATCACTATGCAGTACCTGTTTGACAATTTCTTGGGCAAAACGATCTGTATGTTTTCGCCGTCTCCCAATGAAGTCCAACAACTCACTAAAAGGTTTGCTACTAATACACTTAAACTGGCGGCGGTTTACTTTTAGGAAGACTTGCCGTTCGCTGATATTTAAATCCCTGGCCAAATACCGATGATTTTGATGGAGATGGCAACTCTCTTGTTCACAGCGAGGACAGATAGCCTTATCAGTACTTGCCTCTACTTCTAGAATGAGTTTTTCTCCAAGTCGTAATAGTCTGCGACTTCAATTCCAGACAGATTTAGTAATTAAGTTAGCAGTGGCTGCATCGTCCTAATTATGTATTCTAAGGTAGAATAGCCTAACACAGGCGATAGAGCCACACAACCTCAATTCCTCCCTCTATT
>JAABUQ010009925.1_pt1 | contig 12662 bp, 10 predicted proteins | sample 5560001 | NCBI WGS metagenome assembly JAABUQ01 (sample SAMN10711888, study PRJNA513371) | rock metagenome | isolation source: Antarctica rocks | place: Antarctica: Victoria Land, Finger Mt nord | collected 2015-12-18 | reverse complement strand
GTTCTGGATCGGCGCCAATGGCGCGACGTTTTGCTGCTGCGCCGTCCACCGCGTGATAGCTACGACGTGCGATGGCCCGCGTGTGCTCACGGTTCGCTGCGGCTCGCTCGTTCTTCAACGCTCGGAAGCAGTCCTTGCACTCGCCGCGGAGTCGACCGTTCGGACGTGCGTAGAAGAACTCCGTAGTCGCCTGCTTGTCCTGGCCGCACCTGGAACAGACCGCCACCGCGTACCTTCCTTAGCCCACTCGCTCCATGACCTTGGCTGTCTCCAACAGGGGATCCGTCCCTACCAGCAGACACCGTAACGCCCAGGGTCTGGCATGCGTCGTGAACTCGCTCAGCCCCCACGCGGCGACGCAGCACCAGGCCGTCGACTTGACCCGTCCCAGTAGTCGGTAGCCACTGAGCAGTAGTTGACGAAAACTCGGACGACGGTGGGCGTGAGCCGCTGGCGGGCGCGGCGGTCACAGTGTTCCACCGGACGCTCGTGGTCGTTGTCATTCTGGTGCCGCCGGAAGCCGCTGGTGCGCGCTGGGTGCACGTCCCGCCGCTTCTCAGGAGCTGGCCCAGGTCTCATGGTAACGGGAGGAGCCGGTGGCCAGCACGTGGGATACTCCCGACAGGAGTCCCTGCACGATGCGATGGCAGCATGCACGCACGGGACGGCAGCGGCGAGGTTACGCGACGCGCACAGTGACGGCGGTGATCGACGACACCGAAGACATCCGGGCTCACTCTCAAGCCTCCGGACGTTCTTATGGCCAGGGGCGCTCAAGTTGGAGGATGTCGGGTGCGGCTGGCGGCCTCCGCCCGACGCGCGGAGCCTGGTGTTTCGTGCTACTGCTGGGCCTGGTAGTGCCCGGGACGGCCTGGGCGCACGTCAAGTACTTCGAAGACTCGTCGCGCTACCCGTTGCGGACCGACCTCATCCTGAGCGACCGCACCGCCCTCTGGCTCGGGGCCTCTCTCGTGGGACTCCTCCTCCTGTACTTTGCCCAGCGCCGGGTCGGCAGCTCGCGCTGGCCCGAACTCGGCTTCTTGCGACGCATGGCGATTGGCGCCCCCACTCTCCTGGCCGTGCAGGCCGCCATCGGTCTGGTCCACGCCGCGACACAGCCGACGCTGTTCGCACCGAACTTGCCGCTGCCCATCAATACCCTGGGCTTGACCCTGGCGGCCGTGCAGCTGCTGGTCGCTTTCAGCTTCATCACGGGCCTGGCCGATTGGCTGGCGGCGTCGGTGCTGATCGCCCTCGGTCCGCTCGGCTTCCTGCTCTTCTCGCCGTTCGACCTGGTGGAGCAGCTGTACTGGGCAGGTATTGGCCTGGTGCTCCTGGTCCTCGGCCGCTCCTCGATCGATGGCAGCCAGGTACGGCCGTGGTTCCGGCGGCGCCACCCTGCCGCGGCGCGGTGGGCCGTGACCGCGCTGCGCCTGATCACGGGCCTGGCGATCATTGCGCCAGCGCTGGGCGAAAAGCTGTGGGATCCCGGCTTGGGCGGCGCGTTCCTGGCGGACTACCCGCAGTTCAACGTGTTCCACGCCTACCTGGGCCTGGACTGGTTCTCGAACGACGTGTTCGTGCTGGTGGCAGGCATCGTCGAAGCCACCATCGGTGTGCTGCTGATGAGCGGGCTACTGCCACGGGTGGTCATCCTGGGCATGTGGCTGCCGTTCAACCTGGGCATCCCGTTCCTGCCGCCGCAGGAGCTGCTGGGACACCTGCCGATCTTCGGCATCATGTACCTCCTCCTGGTGTACGAGCCAACGCCGACACTGCCCGCGCGTGGGCCAGCTGACGGCCCGAACCTGCTGCCGGCCACCGTGCAGGAGGAGCCGGCTGGGATGGCCGGGGTGTGGAGCAGGGCGGTGTGACCGCCCCACTGCTGACGGCGGAGACGCGGTTGAGCCAGGCGCTGGCGGCCGTCCCCGGTGCGATCGAGTACGTCATCGCGCTGAAGCCGCACGACTTTGCCCGTCTGCATGACCCGGTGATGCGTCGCGCCATGGCACCGCGCATCAGTCTGCGGCGGCTGGCTTCCAAGGCCGGCATTCCTGAAGACCAGCTGCTGCACGACCTGAACGAGCTCGGCGGCGCGAAGATGGCCGACCCACCACACGAGGGGTCAACGGACCCGGTGATGCCCCAATCGCCCGCGGAGGCGCCGGCATGGATGGCGCAGGTGGACCCGGCGCGCGTGCCGTGGGTGAACCTGCTGCCGATCGACGACGTGCTCGGCGACCCGTTCCCGCCGATCAGCCTCGCTGTTCGTCAGCTCGAGCCAGGCAGAGTGCTGGGGATCCGGCACCGCTGGGAGCCGCAGCCGCTCTACGACATCTGGCGCAACATGAACCTCGAGTGGTACGCCCACCGGGTCGGCGAGGCGGAGTGGCACGTCTTCGTGCACCGGCCGGCCGGGGTACCGGCGTTCCCCATCAAGCCCGTCGTTGGGGCGGAGGTAGGGCAGCTGTCCGAAGCAGAGGCCGCGGCGCGGGTGGTGACGCTGGCCTAGCAGCTGCGGCCGGGGCAAACGCTGGAAGTCACGGGTGCAACGCCGGCTGTTGTGGACGGCATCCGGCGTGCTCTTAGTGCAGCCCACGGTGAGTACTACCGCTGGGAGGTAGTAGGCGAGCCCGGACGTCCGGTTCTGCGGATCTCCGCCCCGACGGCACGCGACGCGGATACCGGGCGGTGATGACCGCGACTGTCCGCGCGACCGCCGCTTCCTCCGTCAACACACAGGACGTGCGTTAGATCGATGCGGGCTTGCCGACGTAGCGTGAACGGCGACGGCCGGCCTCAACCCATCTCTGGTACAGGTAGGGTCCATAGACCTTGCCTGTACGACGATTCGGGATGTACTTCATCTCAAGGTAGCCACGGCCGAGCTTGATGGCCAGCGCTGAGCCGTCTCGCCCGGCGAACGCGAGGTCGGTCTGCCGACGAGCGCTCTCCAGAGGCTGCGATGCCGCAGCCTGGCGGCTGGTGTGATCCTGCACAAGCCGTTGCTCAAGGGCTACCTGGATGGCTGCCAGGTCGTCCGTCCCGAGCGGTGCCTCGCGGATCAGCGCCACGACCTCGTCGCGCGCCAGGGCCGCCCTCCGATACGTCGTCAGAGCAGCGCGGTCCATGTCGTTTCGCTCCCCCTCGGCTCGGGCTGTGGCCACCAGCGCATTTGCCGCGACCTCCGGCAGCGCTTCAGCATTGCGCGCGCCACCGGTGAGCAACTCGAGGAGGAGAGCCAGGGCTCCTTCGCAATCGTTGGCATCCACCATGCTACGGACCCGCAGCAGCAATGCGGCAGGCGCACGCCGATCCTGGTCCCCCATTGTTAGGGAGCTATGATACACCGCCTATGGATACCGGCTCCCTAACTTATCACCGTCTTCGCCCGCCGGTGGGCGGTGAGTCGCTCGTCAGCGCCACGGCTGCTGACGACTACTTACTCCCACCAGGCGATGCAGCACGTTTAGAAGCTTGACTGCTTCGGCGTGCTGGGATGGCGCGAGAAGCTCCGTTGGTAGTGGCAGCAGCTCCTCTGTAAGCGCCCTGAGACGGCGCTCTAGATGGGGACGTGCTGAAACTGACGCTGGATGTTTAGCTGCTAAACACTTCTCCCGCTCAGCGCGGATGCGAGTGCGATCCCACCCATCCTCGGCCGCGCGCGCGGCGACATCCCCGCGATCTTCCTCATCCAATGCCAGCAATTCCTCAGCCATGCTCACCGACAGCCGTTCGGTGAGGACCAGCGGTGCCAGGATGGGATCGTCGAACACGCGGAGGCGCTTGCTCACGTATGCGGGCGACATCTTGATGGCGTCCGCCACCTTGCGCACCGACCAACCACGCTCACGCACCAGAACCTCTAGCGCGGCGGCCTCCTCACGTGGGCGAAGATCCTCACGCTGGAGGTTCTCGGTGAGGGTGAGAAGGTATGCTTCCTCCTCACCCTCGTCGCGGACGACGGCATCCACCACTCGCCAGCGCGTCACTTTGGGCTCCCGTTCGGCCAGCAGCTGCAGCGCAGCAAAGCGGCGATGACCGGCGATAAGCTCGTAGCGCGCGTCCTGCTCGCGTACGACCACTGGTTGCAGCAGCCCATAAGCGCGGATGGAGTTCGCGAGCTCCTCGATGCCCTCAAGGGTCCGCCGAGGATTACGCGGACTTGGATCAATGCGATCGATCCCAAGTCGCACGGTGGGCTCAGGGATGCTTTCCCGCGGCTGGATGACGTCCAGAAGATTGATGGGGCCTCGAGACCCGAAGTGCCGTGCTTTACGCTGCTGCGTCATGGAGCACGTTCAGGAGCCGCTCGGCAGCGATTCGGTAGTGGTGCCCTTTCGTTGAGAGACGCATGCCAATCGCTACCAGGAACGGCACGACACCCAGAATCTGCGTCCCCTGCTGGCGTGCAAATGTCTCCAGTTGCGCGAGGACCCGAGCGTGCTCATGGGAGCGGTTCACGTAGTGAGTTGCCAAAAGGCCGGCGAGCACTGGTCTGCCCCCTGTCCGAGCCTGGACTGCACGAAGGCGGGGTAAAAAGAGCCCGAGTGCCTGCATCGTCATGGGTTCCATCCGCACTGGGATGACCACGTAGTCACAGCGCTGGAGGATCTCGGACAGCTGTCGTGCATTGCCCGGACCTGTATCGAGCAGCCGGACGTCTCCACTACTTGCCGTGGGGAGCACCAGCCGCACGTTCGGCATGTCACCCGGCCAGCGGCTTGTTAGGTTTTGATCAGGATCCAGGTCTTCGACCAGGATTCGGACGTCTGGGCGGAGCCAGGCGAGCTCCGCCGCCAAGAGCGCGGCACTGGTGCTCTTGCCGACTCCACCCTTCTGGTGGGCGACTGCGATCACGATCTCGTGTTGTGCCACTCTTTTAGCTCACTCCGACGTCCGACGTAGCGGTCGGCACGGCTAGCTTAGTCGCACGGTGCTATCTGACTGGCCTCGGCGCCATCACGACCTGCTTACAAAATGTCGCGGGCCATGCGGCCGATCTTCTCCATGACCAGCCACACACATGCGCCTACCAGGGCGTCGCTCCTTATATGCCCCCACCCGTAAGAGCGTCGCTGTTCTCGCACCGTCTCTGAGCCAGCGCCGCCACTGGCCCGCCGGCGAGGCATTCACGGCCGCCGCGGGACGTAGCCTAGCTTGAGGAGTTCGCGGCGCGCGCGGGCTTGGTGGGCTTCTGGCACCAGGAGAGCTGGGCTGTCTCCGATGCTTGCCAGGCGAACGAACGCGCGCAGGGACGGCTTGTTGGCGAGCTCAGTAAGAAGGTAAGGGTCCCTGCTCTCCAGCAGCACCATCCGCTCGGTCTCGTGAATGGCGCTGGCGCGCCGATCAACGTCCTCGAGGAACACGCGCACCGTCTGTGGTAGCTCCTCGACGGCGACCCCGCTTTTTCGGACGAGGAGCTCCTGCACGCGATCCAGCGTTACCCCTTGCGCTGTGGCCTCGAGCATCCGCGCACGGTCCAATCGGTAGACTCCCTGACTCTGCGGCGCGCCGATCCGCTCCAGCAGCGCCCGATCCGCCGGTGTGAAGGCGGCCATGTCGAGCACCACGACGTCCAGGTTGGGCAGCACCCGGAGCGACGGATTATCCTGACTGGGCTCGACAACCACCCGACGGTACTCGTCGGCCAGGCTCAGTACGTACGCACCAAGGGGCGTCAGCCGTACCCCCAGCAGGCCGTCGTAACGGCTGACGTACTCCTCGTCGAACCCGTACAGTCGGCCAACATCGCGGGCGCTGTCCTCCGGGTAGGTGTAGGCGATGTCGATCAGCCCGAGCGTCGCCACGTACTCCCACAGGACCGCTCGCAGATAGGAGCCGATCACCAGGTCCCAGTAGTCGGTCCCCGCGTATTCCAGCCAGCCGGCCTCGATCGACCAGCCGACGTACAACGTGGAATGCTCTGAGCGCTGAATGGTCGGACCCAGGTGGTGGGCGCGCACGTAGCGGAACAGCTCGTCCAGTCCCACCCAGCGCCCAACGGGACAGGCGCCCAGGATCGCCGCCAGGGTGCCCCGCCGAGCACTGGGCTTCGTCAGCCGAGCGCTCTTGGACTGCTGTCCCTTGATCGCCCGCACTCGCGACAGCTCGTCGAGCAGGTCGCTCTTCAGCCAGCGCTCCCAGACCTGCCGCACCGCAGCCGCGCCTGGCGGCCTGCCGAGGAGCGCACGACCGCTCTTGGTCAGCTCCAGCCGACTGCCTTTGGCCCCAGCCGCCGCCCAGCCAGCTGCTTGCACCAGCACAACCAGGGCGAACGGCCGGATCGCATCGTCAGCGCGCTCATAGCGGCCATCGCCCTCGCCGAAGTAGTCGCCCGCAAGCAGCTGCGCGCGCAACCCGCGCAGCGTCGCCAGCGTGGGCAGCCGGGTCGTCGCTCCCACGCTGACCTCACCCCGCTCGACGGCGGTGAGTGTCGCCGCGAGGTCGTGGAAGATGCCCTGCTCGGTTTCAGCGAGCAGGACGTGTGGCGGCTCGTCCATGCCGCCCCGAGACGTGGGGGCGGAGGGTGCCCTGTCCAGGCCACGGATCGCCATCGGGGCGGGCCGCGGGGCGAGGGCCTTCAGCGCAGCCGCCACATCGCCGGGGATCAGCCGGCCGCCGTCCGCCAGGAACAGCAGGTCGTATGGTGTGGCCGGCTTCTGTGTGCGGCGACTGCTGTAGAGGTCCATGTAGCCAGAGCTTGCCGCGTTCGGCGCCGCGGCGGCCGGGTACTTCGCTGGGACCACCTCGGCGTCGTAACGGCCATTGAGGCCGTGGACCACCTCTGCTACCACCTGCTGCTCGATCGGGGAGAGCCGCTCCCACAGCCGCCGCACCTCACCAGGGTTGTGCAGCCGCTCCTCAATCCGGTCGACCAGCTCGCCCTTGCGCGGCGGCGGCGCGCCGGACAACAGCGCGGCGTACCACTTGAGCTGGTCCACGGTGAGAGAGCTCAAGCAATCGCGGAGTCGCCACGCCACGGGCTGCATCACGCCTGCCATGCTACCTAAGGGCCGCAGGCTATAACGGACCCGTATGTCGCGCGACTCCGCCAACCCGCTAATTGTCCAGGGGGACAGGACGATCCTGGTCGAGGTCGACAACCCACGGTATGCGGAGGCGCGCGACGCGCTGGCTCGCTTCGCGGAGCTCGAGAAGAGCCCGGAGCACGTCCACACCTATCGGATCACGCCCCTGTCGCTCTGGAACGCGGCTGCTGCTGGGCTCAGCGCCAGCGAGGCGGTCGATGTGTTGGAACGCCTCGGCAAATACCCGCTGCCCGACAACGTCCGCGTCGACATGCTCGACTACGTCTCGCGTTACGGCCGCGTCAAGCTCGTGCGCGACGGCAGCCGGCTCCTGCTTGTCTCCGACGACCGAGCCCTCCTGGCGGAGATCCTGCACCACCCGCGTCTGGCACCGCTGGTCATCGGAGGCGGCCCGGACGGCGCGCTGGTCGTCGATCCGGCCCAGCGGGGCCACATCAAGTACGCGCTGGTCCAGATCGGCTACCCGGCCGAGGACCTCGCCGGGTACGTCGATGGCGCTCGGCTAGAAATCGCTCTCCGCGCCACAGGCGCGCAGGATGGAGCGCCGTTTGCTTTGCGGGGCTACCAGCGGGAAGCCGCGGCGGTGTTCCACGCGTCTGGCTCGACCCGCGGCGGTAGCGGCGTTATCGTCCTCCCGTGCGGCGCCGGCAAGACGCTTGTCGGCCTAGCCCTGATGGCCGGCCTGCAGTGCCACACCCTCATCCTGACCCCCTCCATTGTCGCCGCGCGCCAGTGGATCCGCGAGGTCCTGGACAAGACTACGGTGCCACCCGAGGCGGTCGGCGAGTACAGCGGCGAGCGCAAGGAGATTCGGCCGATCACGGTGACCACGTACCAGGTGCTCACCTACCGGCCGACCCATAGCGAAGCTTTCCCGCACTTCGCGCTCTTCGACGAGCGCGACTGGGGCCTCATCGTCTACGACGAAGTCCACTTGCTGCCGGCGCCGGTCTTCCGCATCACCGCTGAGATCCAGGCGCGGCGCCGGCTGGGGCTGACCGCTACGCTGGTGCGCGAGGACGGACGCGAAACGGATGTCTTCGCCCTAATCGGGCCCAAGAAGTACGACGTGCCTTGGAAGGATCTGGAGCGCCAGGGCTGGATCGCCACCGCCGAGTGCCACGAGGTCCGCCTGCCCATGGCCGACGCGCGGCGCATGGCCTACGCGGTCGCCGACGAGCGCGACAAATACCGCATCGCGGCCGAGAACCCACGCAAGCTCGACGTCCTGGAGCAGCTGCTCGCCCGGCACGCCGACGACCAGGTGCTCATTATTGGCCAGTACCTTGAGCAGCTCGCGGCTGTGGCGGAGCGCGTCGGCGCGCCGCTGATCACCGGTAAGACGCCGACGCTCGAGCGTGAGGAGCTCTACGCGGCCTTCCGCACTGGCAAGATCCGGCTGCTGGTCGTCTCCAAGGTCGCGAACTTCTCGATCGACCTGCCCGACGCGAGCGTCGCGATCCAGATTTCTGGCACCTTCGGCTCGCGCCAGGAGGAGGCGCAGCGTCTCGGCCGCATCCTGCGGCCGAAGCGGCCTGGGTCGCTGGCACACTTCTATAGCCTGGTGACCCGCGACACACGCGACCAGGACTTCGCCGCCAACCGCCAGATGTTCCTGACCGAGCAGGGCTACCACTACGAAATCCTGTCGGAAAGCGCGGAAGGGGTCATCTAATTCGTGAGGGGGACAGCGTGAGACCGACACCAGAAGGGGAGCCATCAAGCGCAGCCGAGGTCGACTCGATGCGTCCTGATCGCACCCGTTGTACCAAGCACTTTGCCGGGCGCGACCAGGCCGACCAGAGCCGGCGCGGCTTGAAGGAGACCGTCGGGACGCTGGTCGAAGGCAAGCGGGTCAAGTGGGCCGTCAAACGGTGCAAGCGGTGCGGTGGCTACGTCGTGGACCGGGTGCTGAAGAAACGCAATAGCAATGGGAACCTCATGCGGCCACCGAGCGAGGGTCCCGCAGGGCCGGGCTGATCTGTCAGAGGTCGACCCCTGACGGTGCCGTGGATCGGGTCGCCCAGATACGTGCTTCACGCGAGCGCGTGGTGGGGGACAATGCCCTGTGGCCACTCAGCCCGCGTCGATCCAGGGTCGCGCCGCAGGGACACAGGCGCTGGCGCCTCCGCTGCGGGAGCTGCGGGGGGTGGTCGAGCGGATCACCTACCAGAACGCGGAGAACGGGTACACCGTCGCTCGTCTCGCGCCTGAGCGGGCCAGTGCCGAGGTCCAGGCAGTCCGCGACGACGACCGGCTGGTGACCCTGGTGGGCAGCCTGGCCGACCTCACCCCAGGCGAGGCCATCGTCGCCCATGGCTGGTGGCGCAATGACGCCAAGCACGGCTGGCAGTTCCAGGCCCAGGACTATCGGACCACCCTGCCGGCCACCCTCCAGGGGATGAAGAAGTACCTGGGCAGCGGGCTGGTCAAGGGTGTCGGGCCGGTGATGGCGGGCCGGATCGTGGACACCTTCGGTGAGGCGACCTTCGAGGTCATCGACGCGGACGTGCACCGCCTGACGGCAGTGTCCGGGATCGGGCCGGTCCGGGCGGCGCGTATTGCCGCCACCTGGGCCGAGCAGCGCCACATCCGCGAGGTGATGGCGGCGCTCCAGGGCTATGGCGTCTCGACCTCGCTCGCGGTGCGCATCTACCGGAAGTTCGGCGACGACAGCGGGCGCGTGGTGAGCCAGGAGCCGTACCGGCTGGCGCGCGAGGTCTGGGGCATCGGCTTCAAGACGGCGGACAAGATCGCCCGGGCGGTCGGCATTGCCGCCGATGCGGGCCATACCCTGCTGCCCGAGGCCGATCTGACCCACCAGGCGACGGAGCTGCTGGGCGTCGCGGCGGACGGGGTCGGCGCGGCGGTGGCAGCGCTCCTGGCCACCGGCGACGTGGTAGCGGGGACGCGGTCGGGCCAGGACGGGCGGCTGGTGGCCCTGGCGCCGTTCGCGCGGGCGGAGTCCGGGCTGGCCAGCCGGCTGCGTGGCCTGGCGCAGGCAGCGGTGTGGGCCCCGGCCGGGCGCATCTTCCGCGGGGTCGACTGGCCGGTCGCCTTCGGCTGGCTGGCGAGCAAGCACGGGGTGCGGCTAGCGCCGGAGCAGGAGGCTGGCGTACGCATGGCGCTTATCGCGCCCGTGTCGATCCTGACCGGGGGGCCGGGGACGGGCAAGACGCACACCTTGCGGGCCGTGCTGACGCTGGCCCGGGCCAAGGGCCTGCGCTGCTTGCTGGCGGCGCCCACCGGGCGAGCGGCCAAGAGGATGGAGGAGGCGACCGGGCTGCCGGCCGCCACCCTGCACCGGCTGCTGGAGCTGCGGCCCGGGGCGAACCGCAGCCACAAGACGCTCCAGGCGGACCTGGTGGTGGTGGATGAGGTGAGCATGCTCGATGCCCTGTTGGCGAATCAGCTCGTTAGGGCCATCCTGCCCGGCACGCACCTGCTGCTGGTGGGCGACCCCGACCAGCTCCCCAGCGTTGGCGCGGGCGACGTGCTGGCCGACCTGCTGCGGGCGGAGGTCTTCCCGGTGACGACGCTGACGCACATCTTCCGCCAGGGGGCCGGCTCGGGCATCGCGCAGAACGCGCGGCGCATCAACGCCGGCGAGCTGCCGCGGTTCGGCGGCGCTATCAACGACTGCTTCTTCGTCCCGGCCGACGACCCCGTCACGGCGGCGCAGTCCGTGGTGGATTTGGTCGCCCGGCGCCTGCCGGCGCACTATGGGTTTGCCTCAGGCGACGTGCAGGTACTGGCGCCGATGCACCGCGGCGAGGCCGGCGTGGGGACGCTCAACGCCCTGCTCCAGGAGCGGCTGAACCCCGGGCGTGACGGCGTGCCCGAGGCGCGGGCTGGCGGACGCACCTATCGGCCCGGCGACCGCGTGCTGCAGCTCAAGAACGACTACGACCTCACGGTGTTCAACGGCGACCTGGGGACGGTGCGGTCGGTCGATCCCACCGAGCAGGAGTTGCTGGTGGTGCTCGACGACGGACGGGAGGTGCGCTATCCGTACGCCAGCCTGTACGCCCTGACCCACGCCTACGCGGCGACGGTGCACAAGGTGCAGGGCTCGGAGTTTCCGGCGGTGGTCATCCTGCTGCTGATGAGCCACGCGCCGATGCTCGGGCGCACGCTGCTGTACACCGCGCTGACACGGGCCCGTCAGCTGGTGGTTCTGGTGGGCCAGAAGCGGGCGCTGGCGCTGGGGGTCAAAGACTGGCGCCGGGCGGCCCGCCAGACCGCCCTGGACGGGCTGCTGACCGGCGCGCTGAGCTACACCTGGCCCACACAGACGGCCGGCGAGGAGATGGGGCCGGACGACCTCCAGGACTGGGAAGGCCTCGGGACTGGCGGGGACGAAGGATAGAGTGGGCTCCGTGGTGCTCAACGACCGCGCCAGGCCACAGACGACTGACGCCGCCACCTGCTCGGTCAGCCCGGAGCGCCGGCATCAGCAAGCCGATCGTCGTCGGCGTCGATCTCCGGGGCGTCCACCTCCTCCGGCAGAATGCCCGCCGCCTCGCCCACCTGCTCATGCGTGGCCCACACTGCCGTGAAGTAGTGTTGTGTCCATGCCGCAGCCGTCTTGCGGTTGGAGCAGAACACGACCCGCAGTCGTGGGAAGCGCGCGTACAGGTCCGCGATGGCCTTGGCACAGAAGGCGGCCGACCAGTGGTGGACTTTGGCAGGGCTCAAGAAGTCCTCATACCGGGCTTCGATAACCAGCGCATGTTGCTCGAAGGCGCCCAGCTCCAGCAGCCGCTGGCGCAGCACGTCCATCTGGCCGAAGTCGGCCAGCAGGCCCTCGAAGGTCTTGCGCTCGACCACCGCCAGGACCGCCTCGTCGCTGGCCAGCGGCGCGTAGTCGCCAGCCGGCAGACGGCCGCGCTCGGTGGCGAGGCTGCCGAAGCTCCAGGGATACCGCTCGTCGCTGGCGATCCGTACCCGCGCTCCGGCCGGTGGCCGCGCACTGTGCAGGCGAACACCCCGCGGTCGGCGCTGCTCCATGGCCGTCTGGGTGAACCAGAAGATCTGCTCATAGGTGGCGGGCTCGCCGGGGACCGGCTGCTTGTAGCGCTTCTCGACGATCTGGAAGTCGCACCGCTTCTGGCGCGGACGATCCAGGATGACCGTCAGCCGCTTGCCGTAGCGCTGCAGGGCGACCACGGGCACGCGCTCCACCATAGCGCCGATCTCGACCGGGGTCGGCGTCCGCTGCTCGCGCAGGCAGAAGATGTGCTGGTTGGCGCCGGGCCACCTCTCGCGGACGAGGAAGGACAGCACGGGATCACCCTGCTCGTCGCGATAGATCCGCAAGCGGTACGGGAACTTTGGGTCACTGCACTGCTCGAGCACCCAGACCCCCACGTGGGGCACCGGTCCGACGCCACTCATGCCGTGATCCTTCCGCATCGGACAGGGTACGCGCCGGCGCGTCGAGTGTCGGCAGGGAGACGCCAAGCCGTCGGGCGTTAGACCGGGAGGCCGTCGCCCCAGCCCGGGAGCAGGGGCGGGAGATGCGGGTGCTTGGGCTTGCGCGGGGGTGGACTTTCGCCATCGTCGCTGTCCCAGCGCCGGCGGTACTGGTCGGGGATGTCGCCCCAGCCG
>JAABUQ010009924.1_pt1 | contig 12665 bp, 14 predicted proteins | sample 5560001 | NCBI WGS metagenome assembly JAABUQ01 (sample SAMN10711888, study PRJNA513371) | rock metagenome | isolation source: Antarctica rocks | place: Antarctica: Victoria Land, Finger Mt nord | collected 2015-12-18 | reverse complement strand
CAGCGCGACCAGGCCGGACGGCGCCATCAGCACCGACGCCAGTTGCAGCAGCCGCGAGTCGTAGACGCGGCGCTTGTGCCGCAGCCATAGGCTCCAGGCGCCGAGGCCGAGCATGGCGAAGCCGAGGCCAACCATCAGCCGGAACGACCAGAACACGATCAGGGCGTTGGGCCGATCGGCGGCAAGCCACGAATTCAGCCCCCGCACCTCGCCATTCCAGTCGTGGCGCAGGATCAGCGAGGCGGCGTGCGGGATCTCCACCGCGTAGTCGAGCCGCCCGGTCTGCATGTTGGGGATGCCGAACACCGCCATCGGCGCGCCCTGCGTGGTCTCGAACAGCCCCTCCATCGCGGCGACCTTGGCGGGCTGGTGTTCGAGCGTGTTGAGCCCGTGGATGTCGCCCATGACGATCTGCAACGGCGCCACGATCGCGGCCATCCAGAGCGCCATCGAGAACATGGTGCGCGACGCCTCGCCGGCCTGCCGCCGCAGCAAGTGCCACGCACCGGTAGCGCCGACGACAAAGGCGACCGATAGGTAGGACGCCAGAACCATGTGCGGGAAGCGGACGAAGAAGCTCGGGTTGAAGATGATCGCCATCCAACTCGTCGGCATGAAGCGGCCATCCGCCGCGACCGAGAACCCGGCCGGCGTCTGCATCCAGGAGTTCACCGACAGGATCCAGAACGCCGAGATCAGCGTGCCGATAGCCACGATGCAGGTCGCCATGAAGTGCAGGCGGGGCCCGACCTTGCTCATGCCGAACAGCATGACGCCGAGGAAGCCGGCCTCGAGAAAGAACGCGCTCAGCACTTCGTAGCCCATCAACGGCCCGATCACCGGGCCGGCCTTGTCGGCGAAGGCGCCCCAGTTGGTGCCGAACTGGTAGGACATCACCAGTCCGCTGACGACGCCCATCCCGAACGCCAGCGAGAACGGCTTCAACCAGTAGCGGAACAGATCGAGATAGACCGGCCGCTTGGTCCACAGCCACATCGCCTCGATGTGCGCGCTGACGGTGAAGGCGAACTGCGCCCGTGCAAGGTGGAAGGCATCCCAAGGCGGCACGAGCGGCACTCCACTCTAACCATTGACAATATATAGATTGATAATTTATAGAATGTCAATCTAAGAGGGACAGATGGCTGACGACACAGATCCACTACATCCGACGCTGCCGCGGCTCCCGCGGATCGGCGAAAAGGCTGTCCCCTTCCGGGTGCGGACCACGATGGGCGAGCGCACGCTGGCGGGCTACGCCGGCCGATGGCTGTTCCTGTTCTCGCACCCGTCGGATTTCACGCCGGTCTGCACATCCGAGTTCATCGCTTTCGCGCGGGCCTTTGAACAATTTCAGGCACTGGGCTGCGATCTGTTGGGGCTGTCGGTGGATAGCGTGTTCGCTCACATCGCCTGGGTCCGCAGCATCCGTGCCGAGTTCGATGTCGAGATCCCGTTCCCGATCGCCGAAGACCTCTCGATGGCGATCGCAGCCGCCTACGGCATGATCCATCCGGGCGACGCCGACACCGCAACCGTCCGCGCCTCATTCCTGATCGATCCGGCCGGCGTCGTCCGCACGCTCAGCTACTATCCGATGGCCACGGGCCGGAACGTCGACGAAATCCTGCGCACGCTCTCCGCCTTGCAGGAAACGGACGCTTCCGGCCTCTCGACGCCGGCAGGTTGGCGTGCCGGCGAAGATGGTATCCTGCCGCCGCCGGCGACCGTCGCTGCGGCCGATGAGCGCGAAGCGGCTGGAGCACCGGCTTGGTACTACCAGCCCCAGGCGCGCCGGACATGACGCCCGAGTGCGATCCGCAGGTAGCCGCCGAGTTGCTCCGCGCGCTCGCCCATCCGATGCGGCTGCAGATCCTCTGCCGGCTGCTGGACGGCGAGCTGCCTGTCGGCGGCTTCGAGACCGAACTCGGCCTCAAGCAGCCGAACCTGTCGCAGCAGCTCTCCGCCTTGCGGGACGCCGATCTCGTCGCGACGAGGCGCGAATCGAAGTCGATCATCTATCGACTTCACGACGACCGGGTCCGCATTATCCTCGACGCCCTGCGGACGACGCAAACGAAAGCGCCAGCGCCGAAACCGGTCGCGACCGGCGCTCGGCGGATCGCGCGAGCTGCGCCCATTCGAAGCGAGATGCAAACCGCCGAGTGCGGGGTTTTCGCAGCCGCCGGTTGGCACCTGGGACGCGGCCCTGGGACGCGTTCATGAATGAAGCGCTCGCGGTCTGTTCCGGTATCTTCGTCGGTTTCACGCTTGGGCTGATCGGCGGCGGCGGCTCCATCGTCGCGACACCGCTGCTGCTGTATGCCGTCGGCCTCTCCCCGCACGTCGCCATCGGCACCGGGGCGCTCGCCGTCTCGGCCAACGCGTTCGTCAATTTCGGCGGGCACGCCCGCGCCGGCAATGTACGCTGGGCGGAAGCAACGCTCTTCGCCGCAACCGGTGTCGTCGGCGCTCTGGCGGGATCAACCATCGGCAAGGAGATCGATGGCAAACGGCTAATCCTGCTCTTCGCTGGCATGATGATCGTCATCGGCATTGCCATGCTGCGGCCACGCCCGGACGGCGGTTCGGTCGCTTGCCCGCTCACGCCGAAAACCGGTTTGAGGGTCGGCGGCATTGGTTTGTGCGTTGGGCTGATGTCCGGCTTCTTCGGCATCGGCGGCGGGTTCTTGATCGTGCCGGGCCTGATCCTGGCGACCGGCATGCCCCTGATCAACGCGATCGGGACATCGCTCTTCGCCGTCGGCGCCTTCGGCCTAGCCACGGCGCTCAACTACGCGGCATCCGGCTTGGTCGACTGGTTCGTTGCGGCCGAGTTCGTCGGCGGCGGCGTGGTAGGCGGCTATCTCGGCATGAAGGCTGCCTGCCATCTCGCCGCACAGCGCAGCACGCTCAATCGCCTGTTCGCCGGCCTCGTCTTCGTCGTCGCCTTCTACGTCATCTGGCGCTCGATCGGCAGCGCATGAACACCTGCACGCACAAGGAGGATTCGCGCATGTCGCCCGACATCGATCTGTCCATCCATCCGACCGTCACCTCGTTCTTCGACAAGGACACGAACACGATCAGCTATGTCGTGCGCGATCCTGCCTCGAAGGCATGCGCCGTGATCGACAGCGTGCTAGACTTCGACTACGCCGCCGGACGCATCTCCTACCATTCCGCTGATGCGATGGTCGCATTCATCCGCGAGCAGGGCCTGGCGCTCGAGTGGCTGATTGAGACGCACGTGCACGCCGATCATCTCTCGGCCGCGCCGTACATCCAGGCGGCACTCGGCGGCAAGATCGGAATCGGCGAGCAGATCACCACCGTGCAGGACACGTTCGGCAAGGTGTTCAACGAAGGCACCGAGTTTCAGCGTGACGGCAGCCAGTTCGACCGCCTCTTCGCCGACGGTGATACGTATGAGATCGGCACGATGCGCGCCCTGGCCCTCCATACGCCTGGCCACACGCCCGCCTGCATGACGCACGTCGTCGGCGACGCCGCTTTCGTCGGCGACACGCTGTTCATGCCGGACGGCGGCACGGCGCGGGTCGACTTCCCCGGCGGCGATGCACGGCTACTGTACCGATCGATCAAGCGCGTATTGAGCCTGCCCGCGCAGACGCGCCTGTTCATGTGCCACGACTACGGCCCGAACGGCCGCGACATCCGGTGGGAGACCACCGTCGGCGAGGAGCGCGCGCACAACGTTCATGTGCACGACGGCATCAGTGAAGACGAATTCGTCCGCATGCGCACGGAGCGCGACGCCACGCTCGGCATGCCGAAACTGATCATCCCGTCCATCCAGATCAATATGCGCGCCGGCCAGCTTCCGCCGCCCGACGCGGAGCAGCGCCGGTTCCTCAAAGTGCCGCTCAACGGCTTCTAAGCAAAGACCGCCGAAACCGGCGCTAATGGGGACCACCAGCGATGAATAAGAAGACGTTGAGCCCGACCTTTTCCGTCACCCCCCAGATCGCGGCGGCAGACGTCCCCGCATTGGCAGCCGAGGGCTTCCGGTCGGTGATCTGCAACCGGCCGGATGGCGAAAGAGCCGATCAGCCCAACCATGCCGAAATCGCGGCGGCGTGCGCCGAGAAGGGTATGCAGCTCGCCTATCTACCGGTCGAATCGGGCAAGGTGGGCGATGCCGACGTCCGCAGCTTTGCCGACACGATCGACACCCTGCAGAAGCCCGTGATCGGCTACTGCCGGTCGGGCACGCGGTCGGCCACGCTCTGGGCGCTGGACGAATCCCGCCGCGGTACGCCCGTGCCCGGCATCCTCGCCGCCGCCAAGCAGGCTGGATTTGACCTGAACGGCGCCGTGCGGCGCATGACCAACGGCGGCAAGATACCCCTAAGCGGTGACGAGGTTCGCCACGAGGTGGTCATCGTCGGCGCCGGCGCAGCCGGAATCGCGGTCGCCGCCAGCCTGAAGGCGCGCCAGCCGGATCTCGACATCGCCATCATCGACCCGGCCGACATCCACTACTATCAGCCCGGCTGGACCATGGTCGGGGGCGGCATTTTTTCAGCCCAGGCCACCGCACGCACGATGGGCTCGCTGATCCCGCCGGGCGTGCGCTGGATCAAGGCGGCGGTGGCCGCGTTCGAGCCTGACCAGAAAGCTGTCGTGCTCGAGGGTTGCCGGATTGTGAAATACGGCCGCCTCGTCGTCGCCCCCGGGCTGAAGTTGAACTGGGCCGCCATCGAGGGCCTGACCGATACGCTCGGGCGCAACGGCGTGACCTCCAACTACCGTTACGATCTCGCGCCCTATACTTGGGAGCTCGTCCAGAGCCTCAGGCGCGGCCGCGCCCTGTTCACGCAGCCGCCGATGCCGATTAAGTGCGCCGGCGCGCCGCAGAAGGCAATGTATCTGTCCGCCGACCATTGGCGCCGACAGGGAGTGCTGAAGGACATCGACATCGAATTCGATAATGCCGGCGCCGTGCTGTTCGGCGTCAAGGAATTCGTCCCAGCATTGATGGAGTATATCGAGCGTTACGGAGTCGATCTGCGCTTCCAGCATACGTTGACGAGGATCGACGGGCCCGGCCGCCGCGCTTGGTTCAGCAAGACCGGCCCGGACGGCGGCAAGTCGGAGGTCGAGGCCGCGTTCGACATGATCCACGTCGTGCCGCCGCAAGTCGCGCCCGACTTCCTCCGTGTCTCGCCGCTCGCCGACGCCGCCGGCTGGGTCGATGTCGACCAGCATACCCTGCGACACAAGACCGCCGATGGCGTCTACGGGCTTGGCGACGCCTGTAACGCGCCGAACGCCAAGACCGCCGCCGCCGCCCGCAAGCAGGCGCCGATCGTCGCGCACAACCTCCTCAAGGACCTGCAAGGCGGCAAGCAGGCCGACGCGGTTTACGATGGCTACGGCTCCTGCCCGCTCACCGTCGAGCGCGGCAAGATCGTGCTGGCCGAATTCGGCTATGGCGGCAAGTTGCTGCCGAGCTTCCCGGCCTGGATGCTGGACGGCACCAAGCCGAGCCGCCTCGCCTGGACGCTGAAGGAGCGAATGCTTCCGCCTTTGTATTGGAAGGCGATGCTGCGCGGCCGCGAGTGGATGGCCAAGCCGGAGATGGCGGGCTGACGCGATGGAGCATTTCACGCCAGTTTCCGCAGCCGTTGGCGGCGCGCTAATCGGATTGTCGGCTGCGATCCTTTGGATCGGAGACGGCCGTATCGCCGGGATCAGCGGCGTGGTCGGCGCCGTCATCGCCCGTGCAGGAGATGAAGCGGGCTGGCGATGGGCGTTCCTCGCCGGGCTGGTCGCCGCACCGCTCGCCTATCTTTCCGTTCGCGGCGCGCCTGAAGTCGTGATCGGCGCCGGGCTAGTGCCGCTGGTCATTGCCGGACTGTTGGTAGGGTACGGAACACGACTAGGCAGCGGCTGCACCAGCGGGCACGGCGTGTGCGGCCTGGCGCGATTGTCGAAACGATCGGTGTTGGCGACGATGGTGTTCATGCTTGCCGCGGGCGCGACCGTCTACGTCACCCACCACGTGATCGGGGCTTCGTGATGCGCACGCTCGTGGCGTTGGCGTCGGGTCTGCTATTCGGGCTCGGCCTGACTGTTTCCGGCATGATCAACCCGGCCAAGGTGCTCGGCTTTCTCGACGTTGCCGGCGATTGGGACCCGAGCCTCGCCCTCGTCATGGCCGCCGCGATCCCGGTCGCCGCTATCGGCTTTGCCATCGGGCGACACCGCGCCGCGCCCATCTGCGCTCCACGCTTCGATATGCCGACACGGACCGCGATCGACGCGCCTCTGGTTGCGGGCGCCCTGACGTTCGGGGTCGGCTGGGGTCTTGCCGGCTACTGCCCCGGACCTGCGCTCGCCTCGCTCAGCTTCGGCTCTTGGAAAGCATGGCTGTTCGTCGCGTCGATGCTCGTCGGCATGGCGCTGTTCTCTTTCTCTCGCCCGCAACCGGCGGAATAGGAACGCTCGCGCAATGCCGAACATCATGACGGTCGCCTTCGTCAGCGTTGGCCTTGTCGGAAACATCATAGCCGTCAAGCCGCCACCGAAGATTGCGCCCATCGTCGAGCCTCGGCAGGTCGCGCAACCCGCGCCCGCACCGGCCACAGCCGCCCCGATCGCACCGCCGCCAGCAAAACCAGTGCAGGTCGTCGCAAGCCCGACGCCCTGGTCCGTCCCTGATGCCGACAAGCTGCCGGACGATTCGTGGGGCCGCACGGTCCGCTACGGGCGGGATCTCGTCGTCACGACCTACGCTCTGATCGGGCCCGAGGTGACCGATGCCTCGCATCGTTTCGCCGGAAACAATCTCTCGTGCCAGAACTGCCACCTCGAGGCCGGAACCAAACAGTTCGGACTGCCGTTCCAGGGCGTCTATGCCGACTTCCCGAACTATCGCGCCCGATCGGCCACGGTCGGGACCATCGAAGACCGCATCCAGGGCTGCATGGCCCGCAGCATGAACGGCAAGAAGCTGCCGCCCGAAGGCGCCGAGATGACGGCGATGGTGGCCTACATGCAGTTCCTATCGGACGGCCGTCCCGTCGGCGCGCCGACCAAGGGCCGCGGCGCCGGCGCCATGCCGGAACTCGACCGCGCGGCCGACCCGGCGCACGGCAAGGAGGTCTTCGCCACGAATTGCGCCGCGTGTCACGGCGAGAACGGTCTCGGCCAGCGGACCGGGTCGGTTGGCGATGCGCAAGGCTACGCCGTGCCGCCGCTCTGGGGTGATGACAGTTTCAACGACGGAGCCGGCATGGACCGGCTGATCGCCGCGGCCAATTTCGTCCACGCCAATATGCCCAACGGGACGAACTGGCAGGCGCCCGTCCTTCCGCCCGAAGACGCGTGGGACGTCGCTGCCTTCATCCAGGCGCAGCCTCGGCCGCACAAGGCCAACCTCGACCAGGATTTCCCGATCCGGCTCGAGAAGCCGGTCGACGCCGGCTACGGCCCTTACGTCGACGACTTTCCACAAGAACAACATAAACTCGGCCCGTTCAAACCGATCCGAGACCAGATCAAACAGCGACGGGCGGCTGCGGCGAAGCCCACGAACTGAGATGCGGACCACCCGCGATCCGGGTCGAACCGGATCGCGTCATCTTGTGGCAGGCGAGTTTGAACCGGCAGCCCGGCGCGTTGTCGGTCACATCGAGGCCGAAACCGTGCAGCGCCGCGATCTCCGCTGCCAGGCTCAGACCCAGCCCGCTTCCTTGTGTGCTGCGGCTCCCATCGCCGCGATAGAACCGTCGGAAGACCAGCGAATGTTCTTCGGCGCGGATACCAGGACCGGTGTCAGAGACCACCACTGCCGGGACGCCGGCTTCGAGCGTCAGCGCGAGCTCGACCGCGTCACCGGCCCCGGTGAACTTGATGGCGTTATCGACCAGGTTGATGATGGCCTCGGCGAGCAACTGCCGATCTCCGAGCACCGAGCCCTCGCCGTCAATGCGCGTGCTGAGCCTGACGCCCTTGTCCTCGGCAAGCGGCGAGAAGTCTTCAGCGATCTCGCGAAGCAGCGCCCCCAGATCGACCGGTTCGAAATCGGACGTCCGGCGAGCGTGCCTGATATCGGCGACCCGAAGCAGGGCGCGGATGATCGACAACGACCGATCGACGTCGTTCATGCAGGCGCCGATCGCATCCGCCGCCAGCCCGTCGCCCGCCGTCCGTTGCAGCCGTTCGAGGCGGCTGCGCAACCCGGTCAACGGCGTCCGCAGGTCATGGGCGATGTTGTCGCCGGCATTGCTGAGCGCGGTGACGTTGGCCTCGTTGCGGTCGAGCATGCGGTTGACCGTGACGCAGAGTCGGTCGAGCTCGTCGCCCACCTCCGCCCCCGGCAGGCGCGCAGCCAGATCGCCGGCGATCACGCGTTCGGCGACCGCGTTGATGCGCCGCAATCGCCGCTCGGTGGCGATGCCGATGATCGCGCCGCCGCCCAGGCTGAGCAGGATCGCGGGCACGATACCGAAGGCGGCACCGTGCACGAGGTCCGACCGAACCTCGCGGATCTCGTCCGATGACCGCGCCGCGAGCAGGATCCGCCCATCACCGAGGCGCCTCGCCGCCGCGCGCCAGTAGCGGCCGAAGCCTTCTGGCGCGCGCACAGCCCGGATCCGGCCGTCCGGGATCAACCCGGCCGGAATCGATGCGATCTCGCCGACGATGGGCACGCCGGCCGGGTCGAACAAGCCGACCTGAGTCAGCACCGCCGGCTGGTGGTTCATTCGTGAGGTGATCATGAACGGCAGCATGTCCGGCGGGCGGGCACTGAGCAGTTCGAGCTGCTCGAGCACCGACCGGTCCAGCGTTTCGAACAGCAGGAACGAGCTGCGCCAATACATCAGGCCGAACATGGCCAGCAGGCTGGTGCCGAGGACCGCGGCGAAAATCGCGCCCCAGCGCAGCCCGCGACTGTGCCGGAGCGATAGCGGCGGGAGCGGTGCGTGGCGGGACGGCTCAGGCACGCAACACGAACCCGACGCCGCGCACGGTCTCGAGCAGCGGCGGCTCGCCGGGGAGATCGAGCTTGCGCCGGAGCCGGCCGACATGCACGTCGATCAGGTTTGATCGAAGCTCAAAACGATAGCCGAAAACGTCTTCGAGCAGCATCTGCCGCGTCAGCATCTGACCCGGTCGCCGCAGCATGTATTCCAGTAGCTGGAACTCGCGCGCGAGGAGGTTGAGATTTCGCTCACCGCGGCGGGCTTGCCGCTGGATCAGGTCGAGATGGACCGGGCCGACCGTCAGCGCCGTCCGGCTCGACGACGGACGCCGGATCAGCGCGTCCAGCCGGGCCGCCAGTTCGCCGAGCGCGAACGGCTTGACCAGGTAGTCGTCGCCGCCGGCCCGCAGGCCGGTGATGCGATCGCTGACCTGATCGAGCGCGCTGAGCACGAGTGCCGGGGTGGGGATGCCGCGGTTGCGCAGCGTGCAGATGACGGACAGACCGTCGAGGCCCGGCAGCATGCGGTCCACGACGAGCGCGTCCCACTGCCCGGAAGCGGCGCGCGCGAGGCCCTCGAGACCGTCGGATGCACACGCAACCTGAAACCCGAGGCGCGTGAGCTCGGTGTCGATCTCCGCTGCCGTCGCGGCATCGTCCTCGATGACGAGAATCGCGCTCATCCCCCCTCCCCGGTCGGTCTCCTCCTGCCGACTCTGTCATCGAATTTAATCGCAGGAGCGTTCTCATCCGGCAATAGTGCCGTCCACGCGTCCAGTGAGGCGCCGCAAGAAAATTGAGGGACAGAACGATCGATGGCGAATACGCCTCACGGGACGGCGCCTGACGCGTCAGCCAGCGCGGGACGGCGATCGGTGCTTCGGGGTGGCTTGGCGACAGGCGTTGCTGCCGTCGTGGCTGCGGCGCCGGGCCGCGCGCGGGCAGAAGACCCGTCGCCACCGGGCGATCCCGAGTGGTCGCAGTCGCTCGGCCCAGGTGTTGGCGATGCGCCCTATGGTCAGCCTTCGAAATACGAGTCCGACGTCATCCGCCGCATCGTGCCGTGGCTCACCGCGAGCCCGGAATCCTCGATCAGCTTCTCGCCGCTGCAGGATCTGCACGGCATCATCACGCCGAACGGGCTGTTCTTCGAGCGATACCACGCCGGCCGTCCCACCGTGGACCCGGCGCAGCACCGGCTCATGATCCACGGCATGGTCGAGCGGCCGCTCTTGTTCACCATGGACGATCTGCGCCGGCTACCGAGCGTCTCGCGCACGCATTTCATCGAGTGCCCGGCCAATGGCGGCATGGAGTGGCGGGCGGCGCAGCTCAACTCGCTGCAATACACGCACGGCATGATCAGCTGCGCGCAGTGGACCGGGGTCAAGCTGTCGACGCTCTTGGAGCAAGTCGGGATCAAGCCCGGCGCCGCCTGGGTGCTCGCCGAGGGCGCCGACGGCGCGCACATGGCGCGTTCGCTGCCGCTCGACAAATGTCTCGACGACGTTCTGGTGGTGTTCGGCCAGAACGGCGAGGCGCTGCGCCCCGAGCAGGGCTATCCGGTTCGCCTCGTCGTGCCGGGCTGGCAGGGCAATGTGAACGTCAAGTGGCTGCGCCGGCTGCAAATCGGCGACAAACCCTGGTTCACGCGCGAAGAAACGTCGAAATACACTGAACTGATGGCCGACGGCAAAGCGCGCGGCTTCACGTGGCCGATCTTCGCCAAATCCGTCATCACCTTCCCTTGCCCGGAGAAGCCGGCGAAGGGGCCCGGCGTCTACGAGATCAGTGGTCTCGCCTGGTCCGGAAACGGCACGATCAAGCAGGTCGACGTCAGTCTGGACGGCGGCATCAACTGGGCGCATGCGCGGCTGCAGGAGCCGGTGCTCCCGAAGGCGTTGACGCGGTTCTCGATGGAATGGCGGTGGGACGGTAAGCCGGCGCTGCTGCAATCGCGGGCGCTGGACGATACCGGCTTCGTGCAGCCGACATTGGCCGAGTTGCGCAAGATCCGCGGGACCAACGCCGTCTACAACAACAACTCGATCCAGACCTGGCAGGTCAAACCCGATGGCAGCACGTTCAATGTCCAATTGGGCTAAATTCGCCGCACTCCTCAGCGTGTTGGCGGCCCCCGCCATGGCAGAAGATGCCGCGCGATTTGGCGTCGGCACGACACCGACCCCCGAGCAGATCGCCGGCTGGGCGATCGCGGTCCGCCCGGATGGGCAGGGCCTGCCGGACGGCCATGGCTCGGTGAAAGATGGCGACGAGGTCTATGCCAACACCTGCGCCGCCTGCCACGGCACGTTCGGCGAGGGCGCCGGCCGATATCCGCGGCTCGCCGGAGAGGGCAAACTCACGGGCGACCGGCCGGAGCAGACGATCCAGACTTATTGGCCGTATGCGACCACGCTGTTCGACTACATCGATCGCGCGATGCCGTTCCCAACCCCGCACGTGCTGACGCCGGACCAGGTCTACGCCGTGACGGCGTATGTGCTGAACCTGAATGGCCTGGTCGGCGATGATTTCGTCGCCGACAAGGAGACGCTGCCAAAAGTGCAGATGCCGAACCGCGATGGCTTCCTCTGGAAGGACCCGCGGCCCGACACGCACGACACGGCCTGCATGAGCGCTTGCGTCAGCCCCGACGCCATCAAGATCACCTCGACGGCGGAGGGAAAATCATTGACCCCGAAAACGACCGGGCCGCTCGACACGGCCATGCCGCAATGAGCGCTTTGCGTCTCCTCCTCGCCCTCATCCTGGCCACACCGGCCGTCGCGCGGGCCGCAGACAACGTTGCCGCTGGTCAGGCGCTCGCCTTCGATCGCAGCAAGGGCAACTGCCTCGCCTGTCACGCGATGGCAGGGGGCGACGTGCCCAGCAATGTCGGGCCGGAACTCAGCGGCATCAAGGCGCGGTTCCCCGACCGAAGCGACCTCGTCGCGATCCTGCAGAACGAGGAAGCGCGCAACCCGCTCACGATCATGCCCGCATTCGGCCGCAACCTCATCCTCGATCATGACGAGATCGAGAAGATCGTCGACTATCTCTACACACTCTGAATGCCGGAGCTGCCCATGTCCCTCCCTGACGCGACACGTCGCACGACCCTGCTGGGCTTCTTGAGCCTGCTTGGGTATGTCACCGCCGCCCACGCCGCGGCGCCGGACTGGCCGGAAGAAGCGTTCAAGCAGAAGAGCACCGACGACGCGATCAAGACGCTGTACGGCAAGCCGTTCGAGATGTCCGACAAGGTGACGCTCGAGGCGCCGGAGATCGCCGAGAACGGCGCCGTCGTTCCGATATCGGTCAGTTCGACGTTGCCGAACGTTACCTCGATCAGCATTCTCGTGCCGGAGAACCCGTTCACGCTGGCGGCGTCCTACAAGCTGCCGGACGGGACCGCGGCCTCGGTAGGCTGCCGGCTGAAAATGGCCAAGACCAGCGACGTCATCGTGCTCGTCGAGTCCGGCGGCAAGCTCTACGGCGCCAAGAGAGAAGTGAAGGTCACGCTCGGCGGCTGCGGCGGCTGAGGAGAGGAGACGGTCATGCCATCCACCATTCGCGTCCGCGCCCAAGCCCAGGGCGATCACACCGAGGTTCAGGCCCTCGTCCAGCATCCGATGGACAGCGGCTTCGTCAAGGACAGCAGCGGCACTCTGATCCCGCCGCACTACATCGAAGCCGTCACCTTCGAGCA
>JAABUQ010009923.1_pt1 | contig 12666 bp, 12 predicted proteins | sample 5560001 | NCBI WGS metagenome assembly JAABUQ01 (sample SAMN10711888, study PRJNA513371) | rock metagenome | isolation source: Antarctica rocks | place: Antarctica: Victoria Land, Finger Mt nord | collected 2015-12-18 | reverse complement strand
CGTGCGGCGGCGGCGCGGCCGGCCGCGGTGAGCTCCACGAGCTTCGCCCGCCGGTCCTCGGGATGAGGCATCCGCTGCACCAGTCCAGGCTCCTCCAGATCGTCGACGATCAGCGTGACATACGGCGGATCGGCCGCCAGTCGTTCGGCGAGCGCGCGCAGCGTGTGTGGCTGCGTGGCTAGCCGTCGCAGCGCGAGCACGCGCGCCCAGCTCAGGCCGAGCGCCTCCGACACTGCGACCTTGCGGTCGTGGTCGAGCGCGACTTCCGACATCGTGCGCCAAGCGCGACGCGCGAGGTCGGTGTCCGCGCCGCCCATCACGCGTCCTGCAGGCGCGCCGCGCTCCGCTCGGCCCTGGCCTCGCTCGCAGCATCGAGAATCACGGCTTCGCGCGAGACTACACGATGACCGTCGAAGGCGCACATGGACGCTGTCCGGCGAGCACGAGCGTGCCACCTACAGATTCAGCGAAGATGGCTCTACCCAAGAGATCTCCTGGGAGTGGAGCCGGCCGAGGAGTGGCTCCCGCTGTGCGACCGGACCGCCCACCGCATCGGCTAACACCCGCTCCAGCCGCCGTGCTGCCCATCGTCGGTCCGAACCGTTCGCTGAAACCTGACCGGTCGAGGATTCGCCAGCGGAATGTCGCTTCGGCTCCTCGCCGTGGAGCGTAGGCTGGGCGTATGACAATCGGGCACGACCTTGCTCAGCTGAACATCGCGCTCGCGCGCGAGCCGTTGGACGCACCGCTGCTCGCCGATTTCATGGCCGCTCTGGACCCCGTCAACGCACAGGCAGACCGAGCAGCCGGGTTCGTGTGGCGGATGCAGAGCGACGATGGCGACGCCACGGCGATCCGCGGGTTCGGTGATGATCCGCAGCTGATCATCAACCTCACGGTCTGGGAGTCGCTGCAGGCGTTGCGCGACTTCGTCTACCGCGATCCCCGTCACCTCGCCGTGATGCGCCGGCGCCGGGAGTGGTTTGAGCGCCTGGAGCTGTACACAGCGTTGTGGTGGGTGCCGATCGGGCAGCGCCCGACGGTCGCCGAGGCCGAAAAGCGCCTTGAGCATCTGCGTGCGCATGGGCCGACCTCGACGGCGTTCACGTTTCGCCATCACTTCGACAGTCCCGACACGGCGGTTCATCACACCGACGACCGCTGGCTTTGCCCCGCTTGACCGTCGGCCCGCGCTCCCTCTGGCAATCTGACCGTCGCCTCGATCAGTCATCGGCTTGCACAGCGCCCTCTGGCTGGCCTACTCGCTCCAGAAGTCCTGGACCATCTCCCCGTCTGACTCGACGCGCGGTCCGAAGATCAGCACTTGGAGCCCGTTGGGCCCCGCTTCGAACGATCGCGCGACGCCGGGGCTCACGCGCACCGCATCAAGCGGCGCCAGCTCTACGAACTCGTCGTCGAGCTTGACGCGTCCGTTCCCGTCGATGACCACGTAGATCTCCTCGGCGGTACGGTGGCGATGGGCGAAGGCCTCGCGTTGTCCGGGCTTGACGATGAGGAAGTTCATCCCCGTCTGCTCCGATCCGAGATCCTGCTGCGGAAAGCGAGCCTCTTGGTAGGTCGACAGCCCGTGCTCGGCTGCTGAGTCCTTGACGTCGCGGAGGTTCTTCTTCGCGTAGCTCATGGTCGCGATCGTACGGCAGCTGACGAGTCGCGGGCGTCCCTCAGACCGATCGCCAACTGCGAAGGTCGCCCCCGGCGCCCGTGCTCGAACGGGTTAGCCATACGGGGCGTAACGGTGATGCAGCATCAGGTCGTTGCCATCTGGATCGGTGAAGAACGTCATCTGGCAGACGCCCGTGTCGAGGATGTCGCCGGCGAACGTCACGCCCTTGGCCTCAAGCTCGGCGCGCGTCGCGGCCACGTCGTCGCAACCCAGCGCCTAGGGGTTCCCTTTTTGGGCGATGAACGGCATTCCGAGCTGCTCGGGCGACCACACAGCGAAGCAGGTGCCGCCGGCCCAGCTCTCGTATTGCGCATTGGGGTCTGGCCGCAGGCCGAGCGTCTCCTGGTAGAAGGCTCGGGCCCGATCGGGGTCCTGCGAGGGGACGCCAACGAAATCGACTTTCGAGATCATCTCCGGTGCTCCTTGGTGTCGTTGTGTTGGCGTCATGATGCACTTGATTGCGGTCAGCCTCCGACCGCTAGCAGAGCGTGCCCCGGCATCGAGGACCGCGATCGCGGGCATCGGCAATCAGACGCCGATTAGCGTGGCTCGCACCGTTGCCCAGGCGCCGACGGAGTGCGAGGATGAGTCCCGCTGGCTACATCAACACGTTCATCGCCGCCGCCGAGGACGGCCGGGCGACAACCACCGTGCCTTGGACCGGCGCATGCGCCGTAAATCCTTCGGGATACATGCTGTCCGCGGGACGGGTCGGCGGGTCTTCGGGCACCAATCCGAGGTCGGAGCGGAAGCGGGTGTGCCAACGCCAACTTGGATAGGTTTTGCGGCGGACGTGGGCGTGGGTATCAGGAGATGCACATGTGTGTACTCGTGGATGGCGTCGGCGTCGGTTGAAGACCGCGTTTGAACGGAGCTGAAGTGTTCATTTTCATGACTCTGCACAACCCGTCCGCCGACAACGTCGAGGCTCTCGCCGAAGGCATGGTGCAGATGCGCGGTTGGATGGGGAGCCAACCGGGTTGCCTTGGTGTGGAGCCACCGCTTCTCACGGAGGACGGCTCCTGCCTGGTCGGCTACTCGCGCTGGGAATCCAAGGAAGCGTTCCTCGCCACCGGCGTCGACCTTGACACCTTGGGCGAGACTCCCAGCAGCGAGCTACGGCCCCGGCAACCGTACTTTCTCACCAGTTCATGGGACGGGTCTGTTTGAGCGGTTCTGGCCTCTAACCGCTTAGGGGCTGTTGCCTGCATAACAGGAAAGTTGTCGCTCGCCCGGGACGGGCGGGGTCTGGTAAGACCCGTCCGGTGCAATTCTCGGTGACGGAACGTCAATCGAACACGTCGCTGCGGCTCGGCCAAGCCGCGGAGCGTCTCGTACCCGAGCGAAAGCAGCGGTTGCCCGCGCGCAGCAGTGTCGCGTCCAGATTCTCGAACCGCTTGATGGACGTTCGTGGTCGACGTTTTCGAGATGCTCTGAAGGGACGAAGCTCGTCTAGACGGCGACCACGGAGAACACCGGCGGCAGCCGCGTCGCGACCGTCGACCACGTCGAGCCGGCGTCGCCCGAGCCAAATAGATCGCCCGAGGTCGCGCCGAAGTAGAGCTCGAGCTGCCCGCCCTCTGCGGCGCGGCTGAACGCCTGACGCAGCACCGCCAGGTAGGCGTGCTCAGCCGGCAGGCCGTCTCCCCGCGCAGCCCAGTTGGAGCCTGCGTCGCGCGTCTCATAGACGCGCACGCGACCGTCGGGGGTCACGCGATCCATGTCGGCGACGAGCGGGATCACGTAGGCACTGTCGGGATCGGCTGGGTCGACCATCAGCGGGAAGCCGAAGTCTGACGGGAGCCCACCGCCACCGATATCGGTCCAGCTTTCGCCGGCGTCGTCGGAGCGATAGACACCGCCGTGGAACTGCATGAACATCCGCCCGGGTTGCCTCGGCGCGCGCTCGACGTGGTGTACGCAACGGCCCGCGTTCTCATCCCTCAGCGCCTCCTCGGGCAGGTACCGCGGGTTGAGCCCCTGGTTGCCCCGCCGCCAGGTACGGCCGCCGTCCTCGGTCAGCCACATGCCGGCGGCCGAGACTGCGACGGCCAGCTTGTCGGGATCACCCGGCCAGGTGCAGATTGAGTGCAGGCAGAGCCCGCCACCGCCCGGCTGCCAGTGCACGCGTGACGGCTGCTCCCATAGTCCGGCGTTGATCTCCCAGCTCGCTCCGCCGTCGTGACTCTCGAACAGGACACCGGGATCTCCCCCCGCATACACGGTCCCGTCGGCCTCGCCGCGGGCGATCACCCAGATCCGCTCGAGCGCCCGATCGCCACCTTCGGGCAGGGCGACGCCGTCGGCCTGCTCCCACTCCGCGTCCGGATCGCCGTCTGTATAGAAGATCTTCGGCCCGTAGAACGGCGAGGTCACGGTCGCGAGCAGCCGTCCGCTGCGAGGATCGCGGGTGGCAAAGTCGACCGGCTGCCCTGCAAACGCGCGCTTTGAGATCTCAAAGCCGGAACCTGGCTCACCTTCGAGCAGGAACAGACCCTTCTTGGTCCCCACCAGCAACTCGGTCAATCTCTCAGCCTCCTGTTATTGCTGGTAGCACTTCGACGCGGTCCCCGGACCGCACCGCCGTCGCCTCGCCCCCACGCTCTCCGTTGACGAACACATGTAGTTCGCGCCGTAGGCCCAGCCACCGCAATCGGCGCTCCCGCGGCGGTTTCTCTTGTAGCGTGAGCCACTTGTTGCGCAGGCTGACAATGGCGACCGCGTTTGGCGTCGCCTTGATCGTTCTTTTCGGTGGCGCGCCGGGCGTAGGCGCACAGCCTGGCGTCTCGCCGGGTCCTGGCGCACTGTCCCGTGTCTCGGCTCTGCCGCTGGCGGGCACGGCGTGCTCGGCAGGCATCAGTGGTCCGAACGATCCCGACTACGCTCCGGGCGAGCGTAATCCAGGCGTGGGGGGGACCTTTAACGCTGAGCAGTGGCCGCTCTTTGACTGCATTCCTCAGTCGACGCCGGTCGCGAGCGATCCCGAAGGCGCCGCGGGGATGAGCGTCAACCGGGCGTGGCAATCGTTCGGGCGCGGAAACTCGGGCGTGACGGTCGCCTACATGGAAGGGGGGATCAACTGGCGCCAGCCGGACTCCAAGGACCTTCGCCGCAAGGCGTATCTGAACACCGGGGAGTTGCCGTGGCCCGAGGACTCGAGCGGACGGACGCACGGCACCTACGACTTGGACGGCGACGGCGTCGTGACCGTCGACGATTACAAGGACGATCCGCGTGTCAAGCGCCCCTTCCTCCATCAGGACACGGCTGGGGGAATAACGAGCGAGGATCTGATTGCCACTTTCGGCCACTGCCGTGTCGTCAACCACCAGCTCGGCTCATGTCCCGCGAACGGGTCGTTTGACAACGACCACAACGGCTATCCGAACGACATCTCGGGGTGGAACTTCCACCGCGACACGAACGACCCGCAGACCGACCAGTCCGTTTACGATCACGCCAACGATCAGTCGTCGAAGCTGGCCGCCGAGGCTGACAACAAGTTCGGTCGAACTGGTCTGTGCCCCGATTGCCGTTTGTTGTCGGTGAAGCTGGGCGACGAGGCGATCGATCGTCCCGATCGGGTGGCGGAGGGTGTCGTCTATGCGGTTGACGCCGGCGCGAAGGTGCTCGACGTTACGACCGCAGCGCTCGGGCAGACCCCGTCGATGCGGGCGGCGGTCGAGTATGCCTACCGTCGCGGCGTGACGATCGCTTGGGCCTCGAACGATTTCGATTCAGCCGACCACACCGAGGGGATGCGCTTCGCGCACGTCTGGCCAGGAAACTCGTTGGTGGCCGACCAGTCCAATCGCCAGGGCCAGAACCCCGGGCCGGGCAGGTCGCTTCCAAACGACGCCCTGACTACGACCTTCCGCTCGCGCTCGACGCTCACCTCCTACGGTGCGCACGCCCTCTTCTCGGTCCCCTCGCCCGACGGATCGACGTCGGCCGGCACGCCGACGACGGCGGGTGTCGCGGCGCTGGTGACTTCCGCGGGGCTCGACGCGGCCGCGGCGCATCAGATCGCCTCGCCGCTCGATGCCAACGAGGTGTTCCAGGTCACGCGCGCCACCGCGAGCACGATCGCCAATACACCGTGCCCGACTTGCTTTCCGGGTGAGCCCGGCGCCGAGTGGAACATCCAGTACGGCTATGGACGCCCGAACGTGTACAAGGCGATGAAGGCGGTTCACGACAGCGAGATCCCGCCGACTGCCGACATCGTCGCTCCGGACTGGTACAGGCAGGTCGACCCGACGCTCACGCGGACTCTGCCGGTGACGATCGCCGCGGGGGCCAGGCGATCGCCGGGCTACCACTGGGAGATCCAGTATGGCCTTGGGTCCCAGCCGACCGATGGCGCGTTCACAACGATCGCCGCCGGCGGCGGCAGCGCGCCCCAGCACATCACCCGTGCCCTCGACCTGTCGCAGATCCCACGCCAGTTCTCGGAGGGGACCTACCAGGCACCGACGGCCGACCGTCTGTCGATCGAGCGCTATGACGTAACGGTGCGGGTGCGCGTCACCGACGCGCATGGTCGCCTTGGTGAGGATCGGCGTGTGTTCCAACTCCGCCATGACCCGACGGAGGTCGCCGCCCTGCATAAGGATCTCGGCACGTCGATCGAGTCGCAGCCGACGCTCGCCGACATCGAGGGACGCGGCTGGCTGGACACCATCGTGGCGGGGTCTGACGGCACCATTCACGCCTTCCGGCCGGACGGTGCTGAGGCTCCTGGGTGGCCGGTGCGGACCCTCCCGGCGCGCGGAGTGGACCCTGGCTTCACACCGAACTATCTCCGCAGCCCAGCCTGGAGCTCCGGGGAGTTGCCGCTACCGCGCGAACCGATCGTCGCGCCGCTCGCCGTCGGCGACCTTGATCACACCGGTGCTCTGAGCGTGATCGCCTCGGGCGAGGATGGCCACTTCTACGTCTGGGACGGCCGCGGTAGGTTGCGTGCTGGCTTCCCGGTGGAGACCGACCGCCGCTACGCGCGTCAGGCGGTCCCAGTGCCCGACACGCCGTATGTCCGCAACCCCTCGACCGGCTCGCTGGGCGGCGTCGCCCTGGCCGATCTGGAGGGCAACAAGCAGCTCGACATCGTGGCGGGCGGGTGGGACGGCCAGGTATACGCGTGGCAGCCAGACGGCAAGCTGGTGCCGGGTTGGCCCGTCTCGACCAACACGCCGGCCGCGGCGCACCATCCGCCGGGTACGGACATCTTCGCCCGCGACTACAAGGTCGCCACGACTCCGACGATCGTCGACATAGACGGTGACGGGCATCCGGATGTGGTGGTCGCCCTTCAGGACACTGCGTTCGGCTCAAATGGCGCCCCCACGTTCGGTTTCGTCGTCGCCTACTCGTCACAGGGTAATCGCCGGGCCGGGGGGGCCCTGCTGCCCCACTTCCCGGTAGCACTGCCCGCCGCCGTTCAGGCCTACGGCAGCGCACAGGACTTCATCATCGAGGGCGTGCAGACACCCGCCGCCTACGACACGCCGCGCGGGCCGCAGCTGGTGGCGAACCCGGGGCTCTACTTCTCCCAGACGATCGACCTGCGCAGCGGACAGATGCATCAGGAGACACCAGCGACGCTACCCGCCTCCGGGCCGGTAAACCCGGCCTCACAGCTCGTTCATTTCACGACCACGCCAGCGATCGGGAAGATCGGGGGCCGCGCATCCGTGCTCGCAGTGCAGAGCGGCTCGGCGCTGAACGACGTCGCAACCGGTGTCGTGGCCACACCTGGGCGCGGCATAAGGGTGCGCTCGGGCCTGGCGGCATGGAATCCCGAGACCGGGGCGAACCAACCGCAGTTCACGCAGCCGATCCAGGGTCTTGGCTTCCTAAGCGCGCCCGCACTCGCCGACGTCTCGGGCGACGGGAGGGCGGACATTGTCCAGGGCGCTGACTCAGGAGCGCTGCATGCCTTCGACGGAACCACGGGCCGGCCCTTACCCGGCTGGCCGAAGTGGACCGGGGGCTGGCCGCTGTTCACGCCCGCCGTGGGCGACCTCTACGGCAACGGGAAGGTTGAGGTCGTGGCCGGCCTACGCGAGGGTTACCTGCGTGTATATGTGACGCCGGGACTCGCATCTGCCAACGACCAGGCGTGGCATTGGCATCAGAACGATCGCGACACGGGTCATTACGGCGACGACACGCGGCCGCCTGCGGGGATTCGGGACCTGAGCGTTCGACCGGTAGGAAGCCGCGACATCCTCGCGTTCGTGGCCCCGGGGGACGATTGGAACACGGGACGCGCCGCCGCTTACCAGGTCTTCGCTGCGCGCCAACCCATCACTCAGGACACCCTGGACTCCGCACAGCCGGTGGCCGTCGGACTGACACCCGGTCCGGCGGGCGCGCCGCAGCAGCTGAGCGTCGAACGTCGCCCCGGTCTACCCTTCTATGCCGTCCGGGCCATTGACCACGCCGGGAATATCGGGCCGTTGCCGCTCACGGTCGATGCCGGTCCGAGCGCCTTTCCCTCCCCCGGTTCCGCCGGGGATTCTCTGGGGCTTCCCGCCGCCCGCGGCTGCATCGACACGCGGCGCTTCTCCTTCCGCGTCCACCGCCCGCATGGCCGGCGCATCGTGCGACTCGACGTTTACGTCGGTCGTGGTCACCTCAGGACGGTCACAGCTCGTCCCCGCACCTCGATCAGCCGACTCGTCCTGCCTCGCCTGCCCGAAGGACGGTTCACGCTGAAGATTGTCGCCCACACCGTCAATCACCACCGGATCATCTCGGTGCGCCAATACCACGGATGCACCAAGGGACCGCCTCACACGCTTCACCACCATCACCAGCACCATCACCATGCATGGAGGGACTGAGCGCGCGGTCGATCACTTGGCGTTCGCCGACGGTCTGCACGCTTTGGCGGTTGGTTGCTCACGGGCATGGAGGGACTGAGCGCGCGGTCGAGCACTTGCGTTCGCCGACGGTCTGTACGCTTTGGTCGCTGAGCAGGGGGTCGGCGCTGAGGCGGCTGATGATCTCCTGCAGCGACTTGTCGATCGCGGCCTTCTGTATCTCGGCGTCCTGCGAGCGAGATGGATGCTCGATCCCAGCGCGCCGTATCGCAGCGCCGCCGAGGTGAGCAGCCCGCTTCTGGCCGACCTTCTCCTCGCACTTGCGATGCTGGAGCGACTTACCGGATGCGAAGCACACTTCGTGGACCACGGCCTGATCGAACTGCGACGAGATGGCCTAGCCACAGCGGTCGTTGCTGTCGCGACAGGCGTAGGGGTTGGCTCGAGAGTGACGACTGAGGACCGTCTCCGTCGAGACCAGGCGCGGCACGTCGCTACAGGGCTGCGTCCTCGGCGTGCTCGCCCACGTCAAGAATCAACCGCAACCGGTCGCAGCCCCAGCAGACATCGTTGGGTGAGGCTGACCTCGCCAGCATCATGAGGGGACCAGGACCATTTCCGATCTTCGACCTCGAGGAACTGCGAGCCGAGCCGAGGGATGCGCTCGCGCTCGTACAGGCGGCGTGATGAGCGGGTCGCCGCTGACACGGACGCCGCTTCTGAGCGGCGCTTCCGAGATAATGACAGGGTCAGCGGGCTGTCGGGTAAAGGAGGCGTTGATCAAGCCTCCAACCTTCCCGGGGTAGTTCACCGGCCGCCCAGCAGCGGCACCGGTGCGCGTCACCCAATTCCAAAGCACCGCTTCGGCGCCCGCGCGCACGCCAGCCTGTTCATGGGAGGGTGTAGGTGAGCCTGCCATGAGCCTTGCGCCAGCCTATCGAGCCCTTTTGGGCGCTGTGCCGGCGACGAGAGGGCGCGCCGCTGGGTCCGGGGAGCGGTCCGCCGAGGGCCTCCGGCGGCCGGCGGCCACCGTTATCGGGGCTTCAGGAACTCGCACGGGGGTGGCTTGGGGCCGAGATCGTCCACTCTCGACGGCCACGCTTTTCACGACCGCCACGAGCGGGGGACCCCTCCTCAGCTGACGAGCTGCTTGTCATCACGAGGAGGCGAGGTTCGGATGTCTGGTGTCAGGTCAAGCTGGCCGTCTCTGCCTACGACTTCAACGGCCCACGCGACAGAATCTTTGACACCATCGGGGCGAGCCAGTACAGCACGACCAATAATTTTTGGTGCTCCGGGTGGTTTGGGGGTGAAGTTCATCGGGGGAGGTCGATGGTGATGCGGGCGCAGCAGAGGTAGACGAGGGCGATGAGGGGGTCGGCGGTGTGGAAGCCGAAGCTGCGGTGGCTGATCAGGCGGATGCGGCTGTTTGAGTCCTTCGAGGCGTCCGTTGGTGAGGCCGAGGCGGATCGCGGCGAGGATGCCCTCGCGGTGCGCTCGGATTGTGCGGGCGAGCTTGACGAACGGGGCGAGCTTCGATCGCGACGCCCAGGCCAGCCAGGCGTCGAGGTGGGCGGGCGCGAGCGCCGCGCGATCGGCGCTTCACCGGCGCGCGTCGATACCCCTGTTGTACTTCCGCCTGCGGCGCAAGATCTGCTGCGCAAGCGACACGATCTACGGATCGTCGTCTACCAGCGCGAACCCTTGCGTCAAGACGGCCGAGGGCGCCTCGCCCAACCCGGCGGATACACGATGCTTTTACACGCGCCGTGAAAGCGAGCCACGCCAGAGCTTCCAGCTGCTGGGAGCTCAGGTACGCGCGGTAGAGCGGCTTGTTGGTTAGTCTGCTGGCCCCACGACTCCTCAAGCGAACGCGCCGTGAGCGTAGTCACCGCCTCGACAAGGTCAGCATGGTGGCGCTGCAGCGCCATCCAAAGCCGCTGCAAGTCGGCGATGCGGTCGAGTCTGGTAACGGAGGATCTGGACGTCACCCGCGGCCATCACAGCTCCCGTATGAAGCGGCCTGTCAGGGGTTCGGCGCGGTAGCCGGCCCCGACCCACAGGGCGAGCGCGGCGGGATCGTCGCGGGCGACGAGCGCGCTTACGCGTCGCGCGCCGCGAGCGCCCAGCCTCGCCTCGCCGGCGGTCACGAGTCGTCGGGCGAGCCCCTGGCGACGCTGCTCGGGCGCCACCGCCAGGCGGTACAGGTTCGCGCGCCAGCCATCCCAGGCAGCGATCACCGTTCCGACGACCCTCTCGCCATGCTCGGCCATCAGCAGGGACCTGCCGGCGACCAGCCGCCGCACCGCGTCGCGGTCCTCAGGTCCCCCACCCAGGGCGCGGTCGTAGGCGGCCCTCCACAGGGCGATGACCTCATCGACCTGCGAGGGCCGCGCGGCGCGGATCACGGGTTCGGCGGCGACCTGCGCGTCTCGGTGGCCAGCGGACACGAACTCCCAGCCGTGGCGCGCGGCCGCCGCGAGCACGCCCGGGACGTCCACGGGCTCTGACGGCGACGCGACGCCGACCTCGCGAAAGAACCGCTCCACCCCCGCAGGATCAAAGATCACAAGTCGCCGACCGGTTGCCTGGCCGACGTTTGGCGCCGCTATGCACGACGCCAGCGGGGACGTGAGCCGTCTCTCCCGACCCCAGCAGCGAGCGCTCCCCGGCGATGTCCATCTCAAATTCGCCCCCGATGACATGGATCGTCTCGGACTCACCCAGATGGCGATGCGCCGCCAGCGACCAACCGGCCGGCGGCTCGTCGATGAGCAGGCAGAACGCACCGCCGGTGCGCCCGGCGTCCAGCCCGATCTCGGTGCGCACCCTCCCGGGCATCCAGACCACTTCGCCGCTCACATGGGCATCTTCCCCGATGTCGAGGTGCGCGGCGAACTCGTCGAAGCGCACCTGGGCGAGCTCGCGGCAGCGGATCGCTCGGTCCTCTCAAGTCGTCTCGGCCCCGACCGCCCGCCGAGCGAAGCCGACGGCCTTGACTGCCCGCGGTAGCCGAGGTCGCCCGGCGCGTACGCCTCGACGAGGTCGCCGGCGGCATTCGTCCGTGCAGTCGTGCGGCGCATTCCTCTCGCGCCGCGGGCTGAGCTACGATCTGGCGGTGCGGCGGCGTTGGTTGTCACCAGTCCGTACAGCACGGGGTCGAGCGTGGCGTTGGCGCCCCGTTGGGGCGGCCAGCTGTGGCCGGTGCGGAGGTGGATGTAGGTCCAGCCGACGAGGTTGAACAGCACGGTGGCGACGTCCAGCGTGTCGACGGGCCGCAGCGATCCGTCGGCGGCGCCGTCGCGCAGCAGGCGCTCGAGTGGCTCGGTGAAGAGCGTGCGCGTGAGCGCACAGGGCCTCGAGCGCCTGCGCGAGGCGCCGGTGCCGGTGAGCGCCGGCCACATCGCTTCGCGGTAGTCGTCGGTCGCCCGGGCGACGAGGTCGGCGAGCAGGCCGGCCTTGGTGACGCCGCGGCGGTGCAGCGTCACGCGAGACAGCCCGGCCTCGGCGGCGATGCGCTCCATAGTGGTGGCGGCGTAGCCGTTGGCGAAGGCGCGTTCGGCCGCCTCGAGGAGTCGGCTGTCGTGCTGGGCGAGCGGCACGACGGGCGGTGACGTGATCGGTGGGGGCGGTGATGAGGGTCTGGTGGTGGAAGCGCTTGATGAGTCGCGCCAGCTCGACGGGGCGGTCTTCGGGATGAACGCCCCTGCGTGGTACGCACCTAGCGGCTCAGGCACCCGCTTCCCGAGACCGACGTGGGCGCTCACCCATGCTTTGGGCTGGCGGGGAGGCCGTGTTTTCTTCTTGGTCCTGAGCAGATTCGTCCTCACGCGAAGATATGTCGTCGGTCGCCATTTCCAGCCCTGGCTCTACTACCCGCAGCGCCTCGCCCGGCTCTGCTACAAAGTCCTACGAGCCACGGGACAACCTTGCGGCTGAATCTTGTCGATGCCTATCGACGGTCGCTGTCCTCGGGTCAGGCCGGTGGACCGCCCGGACGGGGCGCCTCGGATACGAGCAGCGCCACGACTTCGGAGAGCTCAGGGGCGAGGTCGCGGAGGTGCTCGGCCCCGCGATCGCAGATCGTGGCGTACATGGGCTCGAGGAGGGCGCCGACGATGGCCATCGCGCGCGTCTCTGACAGCTCGGGCACGT
>JAABUQ010009922.1_pt1 | contig 12666 bp, 11 predicted proteins | sample 5560001 | NCBI WGS metagenome assembly JAABUQ01 (sample SAMN10711888, study PRJNA513371) | rock metagenome | isolation source: Antarctica rocks | place: Antarctica: Victoria Land, Finger Mt nord | collected 2015-12-18 | reverse complement strand
AGAAGCAGGAGCAACGTTGGCGGCAACAAATCTATTTTCACTCTTTACTAAACTTGGGGCGGATCGTGAGTTATGCCCTGGTTGGTGCTGGCATTGGTGCATTGGGTTCTGTCTTGATTGCCAGTGGACAGATGGCTGGGACTGGTAGTGTAGTACGTAGAGCGATCGCAATTATGACTGGCGTAATGCTAATTTGGTTTGGACTGTTACAGATCAAGCCAGAATTTCTGCCACGTTTGCCCGTACTACACCCACTACAAAAAGGGATTTGGCACAACCGCCTCAGTAGTGCGATGGTTAAACTCTCGCTCAAACCCAGTTGGTGGACACCTGCACTTTTAGGTATGACTTGGGGCTTGATTCCCTGTGGGTTTCTCTACGCAGCTCAGCTTAAGGCAGCTCAAACTGGTAATCTCTGGCTTGGGGCAGCAACAATGCTGGCTTTTGGGTTGGGAACGATGCCAACTATGCTTGGTGTTGGAGTGTCGGCATCTAGATTAAGTGCCGATCGACGCAGCCAACTATTTAGGATGGGAGGCTGGATCGCACTGACGATCGGAGTCCTGACATTATTACGCACTGGGGAAATGATAGATTATACAGGTCATGCCGCACTGATCTGTCTAGTACTGACACTAATTGCCCGTCCGATCAGTCGCTTGTGGTCTCAGCCCTTACGCTATCGGCGTGCTTTAGGAGTTGGAGCGTTTGTACTAGCTCTAGTCCACACTGGTTATATGATCGACCATACACTGGAGTGGAACTTTGACGCTTTTTCCTTCATGGTGCCGATGTATCAGTTCGCCATTGGTATAGGTGGATTGGCATTGATATTCATGACTCCAGCCGCTCTTACCAGTTTTGACCGGATACAGAATTACTTAGGTCAGCGTTGGCGACAAATTCATCTATTGTGCCTTCCCGCTCTACTACTCGGCGGTTTGCATACAGTGCTGATTGGTTCCCATTACCTCGGCGAGTTGTCATGGACTTGGGAGAATGAATTTCGGAGTGCGATGGTGGGACTAACAATCGTTGGAGTGTTGCTAGTGAGATGGCGCTTTGTGTGGTCAATTTTATCGCTAGATAAATTTTATGTTGCACCTCGGTAGAGGAGGGGGAGAGGGGGAGAGAGGGAGAGTGTTGGCACACCAATATAGAACAGGTCTAGCACAAAGAATTCAGTTTGTTGAACAGCGCGGCAAGAAGTTTTACAGCTTGTCTTTTGACACTTCTATCTCCTTGAAGCATTATAATCTTTGCTCTGATTGAGCGCATATACATTCTCACTCTCAAAAATTTTATGTTCCGCCTCACTAAAAACAGATTGGGATTGCTACTATCGGTTCTAATTGCCACACCAGTTGCTGCCCACACCCTGAAAGTATCTGGAGATGTGGGCGGTCTGCTGCACATTGAACCTTATGACAATCCGGTAGCAGGCAAACCTGCCTTAGCTTGGATCGCGCTCACCAAACGAGGAGGGCAACTCATTCCCCTATCACAATATAACTGCCAACTAACTGTTTACCCTGAACCTCATACTGAAGGTGTCACCCCGCCGCTACTAAAGCCACGTTTACGTGCCGTGTCAGCCCAGCAGTATCAGGGCATTCCCGGAGCCGAGATTGTATTTCCCAAGGCAGTAGCTTATGAGCTGGAGTTAAGCGGCACTCCCAAAGCTGGAGCAAGCTTTAAGCCGTTTCAGTTGTCGTACACTGTTAACGTCGGTTCATAAATACTGAGGTGAAAGACTCTAGGGGGTGTAAGTAACTTTACCTCATGCCCCCTAGCGGCTTGTAATTTTGAAAGAAGACAGCTTTGATGAAGCAATCACACCTAGTCATTTCCGTTTGCTGACTTCTGCAACTTACTGTTTCTCTAACTACCTTTGATTTCTGTCACTTTTCTCCCGCTCGTCTGGAGCCACAGTGATGACCTCAATGTCATCGTACTTCTTGGCATTATAGACAATAGTTGAAACAATCCAGCTCAAGATAAAGATGCCGATGATGAAGTAGCCAATTAAGCCAAAGTTATCACCCAACTGACCAATAAAGTCCCAAAACGGTCCCTTCAACTCTAACTGATCGCCAATAATGCTGAGAACTTCGATGGTGCCGATTAATAGAGCGACCAACACTGAAATCAGCGTAATCGTCATGTTGTAGTAAAGCTTGCGGATCGGCTTCACGAACGCCCAACCATAAGCACCCAGCATCAAGATCCCATCTGTGGTATCAACCAAGGACATTCCGGAAGTAAATAAGGCTGGAAATAGCAGAATTGACCAGATCGGTAGTCCTTTAGCGGCACTAGCAGCAGAAATCCCTAGTAATCCCACCTCGGTTGCAGTATCGAAGCCTAAACCGAACAATACACCCATTGGGTACATGTGCCAGCTACGGCTAATGAACCGGAGTAAGGGGCGGAAGAAACGCCCTGTAATTCCGCGCTGATTCAAAGATTCATCTATAGTTTGCTCACTATACGCACCTCCCTGCTTCACACTCTGAAAAGTTTTAAACACGTCCCATAGGACAATCATATTAATGAAGGCGAGCGTCAGCAGGAAAAATGCGGAGACGGAGGTGCCAATCACACTACCTATCTTTTGGAATTGGGGAAAGTCTTTTTGGATAGTAGCCGCAGTCAGAGCAATGGCGACGGACATGGCAACAACAATCGTGGAGTGACCGAGTGAAAAGAAGAACCCTACAGCCACGGGCCGTTTGTTCTCCTGCATCAGTTTCCGAGTCACGTTATCGATGGCGGCGATGTGGTCGGCATCCACGGCATGACGTAACCCAAAACTATAAGCCACGGCTGCTGTACCCAATAGTAGAGGGTAATCGTGGAAGGCAATCAAGGTAAGTGCCCAGAATAAGATGTTGGCGCTGATGAGAAATGCATACAGGTAAATGATTTTGCGCCTTACATATCTGGGACTATCATTTAAGACATGCGAAAAAGCTGTTAGCATTTATCACCTTAGAACAAAGTTCGCTGTAGTTAAAAATGTGTGAAACTGCACTTTGATTTCGAGCCGATATGTTTCATGGGGATTTACCCAAATTTTTAATCGGTTCAACCCTCTAATAGAACCTGTTTTAGTGACAAGCTGCAATCCTGCTGGGGGGGATCTTAAAGCCAATGCATTTTAATCAATTTAATAAAACCGTCGCGGGGTCTCTTAGTGCCTAGTTGGACCGCGACAAAATCCTAGCTTCCTTGTTTAAAGCGAAGCTCGAAAGTAATGATTCCCTCTGACATCTGCTATCAGAATTGCTTACCTGCTAATCCCTATTGTTGCTGTGATAATCCATCTGCCGTGAGGAGGGTATTTGTTTGAGCGATCGCACTGACTGAATTTGTTCGCTGCTTATCTACCAACGTTAAGACCTTCACAGTCGCTCATATTGTCACCTAGAAGACGCACCTAGAATGGTGCTAAAACCCTAAAGCTCTAGCACTCTGATAGAAGATAAAACTCGCTACCCAAGCAAAACCAACTGACCATGCTACTGAGAATAAAGTAAATTTTAGATTTTTCGATTCACTTCTAATCACAGCAACAGTTGACAAGCATGGGACGTAAAGCAGAGTAAATAACATGAAACTATAAGCTTGTACCCAATCGATTTGATGGGCGATCGCACTCATTAAATCAGTATCAGAGGACTTGCCATAAATTACGGCTAAACCTCCCAAAACAATTTCTTTAGCCACAAAGCCGAAGATTAAAGCTACTGCCAGTTGAGGATTAATCCCAATTGGTGCTAAAAGAGGCTGTGTCACTTGACCAATCATTCCTGATAAAGTTTGGGCACTGGCAGGCGGTACATTAGTCGGTAAATTATTCAAAGCCCAAATAGCTACTACTCCAAAAATAATAAATCGCCTCGACCACAGCAAGAACTTGCGGGCTTGCCGCCAAGAACTGTTTACCATGTGCTTCAAGGTGGGAAAGCGGTAAGGCGGTAGTTCCAGGACGAATGGCTCTTTATTGGGAAACCGTCCTTTAAATAAAAGTGCTGTCAGAATAGCAGCAACAAAACTGAATAAATATAAGCTAAATAAGACTACAGGGGCACTACGAGGAGTGAATAAAGCTGTAATCATAAACAGAAATACATTTAGTCGAGCTGAACATAGAGAAAAAGGAATAACTAACATTGTCAGCATTCGCAAAGAAGGCGATCGCATCACCCTTGTTCCCATAATTGCTGGCACGTTACAGCCAAATCCCATCAACGACATCACAAAAGAGCGACCATCTAAACCCAGCCTTGCCATCAAAGAATCCATTAAAAAAGCTGAGCGAGATAGGTAGCCACTATCTTCCACCATTGCCATAAATAGGAAGAACAAAAATATCACTGGAACAAACGATGCTACTGTGCCAATACCAGTGTAAATACCGTCTAACAGAAAATCCTTAAAAAAGATTGGTAAACCTGCTAAAAGAGGTTCTAGAGCTGCACTTCTAAACCAATCAAGCAAATTTTCCAACAGCTTTTGCAAAGGAGTTCCTAACGCATAGACTCCTTGGAACAATAGAAACATTGCCCCAAAAAAGATGGGTAGCCCAAATACAGGATGCAGCAGCACTCGATCTAGTTTAGTAGTCAAGTTTTCTTCTAGCTCAACCGGAGTTTTAACCGCATCTTGTAAGAGATTTTCCATCTCTACTGCCATCTGCGGCTCCGAAACAAAACTTGCCTCAAAATCACCAATAGAAGTCGGCTGTGATTGCTTTAGTTGAGCCACAATTGTTGCATAAGCTGTGTCATAGCCATCGCCGTATTTAGCACTAATTGGTACGACTGGCATTCCTAGATGCTGTGCCACCTTACTTGCTTCAATAACTACTCCAAATTCCGGAGCCTCATCAGCCATATTTAGCAGTAGCACGGCTGGCAGATGTAAGTGTTTTAGCTGTAATGCCAAACTAATTTGACGATCGATTTGAGTAGCATTGAGAATCATGAGTACCAAGTGCAGTGGCGTACTTTCTAGAAATCGCCGTACCACCGACTCGTCTTCAGAAAAACCGCGCAGATCGTAAATTCCTGGTAAATCTACTACCGAAGCTTGTTCTTCACCCAACTTGACGTTAGCCGTCATTAGTTCTACGGTAATTCCAGGCCAGTTACCAATACTTGCATTCGCACCGGTCAATCGGTTAAAAAAAGTAGATTTGCCAGTATTTGGCATTCCCAATAGAGCTATCTGTTTCATCGCCTTCCTTTATCCGATGGTTTCATCTGCGACATAAACTCCTTTGGCTTCTTGACGACGTAGCATCACTTCCGTTGTCCCAATTCGGAGATGAAGCGGACCATTCAGCCACCCCTTACGAATTATTTTCACTCGCCTACCAGGTCGAAACCCCAGCGCTAACAGTCGCTGCTGTAACCCAGCTTCCGCTTGTAACTGTGATATAACTGCAGTCTCACCTGGCTTTAAAGAGTTAATATCTCTAGTTGACATTTAAAATTTAGCTCTAGCTGAATCTCTATTTTGACACTCCCCGCGACAAACCAACGAGGATTCTAGCGGTTGTTTAAACGAGGGATAAATCCACCCGTTTAAACGCTTCACTAGTTAAAGGACTGTCATTGACCTCACCCGAAGAGTCGGCTATAACCATTGTAGCTACAGCTTTCTGAAGACTCAGAGGGCATGAAAAACCTAACCATTGACCGATGTTTTGAGCAGCGTTCCAGTCAGCATTGCAGCGATAGCCGTCAAAACCTTTAAACCAGTTGCCATTCCGCTTGCCAATCACCCCATTACGGTGGTCTGATTTGCTAGTGTATGGAGCGGGCACTGATTCAACTGGCACTCCGGCACGGATCGCCTTATAGCGAGTGAATAACTCTAACTGATAAAACGCCCAAGCATCACGGTTGTTGCCAGCATCAGACTTAGTTTTCTTCTTTTGCTTCATCGTTTGACGACAGCCAGATAAGTCTTCAAACCGCAACCCCATCTCAAAGTCTGAGGCAAATTGCACTAATTCCTTTGAGATGATGTGATTAATATGAGTCATGATTCGTCTTTCACGTTGCTCTAGTCGCTTCACTTCTTTTAGTTGTTTAGCTGCCTGCAATGAAGATCGAGCGCGTTGAAACTGTCGTCTCAAACTTTTGACTCGTCCACCATTCCAGAACTTACCAAATCCTTTAGATAGTGCAGCAACGGCAATGTTATTTTGTCCTCTGTCAACTCCAATCCAGCCTTTTACCTCGCTCGCGTCGGGAACTTCCATCGACACAGAGAGCAGTGCATACCAAATACCTTTTTTAGACTTGCATAGTTTCAATGAACCTAACTTGACATCATCTTTAACTATTTTGTCTAGGACTTGATTCTGCGAGGCTGAATGAACTTGCAGAGGAATTCTACCTTTACGACCTCGGTAAAGACTGAAAGATAGAGTGTAAAGCTCTCCCGACTTCAAGACCTCATAACCTTGGTTATTCACCTCAAGCCACATTCGCTTAAAGTATTTTGCCTTGGTCTTGGCATTGGTATTGCGGATGGTCTGATTAATCCACATTGAGCCGATCTCAACCTGCTTGAAGGCAGCACTTGTCAACTTGATTCGCTCTTTTTTATCAACTTGCAATAAATCATTTGCAACTTGAGTATTGACTGCCGTTAGACGCTCAAACTCAGTTGCCTTTGACTGATTGAGCCGATAAAATGGAAGCTTAAGAGTGATTGATAGTTTTGCCATACCAAACACCATAACATATCCTACGGCAATCTGTAGGATAAGTCGCTCAATCCTCTCTCCTCGTTTTCAGGAGCCAGTCCTGGAGGAGGGTTTCTCTCTATATAGAACTAGCATCCCTCAGAGCCTAGCGCGGAGGCTCTCAACATTGTTGTTGGTAGTTGAGAAATGTATCAACTAACAAGCGGAGAATCAGCATAATGCTCTAGCAGATCGGCTGGATCGTCGTAAGTCGCGATCGCCCCTGCAAGTTGGGCATCATCAAAGCCACCGCAACGCAGAGCAATAACATTTACGCCACACTCACCTGCCGATTCAATATCGTATAGTGTATCCCCCAACATCACTACCTGGCTGGCTGGGAGGGAAAGCTTACTTAACGCTACTGCCACAATATCAGGTGCAGGCTTAGAGGCTTTAGCATCATTTGAAGTTACTGCCTCGTCTAGCAAGTCTTCCACCTGAGCCGCTTTCAGTAATATTGAAAGTTCTTCCTTCGTGGCTGAGGTGGCAATAATCAGTTTTAATCCAGCTTGCTGCATGTGTAACACTAATTGCCGTGCGCCTTTAGCTGGAGCTAATGTTGCGCCGTAGCGATTGAGGATGAGTTCTTTTCTAGTTTGAGAAATTACTTTGCCATCACCCTCTTGATCGGAAAGTCCGGGCACTAGCTTGGGGATAACGCGATCGCCTCCCATCCCAATCAAGGGACGCACTTGCTCAAAGGGTACATCATAACCAGATGCCGCAAATGCTTCAACCCATGCTTTGGCTTGAGCGTCATTGCTGAGAATCAGCGTGCCGTCTACGTCTAGAATTACGCTTTGCAACACCATGATTAAGATCTTCTGTTTCCTCTACAATATGCAGTACTTTTGATTCATTGTAGAGCCACTGTGCTGCCTGTGCAGCCTAGCTAATTTCTCCTTAGTAGTGAGTAGCCTTAAGATAACAGGCATTTTCTCTCATCTATCTTAGGATGGAATCTATTAAACTCAAAGTACTGTTTGTTCTATTTAAAAAAAGTGGTTATGGCACTTCTCTAACTTTTTTGGGTTTATCACCACAAGTTTTAAATCTTCGCTTGAATCTATAATATTTTCAATCAGTGTTAGTTCCTGCTAAATTGTATAGTTAGTTCATCCCGTAGCCCAAATCGGGTAGACATTCATCGTGTTACGTAAAAATGAGGGGCAAAAACTAAACTGTCACACGCTCTCAACTGTCTGTAAATGATTTATCGTAGATTAATCTCCTAAACACCCTGTTAAAAATGACTTCATCCGTACTCAGCTTGCCAAATTGCCAAAAATCAAAACCGTAATTGCCAATGCGTTCAAAATCTTCACCACGAATTGAACCTAGAGGCACAAAAAGATTAGGTTCCGTAATTGCAAGAGATGTTAGATGTCAAACTAAATCTACCGAGCGAATTTTCATTGTAGGATACCTAAATCGAACTTAATGGGTTTTTGTATCTAAAATTGCTTTAGAAAAACTACATAGGTAGCTGAGTCTGAAGCATCATCCCTTGACAATGCCTTGGTTGAGAACTATAAGTTAGAGCGCTACTTGTATAAGATTTAGAGGAGCTGAACGGATGGATTCGCACAAAGATGCGTTGGAGATTCTCAAACAAACGAGTCGGACCTTTTACATCCCGATTACTTGTTTACCGCCTGGGCTGCAAGAAGCAGTTGCGTCAGCTTATCTATGTATGCGTGCCGTCGATCAAATAGAAGACGATCGAGGACTAGATAATCTCACCAAGATCAAGCTATTGCAAGCTGTTAACCTGACGTTCCAGGCGGAGGTTGATGGTAGCACGCTAAATCAGTTTCCCTTAGCGTTTTCACCATATCAGAGCCAGTTAGAAGAAGTAACGACTCGGATTGGAGAATGGGCAATACTTGCACCTAGATCTATTGCTCCTCGGATCTGGGATGCAACTGCGGCAATGGCAGACCGAATGGCATACTGGGCTTCTAACAACTGGAAAATTAATACAGAAGCCGATCTAAACCGCTACACGTATGCAGTTGCTGTTACTGTCGGATTATTACTCTCTGACTTGTGGGCTTGGTATGATGGGACACAAACAGATCGAGTAGAAGCGATCGGATTTGGTCGCGGTCTACAAGCAGTCAACATTCTACGCAACCATGCGGAAGATTTGACACGCGGGGTAGATTTCTTTCCCGACGGCTGGAGTACAGAAGACATGCAAATGTATGCCCGTCGCAATCTGAAGCTGGCAGATGCCTATACCAAGTCTCTCCCTCCTGGTCCTGCTTTAGAATTTTGTCAAATTAACCTGACCCTAGCCTACTCCACTCTGGATGCCTTGGCTCGTGGTGAGCATAAGCTCAGCCGTAGTACGGTGTTAGCTCTAGTCGAGCAAGTAACTGGTAGAAAAAAGTGAAACGAATAAAGGAGCCTCCGCAGCTCTAGCGTAGAAAGTCTAGATGCTTCCAGGCTCCTCTAATAAGCTTATGTTCCTCATCTCTTCGATTCGGGGTAATAGTGCTTGAAAGGCTTGACCGCGATGGCTGATGGAGCGCTTCAGCTCTGGTGTCATCTCGGCAAAAGTCAATTGCTGGGATGGAACATAAAAAATTGGGTCATAGCCAAATCCACCACTACCACGAGGGGTAGGGAGAATTTCGCCATGACAAATACCTTGGGCTTGTAAGGCGATCGCTCCATCAGGACGTGCCATGGCGATCGCACAAACAAATTCAGCTTGCCGATCCAGTCCGTTACCTAACTCTTGTAAAACTCGTGCAATCCGATCGGCATCGGTTTTGCCATAACGAGCTGAGTAAACACCAGGATTCCCGTGTAAAGCGTCTACTTGCAAACCAGAATCGTCAGCAATTGCCCATTTTCCGGTTACTTTGGCTACTTGAGAAGCTTTCAAGCAAGCATTAGCAGCAAATGTATCCCCTGTTTCTTCAATTTCTAGTTCTATTGGCTTAAGTGTTAATTCCCAACCCAAGTCAGTCAGGTAAAACTGCATTTCCCTTAGCTTTCCTGGGTTTCCTGTCGCTACTACTAATAATGTCATGACGATTTAACACGAAGCTGCCCAGTCTTTAGCCCATTCTAGTGTATGGTGTACCTGCTCCAGAGTAGAGGCTTCACAATATAATCGTAAAACTGGTTCAGTGCCACTAAAGCGAATCATTAACCAACTGTTATCTGCCAAACGGAATTTGTAGCCATCAATGTCAAGACAACTGACTACTGATTGTCCAGCAATTTCTTGTAAGGGGCGAGTTTGCAACTGTTCCAAGAGACGAGATCGCACCTCCATGCTAGCAAGGGGTAAATCCACGCGATCGTAAGCTGAGGTAAAGTTCACCTGTACTTGTAAGCGGCGATAGAGTTCGCTTAGATCCAGTCCAGACTGTGCCACAGCCTCTAAGAGATACAACGCCGAGAACAGACCATCTCGCTCTGGAATGTGGTTGCCGTAGCCGATGCCGCCAGATTCCTCTCCACCCAGCAAAACTTGACTTTCTAACATCCGATCGGCAATATACTTATAACCGACTGGTGTTTCATAAACTGGTAGATGGTACAAGGCAGCAATCCGAGGAATCAAGTCAGAACCACTGACAGTTTTGACAACTTCACCTGTCATTTTCCGTCGCGCCGCCAGATGTTCGATCAGTATTGGAATTAAAATTTGAGAACTAAGGAAGTTACCCTGCCCGTCAACTGCTGCCACGCGATCGCCATCGCCATCAAATACTAACCCGACAGCTACATCACTATCTCGTCCCTGGTGACTCCGAACCAACTCAAATAGACGAGAAAGGTAGCGAGGCAGTGGTTCTGGTGCCCCGCCACCAAATAAAGGATCGCGATTGCTGTTAATTTCATGTACTGGCGCTCCTAGCAGTTGAGCCAAACCACCAGATGCCGAGCCATGCATGACATCGGCAAACACTGTCAGCTTTTGTTGAGCGATCGCCGCTTGAATTTGACCAATATCTACTTTAGCTCGGAGTATTTCGCAGTAATTAGGCCAGGGAGCAAAAGTTTTTAGCTTGCCTGTAGTTGCTGATACAGAAGATTCTTCATCTAATAACGCTTCAATTTGTCTAGTAACTTCTGGAGGAACCGACCCACCAAAAGCCCCTTTCACCTTCAATCCTAAATATTTACCAGGATTATGACTGGCAGTAATTACTAAACCACCTAGAGCGTCATGTTGTTTAACCGCCCAACTGATAGCTGGGGTAGAAGCAAAATCTTCCGCCAACAGCACATCGAATCCTGCCGCCGTCACAGCATCTGCTGCTATAAGGGCAAAATCTTCCGCCATAAAGCGGCGATCGTAGCCGATGACGATCAAATGATTGCTTACTGTATCACCGTAGGTTTGTAACAAAACCCTAGCGGCAATTGGCGCTACTAAGGCTAGGCGAGCAAACGTGAAATCGTCACCAATTATGCCCCGCCACCCGTCCGTACCAAACTTAATCGAGTTACTGGCTACTGGCATTGAGTTAGCACTAAAGTTACGACGCTCGATCTTAGCATCTTTCGTTCAAACATGTACCTTTCTAAAAATTTTACAGGCTGTGCAGATAGTAGTAAACTTCGCCCAAGTCAGGGATATCCCTGATTGTGAATCCTCGTTTCTGTAGCACCCGTTGCAACTTCAAATTTGGCTGCATACAATTAACCGCATGTACAATACACTCCACTTCAGTTAGCCGACGCAGAAGAGCAAACCGCTCGGTCAATCGCCATAAGGTTAGCAGTACTCCCTCTCCACCACCATCTATCTGGGCAAGTTCTATCTGGAGTCGTCCAGGTAATAAGCGAAACTGTCCTAGAACTTCAGAAGAACCTACTTGGAAAACAATAGGATTGTTTGTAAATATCAAAGCTCCAACTTCCTCACTAGACAAGGTGAGTATTTCTTCTATTGTGTAGCCTTCGATTAATACAGTTTTCATCAGAGCTACTTTTCACCGATCATCAGCAATGATTATACCAGGTTGAATAGACACTGAATCTAACCAAGCAGACAAATCTGCTACATCAGAAAAATCCAGCAATGCTTCACCTAAATCCTCCAACTGTACTAATGATAAGGAGCGAATTCGCTCTTGTAGTTGAGGTTCGATACCACCTGTACGTCGATTAAGTTGGCGCATGAGTACAGCTAATTCGCCTTCTAGTCTGCCTTGTTGTAGCCCTCGTTGTATCCCTTCCTGCATCCAGCTAGTGATAATTTCCATAACTACCTCTTGTTCAACTGGTTCAAATATAGCAATATTGGCTTTGAAAATCTCTTCTTCCTCTAGAGTCAAATGTAGGTAGGTGTCAATAAATCCAGAAATTAATTGCATTCTTGCTGGATCTAATCGCAGCGTTGCTAGCAGTCTTAGACATTCTAATTTGACTCTGGGACGGTCTTCAATAGCTATATCCATTTTAGCCATCAACGCAGTGGCTACCGGATTATGTTGCTGGAGGAAATCTCGCCAATTTAAGCGATTTAGCTGAATAACTTGATAGTTAAACGTCAAAACCACTTTATCCGGAAACTCTACTTGATAGGAATTTGGTTGTTGAATACGAGGTGCATTATACGAAAAGATAGCGATCGGGTATACAGGCAATGCCAACTTCTCGGATAAACGAGCGAAATACCGGAACATCCGTTGACCAAAATCTGCTTGTGGTTGAGCCTGACTTTCTACATGGATGAGAAAAAAAGATTCTTGCTCTCTAAATCTAGCCTTCACCACTAAATCAGCTTCATACTGCTCGCCAGCAGTGACATCAGTAAATATTTCTTTGTCTAAAAATTCCGGTGGTGTTAACGATCTGTTGTTGAGATCTAAATTGCTACACCAAACTCATAGCGATTGATAAACAACCCAATTACGAGATCGTGCATT
>JAABUQ010009920.1_pt1 | contig 12668 bp, 10 predicted proteins | sample 5560001 | NCBI WGS metagenome assembly JAABUQ01 (sample SAMN10711888, study PRJNA513371) | rock metagenome | isolation source: Antarctica rocks | place: Antarctica: Victoria Land, Finger Mt nord | collected 2015-12-18 | reverse complement strand
TGTGATGGCGGTAAAAGGCATTGGCTCTTTCATCCGTGGATTTAAAGAGGGGGCAGTAGCACGAGGAGCCAATGCCTCTGACCCTGTGAGTATAACCATAGGTAAAGATATTGTTTACGAAGCTCCGACTTCAGGCGAGAATTCTCATGATTTCAAGCTGACACCAGCAGCTCTTAAAGAGATTAAAACAGCCATTCAAGCTCCTCAACAGCTGAGAGAAAAGGTTTCGATTTCAGTGGGGGATAAGGAATTTTACGCCGTTAGTAACTCTGGGCAAATTACCCGCGATCTTCTTAACCTCCACCCTGAGCAGGCCCCGCAGCAGATTCCACAAGCCGCTCTAGAGCAGATGTCCGAATCTATGGCGCGGGTAAGCGCCATGCTTGGCTCTGAGAATCCGATGGAATCAATGTCGGCTCGGATTGCCATTTTAGAAGAATCTCAAAGCTTGCTAGTGGAAACGGTTCAAAAGCAACAGGTCATCCTGGAGCAACTGTTATTCCAATCTGAGCAGGCTACCAAGGTTAAAGCTCCAGAAGTGAAGAATTCTAAGCTGGGTAACTATCTACGAGGTGCCGCCAGTGCAATCAAGGGAGTAGGGAGGCATACTGAGCAGGTTGTCAACAAAGTTCGCCAGTTTGGTCAGTGGCTGGGTAACAAAGTTCAAGGGGCAATCAAAGGAGTCAGAGAGCTGCGTGACAATGCTATAGTCAACGCTGCTACCATGATGCTTAATGTGGTTGGTGATAAGCACCCCGATGGCAGCAGAACCTTCACCACTGACTCTAACCTTCACTTTGAGCGTACTCCAGACGGTGCGATCAACATAGCTCGCGGGGCGAGGGAAGTCATGTCAGCATCGCAACTTTCCCCACAAGTAACTCCTGATGACCTCAAGGAATTGAACCAGACTAGAGAACTGGCTCTTGAGATAAATCAGAGCCAAGCTCTAGAACAGAAGCAACCCTCCACTGCCTTAAGTCGCTAAAATGTCCCTCTTTTCTCCTAGAAATACAAACATAACTCCAGGTATCACACTTGTGACTGGGATTGTTTGCTGCATCAATCTGTTCATTGGCGTTGCCGACCACGTAAGACTGGGGCATTTAAACGCGCTCAAACCTCCCAACCTTGTAGAACGTGCGGATGGTACAAGTTTTGCCGTAGACCCCATTGAGCACAACGATCGCTCTCCCAAGGCGATCAAAAACTTTGTTGCCAATAAAATGGTTGCTTTTTTTGCCTTTTCTAATATCCTGCCTCCTCGCTCCTTAGCAGAACTTAGAAACCCAGTTGCCGACCCTGGGGTAAGGGTTGATAATAATAAATATGTCACGACTCCGGCTGCTGACGCGAGCCTAGCAATTAAAGATCAAAAGTTCAGGACTTCGTTCTTGAAGCTGCTGTCTGAACTTACCCCTCAAGAGAATTTTCGCGACTATTCTAAATCGGAGCAACAATTAAGCTCTATTCTAGATTTTGTTTTTATCTCTCCACCCAGGCGATTGGGTCGAGGGCCAGGAAAATGGGAAATCGATGTGATCGCCACTCGCTCTATTTATCGCCATAAAATCCGCGTTGGTGAGCCCCGAGCTATTAACAAAACTATTGTGATTGAATCCTCAGATATTTTTGCTCCACCTAACTGGGCGTCGGAGCAACAAAAAACATCCTATCGAGAACAAATACCGGGTCTAACAATTACAGAGATCAGAGATTATCAACTCGGTGCCCCACAGCAATACAATAACGCTGATAATTCCTAATTAAAGTCGCTCAGAATTATTAACAAATGTAACACATGTCTACCCCGACATCAGAAACAGAACCTGAATTAGACCGAGAAGACTTCGCGCACCTTAACGGCATTTCCTCAACAAGTCAAGAACTGCCCCCCACTGCCACTTCTACCCAGGAGCCACCTCCTGAAGAATTTGTCACCCGCCGAAACACTTGGGAGCAACCGTGGCCCAAGGCCCTACTAGTAGGTAGTGGGATTCTTGGTTTTGTAGCTGTTCTTGGGTCTATGCTACATGGTACGACCGAAGCCTTTAATGATGCTGTGGTTAACCAAAAAACTACGGCATCTGTGTCTTCAACCACTGATTCAAGACAGGCGTCCAAGGCCAAAGAAACTGATACGGATGGAGACAAGGACGCTAAGGTAGCTCTAACTACTCAAATCAACGAGCTGAGGAACCAAAAACAACATCCTGATTCGACTCCAGCCCCCTCGCCTCTGCCCACTGCCTCCGTAGAACCAGATGAACCAATTGTGCAATCAAATCAGCGGATAAGGCGTCTCCCGCCTGTAGCTCAAGCGGCGGATGTTCCTGATCAACCTGTCTATCGTCCGACTCCGCAACAACTAGTGCAGCCTGGGCGTGAATCGCCCCATGAACGGGCTGAATTCGCCCCAATAGATCCTAATCAAGCTTGGGCGCAAGCAAGTAACGTAGGAACTTGGGGCGGCGTCGCTTTGCACCAAAAAGGAAATGCCTCCGGGAGCGATATTGCTTCATCTGGTATTGAACAGAGAATTTCCTCGGCGGGACAGTTTGTCGCATCTGTGGCACCACAGAACGTCGATAGCGTCGCAGGTGGCCCCAGAGCTCAAAGAGTTCCTCTGTCTGTAACGAGCCAGCCAAAACATCCTGATTCGAACGGGATTGGCTCGAACGGGATTGGCTCGAACGGGATTGGCTCGAACGGGGTTGGCTCGAACGGGATTGGCTCGAACGGGATTGGCTTTAACGGTAAACCTAATATTCTGGCAGGAACGCGGGTCTTGGGGATGATTACCGCTCCCCTGGCATGGTCTGGCAACGATAGCAATAGTGCTCCGATTGAGCAAGTGGCTTCTATCCAACTGCGTGAGAATCTGACCGACTCTGACGGGCAAGTGGTGTTGCCGGATAAGTCGGTTGTAATTGCAAAAATTACTCGTGCTACGAATTCGGGAGTGGTAACGATGGTGGCAATGTCCGCTCAAACTCCACTTGGTGATAAATCTTTTCCACCAAATTCTGTGCTCGTCTTGGCCCAAGGTGGCGGAGTCCTTCGAGCCAAAGTGGAACTCCCTGGTAACATTGGGGACAACTTTGGCACAGCGCTCTACGCCGGGATTAACAAGGGAGCAGAAACAATCAATCGTCCTAGCTCTGGCTCTAGCTCTGGCTCCAGCGGATATGGTGGCGGCTTCCAATCTTTCAATTTCACCTCCAAGAATAATGTCCTAGCTGGCGTGGCTGAAGGCTTAACTGGAGCAATGATGCAATCAAGTATGGCCCGTAATCAACTTAAGATGCAGCGGCTCCAGTCCCAAGAGGCCACTTATGTGATCAAAGAACATACCTTAGTCCAGATCTGCTTCAATCAATCAGTTGCTTTATGAAATTCACAACTACAACCCCGCTACTAGTAACTCCTCTGGTAGCAGTGACAATTCTTGGCTGTGCATCGCATGCAGTGGCCCTTCCGGTCAAACTCATTTATGCCGATCAAGCTCAAGGTGAAACCAATACAGGCTTGATTAACCTGACTGTCCCCAGAGGATATGATCTGGTCGTGTCTTTTATGAAGCTGGGGGAAACCGTTACAGCAGTGCGACTAGGAGATCCTAGCCGAATTGCTTTTGGCTCTGATGGCGTGCTTTGTCCGTCTAGTTCCTCGCCCGAAGGTGAGCATAGCTGTTCTGCTACTGGGGCCAACGTGATCTTCTTTCGGCAGATCCAAGATGCTCTTGGGAAAGGTATTCCTTTCCCTTATCTGACATCTAGTGCCGATGGCAGTACCCAAGCCACAATCTTTACCAACGGACCCAAGGGACAGCGGATGTATCCGGTACTTCTTAGTCTTGGCGGAAGCCAACCACCAACATATACTACGGTTGCTCTTAAGCCTGAAGAAGATAAGCCCCAACCTCACAATATTGCCCTACCCGTTAGGCCAGAGCCCAAACCAGGGAAGTTTCCTCAACCTCCAGGCAACAACATACAGCAACCTGTTGTGCCTCCATCTGACCCCACACCAAAGACAGCAACTCTCCCAACCGATGTCCAGCCAGAAGATTTCGCGTTTCATCCTGACCGAACAGAGCAGAGGGAGCAGAGGAGGAAAGAACTACACTCCGCAGGTTTGTCTATACAATCTTATTCTGCTCCCTCTGCTCCCCCAGCTCCCTCTGCTCCCCCAGCTCCCTCTGCTCCCCCAGCTCCCTCTGCTCCCTCAGCTCCCTCTGCTCCCTCTGCTCCAGAAAGAGCTCAGTCAGTTGACGATGTTACTACTTTTGCCTTTGGTTTACTTGAGGCGATCCAATCAGGTCGAATCAAATCGGATAGTTTGGTCTGGAAACAAGCTCAAACTGCACTTTCTTGGTTGCGTCGAGGTGAAAGTATTGACTATGCTTTGAACCGTTCTCAACTAAGCCGTTTATCTTTCAACGTTTTCCTTACCTTGGGGCAGCAAGAAAGTCCCCTAACCAAACTTAATAGCCAACAAAACAGTACAACTTCAACTCAATCCGCACCTAGTTCAACCACGCCTCCCAGTACAAGTTCAGACTTCAGTTCAACTCAGCCCCAATTTAATCCTGTTGTTCTTAGCCCCCAACCTTCTCCGATTAACAATAATCTGACCCAACTTCGATCGCCTCAATCTCAATGTAGCTCTATAAACGATGCCAAAACTGTTGGTTTAGGGCTGCTTCTAGCTCAACAATCAGGTAAAATCGCTCCTCATGCCCCCCAATGGAATCAAGTTCAAAAAGTGCTGGCGCGATTACAGCAGGGTGCAAGCAGGACAAATGCATTGGTTGATTCTGAGCTAGACCCATCGGAGCTTAGTCAATTACTAGAAGCTGGTCGAGACCGTTCAAATAATTTCAATTAATAGCATCTTCTTGTAGTTCATATTATGGAAAACATGAGCTTAAAAATGATGAGATCAGTTCTTTTCGCTGAAAAGGCAGAAATCCTATGTTGAATAAGATCGAGCGCCTGGATATTCTAGCTCCTGATATTTTTGAGCAATGTATTGGCTATCAAGGCGCGGGTAAATGGATTGCGATTTATATTGAGCATGAAATCAACCAAACTATTTGCAGTGATGGAAAAACAGTTATCGCAGCCAGCAGCGACATTTGGTCGATATTGCTGTCCTCTCTCAGGACAAGCACTCAATTCCAGGAGCTTGGCCTTGAATCCCAAAAATGTCTGTTGCTGGATCGAAGCTCAAGAGTGTTTTATGCTGCTGAACAAACAACAGCTCAGCAGCTATTGCAGCAGCCTTATTGCCTTGACTTGTATTGTTTATTAAACAGTAAATCAGACGGAAAACAACCAGTCGAAATTGCTCTTGTCAAGGATAATGTCAGGACTAAACTGCTGCATAGGCTGAGGGAGAGAGGTAGCAGTAGCATCACTACAAATGTCATCAAAGCTTTAGCAGCAAGTGCCGCTGGATTTGCCGTCATGCTGCTAGCAGGAAGTCGGTTTTCAAAAGTTAACGTTCCAGTCAACGCCACGAATCAGTACAAGTCCGCACTGGTTCAAGTCGCTTTTAATCCCAGTAAACAAAATATATCAGGCGCTGTAAAAACTGCTTTCAATCCTGAATTGCCCTATGCAGAAGCGTTGATACTTAATCAAAATAAGCTTTCAATATCAGCCCAAAAAGAAGTCCATTTTGCTTTTGAAGTTTTGGGTTATCTTTTTGAGATTTGCACACTTCTAAGTATAGCGAAATCTATTCTTTCTGAGACTAGAACGATGGGAGATTGGCAAACTCCTGCTTTTCGGTTGTTAGCGTTGCAACTATGTCTATTCTACGTCAATCTTCTGACTGCACTCGCAGTATTTTCGTCTGGAGTAGCAGTCATCTACTTTTTGGTGACAGCTTTATCATCGTTGGTATGGTTAAATTTTGATTTAATTGAAAGTATTGCCAGAGAGTCAGCATTTAGTGATCATAAATTTTACAGTAATTTAAAAACCGTTTTCTGTAAAAATAAAAAAGCGTAAACTTGCTCAAATTACTTCATTTGTTGAGATTTTTTAAGCTAGTCAGTGAAGCCATAATAGTCTTTAAAATTACAGCTTGCAGCAAAATAAATTAATTTTCAAATTTGTTTGAATGATGGAATACTGTTGACAAATTAAGAATTATTAAGTAAAGGAAAAAAGGTATGACTGCTACGCTTCATTCTTACACTTACAACTTCAAAGAAAATATTCAGTCGGACGTGGATAAACTTGAACACTCCATCGTAGATTATCGACTAAAAACTTTGAGCGATAAGGAATTCAGAATGGTAATGCCAATATTTAAAGACGAAGATTGGTTTACAAATAAATACCAGTCCAAGGTTGAGAAGTCAAATCCAGAATATTACACTTTAGGAAGTTTGCTGTCAGCTGTTAAAAATTCTGAGCAAAAATTCCAGCAATACCCCACTGATGAACGAAATATTAAAGTTATTGCCAAGTCGATTTTTGTCGAAAGCATATGGCTACAACGCGACGTAACTCTAGCGATATTTGATAACAAGCGCTATGTGGTCGGAGGGCGACATCGATTAGCTGCCCTTGCCAATACCTTTTCAGGAGTAATTGAGTGGTTTTTTAAAGGCAAGGGAGTTGCCATGTCTGTCAAATCAGAACACTTTGGCCTAGCGCTAAATCAAAATATTCGTTGTGATGTGCTAAATTTAGCAACTCTAGAAGATTTGTTAACCTTAGTAAAGTCAGATAATGAATCTCGTCCCATCCGTAGAGCAGAACATAGCCACTTAGTATTGCAAACTCTTGGTGGGGATTGCAATAGTATAGAGGGTATTGGTAAAACTATCTTGAGCCACGAGTTAACTCCGAAGGAAACTGTTTCCTTGGCTGCTCAATCCTTTGTCCGGCGAGTAGATAGTCGGCTCAAACCGCAAACTAGACAACTCATTGGTGAGAAAATTGCTCGCTTTGTCTTGTTTGGCAGCAAAGGGAATAGTCAAAAGAGGAAACTTTTAGTCCAATCTGTTGAAGAATTTAACCGAAAGATGAATAAGGCATGGGAGTTGCTTCTTGAATATGTTCAAGGTCAAGAAATTGTGGCTCGAAATGCCTCAGCTATTAGTAGCAGTGTGATCGAAAAACTAGAGCACTATGAAGCCGAATTAACATTCATCGAGTCAGAAATAGTCCCAATTCATCACTTTGGCACAGATGGACAGCAACAGGTAACGGGGGTTAGAAAAAATGTGAGAAAGACCAGAACTTCATCTGTGGCTTCAGCACAAACTTGAGCCATATTCATCTTAGATGCAAACTAAGTAATCAAGTGTTATACCGATGAACCGCTCAATCTTATCTGTTTTAATGGCATGCTCGTTGCCGTTAATGCAAAATCCGCCAGTTAACGCGCAGGTTGTAGACGCTCTACCCACAGTCACCCGGACTGTGGGTGGCAGAGTATTTAAGCTGCCAGACTTCAGCCGCTTAAGTTGGGACAGTATGCCCCCTGCTTCTACTCCTGGATATATAAATGTGGCACCCGCAATCACAAAACAGCTAGGCTTTGATCCTTCCCGCTCATGGAAAGTCGGACAGAAGCCAGCATCCTACACGATGCTGGCAGATACTGAAGAGGTCTTTGGACTGGGTAAAAAGAGTTTGAACGACATCGCCAAGCTAAGCACTTTGCCATTGAACGGTGGCATTTCTGTGCCACAAGGTGGAACTACTCTTGCTGACTTTGGCGTGATTAAAAAGCAGACTATCTCCACGTTGCTTAAGGCCATCCCCCAGTTAGGTAATTTCGACGTATCCCAAGTTCCTCCCATTCGAGATCTGCTAGCGATGAATGGGATGCAGGCATCATCAGGCGCTCTAGCCGCTCTTGTGGAACAAAACCCAACGCTTGGAGACTTGCCACTTAAACAGCTTGATTTAAGCCAATACAACCTCGACTCGATACCTGGTGGTCTGTTGTCCACCACACCCCTTGAGGCGTTCAACGGCTATCAAGAAACTTTCGTTAGCGAAATTCCTGGGTTAAAGATGGTGTCTTTTGCTAAACTCGCGCCCCAGTTTTTTGGTGAGACTTTTGACTTTCAGTTCTTTGCCCTGGCTGACTTGTATTGGGGCAACACTGGCTCTAGCCAACCCGCTGAACACGGAGATCCCAATGTCGGGCCCTCCCAGTTTGTTAGTGGCAGGGTTACATGTTCGGGGAAAAACGTACCCGTTGCGCCTAAGACCGGAACCGCTTATGGGTACATCGAACTTACAAATACATCCCGTTCGGGTGCATATTACGGCTCTCGCTGGGCATCCGGTCTAGACCAGGATGTCAACGGTGGGTGTGGTTTATTAGGCAAAGTCAATGGCGGCAAAGAGCCAACTGGACGACTAGTATATGGTACTGATGTCCTAAAAATTGTGCTAGACCAAGTAGATCAGGGCCATGAAACTGCCACTTTCCGCGCTAACACTCATATTTGTGCTCACCTGCCGTTTGGCCAGAAAACTTGCACTCCCTACTGCTTCTCGGCTCTGCCTTGGCTGAGTGTGAGTGGGCAAAATTGGGTACAAATTGGGCGGGGTAGTCTTTGAGCAATCATCATGTCACGCATACGAATCAACCACTACAACTTAATCAGGTAGTTCCCAAGTCACTTACCGATGCGCTTTACTCTCCGATGGGGCTGGGGCTTCTAGCTTGTGCTGGTTTACTTGTCTTTACCTCCGTACTGAAAAACAATGGCGGTAAAGAGCTGGCGCGTTCTAAATGGGCTACCAAATGGCACATTAGGCGTGCCAGGTTAACGGGTTGCAGACAGATTGAGAAGCAAGTCCACAATCGTGTCTGTCTGTTTATCGGAACTCCAAGAGACACTAAAATCAGTCGGGTAAAAACTAAAGGCAAGCTCAAGCTTTCTATTTACTTGCCTCGTGACTCAAAAACTCTTTATTTCCCTGATAGTAATCGAAACCACATCGTTTTTGGCGGCCCTGGAGCTGGAAAAACTTTCTCAGTCATGATTCCGCTGCTTTGTAGCGCCATTCTCCAGGGGCAAAGCATCATTCTTTACGACTTCAAGTATTCTCACCAAAAGACTCCATATCCTGAAGATGCCAAGGGGCAGACCGCGAAAATTGCCGGTTTTGCATCCATGATGGGCTATCAAATCCATGTAGTTGCTCCAGGCTTTAAAGAAAGTTGCAGAGCCAATCCTGTCAGTTTCATCAAGAGCGATACGGACGTTGAGACAGCCCGTCAGTTAGCGATCACTTTAAATCGAAACTTTAAGCTGACTGCGGGTTCTGGTTCCTCTGATGGTGGCTTTTTCTCCAATGCTGGCGATCAACTTTCCCAAGCTGTCTTCATGTTAGCGCGAGGGTCTAAATACCCGGACCCGATCATGTGTTCTGCCATTTTGGCTCTACCAAAACTGATTGAAAGACTTAAAGTCGCGAAGATTAATCCTTGGGTTCGTCGTGCATTTGATCAGTTTATCTCTACTTCTGGTAGTGAGCCCACAGCTGCTAGCATCGTCGCAACTGCCAGTGGGATGTTTAGCCGGTTCCTGACGCCTTCCGCTGCCGCTGCCTTTTGTGGAGAAACTAATCTGCCACTCGATCTGACGCGCAAGCAACTGATTATCTTTGGCATGGACAAAGAGCGGCGCGATGTGGTTGGGCCGCTGCTGGCTTCCGTCCTAGCTTTACTCGTTAACCGCAACGTTTCCGGTACGCGGCGCACGCCATTAGGGCTTAGCCTTGACGAAGCCTGGACTCTGTATTTGCCTAATCTACTTGATTGGCTGATGCAAAACCGGGAAGATGGCCTATGGCATTTGATTGCTGTACAGTCTCCTGCTATGTTGGCTGAAGCTTATGGAGAGTCGATTGCCAACGCCCTCATCGCTGGCTGTGCTCATAAATGGCTTTTCAATCCCCAAGACGATATCGCTTCTGAGCGGTTTAGCAAAATTATCGGAGATGAGCAAATTATTGTCCCTAGTAATTCTAGAAGTGTCGGCGGCGGTAAAGGAGGTGCATCACGAACTTACTCAGACCAGAGAGAAGTTAGAGCCCTTTTAGAGTCGGCTCAGTTCAATCGACTTGGTGAAGGCCAGGCGATCGTAGTCTCTCCCGGCATCCGTTCTAGAAAGGAAGTAGCAATTCCTTATTTTGCTCAAATTAAGATACCCGATTCCGATATTGAGCGAGAAGCTGAAAGCATAAAAACGTGGTATCATTTACAAAACAAAATGATAGCTGACTCTTCGATGCGAGACATTTCTGACCAAGAGTTGATGGCCCGCTACGAAGAGGCCGAAAGATTGTTGCCTTTACCTCAAACTGAAGAATCTTCTAAGTCTTCGGATGATATAAAAAAACGGTGGAAGGCGATTTGAGCCGTTCATATTCTTTTAGAAGGATACGACTGAAATGAAAACAAATTATTTTCAGAATGCTGGTGAGCAACTACACAAAGCCGTCTTCATGCTGGCGCAAAGCTCTAAATACCCAGATCCAATTATGTGTGATGCTATCTTGGGTCTGCCTGCTCTTATTGAAAGACTTAAGGTTGCCAAGATAAATCTGTGGGTGCGGTGTTCTTTCGAGCAACTGATTTCTACTGCTGACAGCGTTACTACTGCCGCCAGCATAGTAGCAACTGCCAGTGAGATAGTTTCGCTGATTTCACGTCCCTCAGCACTCAAAGATATTTCTGAAGCAGAAGTATTGGCCCGCTATGACGAGGCTGAACGGCTTTTGCCTCTGCCTAGTCTTTTATCGGATTCCGAGCAAATAAAATCCGGCTGGTCAAAACTATAGCTCTTGTTAAAGAAATATCCTGAAAGTGCTCTCAAATTATACGTTTAGAACAAAAACAATCCAGGTAAATAAACTCAATTGAGTCGCTTTTCCTCCCCTGCTAAAAATCCGGGGGTTCCAAGCTTATAGTCAAACCGTATGAATCCCGATCACATCAAACCCCTTGAGTCCAACGTCGAAGCGATCGCTGAAAACGGCAAAGTACTCTCGACCTCTTCAACCGCCGTCACACCTCAGCAACAGCAATTCACGCTGTTGCTAGAGCTTTCTCAAGCTGCCCAAAACGCTAAGAACTATAGGCAGGCTGTCTTTGATGCCTCGCTTGAGCTTGAACAATTGCTAAACCAACCAGCTAATGAGTTTGACTTAGCTCAGTTCTTCCAGACTGCTAACGTCCTTTTGAAATCCGGTAAATTGTCCTATCCAGGAAATGACCAACAACCCAGAATTACGCTCCTTCAAAATGAGGGTTCAGAACTGGTGGATACGCCGTACCGCCAGCAATCTTCATTCAGCGAACCTCCCCAAGAGCTGGATACTCTTGCTACCGCGCAGGTTAAAGATCTTCATACAAATATAGAGCAGTCGCCTGAGCTGATTAATGATCAGCTTAAAGGAGCAGGAATTACCAACAAGCCATACTTGGATGCAGCTACTAGCAATATCTTGTCGGCTCAAGGTCGAATATTTTCCGAATCGGTCAAGAGTATGCTTGATTTCCAGGGGGACAAGCACCCCGATGGCTCAAGAACTTTCGATAGCGATAACTACCACTTTCGGTTAGATAGTCCCTCTGGTTCTGTTTCCGTTACTGCGTCGAACGGGGGTACGATTCTGGCTCAAGGCAAAGTTATGGAAGAGGCTAGTGAAAAAGATATCGAAGCCCTCCAAACTATTAATGATCTGGCTCAAGAATTGGTGCAGTCCAAGCACCTCGCCCAAACTCAAAGCAAAGTACAGAACCAAGTACTTTCTCTTTAGAGCTACTAATCTTATGCCCTGGTTACAAAACATTGTCAGCATCTAACTATACCTCCACCTAATTTAATATTTGGAGGTAGCATTATTTTGATGTCTAAAAAGATTAAGGTATTGGATGAAATTTTTCAACTTCGGCTCGCTTGCTCAATACAAAATACAACTCGCCATCCTGGGAGCTGTGTTGTCACTTCTTAGCTTTGAAATTTGGAGATATAATCAGGAACAAAAGCAAAAGGTTCTGGCTGAACAACAGACAAAGTGCCAGCAACAACTCGATAATGCTGAGCATTTTGTGACCGATAGCCAATCGTTGCACGCTTTGACTCTGGGTGTTAAAACTAAAAATCAACGCCCTCTGGAGCAACCAGGAACCACAACTCCCCTTAAAGAAAACCAAGACGTACTCTTGATCTATACAACACCCCACTCTTTGATCCCTAAAGAGCCTCGTTATGAAAACGAATTTTTCGATATGTTGTCAAAGGATTGGAAAAATGCTCCCCCTCCATTGTGGGTTTCTGCTTCACCTTTAGATTCCGGTCACGCGCTGGTTTACACTGCCTGTTCCCCTAAGCCTTTTCCCGTTCCTTTGCAGAATTTGTACGAGTACTTCCAGCGAAATGATTTGAGACAGGCCGTACCCTTTGGCATTGAGCCTTTCTAGTTGACAAGGCGGGTTGGCGATCGGGAAGCTCCTCAGCGCGATCGCATATAAATTGATTTTGACAACGCCCGCGAGTAGCAATGGAACAGAAAACCGCGCTAAGGCTAGAAAGGTTATAGGAATTGGCTTTTAGCCATCGGACTCGCTTGGCTCGTTCGGTTTGCGTAAAGGACGAAGTTCTCCTTGCTTTA
>JAABUQ010009919.1_pt1 | contig 12669 bp, 10 predicted proteins | sample 5560001 | NCBI WGS metagenome assembly JAABUQ01 (sample SAMN10711888, study PRJNA513371) | rock metagenome | isolation source: Antarctica rocks | place: Antarctica: Victoria Land, Finger Mt nord | collected 2015-12-18 | reverse complement strand
ACGGCGTGGAACGCGTTCATCGGTGACATCGCACGGGTCAGGTCAATCACGGAACGCACCTGGGCAACGGTCAGGGATTAGGGCGGTTGGTATAAGAAGGCTAATGCGGGACTGCCTACATCGGCGCAGCCGAGATCGTCAGCTGTCCTTGGAGCGAAATAGCCGGCGATTCTCTCACGTGCGCTGTCGCAATCGTCGGCGACGACGCGATGCACCACATATCCAACACCAAGAGGGTGCCAAATCCAGACTGGCTTTATCTCTGCTTCCTCCACGTTCTAACAGTCTTAAGCTGCCACATAGAGATGCGTTCCATTGACTTGACTTAAGTATTGGTTTCCAAAGGTTTGCCTTTGGCGGGTCTGGGCAGAGCCCAGCCTTGCTTCCTTCCTACAGGTATCGCGCCGCCAGATGCCCCTCGAAATCCGCCGGGTCGAGCGCCCGCCCGGTCGCCGCCTGTAGCAGTGCGTTGAATCCAAGCCGCGCGCCTTGCCCGTGGATGTGGCTGCGCAGCCATCCCAGCAGCGGCGCGAGGTCGCCCCGCCCGAGCGCGTCGTCGAGCCCGGGGACGTCGCGCCGTGCCGCCGCCATGAGCTGCGCGGCGGCCATGGCGCCCAGGGTGTAGCTGGGGAAGTAGCCGAACAGGCCGTCGTACCAGTGGATGTCCTGCAGGCACCCGCGCCGGTCGTCGGGCGGGCGGATGCCGAGCAGCGCGTGCAGGCCGTCGGACCAGGCGCCGGGGAGGTCGGACACGGCGAGGTCGCCCGCGACCATCGCCTGCTCCAGCCGGAAGCGCAGGATGACGTGCGCGGGATAGGTCATCTCGTCCGCCTCGACGCGGATCAGGCTGCGCTCCACCCGCCGCCACGACCGCGCCAGCGCCGGCCCGCTCCACGCCGCGCCCCTGCCCGCCCCGCCGCCCGGCAGCGCCGCGTTCAGCTCGCCCGCGAGCCAGCCGAGATAAGGGTCCGACAGGCACGCCTGCATCTCCAGGATCAGCGACTGGCTCTCGTGCGCCGCCATGCCGGCCGAATTGCCCACCGGCTGGCGCGCCCAGGCGGCGGGCAGCCCGCGCTCGTACAGGGCGTGCCCGGTCTCGTGCATCACCCCCATCAGCGCCTGCACCGGGTTCTGCGTGTCGTAGCGCGTGGTGATGCGCACGTCGGTGGGCGTGCCGCCGCAGAACGGGTGGGCGGAGCGGTCGAGCCGGGTGTGCTCGGCCTCCAGCCCGGCGGCGCGCGACAGGCGGCGGCACAGCGCCTCCTGCGCGTCCTCGGCGAACGGCCCGTGCGGCAGGGCGGGCGTGCCGTCGCGGTCGGCGCGGTCCTGGCGCTCCAGGGCGCGCGGGAGGGCGTCGGCGAGGAAGCGTTCGTAGCGGGCGAACACCGGCGCGACGTCGGCGCTGGCGATGCCGGGCTGGTAGCCGTCCATCATCGCGTCGTACGGCGACAGCCCCAGCGCCGGGGCGAGCGCGTCCGCGGTCTCGCGGGTGAGGCGCACCACCTCGGCGAGCGCGGAGGCCGTGGCCGCGAAGTCCGACGCAGGCCGCGCGGTGCGCCAGATCGTCTCGCAGGCGGAGCAGGACCGGCTGTGCGCCTCGACCAGCTCGAGCGGCAGCGCGGTGGCGCGGGTGTGGGCGCGGCGCATCAGCGCGAGGTTGACGCCGCGCCAGCCGGCGTCCGGCCCGCCTGCGTCGCATCCGCCCGGATCGGGCGCCCCCGCCTCGCGCGGGTCCGCCGCGCGCCCGTCCGGGGCGGCGGCGCGGGCTTCGGCCTCGTCCAGCTCGGCGGCGATCCCGGGGGCCACCAGCATCTCGTGGCCCAGCCCGGCGAGGACCGCGAGCTGGTCGCCGCGCGCCGCGGCGCCGCCGGGCGGCATCATCGCCGACGCGTCCCAGCCGAGCACGGAGGACGCCTCGCCGAGCGTGGCGATGCGGGCGAAGCGGGCGGCGAGGCGGTCGTAGGCGGACATGGCGGGGCAACTCCTGGGACGCGGGGCCGGACGGGCAGCGGGCGGCCGCACGCCCGGCATGGGAGGATCACGACCTGGTGACGGGGCGTGGACGGTCCGGCTGCGGACACGGTGCCGCGTGCAGGGTGTGGCCGCAACGCCTCCGCGTCCAGGCCTGGCGGGTGCCGCCCCGGGGTCCGTCGCCGCCCCGGGACGCAGGTGCGGCTCGCCGTGCGCCCGGCGGCGAGGACCGCGGCGTCGCGTGCCGGTCACGGGCGACACGGTCTGGTAAGACTTCGCCGCTAGGATGCCGTCCGGGTCCCAGTGGACACGCCGGCCATCAACCCGCTCGAAGGACGCACCCGTGCTGTTTGCCGAGCCCTCGCCACCCCGCCGCCAGGCGGGCCGCGCCGCCCGTGCCCCGCAGCCCGCGGCGGCCCTGCTGAGCGCACGGATGCCGCGCGCCCGCATGCCGCGCCCACCCTGCGGCCTGCACCCCGCATGACCTCCGGCCCGGACCAGGGTCCCACCATGACGGAGCAGCGCAGGCACCGGCTGCTGCTGGCCCGCGGCTGCGTGCTCAACCACTACCAGCCGATCGTCAGCCTGTGCTCGGGCAAGGTGATCGGGGTGGAGGCGCTGGGCCGGCTGGAGCACGACGGCCGGGTGCTGGCGCCCGCCACGTTCCTGGCCAGCCTCACCGTGCACGACCTCGACGACCTGCTGTTCCGCTCGCTGCGCCTCGGCCTCGCGGCGCTCGCCACATGCGACGCCACGCACCCGGAGCTGCGGCTGTCGATGAACGTGACCCCGGGGGTGCTGACCCGCGACCGGTTCTCGCAGCGGCTGATGGGCGTGCTGCGGGAGGGCGGCGTCGACCCGCGGCGGATCACGCTGGAGATCCTGGAGGGCGACCAGTTCCTCGACATCGCCCACGCGGCGGCCGAGATCCGCCTGCTGCGCGGCCACGGGGTGCGGATCGCGCTCGACGACGTCGGTTCGGCGTACTCGTCGCTGATGCGGCTGCGCGAGCTGCCGGTGGACGCGATCAAGCTCGACCAGGCGTTCGTGCGCGGCCTGCTGCAGAAGCCAGACGACCTGCAGTTCGTGGCCAGCATGATCTCGCTGGCCCGCGGCCTGCGCAAGACGCTGGTGGTGGAGGGCGCCGAGACCTGGGAGATCGTCAACGCCCTGCAGGTGCTGGGCGTCGACGCCGCGCAGGGCTACGCGATCGCCCGGCCGATGCCGGCCGAGGCGCTGCGGGACTGGCTCGCCGGCCACGCAGGTGTCCGCAACACGCAGTCGCCCACGTCGCTGCTGGGGGTGTACGCGGCGCACCTGATGATGGCGGAGGCGTGCCGGGCGCTGGCGAACCAGGCGACGAGCCTCACCTGGCCGGCCTCGATCCACGATCCGCACGCCTGCTCGATCGGCCGCTACCTCGACCTGACCGGCAGCCACGACACGCCGTACGGCGTGGCCCACAAGCGGTTCCACGCCACGATCACCACCTGCGAGACCGACCCCGCCACGTGGGACCAGGCGGCGGAGGCGTTCCGCGACACCCTGGAGGCCGCGATCATCCGGCAGGCGGAGGTGCCGGCGGCGAAGCACCCGGCGACGGCGCCATGCCCGGAGCACGCGTGCAGCGCGGACTGTCCGCTGTAGGAGGCGGGACCGGGCCCTTCCCGAACCCTTGTTTAGTGATGGACTCCAGAGGCCTGCCTCTGGCGGAGTGTGAGGTTCCTGCCTCAGGCAACGGGCCTCAACCTTGCCTGCCTGCCTCGGCCTGGCGGTCGAGATCGGGCAGCAGCACGGCGAGCAGGCCGATCGCCGGCAGCCAGGCGCACGCCGCGTAGACGAAGCCGATGCTGGTGGCGTCGGCCAGCAGCCCCAGCACCGCGGCGCCGATGCCGCCCAGCCCGAAGGCGAGGCCGAAGAACAGCCCGCCGACCAGGCCGACCTTCCCGGGCAGCAGGTCCTGCGCATACAGCAGGATCGCGGAGAACGCCGAGGCCAGGATCAGCCCGATCGCCACGCTCAACGCCGAGGTCCAGGCCAGCGAGGCGTGCGGCAGCATCAGGGTGAACGGCAGCACGCCGAGGATCGAGCCCCAGATCACCCGGCGTCGCCCGATGCGGTCGCCGATCGGCCCGCCCGCCAGCGTGCCGGCGGCGACGGCGGCGAGGAACACGAACAGGTGCACCTGGGCGGCCTGCACCGAGAGGTGGAAGCGGGCGATCAGGTAGAACGTGTAGTAGCTGGTCAGGCTGGCGAGGTAGAAATACTTGGAGAACACCAGCATCACCAGCACGCCCACGGCGAGCGCCACGCGGCGCGGGCCCAGCGTGGCGCGTGGCGCCGCGGCGCGCGCCGTCCCGCGCGGGGCCTGGCGGCCGTACCAGGCCCCGCAGGCGCCGAGCAGCGCCATCGCCAGCAGCGGCCCCGCCACGAACCACGAGATGGAGCCCTGGCCGCGCGGGATCACCACGAAGGCGGCGGCGAGCGGCCCGATCGCCTGCCCGGCGTTGCCGCCGACCTGGAAGATCGACTGCGCCAGGCCGTGCCGCCCGCCCGAGGCGAGCCGGGCCATGCGCGAGGCCTCGGGGTGGAACACCGAGGAGCCGACGCCGACCAGGGCGGCGGCGGCCAGCAGCCCCCCGAAGCTGCCGGCCCGGGCGAGCAGCAGCAGGCCGAGCAGGGTGAAGCCCATGCCGACCGGCAGGGAATACGGCATCGGCCAGCGGTCGGTATACAGGCCGATCAGCGGCTGCAGCAGCGAGGCGGTCATCTGGAAGGCCAGGGTGAGCACGCCGATCTGGGCGAAGCTCAGCCCGTAGCGGCCCTTGAGCATCGGGTAGATCGCGGGCAGCACCGCCTGGATCATGTCGTTGAGCAGGTGCGACGCCGCGAGCGCCAGGATCACCGGGAACACCGTGCGCCCGGCGGTGGCGGCGCGCGGCGCGTATGGCTCGGGCGGGGCGAGCGCCTCGGCGGTGGCGGGCCGGGGCAGGACCTGGCTCATGGATCACACTCCGTCGTGGCTGGGCGGCGGGCGTGACGCCCGGCGATGCTGCGCCGCATCATCCTGGGACGACGCCCGGGGCGGGACCAGCCCCGCATACGGCAGCGCTGCGTTGCGCCAGGCCCGCCCGTGTCGCCGCAGGTTGGCGGCGGCAGGGCTGGAAGCAGGCAAGGTTGAGGCTCCGCCTCAAACTCCGCCAAGGGCAAGCCTTTGGAATCCATTTGTTTAAGGGGGGTTCCAAAGGCCCCGTGCTTGAAGGGGGGCCTTTGGCGGGTCCGGGCAGAGCCCGGCCTTGTTGGCTGCCGGGCCGGCCTAGGGCGCCGCCGGCATCAGCGTGGCATGGGGCAGCAGGGACGTCCGCTCCGCGGCATCCAGCACCATGCTGCACACCGCGAGGCCGCTGGCCGTCGAGCAGTGCGGCCCCGCGTCGGGCTGCGGCTCCGCCGCGTCGCCGAGCCGGCGCAGCGAAAGCTCGCCCGGCTGGAGCCCGCCCCCGGCAGGCGAGCAATCGTGCCGGGGCCGTGCGCTGTACAGGCTGTTCGTCGCGACGTTCAGGCGGCCGGCGATCAGCTGGATCTGCATCATCGCCTTGGTCAGGGGGACGGACGCCTGCGGCGCGCAGCCGAACGCCGGCGTCACCCGGACGAGGGTGTGGCGCGCGACCGCGGCTTCCCAGGCTCGCGCGTCCACCGGCAGCGCCAGGGTCGAGTGCAGGCTGCGCTCGACCTCGGCCCACAGCGGCGCCGTGTCGGCGCACTGCAGGCATGCCGCCGCGAGCAGGATCGCCGCGCCACGCCGCCCCGGCCGCGACACCGAGCAGCCGGCGATGCCGAGCGCCAGGGCCAGGTACAGGACCGGCCAGACGAAGCGTCCGCTGGCCCGGAACACGCCGGCCAGCGCCAGCACGGCCGGGGGCAGGGGAACGTGCAGGACATGGAGGCCGCCGAGGAAGACGTCGTTCGACACCGCGAACAGGGTGCAGGCCAGCAGGCACGCCGACAGGCAGGCGTGGCGCCCCTTGCCCTCCCACGCCCGGCTCGCCAGCCACCGCCGCGCGGACCAGAGCAGCAGCATCGCCCCGGCGCCCAGGTAGCAGGTGCCCTCGTACTGGTAGCCGGTGGCGTCAGGGGGCGCGAGACCGATCAGGGTCCCGAGGAGGCCCCGGTCGGGGAAGAGCGGCGACACGAGGTTGGCCGAGGCGATGCCGAACCCCGGGGCGCTCAGCGCGCCGTCCCCCGAGAGGTAGCCCGACAGCGTCAGCTGGCCGCCCAGCAGCACGCCGAGCGCCGCCACCAGGGCGAGCGCCCGCGCCGGCGCGAGCCTGCGGTCCAGCACGGCCTGCGCGACGGCGGCGGCCACGACGGCCGAGACCATGGCGAACAGGTAGGCGTGGGTCCACAGCGCCAGCACGCAGAGCGGCGCCGCCCAGAGCAGGCGCGGCAGCGCGGGGGTCGCGCGTGCCGCGCCGAGGTAGCACGCCAGCGAGAGCGTCACCTCGAACTGGGCCATCAGCGTGGTGTGCCCCCAGCGTGCCAGCAGCGCCGGCGCGCACAGCCCGAACGCCGTCGCGGCGACCGCCGAGGCCACGCTCCTGCCGCCGAGCAGGGCGACGAGCAGGGTCATCGAGACGGCGCTGGCCACGAGGCACAGCGCCGTCCAGAGGCCGAACGGGTTGAACGCGCGCCCGCTCAGCCGGAACAGCAGCCGTCCGGCCAGCGCCACCACCGGGGTGCTGTCCGTGTAGAGGATGTTGCTTCCGGCCGGCGCGCCCAGCCGGCCGACCTGGAACAGCGGCAGCCGCCACTCGTCGCGGACGAAGTAGTCGTAGCCGCTGAGCGCCGTCGCCATGTCGGCCCAGGTGCCGTCGATCACCCCGTGCGGGTCGCGCCAGAACGGCGAGGACCCGTCGAGGAAGTCCCGGTCGAACAGGAGCAGGCAGCAGGCCAGGGCGATCGCGGCGCTCAGGAGCAGCAGCGTCGGCACGCCGCGCGCGGCGGCGAGCTTGTCGCCCGCCTGCCCGGCAAGGCCGCACGCGGGGGTCGCCGGACCGGTGCGCGCGGGTGCGAGACCCTGGCTCAAGCCGCCTTTCTCGCGATCACCATCGCCGTCAGGCCGAACAGCTTGTTGTGGCGGAACATCCACAGCTCCGCCCGGCAGGCCGCCCACAGGGCACCGTTGGACAGCCGGCTCCACAGGCGCATCTGGCTGCGCACGCTGTCCTGCCCGGTGACGGCGGCCCGCAGCCGTCCGAGCAGGCGCGACGCCGCCGCGAGCGGGAACAGCGCGCCATACAGGTAGCAGGTGTCCTCGACGACCAGGCCGGAGGACTCCACCACGCCGCGGATCTGGCCGAGCGTGTAGCGGCGGTGGTGGCCGAGGAACACGTCGTGGCCGCTCCACAGCCAGGAGAACGCCGGCACGGTGACGATGAACCGCGTGCCGCACTCGACCTGGCGGACGTAGGACCGCAGCAGCACCGCGTCCTCCGCCACGTGCTCCAGCACGTCCATCAGGAGCACGAGGTCGGCGCTCGCCCGGGCCACGCTGCGCCGGAACAGCAGCGGCTTGCCCTCGATCGTCTCGTCGCGGTCCGCGGCGTAGCCGGGGTCCACGCAGGTCGCGCTGGTCACGTGGTCGCGCCGCAGGAGCTGGCGGGAGAAGAAGCCGGTGCCCGCGCCGACGTCCAGCACGCAGGCGGGGCGCATCCTCCCCAGCAGCGTGACCACGGCCGCCGACTTGGCGCGGTAGTACCAGTGCTCGGCCACGCCGGCGCCGAGGAGGCCGTCTTCCCTGAGGTCCATGCCCCGCTCCGTCCCGGCCCCCGCCTTGCGGGCGACAGGAACAGCCTTACGGCAGGGGAGCTTAGGAACGGTTAAGACCGCCGCAGCAGGGGGTCGTGCAGGGGTAGGGATCGCGGGCGGGGAAGCAAGGTTGAGGCTCTGCCTCAAACTCCGCCAAAGGCAAGCCTTTGGAATCCTTTTGCTTAGAAGATGGGTTTCAAGAGGCCCATGCTTGAGGGAGGAGGCCCTTGGCGGGTCCGGGCGAAGCCCAGCCTGCTTGATGCCGGGCTCAGAACGCCGCGGCGCCGGCCTCGGCCACGGCCTGGTCCTGCACGCCGGTGCCGCCGCTCACGCCGACGGCGCCGACCACGACGCCGTCGCGCAGCAGCGGGATGCCGCCGGCGAAGATCATCACCCGGTCGTGGTTGCTGTTCTGGATGCCGTAGAACTGCTGGCCGGGCTGGCTGTTCTCGGCCAGGTCCCTGGTCGCGACGTCGAAGGCGCGCGCGGTGAACGCCTTGTTGATCGAGATGTCGATGCTGCCGATCCAGGCGCGGTCCATGCGCACGTGGCTCACCAGGTTGGCGCCGGAGTCGACCACGGCGATCACCATGGGCTGGCCGATCGAGCCGGCGTGGGCTTCCGCGGCGGCGGTGATGCGGCGGGCTTCGCTCAGCGTGACCATGGGGCACTCCTGTGATGGGACGCCGGGCCGGCGCGGCCGGACGATGCCGGAGACCGCGGCGGGGATCAACGCGACGGGGCGCAAGGGGCCTGCCCGGACCCGCCATGCCTGAGGCTTTGGCAACCCGTCCCCCAGACAAATGGATTCCAAAGGCTTGCCTTTGGCGGAGTTTGAGGCGGAGCCTCAACCTTGCCTGCCTCCTTGGACCGCTCTGTGCCGTCTGGCGGCGAACCGCGCCGCGGGGCACAGTGTCGGCCTGTGGAGAACACGATGCGACAGCTCCTGGTCCTGACCCTCGCGCTGCTGGCCGGCTGCGCCCAGACCGGGTCGTCGCTGCGGCTGGCGGGCGACCCCCGCGCCGGCCCGAGCCGCTCGCTGCTCGACGCGTACTTCATCGCGCACGGCATGGCGTTCGGCGCGACCTCGGCGCGGGCGAGCCCCGAGGTGCAGGCCGAGCTGGACCGGCTCGACGCGCGCGCCGCGGCGGCGATCGTGTCGCTGCGGCCGGGCGCGTCCGGGCTGCGCGCGCAGCACGCGGCGGAGGCGGCGGTGGCGGCGCTGACCAACTACGCGGCGGCGCGCGCGGACGGCTCGCCGCCGGCGCAGCCCTGACGGCCACGCTGACCCAGGCAAGCACGGGAGCGCCGGCGGGCACGGGTGCGCAGTCAAGCACGGGCGCGCAGTCAGGCACGGGTGCGCACGCGAGCGTGGGTGCGCAGGCGGCCCTGCGCCCGACGCAGGCGGACGGGGCGGCGCTGCTCCGCGTCGAGGGGCTGCGCACGGTGTTCGGCGCGGTGGCGGCGGTGGACGGGGTCACGCTGTCGCTGGCGCGCGGGCGCACGCTGGCGGTGGTGGGCGAGAGCGGCTGCGGCAAGTCGGCGCTGTCGCTGTCGCTGCTGCGCCTGCTGCCGCCGGCCGGGCGGGTGGCCGCGGGGCGGGTGCTGCTGGACGGCGAGGACCTGCTCGCCCTGCCGCCCGAGGCGATGCGCGCGGTGCGCGGCCGGCGCGCCGCGATGGTGTTCCAGGAGCCGATGACCAGCCTAAACCCGATGCTGCGCGTCGGCGCGCAGGTGGCCGAGGCGCTGCTGGCCCACCCCGCCGCGCCGCCGTCGCCCGGGGCGCGGGACGGGACGCCACAGGATGGGGCGCCCCAGGCCGGGGCGCCCCAGGCCAGGGCGCCGCAGGGCGGGCCGTTGCAGGGCGGGCCGTTGCAGGCCGGGCCGCCGCGCGGCCAGGCCCTCCGAGATCGCGTGGTGGCGGCGCTCGACGACGTGCGCATCGCCGACCCCGCGCGCTGCGCCGGCGCCTACCCGCACCAGCTCTCGGGCGGGATGCGGCAGCGGGTGATGCTGGCGATCGCGCTGGCGGGCGACCCCGCGCTGCTGATCGCCGACGAGCCGACCACCGCGCTCGACGTCACCGTGCAGGCGGCGATCCTGGCGCTGCTGCGCGCCCGGCAGCGCCGCACCGGCATGGCGATCCTGCTGGTCACCCACGACCTCGGCGTGGTGGCGCAGATGGCCGACGAGGTGGCGGTGATGTACGCCGGCCGGGTGGTGGAGCACGGCCCGGTGGACGCGATCTTCGCCGACCCGCAGCACCCCTACACGCTGGGGCTGCTGGCGTGCCAGCCGGCGCTGGCGCGTCGCGGCGCCGGCGGGCAGGCGGCGCGGCTGCCGGCGATCGGCGGCGTGGTGCCGGCGCCGGGCGCGATGCCGCCTGGCTGCCGCTTCCACCCGCGCTGCGCGTTCGCCGCCGCGGCGTGCGCGGCCGAGGACCCGGCGCTGCGCCCGCTCGGACCTGGGCACGAGGCCGCCTGCCTCCGCGCGCCGGTGGAATGCGCGGCGTGACCAGGGAAGCAAGCAAGGTTGAGGCTCTGCCTCAAGCTCCGCCAGGGGCAGCGCCCCTGGACCTGCCTTACTTAAGCAAATCGGTTTCCAAAGGCCTCGGCCTTTGGCGGGTCCGGGCAGAGCCCGGCCTTGCTTTCTGCCTGTCCTTCCCGCCATGACCCCGCCCCCGCTGCTGGAGCTGCGCGCCCTGGTGCGCCACTATCCCGGCCGCCGCGCGCACCCTTTCGCCCGCCCCGGCCCGGTGCAGCGCGCGGTGGACGGCGTCTCGCTCGGCATCGCGCGCGGCGAGACCCTGGCGCTGGTGGGCGAGAGCGGCAGCGGCAAGTCCACCCTGGCGCGCCTGGTGCTGCGCCTCGACGCGCCCGATGCCGGCACGATCCGCTTCGACGGCGCCGACCTCACCGCGCTGCGCGGCCGGGCGCTGCGCCGGCTGCGGCAGCGGCTGCAGCTGGTGTTCCAGGACCCCACCGCCTCGCTCAACCCGCGCCGCCGCGTCGGCGACACGGTGGCCGAGCCGCTGCGCGTCCACGGGGTCGGCGGGCGCGGGGCCGCGGGGCGCCGCGCCCGCGCCGCGCGGGTGGCCGAGCTGCTTGCGCTGGTGGGGCTCGGCGCGCACCACGCCGCGCGGTTCCCGCACGCGCTGTCGGGCGGGCAGCGCCAGCGGGTCGGCATCGCCCGCGCCCTCGCCCCCGGCCCGGCGCTGGTGGTGTGCGACGAGCCGGTGGCGGCGCTCGACGTCTCGGTGCAGGCGCAGGTGGTCAACCTGCTGCGCGACCTGCAGGACCGGCTCGGGCTGTCCTACCTGTTCATCGCCCACGACCTCGCGGTGGTGCGCCACATGGCCGACCGGGTGTGCGTGATGCAGGCCGGGCGCCTGGTCGAGGTCGCCGGCCGCGACGCGCTGTTCGAGCGCCCCCGCCACCCCTACACCCGCGCCCTGCTCGCCGCCGCGCCGCTGCCGGACCCCGCCCGCCGCGCCGCCGTCGATGCCGACGCCGAGCCGGCGCTGGAGGCCGCGCCCGCGCAGGGCTGCCGCTACCGGCTGCGCTGCCCGTTCGCGCTTCCGCGCTGCGCGGACGAGGACCCGGCGCTGCGCGCTCTGGCGCCGGGCCACGAGGTGGCGTGCCACCGCGCGGAGGAGCTGCCGCCCTGGGCCGCGCCGGAGATCGCGCCGATGTCGGAGACGGCGCTGCTGCGGCTGGCGCTGGTGGCGGCGCGCACGGGCTGAACAGCGTGCCTGTCGGCAGGCAGGGCTGGGCACCGCCCGGACCCGCCAACGGTCCCCTCCTTTAAGCACGAGGCCTTGCAAACCGATTTCCTCGAGCAATGGCCTCCAAAGGCCTGCCTCTGGCGGAGTCCAGAGGCAGAGCCTCCGGCCTTGCTTGCGTCGCCGGTCGCCCAAGGGCCGCTGGCATGGGCGTCACGCGGAGGCGACGCGCCTCCGACAGGCCGGGAGCAGCCCGCGGCACGTCCTGGCCGGGGCATCGGGGCCGGCTATTGCCGCCTGCGTCCTTCCGCGCAGCCGTCCAGGCCGTGCGTCGCGCGCCAGAAGCCCCTCAGGCCCGGGGAGGAGGCCGAGCCCGGGGCGTGCCGGACGCAGTGGCCCGCGTCGCGCCACCAGTCCATCCGCCGGTCCAGGCGATCCTGGGGGTCGAGGCCCGCCGCGTCCCCGTGCTGCATCCAGTAGCTGCACTCCCGGCAGCCGACGACCCGCGGGCCATCGGCCGCATGCGGGGCGGCCTCGCCACACCAGTCCTGCCTGCCGGTGACGGGCCAGTGCGCGATCTGGTCCACGCGCTCTGTCGGCCTCGGCGCGTTGTGCAGGCAGGTCCCGTCCTGGCGGCTCGTCTCCTTCCAGAACGCACATGCGCCGCAGCCGATCCGGACGTCCTGCACTGCAACCCTCGATTCCGACCGAACTCGACAGGCGGACGCCCTGGCAGGCACGGCCTGCCCTGGGCGACGCACGTCACGCGGGAACCGTACAGGCCCGTGCGGGTGGTGTCACGTCGGCTCCGGCACGGCCGCCGGGGTCCTGGTCGTCTTGGGGAGCGGCGACGCCCGCCGGGATCACGGGACGGCCTCCGACGCCGCGGTGTCCCGGGACCGGGGCGCCGGCCGGCAGGAACGCGGCATCGGGGCGGCTCGGCCAGGGGAAGGAGCAAGGACCCCTTCCCCCCCTTGGCGGATCGCCGCGCTGCGCGGCGCCTCGTCGCGGCAGCGTGGTCCTAGAACGCGAACCGCGCGCCGACCGTGGGGTCGATCGTGGTGTTGTAGAGGAACCCGCTGGCGAGGCCGTTGGACACCGTGGACAGCATGGCGCCCGCGTACACGTCGAAGCGCGGCGACAGGCGGTAGTCGAGCAGCAGGGAGTAGGCG
>JAABUQ010009917.1_pt1 | contig 12669 bp, 18 predicted proteins | sample 5560001 | NCBI WGS metagenome assembly JAABUQ01 (sample SAMN10711888, study PRJNA513371) | rock metagenome | isolation source: Antarctica rocks | place: Antarctica: Victoria Land, Finger Mt nord | collected 2015-12-18 | reverse complement strand
ATTTCTTTACGCTTGCTGCTACATGGATTAAATCTTACCCTAGCTCGGATAGTGCCACTTTTTTCCTACAACGACTGCTTATCTAACAAGTCCGCTTGTCAATAGGCTTTGAGACGCGCTAGCCCTGTACTAATTATGAAGAACAAATTGCAATTTGCCACAAAGTTCTGCATCTGTTTAAAAATTACAAAACAGTGGTATTGGGTGACAGAGAATTTTGCTCTGTGAAGTTGGCATCCTGGTTATCTCAAAAGGGAATGTACTTTTGTTTACGTTTAAAAAAGAATGAATACATTCAATTATCAGATGAAATTTGGGTGCAGTTGGAAGCCTTAGGATTAAGTCCTGGTATCTCTCTCTATCTAGAAGGAGTGAACGTCACTAAGCAGAAAGGATTCGAACGATTTAATCTAGCCGCTAAATGGAAAAGAAAATATCAAGGCTGGGCTCCAGATGAAGGCTGGTTTATCATGACAAATCTTGATAATTTAGACTCAGCAATTAAATCATATCAAAAAAGATTTGATATTGAAGAAATGTTTAGAGATTTTAAGACTGGTGGATATAACTTAGAAGAGACTAAAGTTACAGACTTCCGGTTGAGGGCAATAATTTTATTAATAATGATTGCCTATACAACTGCCACATTTCAGGGCAGAAAGATTAAACAGATGGGTTTGCAGAAATATGTGGGTAGGGTCAAAGAATTTGGTCGAACAGTACGACGCCATAGTAGTTTTTATATTGGCTTGTATGGACAAACCTGGGTTAATTTCATCGAACAATGCGCAGACGCAGTGACGGAGTTAATGAGATTAACTCGCAATAAGTGGAAGTATTATCAACGAGGTCTTAGGGCCAAGGAGCTTATCCTGTATGCATTCCAGACCTCCTTGTAACCCCTTCAGATTTTTTCTTCCATTTGGCTGCGAGATTAAACCGTTCGAATCCTTTCTGCTTAGTGACTCTTACTCCTTCTAGATAGAGAGAAATACCAGGACTCAATCCCAAAGCTTCCAACTGCACCCAGATTTCATTTTCTAATTGAATGTATTCATTCTTTTTTAAACGTAAACAGAAGTACACTCCCTTTTGAGCTAACCAGGATGCCAACTTCACAGAGCAAAATTCTCTGTCCCCCAATACCACTGTTTTGTAATTCTTAAACAGATGCAAAACTTTGTTGCAGAAGGCAATTTGTTCTTCATAATTAGTGCTCCCTTTTTTGGGCAGTAACTCAAAATAAATTGGAAGCGCGCGCTTATCCCAAATCAAACTAATCATCAGTAAATTAATACATCCCCAGTTGGTACGATCAATCGCAATATAAAGTACTTGATTACAGGGGAAATCAGTTTCTAACCACTTCTGAATAAAGGGAAACCAAAGTTTTTCAACATTTAGTACTGGTAGCGACAAAAATCTCTGCAGTCTATGCCGCCGACTTTCAAACTTAATCGGCAAGGGTAGCGCGGTAGCTAAAGCTTCCAATTTAACCAATTTGATAGATTGCAACAGATCAATCAAGATACTTAGCAGCAGATCTTGGCACGGTTCAAGTTGACTTTTGAGGTAGATTTGGTAAAATTCAGGCATATTATCATTAAAGAGGTCTTGTTGACAAAGCGAGACCTTTCCTTCTTTTACCACAAAACCTGAACTCCTTACCCTGCAACCGATTCAGACCTCCTTGTCACCCCTTCAGGGAAATTAAGCTAAGCAAAAATGCATGCTGAGATGTTACTATCGCTATTAATAGAGGTTAGGGAAAAACCCGTGCTGGTGGATTAAGCTTACGGCACTCAATAGCGCCGGAACGACATTATAACCTTGGATCATCAAGCCTAAAATCGTATGACGATTGAAGAAAGATTTTGGAGCAAGGTAAATTTCCAGGATGATGATGACTGCTGGCAATGGATCGGCGCAGGCGCAAAAACAAAACATGGCTACGGACGAATTAGAGTTGATGGGAGAATGCGCCAAATAACCCATGTTGCCTGGAAACTGACTCATGGTACCCCAGTGCCACCGGAGCTGGTAGTGCATCATTTCTGTGACAATCCTTTGTGTGTCAATCCTCAGCATTTATTACTAGGAACTAGAAAAGATAGTGTCAACGCGGCGATCGCTTCTGGTGCGTTAAAAGTCAAAGTGAAAGAAGGACGAAAATTCTCGGATTAGTTCAATCCTTCTAGAAAGCTGACTCAGGAGGAGGTTGATAATATTCGTTCTCGGTATAAAGAGGGGAATATTTTTCAGCGCGAGTTAGCCCAAGAGTACGGGGTCACTAGAGCTAACATTAGCTCCATTATCAGGGGAAAAACCTGGTGATTCTCCAGAGGGTTGTGTTGCTAAAAATTTTGGTTGTGTTGCCAAAAATTTTTAAGGACAGAGCAATCTTTACAATCAGCTCTCGTTAAGCTGCAACTCCGAAAATTTGAGACACGAATTCTGTACGAGCCTTAACATCTCCTTTTTCAACTCCTACCACCTGTCCAATACGAGCGCATGTTCATCGCCTCGAATCCTCTTAAAGTTCGGTGGGCTGTATTGAACGAGTGAAAGCCCATGCCTGGTTTGGTTAATCGCTTGATAAATCGGTGAGGAAAGCTCCACTCGGTTGTTCAAATACTTAACTTGCCGAAGTTCTGTAGTTTCGGGAAGCTGTTCATCGGCTTTTAGGTCGTCAACAGCAGCAGGATATGCGGCATTTTTATCCACGTTAATTACCCTCGGAGACTGAGTGTGAGAAGCATTGAGCGTTTTCCGCAGGAATCGCTCTGCTGAGGAGCGCATCGCGTTTGGCACTCGTGCCGTAAATCCAAGGTGTTCCCCTGCGAGTCCACTGCACGATACAAATACTTCCACCGCCCTTTGACAAGGAGGTTCGGCGGGGGAATCTTCCCCCGCCGACACTCCGCCTTAATATAGGTTTCATCCACTCGCCACGAGTCGTTCGTGCTGCGCTTAGGAGGACGAATGCGTTTGTCCAATTCGGGGGCGTATTTCAACACCCAACGGTTAATGGTTGAGTGGTCCACCTCCACACCCCGTTCGGAGCATCATTTCCTCCAAGTCTCGGTAAGACAGCGCATATCGACAGTACCACCGCACATTGAGGAGGATGATCTCTGCCTGGAAATGACGCCATTTAAATAGAGGAGGAGTAGACATGGGAAGCCGAGCGGTAACGACGAAGCAATCCTTGCGTACCATCTCACTCTCTTTTTGCGACAGAGCCGTCGTGAGAGTAGAGTGCGTTACGAGTGCATCTGTATTCTTTTGACATAGCGTTCATTTTTAGGCAAAAAGCCTTGGCTCATAATTTGAGCATAACATACAATTCTTAGTTAAACAGCCACAAAGTTTTTTGTTTTTATACATAATGTAGCTTTGTGGGATATAATAAAAAAGTTGAAGAATGCTTTTTGGGGTTTCTCTGATGGGATTCAGACCTTGTTGACGAGAAAAAAAGGAAATATTTTTTCTAGATACGCTTTAAGACAATTGTTGTAACTTATTTTTTATGACAAATCTTGATCATAATAAAGCTAATGCCATTCTTGACGAATCCGCTCTAGCAATCCAGTTTAAAAATCTAGTTGAGCGGTGCATTTTGGATAACTATGGTAGGGCAGACTGCTTTCTTGCACTTCACTTTCATCAAGGAAGACGGGAGATGCTACAGATTAATATGCATATAACTCAGTTGCACTCTTTTCTTAACTTCAGTTCTGATGATGCCATCAAAAAGAATCTTCATTTAGCTAAGAATCGTCCAGTTGACAAAGAGCACGTCCAGAAAATAAAACAATACGTTGTTGACCGGGTTAAAAGTGGAGAGAAATGGATTCTCGGCGCTCTGACTGCTAATATTTCCGGCAAAAAGATTAGCATCGAACCTATTGGGGGCAATATGAGCTTAGTTACTATTCCGAAAGGATTAGTTCTAGATATTACAGATGGACAGCATCGTATCCGTGCCCTCCAGGAGCTGATCACGAGTGAAAGTGATGGCAGGGAGCTGATAGATAAAGACTATTTGCCGATTACCCTTGTCTTGGAAGATGATCTGCGCCAGTGCCAAATAGACTTCCGAGATATGGCTCAGACTAAACCTCTTTCTCAAGCCCAGTTAGTCTCTTTCGGGGGTTTAGGCCGTGACGGAATTACTCAAAAATTAGTTGAACAAGTTCCCATGTTTCAGGGGAAGACACAGAAGATTAAGCCATCTCCTGGAACTGGCACTAAGTTTATCTATACGAGCAAATACGTAGCTAATGCTGTGAGTTGCGCTTTGGCAAATGAGCCAAACAATAAACTTTTAGAACATAATGTTGAAGAGTCAGCCGAGGTACTATTGCAGTGCTTCAATCAGTTCTTCTCAGAATGCTCTGACACCAAGCATCTGTTTGAAAAGAAGGCTGAAGAATTGACAGTTGATGAGGTTAATACTTTCAAGTCTGACTGCCTGCTAGGTGTAAGTCTTGGGCTAGAAATATTGGGAAGATTGCTATATTGCACTTACGACGAACAAAGCAATTCCTTTAATAGAGTGATGGTTTCAAAGCTTGCAAAGCTTGATTGGTCACGCTCAAATCCTTTGTGGAAAAATAATGTGATGCGGCTATCCGCCAAGTCTAAAGAGCCGACTCTCACCTATAAGATCACTACCAGCATGAGTGCTGTTGGTACAGCACTCAAAATAGTTAAAGCACAACTTGGTTGGAATTGAGTAGGATTTTTGAGCTGTTCTAGGTCTGAAGAAAATTCTCAACAAGCTTGCTCCCATTACAAGTGTCAATTCGAGCTATGCTGCAAGAGGACTCCTCATAAATAATTGCTTTAGGGGTGTATTGGGTTTATTAGTGTGTGGCGAGGGATATGAGAGTGACGGCTGGGCAATTATTGAGGTGGAACATTCCAATCAAACACTTTGGATAATTACCATGTTTTGCCCCTAATAATCAAGCTAATGTTAGCTCGTGTTACGCCGTACACACACGCTAATTCACGTTGAAAAATATCACCATCTTTATACCGAGAGCGGATTTCATCAACTTCCGATTGCGTCAACTTTCTGGAAGGATTAAAATTGTCTGAAAACTTTCGTCCTGCTTGGACTTTTATTTTTAATGAACCTTTAGCGATCGCATTTGCTACGCACTCAGAACGTGTGCCTGCTATAAGGTGCTTAGGATTCACGCATAAAGGGTGCTCACAGCTGTGGCGCATTACCATTCCTACGGGAACTGGTTCGCCGTATACTAGTTCCCAGGCAACATGGTTTACTTGGCGCATCTTTCCATCAACTCTAATTCGTCCATATCCCTGTTTTGTCTTCGCGCCTGCACCGTTCCATTCCCAGCAGTCATCTTCACATTGGCGATTTACTTTGCTCCAAAATCTTTGTTCAAGCCTATGCCGGACAACAGATTCTTCATCACTCAGTTCTTTGAGAGATTTACAGCTTCTTTCAAGTAAGCGGAGTACACGGGTTGTGCCAGAGCCTCAGAGTTCACAGGTTGCCACTGTACTTCCAGAAAGCTGAAATCCTCTGTATATCAATCAGATTTGTAGACTGACCTCTGTCGCCAGGCAGAGAAGCGTACTCTCCTTGTAAAAGTTAACTTAAACCTGTTAAAGAGAATTAAAGATGACCGACGATAAAGGCTTTCGCGATAGCTTTATAAGAAACAGAGAGCGTGAGCCCAAGAAGAAAACGAAATCGTCACCTTTGTGACTCCATTAGACCAATTTACCCATCCTGGTAGAAACTACTCAAAATCTAGAGTACAATTTTTACGGCGATAAAGCCTGAAAGGTGATGAAGGTAGACTCTACAGGAATTATTGAATTAACCTTGAAAGGGCTGCGTTGCTCACTTAACCCCTTTCAGGATAAATTTGTCCGAGGAGAAAGTGAGAGCGTATTTCTAAACTAATCATTAAGATTTTTCCTGTTGTTCGCCCAGACGTTGCAGCATCAATCGAATCATGGCACCTTGACTCATTGCCTCACTGACAAACGGTAGCAACTCATAGTCTTTGCTCAAGCGGCGATTCTGGTTCAACCAGCCGAATGTCCGTTCTACAATCCATCTTTTTGGAAGGATCACGAACCCAGCTTCAGACCGCTTGACCATCTCCACTTTCGCCCCACAGAGTTGCTCGACCACCCGCGCTTTCATTCTCGCCTTGGTAGCCTTGATCCACCCAGATTAACTTCAAGGCTTCGGCTTGCTCCGGTTCCAGGGTATCGACCGTAATCACCCCGCCCTTTTGCTCTCTCGCAGTTGGCATTGATCACAACGACTGCCATCAACAATCCCAACGTATCGACCAGGATGAATCGCTTGCGTCCCTTGATCAACTTGCCGCAGTCATGGCCGTAGACCTCCCCCTTTTTTCCGTCGTTTTGACGGATTGACTATCGATACTCCCCGCGCTCGCTTGCGGTTGCTTGCCGACAGAAACCCGCACCTCTCGCCGCAGGGCGTCGTGGATTTGCTGCCAAATCCCTTTGCGCTGCCACTAACGTAAGTATTTATAGACTGTTTGATAGGCAGGCAGATCTTTTGGCAGGTCGCTCCAGACGCAGCCGTTGTGAATTTGATAGAAGATGGCGTTGAGAATCTCTCGCTGACACACTTGCCGGAAAGCGTCCTCGTGCCTTCGGTAACGGTAACATTAGTCTAATGATCTCCCACTCCCGCTCACTCAGGTCAGTGCTGTAGCGTTTGGATGCTCGGAAAGCTCACACGGCGAAAGCGACGCGGTTTCAGTGTACTCGCCATCTGTCAATCAACAATTCAGAGAACTTCTCGATCTTGAGTCATTCTGCCTTTCTACCCACCTCTCCTTAAGCTTTTATTTAGAAATACGCTCTGAGGAATAGCCATGAAAAACAACGTCAATCGTCAGTTCCGCCTCAAGCGCCGTCCCCAGGGCCGCGTGACGAGGGACGACTTTGACTACGTCGAGTCACCCATTCCCACCCTCGGCTCCGACCAAGCACTGCTCCGCAACCTCTATCTCTCGCTCGACCCAACCAACCGGATCTGGATGAGCGATATGGACCAGTACATGCCGCCAGTTGAATTAGGCGAGGTGATGCGCGGCGGCGGGATCGCTCAGGTGATCGAGTCGAACGATCCCCAATATCAGGTAGGTGCCTTCGTTAGCGGCATGATCGGTTGGCAAGACTACGTTGTGACAGACCACCAGGCCATATTTCCCTTCAGTTCTCTACCGAAGGAGTTACCTGTCTCGCCTACAGTTTTAATGGGTGCTATGGGCATAACGGGCCTGACCGCCTACTTCGGCCTCCTTGACGTGGGGCAGCCCCAGGCGGGCGAGACGGTAGTGGTCTCAGCTGCGGCTGGTGCAGTCGGGTCTGTCGTTGGGCAGATTGCCAAGCTCAAGGGCTGTCGGGTGGTTGGTATTGCTGGGTCGCCAGCAAAATGTGCCTGGATTACGGGTGAACTCGGTTTTGATGCTGCCGTCAACTACAAAGAGTCGGACTGGAAGGAGCAACTCAAACGTGCTTGTCCCAACGGGGTTGACATTGACTTCGAGAATGTCGGTGGGGAAATTATGAATACGGTCCTATCCATGCTGAACCTTAAGGCCCGTGTCGTCCTGTGCGGTATGATATCGGGCTACAATGCAGGAACCGCTGCCACAGGCCAGGGGGACTTCATTCCAATCCTGATGAAGCGCCTTCGAGTTGAGGGCTTTATCGTCCTTGACTTTGCCCACCGCTTTAGTGAAGCTACAACTCAGCTTGGCCAGTGGCTGAAGTCAGGTAAGCTCAAGCACCGTGAAACCATTGTCGAGGGACTAGAGAAAGCACCGCTAGCAATCAATTATCTATTTGATGGTGACAACATTGGTAAACTGCTCGTCAAGATTGCCGATGCACCAATCGCCACCTGAGGAAAGAGCAAAGGGAGGGTGCCCGTAAAGCGCTTCGCCCTTCTGCCAACTACGACCGGCGTTTATCTGGGGTTGCCAAAAAAGTAGGAGCAGCCCTAGGACATTTCCTACAACTGCTCCTGTGAGATTCTATTTTCTGATTGAGCTACAGGAGATTTCAAGTAAGCGGAGTACATGGGTTGTGCCAGAGCATCAGAGTTCACTGGTTGCCGCGTTTTGCTAGAGTTCCACCGCCTTTTTCTTCTCTGCGCTACTGACGAAGTTGGCGTTGAGCGCGAGCAGTTTGAGTTTGCTAGGGCAAGCTTAGCGCAGGCGGGATTTCGGCTACGCCATTCCGATGACGCATGGTGCTCTTTCACTCAGATGCGTTCAACCTATAGTGCTTCCCTCAATGCCTTAGCTAGGTATTTCGCCATGCCAGTAGAGCGACAAGTTTTAAGCCACATGGGAACGCGCACAGATTTTCGTAAGGATAGAGCTAGTCAGAAGTTCTAGATACAACTATAGATACAACCATGCTCGGAGCAATCGCTGGCGACATCATCGGCTCGGTCTACGAGTGGAACAACATCAAGACCAAGGATTTCCCGCTTTTTAGTGTAAAATGTCACTTTACCGATGACACTGTCCTCACAGTTGCTGTCGCCGATGTGATTCTGAACGGCGGTGGATATGCTGAGCGATTTAAGGAATACTACCGCTGCTATCCATCCGCTGGTTATGGAGGCAATTTTCAGCTCTGGGCCGAATCTGTCAGCACCGAGCCCTACAACAGTTGGGGGAACGGTTCGGCCATGCGAGTCAGCCCTCTAGGATTTGCCTTCACTGACCTGGATTCTGTGTTGCGTGAAGCCAAGCGCAGCGCCGTGGTAACCCACAACCACCCCGAAGGCATCAAGGGAGCTCAAGCCACTGCTGCCGCGATCTTCTTAGCCCGCACTGGTCATGAGAAAGGTGCCATCAAGTCTTACATTGAGGCTACCTTTGGCTATGACCTGGGACAAACTCTCGAAACGATTAGGCCGGGCTACCGATTCGACGTTTCCTGCCAGGGTTCTGTACCCCAGGCGATATTAGCCTTCCTGGAGTCTACGGACTTTGAGGATGCCATCCGCAATGCAGTGTCATTGGGCGGCGACAGCGACACCATCGCTTGCATTACTGGCGGTATCGCTGAGGCTTTCTATGGCGGGGTACCGGAACCCATTGCAAGCCAAGCGCTGGCTTGCCTCGACCAACGCCTAAGTGCCGTCACTAGAGAGTTCAGGTTCAAGTACGGATTACCGTAATTTTTGGAGGAAATTTTAATTCACACACTAAAAATGAACGCTATGTCAAAAGAATACAGATGCACTCGTAACGCACTCTACTCTCACGACTGTCTGGGCCATGAAGATATCTTAGCCCGGCAGGGGTATTACATTACAGCTGATTCACAGGAGGAAGCCTGGCAGAAAATGGCGTGCCGGTTCCCTGAAGAAACTCTTGAAGGCTTCACAGTTCAGGATTGGGAAGGGTTTGATGTTACTGTGGTCGAGAAGGGTGGGGAGGATTAAAGGCGATCGCACCACTTTCGCTCTAATGGCTTGAGTTCAACAGATCATTACTTAGATTGGAGTGCAAGCTCCATGAACAATTTCGTGCCTATTGTCGCCACTTGGCCAGCATGCCTAGTGTTAACCTCTGTATTGGAATGCATAGATACGTTGGAGCGAATCGGTAGCAGTCGGTTCAGGCCCATTGTGATCTGTCCTTGACCCTGAGAATCCAGTGATTTTAGGGTTAAGGTAGATCCGGTAGGCAGCCCCGGTCGAGTCAAGTTTTGTGGCCCTGCGTGCTGTTCAGTGATCGCGTCGAGGGTGGCGACATTATTTTGTAGACTTATCAACTGATAGGTGGTTACCTGGGTCAGGTTGATTCCGCCTAGATTGGGCGAGGAAGAAAGACGCCACTTGGCTCCAATTCCTACAGCTTGTTGAGGAACTGGCGAGTATAGTTGATTTAGGGAATTCGACATTTGCTCGAGCCTTTGTTTTGTGTTTTGGTCGAGTCTCTCAGGCAAGACCAAGTTATACGCTTTAGTTTGTCCTCGGTTATCTACGATGCAGGAGCCATTAATACCGACTATCTTTCTTATTTGCGATCGCATTGCTTCGATCACGTTTGGCGGGACAGTCGTATCTCCCACGACATCTGCGTCAGAGTAAGAGAACTGATAGTGAATATCCCCGTTGGCATCAACTTTAGTGACTACCATCTCTATCGTCATCACACTTTCCGGCAGCTTGACCTTGGGCACGGGCTTACCTGCTATAAACGGCAACCATGTCCATGTTCATGGTCATGGTTGCCGTTTGCTTCTTATTAACCATAAGTTTGAAACGCAGTTCCCGCTTGGGTTGAGTTCCCGCGTTAAGCAGTTCTACTTGAGGCCGTATGGCAGAGGAAATCTTCGTGGAGACATTTGAAATCTGCTTGATCTCGAACGGCGTTTCAGCACTGACAGGTGTAGGTGGAAGTTTTAGTCCCCATCCGACAATGAGAAAACAAACGGAGCTAACGAAAAATGTTTTTTTCATAGGAGCATCTCACTTTGACAGGGATAAACTGATCTACCAACTGAAGTCGCAGCTTTCCTGATGTCCGATTGAAAATGACGCCACTTGAAGGGGGGAAGAGGGGTTCATGAACAGGGTGGGTTGGGCGAGCGATAATAAATAATGCTACTTTTACCAGACTACCACCAGGAGTTGCAACACAACCGAACTGAGGGCGATGTCCTTAGGTGGCGCTCCGCTTACACACATCACCACACCTGGTCAGTCGAAATTCGGTCTTTTGCCCAGATGGTTTCCCAGGCACTCGTCAGCTCTTCCCGCTCTGAGTGTGTCTCTAGGGTCTTCCCCCGCAACAGCCCGAAAAATCTTGCCATCTTTCTGGCAATGTCGGGGTGTTCACCGAGTCCGATTAGCTGCTGCTCTAGGTTGGGGTCGTAACCTTGAGCTATCAGCTCGGCATACTCAGTATCACTCATTTTCAAGTCTTCGATGGGTATGTCTGTCATAGTCAGAAGGTACGGGTGCGATCGCTCTTATACCATTTTGCTTTTTGCTGGCAAGGAAAAATTCTCCTGAACCTACATCAGCAAGGCTCGAACAATTCAAGCTTTGCACTGATAAAGCAAAATGGTATTAGTCTTCAAGCCCGTATCGGAGCAGGAAACCCACCCCACAGGCAACCGAAGTCTGCACACATCATCGGCTGAAACCCCGACCACGTTCCTGCTGCTCTAGTTGTATCTGGCGCTGGTGAGCAGCTAAGTCCTGTTGCCTTGCTGCAATAGTCTTCTCTGATAGCGGTAGACCACGCTGGTAATCGGCTGTGACTTCGAGAATCCGCTCGACATAGGATGCAGGCTTGCTCAAAAAGCTCGCTGCCTTCTGCCACTACCCCAGCGTGGCTGCTTAGACCTTCGCTATTTTTGGATCTAGTACTAGGCTCTCTAATGATTTGGAAGGATTCTCCGTTCAAGGAACTTACCCGGAATGTAACAGGATTAGGTACAAAAATTCACGACTGAAAAGCCAATTCACATAAGTGAGCGCTGTAGCCCCCAATACGATTCCCATCAACTATCGTGATAAAGTACTTTAACCAAAAGGCACACTAAGGAGAACACTATGGTTCAGGCAGTTGAGTCTATAGACCTAGGTCTTGTGTCCCAATGTGACGCAATTAACTGCATCTACAACTTGGAGCAGCAGTGTACAGCAGGCGCAGTCGACGTTAGCTTCGAAGATGAACTGGCCAAATGTTTTACCTACACTACATCAGATACAGAAGAGCCAGTGGTGTCATTGTCGGTTAGCGTGGTGGGAGCGGGCGATGTGTCCCAGTGCGACGTATTTGACTGCACCTACAACGAAGGGCAGCGGTGCACGGCAGAGTCAATCACCGTTACCTTTGGGAACGATACGGCACAGTGTGCCACGTACACTACGTCAAGTGGGGCGACAGGATAGCAGTGTGTGCGGGTGGCAGGGGCAACAGAATCCGTTGTGTTGCAAAAACTGATTAAGGACAAACGAGCTGTATCAATTAGCTCGAGTTAAGCAGCTACCCCAAAAATTTTTGTTCGCGCGTATTGTGTGCGAGCTAAAACATCTCCTTTTGCCACTCTTTCAACTTGTCCAAAACGCGAGCATGTTCATCGCTTCAAATCCGTGTACCGCTACCTGAAACCGCAGTTATTTTCAGAGGAACTGCGCATTAACTTAGAGGAGTTCTGGAATGGGTGCGATCGCCTCTTGAATCAATACAATCCCGACCCAGAGCGCCCAAATATCCGGATAACACCCCTCCCGCCCACAAGGGGGAGCCGCCTCAAGGACCAGCGAGGCCAAGTTGGTGCAGAAATAGGTAATTTGGGCTCAGAAATTGGCCTGGCGGTAATTTTGTGTGGTGTTTTGCCGCAGGTTTGAGCTGTGGTGCTGGTGAAGATTCTGTGTGAGGTTCCTAACTCGGAGACTCGGAGACTCCTGCGAGCACACGACTCTCTTATCAGCTGAGGTTGAGTTGCGAGCGCAACAGCCATAGCTAAAACCATGAACAGAGCTTTAGCTGAGACTTCCCATCGCTTCGCTCAATATTCACTGCCCATTGCTACGCGCGGGAGCGGGCGGTTCCTCCCGCGCCCCCCGTACAGTTCACTTATCTGTGGGAGTTCTCT